>WNFM01227581.1_pt1 | contig 27821 bp, 18 predicted proteins | sample 5400271 | NCBI WGS metagenome assembly WNFM01 (sample SAMN13153352, study PRJNA577476) | soil metagenome | isolation source: 60 cm saprolite on Douglas fir-dominated hillslope | place: USA:California | collected 2013-09-17 | reverse complement strand
GCTTGCTAAACAAGCCCAATGCCACGGGATAGTAGTCTTTGAGACAGGCGGTGAGCTGATTGACCAGGCGCGTTTGCATCTGAATCAGCCCATCCTGGTCGCGTGTAAGCGCTTTGAGTTCCTGCACAATTTCGCTGTCAGGAGTCAGTCTGCGCAAATCGGCAAAGTCCGCTCGTCCCGTTTTGGCCAGCAAATACGCATCAATGGCGTCGGTTTTGGCTCCCGATGCCCCACGTCTGCGATCGACGGTTCTTGGATTGACAGGGTAGACAGGCCAACCCGCTTCCAGCAAATATGCAATGAGCAGCCCGTGCGTCGTTTCGACAATGCAAGCCACCTGCTCTTTTTGATCCGGGCCGGTGATCTGCTGCAGGAAGGTGTTGAGCTGACTGAGCCCTTCCGGTGTATGAGCGACCCGAAGCGAGCCGAGCTTTCGGCCAGCTTCGTCAAGAGCCAGCACGTCGTGCTTTTGATCTGCCCAATCTATGCCTGCATAGAACATGGTACCACTCCTTTCATGCTCATGGTATTCCTGAGTCACCGCGCCCTTATATTGTGGTGGCAGACCGCACGACTTTCCCATAACCGGTTTCTCTCAGGAACAGCGGAAGGTGAAGCGCGAGCTTTCTTAATCGGTCAAGCCGGGTGGAACACCGAGCCTTTCACCTTCCATGTTCACTAGTTCACGAGAGCAAGTCTACCGCTTGCTCCGGCCCTTTGTCGAATGGGCTTGATTTGATATTAACATATAAGGAACACCCTGGAGTTCCTGTTAAGCGCCACCCGTGACGCCCAAGCTGCGAAGCGCTTCTTCGCGAAAGCGCTTGGGGCCTGCCATACGGCGCTTCCGCGTGTCATCATCGTCGACAAAAACGCGGCGTATCCCAAAGCTCTCAAGGAATTGAAAACAGCAGGAGCTCTTGCCCTATCTTGTGAACTCCGACAGAGCAAATATCTCAACAATCCGATCGAACAGGACCACCGTTTCATCAAACGGCTGGTGAAACCGGGAATGGGCTTCTTTTCGTTCGAGACAGCTTGGCGAACATTGCAGGGATATGAGTGACAATGAACATGATCAGGAAAGGACAGATGCAAGGGGTTGTGCTGGCTACTTGGGACATCTGTTCACAAAATCGGAGATATATGCCAGCACGACCTCCCTTGTCTCCTACATCGTCTTCAAAAAGATGTATCTGCTGGGAGAGGTGAGAGCAGGCGAGTTCACGTTTGATACATATGCATTCGTGTATTTTGACTCAGCAGAGAGATGGCCTGCTCTCTTCGTCCGTCTAAGGAAAATGGAGCAAGGAACACATACCTCCCTCTCACCTTGACACAACCATTTCGCTTCGCCAAAGAGGCTTCATTCGCCCTTGGTGAAGACACTTTTTCCTGTTTATGCCACTCTTCGGTAGTCATGGTGTAATCCACCCAATACGGGAACGGCACAAACCTTGCTTGGCTGATGTGAGAAAGGAGCGGAAAGCGCCGGCGGGTCCGGAATCCGCTGTTGAATACCCTGGTGTGGTCGAGCTCGATTAAAATACGTGATATAAGCACCCAGAACACGAGAGAGCTGCTTCTCATGGAAGATCAGGAAGTGATCCAGGCATTCTCGCCTCACGCTCCCCAAAAAGCGTTCACAGACGGCATTGGCTCGTGGCGTCCGGTATGGTGTGCGCAGCACTTTGATGCCACTCGTAGTCGCCACGCGTGCAAAACTCGGCCCGAATTTCTTGTCGTTATCCCGAATCGAATATGTTGGCGTTTGCCCATAGGGAGTCGCTTCCCGCAGTTGTTGTGCCACCCACAGATCTGTCGGAGAGCGTGTCACATTCACGTGAATGACCTTCCGCGACTGCACCTCGACGATGAAAAAGGCGAAAAGCGGACGAAAAAAGAGATCCGTCACCTGCAAGCGCATCACAGGCCCACACCTCTGCCATATGATTGCGTAAGAATGTCCTCCAGGTCTGTCCACTGGCGTGTTTTGGGCGAACCGACCGCATATACTTCTGGATAGTCCGTTTACTGACCCGAAGATCCAGCTTGAGAAGCTCTCCACGAATGCGCTCCGCTCCCCAGAACCGATTGTTGGCCGCCATTTCTTTGATCAAAGCAATCGTCTCGGGCGAGAGCTTTGACTTTCTCACGCGCACCTTGGACTTGTGTTTCCAGAACAGGCGAAAGAGTTCACGATGCCAGCAAAGGAGCGTCTCCGGCTGGACAAGGAAGAGCGCCTGTTTCCAGGTCCGAGCCATCTTGGCGAGGAGCACCAGGAGAAACCGGTCCGTCTTTTTGTACACTGGTCGTTTAATCTCTCGATAGAGGATAGTGAGTTGCTGTCGTAACAGCGCGTTTTCCGCGATCAGCTCGGCTCTTCCTCTCGTCAGGTCAGCAAGTGTGCCAAGCACAAGGGAAGTCGTCGGTGGTTTGATCCAACACAGAAAACGTTTTTGGAGCGCGTGAAAGTTGAGGCAAACTCGTTGCTTGATGGTGATGACGAGACGAAACGCCAACAGAACCTCTCCTTCATCAAAATGGGCAGAATGACAGAATATCAATGGATTCTGAACCGTAGTGATTGTACATTCCCGTCGGGTGCGTTGACAAGAAAGTCGTTCGATGAAGCTCGAAACGTCCAATTCGGCGAACAGACGTCCCAAGTAGCCAGCACAGGCCATGAGCCATCTTTGGGACAATTTAGTTTTCGTGAATCCCTAAAATGAAAGAGAGATGTGCAGGAACAGCATGCTATCTTCTGAAAGGAGAACCTATACGAAATTGCGACGGTCTGTAGGGGCCTCATTCATTACGCCCTGCACATATGACACCCCGCGCTCCCCAAGATATATGTCAGGGAGACGCGGGGTGTCATAATCCGAGAAGTATCAGCGGTGGTGCTTCTACGTCTTAGGAAAATGCATAGAACTCATCCATAGACCACCAACTACCTGAACTGGCAGTAAGCACAACCTTGATATAGCGTGCCGACTGTTTCGTAAAGGGAATAACCGTATAGCCGCTACTGCCCTGGCCGCTGGCAATAGCATTTCCCCAGGTGCTGCCATCATTAGAAACGAATACCTGGTAGCCGCGCGGATAATCTCCACCGCTTGCTCCACAGTCGAGAGCAATGCTGCTAAAGCTCTGCACATTCGCCATATCAACCTGGAAACTTATTCCAGGACTTTGAGGTTGACCAGTCGACCAACGTGTACCAAATGTGCCATCAAGCGCGTTAGATGGAGGCTCGCCTACGTTTGAAACCGAGGCCGTAGCGCTCCAGCCACTCCGGCCAAGCGGTTGCGGATTCGCACCCGGTGCTCCATACACGTTGAATTCGTAGAGCGACCACCAGTTACCCCCACTACCTGTATCGACAACCCTGATGAAGCGAGCTGACTGCGTGGGGAAGGATATATTAGTGACCTGATCGTAGCGCACATATCCACCACTACCCTGGCTGTTAGAGTCACCGCCGGCGATAGCATTTCCCCAGTTCACTCCATCCAGGGAAACGAACACCTGGTAAGCGTGTGGATAGTCTCCACTGCTGGTCCCCGCATCCAAGCTGATACTGTTGAAACTGCGTGGCCTGATCATATTGACCTGGAACCACATACCGGGCGTCTGCGCCTGCCCGCTCGACCAGCGCGTAGCAGGATTACCGTCAAGAGCGTTAGACGGGCTGTCACCCTGGTTTGTCGCTGAGGCCGAGGCAAGCCAGCCACTGCGATCAAGGGCGACCACACCAGAACCACCGCCAGCAGTCTGCGTTCCGCTCCACTTGAAGGTTGCTATCGCACCTGCGGGGAGTGTATAAGTAAACCACTGGCTGCCCCACTGCACGTTAAAACTCTGCTGACTGGCCGCGCTATTGTACACTACCAGCACCTTCGAGCCAGCCGAGTTCTTAAAAGCAGAGTCTATTATTCCGTTGCTACCCGCGCTGGAGTCGATGCGATAAGCACCAGGTGTCAGGAACTTGCTCGCCTGTCCCAATCCATAATAGTCGCCATTGTATGTCACGTTGCTATTGCTCTGATCAATAGTTACCACACCCCGGCACTGCGAACAGGCCGCGCCGGTACCCAGGTTTGGCTGCCCATTGGGGTCCAGGGCCATGCCCCAGCGCACCACAGACTTGCCCCAGTTACGTGTCACGCCAATCAGCAGATTCGCTGTACCAGGCAAGCCATTATTGCCTTCCCACTGTCCGCCGGAACATTCCGTTTCATAGGTATCCTTGTTAGGGTAGGCGTTGTGTACCTGCGTCTGTGCCTCCACTGCCCCACCGTAACAGTGCCATGCTGTGCCAGCAAGAGCGGCATTTGTGTTCGCATCGCTGAGTAGCGTGGTGGGATAACCTGGCTGATCCCAGTTATGGTCATAGCCGAGAATTTTCGTGGTAATGTGGTTCGTAGCAAAGGCCGGAGCCAGGTAGTTCTTGATAAAGGTCGATTCCTGGTCCGCAGGCATCGACATACCAGGATAGCCAACAGGTTGATAAAGCGGCTCGTTCTGCACCGTCACTGCATACATGGGAATGCCCTGGGTTTGATACGCCTGGATGAACTTCACAAAATAGTTCGCGTAGGATGCATATGCATCAAGATTGAGCGTGCCGCCTTCCATCGAATCGGTCGATTTCATCCAGCCAGGCGGGCTCCACGGCGTTGCCATAATCTTGATGTTCGGATTAACCTGTAGTGCTTGCTTGAGGACCGGGATGATGTAGGCTTCGTCGTGTTTGATAGAGAAATGCGTGAGATTCGGGTCGGTCTGTCCCTTTGGCATATCATCATACGAATACTCGCCAGACGCTAGTGTTGTCAGGTCCGAAGCTCCCATAGGCTGGCGTAAGAAGTTCAGGCCAATACCCTTGACCGGATCAAATAACGCCCCCATCAGTGCAGCCCGCTGGCTCTTGCTCATCTTATTGTACATGAGCCATGCCGAAGCATCGGTAATAGACGCACCAAAACCATCCATTTGCTGGTACGTCTTATTTTCATCAACCGTAATCTTGATAACCCCTGAACCACTGCCCGTGGAAAAACTTACATCTTTTTGCTGGGTAATATGCTCCTGCAAATTGGCTGTAGTCAGCCAGACACTCACTCTGTTCCCGACGGATGCCGTCGCAGACGCTTGAGAGGGGTGTAGCAGTAGCGTTACACTTGCTAACAAAGCAACCAGCATGAAAACAATGGACACCTTTGGCCGGAAAGCCACTCGAAACATAGTAATCCTCCTTGATAGATAATAAAAGGGAAGGCGGAATCAGTACTACTTAGTCTTTCCCTCTGTCCACTGAAAAGGATTTTGCTATTTCTGTTGATGACACTGGCGGAAAGCGCTTCTCCATTGGAGCTTATTTTAAGCCTTATACTAAGGTTTACATCAAGTATATTGTCTCAAGAATAAGATGTCAAGTGTTGCTGCAAATGATGGATTTCCATCTTCGAGGTGTGCGCTTCCCGCTATGCTTCTTACGAAAAGCATTGACACTATTTTTTCTAAGCCTTAAAATAAGATCATGAAAAACATTATTCTTCAAGCGATTTTATATTGAATGAAGAGAATGAGATCAGGAGTATATTGCCCACATGACATCCTCCAATCCTACCGCGCGAGACCTGCGGCGCATCAATCGGCAGACTGTATTTCGCTATTTGTATACGCATGGGCCCATGAGTCGCCTGGACCTCAGTCAGTTCTCCGGATTGAGCGTTGGCACCATTGCCAATGTAATATCAGAGCTACTGGCCGAACATTTAGTCCTGGAAGCAGGTTTTGAAGCTTCGGAAGGAGGCCGTCCGCGTGCGATTCTCACGCTCAATATGGAGTACGGCTATTTTATAGGTGGTGAGATAGGCGAGACGGAACTAACTATTGAACTTTTTGATGTAAAGCTTACCAAACACAGGGCAATCAAGTACGCGCTAAAAGAAGAGGAGAATAACCCGCTAACGGTTGTCCAACACTTTGCGCAGCATGTCAGACTCATTCTCGCGGAAGAGCAGATTGCACAAGACAAGATTCTCGCCATGGGTATCGGAGTGCCAGGGATCGTCGAGTTAGCCGAAGAAGACACCGTTTCGGCACCTGCATGGGGATGGGTTTCGACGCCATTAAAAACGATGTTAGAAGAGCATTTTCCTATCCCCCTCTCTGTTGATAATGGCGCAAAGTTAATGGCCCTGGCCGAAATGCATAAAGCCCCGGAAGCGCATCATGAAACCACGGCCGTCCTGAATATCGGAACAGGCGTGGGTGCAGGGATTATTTATGAAGGGAAGCTGTATCGCGGAGGCAATAATAGCGCGGGCGAGTGGGGACACACTACGATGGTCCTGGATGGAGACCCGTGTCGCTGTGGCTGTCGAGGCTGCCTTGAAGCTTATATTGGCGCACCCGGCATTATTCGCCGTCTGCGCGAAGTTGCCCCTCAGAGTCTCCTACATGTCCGCGATGAAACTGAGATTGTAGAAATGCTCATCAAGGTGGCGAAACAGGGTGACGCAACAATGGCGTATATCCTGGCAGAGACGGTCCATTACCTCGGTGCTGGCATAGCCAACCTGGTTAATCTTTTCAATCCACAACGCATTATCCTGGGAGGAAAAGTGGGACTGCTCTTTGGCGAACACTGCCTTCCTGAAATCACTCAGGAAGTTGCACGCTATGCACTGAAACAGCCATTTAACGCGACACGCATCCAGGTCAGCCAGTTGGGAGAAGACGCGGTAAGCCTGGGAGCTGCCCGGCTTGTCCTGGAGGCATTCCTGGCACAGGTCGGGAAACCGGGCAATCATTTTGCTCGATACCGCAACCATCTGTAGGGGCCTTAATTATGAAGAGTTTAGGCAAGGTTCAAAAATCCGTAAAAGAATGTGACAAGTGGTGAAAAAGTTGCAAAAAATCTCCCCGAGGGAAGTGTCAGAACTCAGAACACGACAGAGAAAGCTCACGCAAAGTGGGGAAACCACTGCCAAATGAGCAGAGAATGGGGAAAATGAGAGCATTGTGTCGCCTTTTTGTGGCTTACGTGGGGATACATTCCTTCAGTCACCCCACCTTGTCCTGCTTTCTGACACTTCCTCTCGCAGCACACTCAATCTAACTGAAAGACCCGGCGCGCGTTGCTCCCCAAAAACTTCGTGTGGATCTCCCTGGGCAGATCCATCTCCTGAACTTGCTGGACACATTTCTCCCAGGACAATTGGGGAAAGTTCGTCCCAAAAAGCACCTTGTCTTGCCCATAGGTTTTCACATAATGCACCAGTTGGGACGGATAGTAACGCGGTGCGTACGCAGAGGTATCAATGTAGACGTTCTCATGTTTCCAGGCCACGCCAATCATTTCGTCCGTCCAGGGATGGCCAATGTGACCGGCGACAATCCGCAATTCGGGGAACGTCAGGGCCACCTCATCCAGATAAGGAACGGGCCGTCCCATTTCGGATGGCATCAGGGGACCGGTATGGCCCACTTGGGTACAAAAAGGAATATTCAATTCAATGCATTTAACGTAGAGAGGAAAATAGAACTTGTCGTTCGGGGGCCGATTCCACAGCCAGGGAACCACTCGTAATGCCTTGAAGCCCAGTTCTTTGACGGCTCGTTCCAATTCGTGGACCGCCTCAACGGGCTTCTCCAGATTAACCGCCGCGACCCCGACAAAACGCTCGGGAAACTGTCGAACGAACGCAGCAATGGCATCGTTGCTGACGACCCATTTGCCAGGCCGATGCCAGGCACAGAGCATGACGCGATCCACACCTGCTTTGTCCATGAGGTGAACAAGCTGTTCCGCACTCAGGTCCTGGCCTAAAAGATGAGCTGATCCTGATTGTTGAAAAAGCCGAACAACCTCCGGGAGAAAGCCATCTTTGAGCACGGGTTGCGCCCAGGCATCGATGATCTGTCCACGAGAAGCGTCTCCCATGATCCCAGCTCCTTTCAGAAAAAACCAAAAGAATGTTCGATCTCCTACCAGTATGGAAGAAAAGAAGGATAAAAGGAACGTTGCTGGCTAACGTCCCCCAGAAATTGGTAAAGCAAGCTAAAGGCGTCCTTCCGCCGCTTCAGCACGGAGTCGCCAGCTAAGCACCTCATCTTGTTGCACGAGCCAACGCTCCCGTTGTTCGGCCAGCGTTCGCTCAGCAGTGATCAAACGCTCAACTGACGCTTCCTTACTCATGCGCAGATAACGCTGGCGCACCCGCTGCTCATCCCGGCTAGGACAAAGGGCCGGATCAAGAGGATCTTACCTTCGCCTTGTGGCGCCCAAGCTGGGGACGAACAAGGCTGACAGCAATTTTGCAGCGATTGATCATACCAGAGCCAGGGGAGCGCATGCTCCATGGTAATGTCGCGTTCACCACCGACTCTATTCAACGCGTGCTTCAGCTTGCTGACAAGGGATGTGGCATTGCGCTTCTCCACAGCCATTTGGGGCCTGGATGGCAGGGGATGAGCCATGATGATGTCGTTGCTGAACGGGATCGGTTAGCAGCGGCCGTCGCTGGCTGGACAGGCTTGCCACTTGTCGGACTGACAAGAGAGACCGATGGAACCTGGAGCGGCCGCTTCTGGTTTCGAGAATCCCCTTCTACCTACGCTCGCCGCTGGCCATAGACCGTTCGCGTTGTTGGGCGGCAATGCGCATCTCGCACCATCCTGAATTGCTGCCGCCTCCGGCACCATCCGAAGCTCAAGTTGCTACGATAAGCGTGTGGGGCGAGAAAAAACAGGCTGATCTCGCCCGTGTCTGTGTCGGGACAATCGGTCTTGGAAGTGTTGGCAGTATTGTCGTGGAGGCATTGAGTAGAGTCGGTATGACCTGGGTTTCCTTGATCGAGCATGATTAAAAGGCGCAATCTGGACCGCACCCTGGGTGCGACTCGTGAGGATGTCATACGGAAAACGCCGAAAGTCACCGTTGCAGAACGGCTGATCAAAACAAGCCATACGGCAGAACAGTTCCATGTCGAATCATATCACGGAAGCCTCCTTCAGCCGCCAGGTTTGCAAAGAGCTCTTGACTGCGATGTGCTTTTCTCATGCGTCGACCGGCCGTTACCGAGGCACCTTTTGAATGCTCTCGCCTATGCCCATTTGAGACCAGTGGTAGATGGCGGTATTCTTGCGAAAGTGGAGAAAGGGCATCTCCTGCACGCAGATTGGCGTGTTCACACGATTGGCCCAGGACGGCCGTGCCTGCTCTGCCCAGGCGCATTACGGCTTGAGGAAGTTGGTCTCGACAGAGCGGGATTACTCGACGATCCTGCATATATCAAAGGCCTTGGCCCCGAGTTCAATCCGTTGTTCGCGAGGCAGAACGTCTTTCCATTTAGTTTGAACGTGGCCTCCCTTGAAGTGCTACAGTTCATTGGTCTGGTGACCAATCAAGCGCGCATCGGAGGAGTAGAAGCGCAGATCTACCATTGCTACCCTGGAAGTACCGAGTTCATCGACAAGCAAGCATGCGCACAAGGATGTGAATATGCAGCCTTGACGGCGTCGGCTCAAGAATTGAGCGGCAATTTCCCGCTCAACCCTCCAGCAGATTGCGCCTGATTCTTGTAGAGCACACTATACTTTCTCTCCTGCCCCTACCAGGAGGGATGTCCTGGCAACTTGGAAATCGTTCCAAACAGGATAGGTTACTACCTTGCTTTGGAACAAATATCCCAATTGCCAGGGCATCCACATACTTTATGAATAAGTCATTGACTATAAGAAGGTTCTCCTTTGTCCACACCTTGCTACTGATCAGCATGAGCTGGATTACCTATGCCTTTTGATCCAGGAATCACATTGGACCAGCATCGTCTGAGCGAACTGCCCAGCTGAGCTATGTGACTTCTCTGTGGAACGCCTTGCAACCAGATGGAGGCAAGTGGCCCATGCCTGTTCAACAGTCCTTCCGTCGTCGTCCATACCACCAATTCAGGTGTAGACGTGAGTCTATCCCGAGCCACACGTTGTATCCGCCTCTCCTGCGCGATATCCGGCGCGACACAGATCAGCAACGGTAACATGGAGCGCTCTCTTGCCCACTCACGCGAGGCAATGTAGTGTGCGTAGGAGAGAAACTTGATCGACAAGTCCCGTACATTCATCGTGCCACGATCCCACTCCAACCAGAAACGCATATGCTGCACTCCCAGGCGATATTCGGCCAGGGCGTCGGGCCTGAGATTGTACCACTGTTGGTTCACCCGGTAGCGCCGTTCGCATTGTGCGCCGGTCTCCCACCAGTAGAGCACCTGTCCTGCTTCCCGTCTTGCGTCCTGTGCCAGGCGAGTAAAGAAGCCATAGATCCCCGCAGTGTGCTGGATACGATGCAAAAGCCAGGCCTCTCCTCGCTGCATTATTGTTGATGTTTCTCCATTTGCCTCATCGTCAGACACTTCAGCAATCGTGTGGATGTGCATGTGACTGGCAGCAGCAATCAGACGCAACCCACACCCACAGAGATGCCAGCGCTTCCCAGCAGCTGTTCTGATCGGCTCCAGACATCTCAGTTGATGGAGCTCATACAACGAACAGCGCACCGACCTCTGCTGGAGATTCAGCAACGCAGCCAGTTCCTCATCAGAGAGCAGCGGATGAGCCAGGAGCAGGTGCAGGATGCTCCACTGGCACGGGGTCAAGCGCAGCCCCAGCAGGGCGATTACCTCTTGTTCCTCCAGGTCATCCTGGGTGATGTGTGGAGCGCGTTGCGCCAGGTTTCCTCCGATGAGACGACTGAGACGAGTGGACCTCCCAGGCGATACCGTGGCAACAGAAGCCTTCGACGATGATGTTGTGCCGTGCTTCTCATCCTCGCCTTCTTCTAGCTGCAGGGAGGGCGGGAACGCCGCGCGTGGCAGTGGCCTCAACAGGGCTTGCAGGTGACAGGACACCTCGGTAGAGAGGGTGCGCCAGTTGAGTAACCAGGGATTCATGTGAGCGTTTTCCGACGAGGGAAGACAGGCCAGCACCCCTGCGAGGGGGTCAAGGCGCAGTTTCAGTGCCGTGGTCTCGACGGCATGTTGCCAGTGCTCGCATTGACGTGGCGATGTGGCCAGGATCAGTACCGGCGGCATGTGCTGATAGGATGACCAGCGTTCAGGAGACTCGCGCCAGCACAGGAGGCGGTGCAGGCGCAGGCGCATCAACCGCTCATCGTTCAGCTCCGTGAAGAGGATGAAGAGGCCATACCACTGGTCCAGCGTAGCGCCATCAGCCTGTTGAGTGCGAATACACAGAGCAACTGCGCCATCGGCAAAGAAGCGCAGCGCCTGTTCGCGATACTGGAAGCGGTGCATCACCTCGCGTTGCCAAGTCCAGCGCACGAGCTGGGGCCTTCTCCCTTGGGTCGTCATCGCTTCTGATGTGTGCGTGACCAGACCGTTCACGGCCTCCTGTAGCAAGAGCAGCGTGGGCAAGCGTGGCAGCAGGTGCAAGAGTCCTGCTTCATCGGCCTGCCACCTGCGAGCGAGTTCGCAAGCCGGCCTCTCCAGGTGTCTTGCCAACAGATGCAGACCGAGGTTGCTCAGGTGGTAGAGCATCTTTCCCGTCCCCGGCGTTTTCGGCAGAACGCTTTCGACGAACCCCTTCGCTGCTAATCTCTGCATGTGGCGGTAGACTGTAGCGCGACTCGCCCAGCGGGCGACACCGATTACCAGGGCGTCGGCTCGTTGCAAGGGATAGTGCAGCAGCCAGTGCAAGAGTCGCCAATCGCTCTCCGTCAGGGACGCATCTATCTTTGCCAGCACCTCTGTTGTCAGCTTGCGTCCCGTTCGGAGCCGCTCAAGAGTTACCTCAGGCATCGGAAGGGTCTCCTTTGTCATCCTCTCCTTCGCGCGAGGATTCACCTTCATACTCTTCGCGATACATCAGATGGAGGTGAGATGGAGCCTCCGGCACCACTGGTCTTTTATTGCTGCCACTGCCGCGTTTCTTGCGGCGACGTCCGCTGCCGGCCTCTGCTCCTGCATTGTCACTGCCCTCCCCCATTCCCTCTTCCTCTCTCCCGGTCAACGCTCGTTGACTGGTCGGCGCGGCACTGCGCTGGCGTGCCTGAATCTGCTGGATCAGATCGTCAACGACCCCAACGGGGCGTGCATCACGCTCTCGACTGTGCAGGCGTACCATCTGGGCCACCTCCTCATCAGGACGTGGTGGCGCATCTAGCTGCAGCGAGAACACGGGCAGGCGATGGCCGTGCAAGGACAGCTTGACATAGCACTGGAAATCATCCAGGTTGGTCACCTCCTCCTCGGCCATGCTATCCAGTTCATGCAGAAGCCGGGCATCCTCCCCGGCCATGTGGAAGGCAAAGAGGTGGTCGATATTGGCCAGCACGGTCGCGCGTAACGTACGATCCAGCTGGTCCAGGTAGGCCAGCGATTGCGTAGCCAGGCCGAAACTGCCGCCATATTTGCGTAACTCCGCCAGCATGCTCTGGTAGTTCGCGCCCCGGTAGACCTGGAATTCGTCGATCAGCACCAGGTAGCGCCGCCGCTCTTCTGGCGGCAGATTGGCCTGCTCCGCGAGCGCCGCCTCGAAGAGGCCCAGCAGGACGATGCCAGTCAGTTCCGAGAGGTCGGCCCCGACCACGCCGCTCGCCGTGCTGACCAGCAAGAGCTGCCCCGCACCTATTACAGATCGCAGATCGATGGTCGAACGCGGTTGACCCAGGATGCGCCGCGCCACGCGTGAACTGGCAAACTTGGAGATTTTGGTAATCACCGAGGAGGTGATCTCACGCTGCTGGTGGGCATCTAGCGGTTCGTAGTAGTGCTGCCACCAGTCGAGCAGCAGGCTATCACGCACCTGTTCCAGCACGGCATGGCGGAAGCTCGTCGCGCGCAAGAGCGGCACGACATCGAGCAGGGTATATTGCCGGTCAGCCCCCTGAGAGGGATCGGCCCCTATCAGCAGCTCATTGGCATCGGCCAGGGTCTTGAGCGCATATTCGAGCACGTTTCCACAGGTGTTCGGCAATCGTGATGAGGTTGTCCACCACCTTATCGCGGTCCTTGCCTACCATATCGAGGGGATTGATGCCCACGGGGTAGTCAGTATTGGCCAGATCGACCAGCACCACATTGTCGCGCTCACAGGCAGGAAGCAGCCCACACAGCGCATGCACGACATCCCCGTGTGGTTCGATGAAGGCCAGGCCGGGCTTCCCTGCGTCGCCACTCTGAGCGCGCATGGCACACAGCGCCTGCGCCAGGTGCTGGAAGAGTGTGCTTTTGCCTTTGCCAGTACTGGCGATGGCCAGCAGGTTGTGACGCAGACACGCTTCTGGCAGGAAGACGGGCACGCCGTGTCCGGCATGGCTGGATGTGCCGATCTTCCAGCCATTGCCTTGAGTAAGTTCAGAGGGTGCCAGCGCCGTGCGGGCACGAGCGCGTTCCACGTAAGGCAGGTCAGCCAGGTCCTGGGCCTGGGGTAGGTGCCATAAGGCGGCGATGTCGGCCACACTGAGCAGATGGGGCGATCGAGCGATATCATGTTCCCAGCCCGAAACAGGGGAGCGCAGCCATCCGCGCCGTCTCACCAGCAAGCGTCTGGCCATACCCCGAGATACATGTCGAGGCGCGAAGTAGCCACCGGAGGCGGTATGATACTGCCGGTAGGCGGCTACCAGATGGTCAAGTACGTCGCTTTGCTCCTGCCTGCACTGTTTATTCCGATGGGCTGTTACCAGCCATCCCTGGTAAGCATCTTTCAGTGACGACCAGGTGAACGGTTGCCGAGAGAGGCGTTGCAGAAGCACTTTCAGTGGACGAGCGTTCTGTGCTGGCGCACTCCTTGCTGCGCTGGAAAACACAAAGAGACGCAGGCGCACACGATAGGCCGGGCGGGCCGTCTTTTCGTCCACCAGGTGCATATCGTAGATGGCGTTCGTCCCCATACGGCTTCTGATCTGTAATAGAAGGAAGGCAAGACAGAAGAGTGCTACCAGGGCCACGATCCCCCCGATCTCCAGGACAGCCAGATGAGCGGAGGTCAGCTGTGGCGTTTTGCCATGCAGCAGCGATAGGCCTGCTTGCAACAACCAGGAAGGGATCAGTCCGTCAAGTTGGCGTTTGAAGCGCCACCATACGAGAAGAAGCGCGACCAGCACACCCAGGCTTATCAACTGGAATGTGCCAGGGTCGCTCGCCTGTATGCTGCTTAGCGCACGCCGCTCGCGCAGGCGTTCCTGTTCGAGGGGATGCTCGACGGACTTGCGACGATAGGCCTGCGACCACGTCGGTGGTGCTGGCACGAGCGCCAGCTGCGTCACCACCCGCATGTGCGCTGGTAGATGGTTGAACACCGCCAGCATGCCGAGCAAGGGATCAGCTCCCTCTTGCAGTAACTCGCGTTCGCCCCATGCATGCAGGGGAAGGTACGCGGCTGCGCCCGCGCGTAATTCGATCGCCGCGACCGTCTCGCCCTCGCGCAACGCAAGAGGATCGTCCTGCTGGTCCATCTGGCGTATGATGGCCTGGGGATAGCGTGCCTGCACCTGATCCGCGAGATGCCGCAGTGACATGGCCGAGGTGGCCCGCAGCAGGAAGTGGCGAGATGTGGCGGTAGCTGCCAGTTCCAACGCCACCGGATGCCGGCTATCCAACGCCAGCCCCTGCATTGCCGACGCTAACGTCGTGATATCTCTGGTACTGGTGGCCCGCGGTACGATCACCGAAGCAAGAACATGTTCACTGCCGACCCCCGTCTGAACGGGTGTCACCAGCGCTCCCTCTTCTGGCTGCTTCGGCATCTCGCTGATCTGCTCGGCTTTCACGACCACGCGCCTGGCTGGTGCTGTTCTGCCTGGTCCGTGCATACCTTCCCTCCTATCGCTATCTCTGTGTTTTCCGCTTGTGTCCTGCTTGCCTGTGGCTGTGTGTCGTTGTGTTCATGCTCTGGCCAGCTTCCTCTTGCTCCTCAAGCGCAGGCACAGGAACGATCCTCTGGTGGCTTGTGTCACGTTCGAGTGCTTCCGTTGATGTCAGCGAATGAGTATCTGCAGGTCTGCTGTCGTTTTGCGTGGGTACCATGCGGAGATATTCGGCGCGTTCGACCGGGTTGGTGGTGATCAGGGCATGCTCACGCTGACTGGCCTGGATGGTGATGGTCACGCGCTTACCTCCAGCCAGCACCAGCGCCTCCTGCCGGCCAAAGGTGATCAGACGCTGCTGCTCGCTGGGGGTGAGGTGGAAGCGCTCTGCCACCGCGGCCGCGCTGGTCGCATCCTGGGCTTTGAGCACTTTGATGGCCGCATTGGAGGCCACGATACTGCCCCAGGGATCCTGCACGAAGTGTTCCGGGTTTTGCGTCATCGTCACCAGGCGCAGGTAGCGTTTGCGCGCACGGCGCGAGAGCGTGGCCAGGAAATGCCCACCGGCAGGATGCTCGATGAGGGACGCCGCCTCATCAATGTAGAGCGCACGCGGCCGCTGACTGTCGTAGAGCGCCTGCGTCCACACGCGATCGGCGATGAGCGAGATCGCCAGGGGGCGCAGCTCACCACGCATATCGCGGATATCCCATACGACCAGGTGGCTCGAGAGATCCACTGAGGTGACGTCGGAGAACAGGCTCGACAGACTGCCGGAGATATAGCGGGACAACCGCCCGGAGAGATCGGTCTCATCTGGCCCACAACTGCCGCTCTTGAGAATGGCAGAGAGGTCGTGCAGGAGCGGCGGCCGGCGGTTATGGGTGCGCGGATCGCCGCTGATCCCGACCTGGAGATATGTCTCGTAGAGCGCCCGATCTAAGAGGCCCTTCTCGCGTTTGGTCAACATGCCACTGCCGGACGCAGAGGCTGTCACCTCCTCCGCCAGCAGGATGTCCAGCATAGCGTGCAGGTCCTGGATCTTCTCGGCCAGGCGGTCGCCCTTGCTCGCCTCCACCAGATAGGTGCCGAAGGAGCAGCGGGGCGGCAGCAGATCGAAGGGATTGAGGTGCTGCGCCGAGCCGGGAGCCAGCTGCACGACGGTGCCACCCAGGGCTTCGGCAAGCTGCTGGTACTCCAGATCGGGATCGATGACTACACACTGATCGCCGCGCTGCCAGTTCAGCAGCAGATCACGCTCGACCAGCACTTTACCGAGATAGCTTTTGCCGGAGCCGGTGACCCCACCGATAAAGAGGTGCGGGTTTTCCAGCGAGCTGTCCCAGGGATTGAGCAGCACCGGCTCATGCGTCTCGCTCATACCCACCAGCACGCCACCCGGCATGGAGAGCGAGTTGGACTGGAAGGGGAACATCGTGGCCAATGTGGTCGAATCCAGCGTGAACGTCCTCAGCAACTCGTCGCGTGCTTGAGGCAGGCAGGCCTGGAAGACCTCTGCTTGCTCAAAGGTCGCAGGGTGGGCCGCTGCATCCAGCGCGAGCAGGGCGAGAACGGAGTAGAGACGCTCCACCCGTTCGGTCAGCACCTGGCGGCTGCTCGCCCGCAGCAGCAGGTAGAAACCCAGGTCAAACACCCGTTCCCGGTGGCGCGCTAAATCGTCGAGCATGCGCGTGAGATCCTCCTCGGCCACCAGTTCGTCGGGATCGTCGGCGCGTCCCTCGCGCCGGTTGAAGCGACGGCCCGAGACATGGCCGGCCCGGTTGCGCAGCAACTGGCGCTTCATGGCTGCCGTATCCTGTGGGTGGTAGTGGAAGCTGATATCCAGCACGTCGTCGTGCAGGAAGAGCGGGGCCAGCCAGCCATCGAAGGAGACCTCACGCGGGCAGGCGGTGACGGCGATGCCACAGGCATAGTCCTGCCCGATACGCAGTGAGTCCGAGGTGATCTCGATGCACTCCGGAGCTAGCAGATCCACCAGCTGCAGCAGATCGGGCGGCGGGGGCGAGAGTACATCTGCTCTCTGCGCGGGAGGAACGGCAGATGGTGTCTGTGCGGGCGCAGCCGCAGCGAGGGCAGCTGAAGGAGTTGCGTGGTTCCGACTATCTACAGGACGCACAACGTGATCATGAGGCAGGCTTTGTGAACGGCGTTTCACGTGAGCGGGACGCCCCACGCTAGACAAGACCCTGTCGCTCAAGGGATGCGCATTGGCGCGGTCGGGGGTCAAACACTGGTAATACAGCCGGGCCAGGTCGGCGTTGTTCAGACGATGACTGGTGAGACCGCAGGATGCCAGTTGCTGGGTGAGGGCCTCTGCCCGTAGCGCCAGCTCCTGCCGGGCCTGTTCCCGCGTCTGGGCAAGGCGCTGCGCTCGGCGTGGACCGAACAGGAGCGGGACTCCGCTGCGCCGCCTGGCACGACCGGCCCCCTGGGAGGCCGGGATGATGAGATAGACGTGTCGTTCGATGAGCGTGCGCTCGGCAACGATCTTCTGCAAGAGCTCGGCCTGGCTGTGGGCGAGGGTATACCAGGTGGCGGGGTGCTGCCCATCTGCTCCCGGCTGGGCGAGCAAGTGCTGGATGTAGGGCGTCAGGTCCTGTCTCCGGTTGCGCACCAGGATCTGCAAGGGAAAAGACAGGGATTTGATGAGCGCCGCGAAGCGCTCAATGATGGCTTCCTGCTCGTCCGGCGCTTTGAGTGACAGGTTGATGGGCGCGACCTCGAGCACGGCGCGATAGCTGCGCCGGGTGGGCGAATTTGGGGCATAGAGGCAAAGCATGTCTCCCCACGTTTCGCGCAAGCGGAGCATGTCGCGCTGGACGCTGGCCTGTTCGCGTGCACGCTTCTTCATTGTGCTTCCCTCCTCGCCAGGGTTTTGAGGGTGTGAGGGCTGGTAGGACTCTCTTCTCTATCAGGGGCATCCCCTCCAAGGACCAATGGAGAGAGATGATCCTCATAGGTGCGGATGCTGCGCCAGAGGTAGCGTCTGGGACGGAGCCGGTAGCGCAGCAGGACGACCAGCCAGACCTCCAGGGAGCGACCGGCATACTGATAGCAGGCGATGATGAGAGCAAGCAGGAAGGGCAGCAGCGCTAGCACCAGTCGCAGAGCCTCTCCGGGGACGGCATCATGGCCGAGCACGGCCAGGTGCTGCCAGAGGGTGCCACCCAGGCCCCCACCGACCAGCAAGAGCAAGAGCTGGCGGGCCGTCAGGCTGAAGGACCACAGCGTCAACACCTGATCCGGCAGGTTGAGGTGCGTGGGCACGATATGCCTCCTGGGAAGATGCAGGGGTGATAGGGACGACGACATAGGACACGCTCTCTTTCTAACGCTGCACGTTTTCCCGCAACGTGCACATACCGACAGGGACACGTGGACAGCCAGCCAGCCTGACGCTATTGCCCCTGGGCGGCGCCATTGACCAGGCTCGCAACCGACTGGGCGAGAATGGCCAGAGCCAGGCCGCCCAGAGCCACATACAACGCGCTTCGGGCCTGCACACGGTGATTTTCGTTCTGGTTGGCCGTCATGTACAGCAGCGCCGCCCAGGCAAAGAAGAAGGTGGCCATGGCCAGCGCAAAGGCCGTCAGGTCGTTATACAGGTTGGTGAAGAAGCCGGTGATGCTGCCCAGGATGAGCAGCGTATTCCAGCTCGCTTTGACCAGATGTGTGAGCTGCGCTGGCTGAAGCAGCACAGTGGCAAACAGGGCTTTCGTGTTCATACTCGCTATCGTTCCTTTCTGCGCCGCTGGCGCTTATGCATGTGTCTGACCAGATGACGGTGATATGTGCAGCTGGGCTGTGGCTCCTCCAGCGGGGCGGAGATAGCCCCAGACGGTATAGCCAGGCCAGCTCGCGGTATCAACAGTCAAATCGGGCAAGAGTGGCATCGTGGTGTATGGACTCACGCTATTGGCGTTGCTGAAGGTGATCGCGCCATTGGTTGTGGCGGTCGGCAGCTCGACGCTCATCACAATCGCGACGTGACCAATGCTGGCATCCTTGAAGACCATCACATCACCCGGGAGGGGGATGCTGCGTTGCCCGGGAAGTGCGGCTGCCGCCGGGATTTCCAGCCATCCTGGCTGTGTTGCATACACGGCCCACAGGTCGAAGGCATTGGCCGAGAGCGTCATGGGATAGACCTGGGAGTAGGCCCCGCGTACGAAACTCACACACTGGTAGGTGCCGTTGGCCCAGGCAGCGCAGCCCGGACAGACCGTGTTCCCGTACTGAATGACGGCGGCAGGAAAGCTCGGAGCACCTGGCGGATAGCTTGTGCCGGGCGCCTTATACCAGGTGTCGTAACAGGTGGGATAGCTGATCTGACGACCGCAGACTGGATTCACATAGAGCGCGGCGGCCATCGCTCGCGCCCAGGCCACGACCTGCGCACCGGTATTGCTTGGCGCCACACAGGAGGGTATGGTCCCTGCAGGTGTGGGTGTCGTGCCGGGTGTGGCAGAACCCGCCCCAGGGGTAGCTGGCTGGCAGAAGACCGGACCGCTGCCATTGCCGCTGCCGCCCAACCAGGCGGCGGTGGCTGCCAGGCCGGAGAGCGCGAGATACGCCAGCAAGGTCATGACGACAACCCCACCAATCACCACAGTCAAGGCTTTGTGTGAGCTGTTCATAAGGGGATCCCTCCTCTCTGCGCTCTCTGACTACAGCAGCGCCAGCAGGCGTGGTGCTACATTGGCGACCGCTGCTGCTGTGCCCTCGGCAGCACCGACTGCCGCTCTGGAAGCATCCATCATGGGGCGCAGGGCGAAGCGATGCACAATGCCGGGCATGCGTAAGACCAGGTACAGCAACGCCAGACAGATCAGCAGGGTGGCCAGGGAGCCACTCAGCCCAAAGATGCTGCTGGCACCCAGCGAGGTGAGCAGAGTACCACCCAGGGCCAGCGTCACCACCTGGAAGAACTGCACTATGACGGTACTGGCGGTCAGCGAGAGCCACATGCGGCCATAGCCAAGGGTTTGTGGGAGGGCAAAGCAGACCAGCCCTGGTCCGGCCAGCACCAGCAAGACCCAGAGCAGCGCCAGGCGCACCGCCATCTGGACACCCAGCAGGAGCACCATCACCCCCAGCACCAGGGCCAGGATCCACACCAGCAGTCCCTCGCCTACCAGATTGCCCTGGAACAGGGCCGTAATGATGTTGGTGAGCATCGACGTACCAGCCAGGTTGAGGGCGACTCCACAAAGGGCATTTTCCAGGTCGATGAACAGGCCCAGGAAATACAGGCTGAAATGCGCGGCCCCCACAGCCAGGATGAGACGTGGCAAGAACTCCGCCAGTTCGGAATGGTTCAGACCCAGGTGCTGACCCACCACGACATTGTAGCCACCGATGACGATCAGGCTGGCCAGGGCAAGATCGACCACGGCGAGGAAGCCATTCGACCAGGTGATCACCGTAGCATCCTGATAGGTGTCGGCAGGTGGCGTTTGGGTGAGAATGTTGAGTGGACTCTTCAAGATGGCCCCGATCACAGGCTGCAGCGCGTTCATAATCTGCTCTGCCATCCATTGGGCGGCGTTCTGCATCAAGCAGGTGACGTCAAACGGGTTGGTGCATGACGCTGACGGAGTGTCTGCGCCTGTCCGCTCGCCGGAGGCGGCTCCAGCTCCCATGCCATGTGCGGGGAGAGCATCAGATCCGGTCGCAAGGCTCGCCTGAACTGTTATATGGCCAGGCGAAGTCTGCTGTCGTGACAGGGTATCTCCTTTGCCCACGCCAGCCCCAGTAGCGAGGAGATACAGGCCGAACAGCGCCAGCACAAGCAGGCCACAGATTCGGGAGCTCCGTAGGATACGGCGTGACGACATTTGTTGACCACGCCTAAACGTATGCTGCTTGTTGTTAACATCACGCTCATGAATGAAATGATCTGGATACATAGCTGGAAACTACTCCTTCCTGCCCGGAACTGCCTGGTGATGACACAACTGAGTGTAGCGGAATCCCAGGCAAGAAGGAGAGACAGGTGTAGTAGGTTTCTGGAGAGAAGTGTTGCTGAGGAAAAGGGAGCAGATGACACAGAAACGAGCATGTTAGAAGGAGGGCAATCGCTCAGCAGTAGTCATCGATCAATCGCTTCCTTCGATGTAAAGAGTTACTCAGCTTGCTCCATTTCGTTTCTCTATTATATGTAACCTCGTCGATACAGGAGCAGGAAGTAAGGTGGCAAGAAGCGGAACCACGGCACGGACTTCAATTTTATTACCGCTAAACAGAAGTTAGTTTATAAAGAGAAGACTTTAAGAGATGGATACAATTGGGATATATAAAGATAATTTTGACCAGATATTTCAGCGCCTCGGCTGGCATGATATTCAATACAAGTCTACATACAGTGACCCAGAAGTTATAAGGCAGCGTTGGCTATCACCCCCGAATATTGACAAAAAATTCAGCAAGCAAGCATTTTTTGATTGCTTTGGAGACAACACATTTCGCAAGATTCTGAGTTTCATTTACGCCGCTCCCCGTACAAAGGATGAGTTAACTAGCAGATGGGGAAAATTGGATGAGCACGTAACCTTTATGCTGGAACAAGAAATTGTTGTCCAGGATGGCGACTTGTTGAGAAAAAGCCCTCAATATGAGCATATCACTGACATTGGTAAGACCCTGGAGTGGTATGTTGCAGAATGGTTTCGATCATCACAAAAAGTGCCTGCGAGACACGGTGTTAAAGTTCCGGGCGTAGCAGATGGTGGCGATCTGGATGTTGTGGCTTTTTCTGATGGATCCCGCATCTTCGTCGAGTGTAAATCAGGCAATCCGGCAAACATTGCCGAGACGCAACTAGAATTATTCCTGCGCCGCGTTGCCGACTTTAACCCATCACTGGCGCTTTTACTCATCGATACGGACTCAAGTATAGAGAAACAAATAGAGATGCTGAAAAAAGTATATACCGAAAAGCATCTCAAGAATTCATCAATCTCTACCGGAACAGCTTGTGACCCGTATTGTGTTCATGTGAGAAACGTAAAAACAGGCATCGCCAAGACATTGCTAGATACGCTACGCAGACATTCTATCAAGGACTATAGCGATAGGCCGCTGGTAGGTCTATCAAAAGCAAAAGCGCAATCGAAGATGAGCGCCGAAGACCACTTGAAAGCCATACAACGGCGACTAGAAATTAGCTGGGCGCGAGAAAATATAACTTTGCAACATACCCTGGCTGCATGGATGGAGCACGTCGGCTCGGATAATTATCGTTACATTCAAGAAGTCTTTCCAGGCGAGAGTCCTGCTGAATCAGTACATCGGAACAATTGCAAAATGCTTATTCGCAAAGGTCTGCTGCGCGCCGAAGACGATGACGGCGTAACGCTAGGGCCATTTATCTGGGATCCGGCAAAGCGCTATTGCTCCGACATCTGAAATCCAGAGGAGCAACGGCCTTTAGAGTGTATCGTCTATGTGAACGGCCTCTTGCTGCGCAATGTGACCGTATTGGCTACTTTGCCCATCCGTTCTTTCTGGCTGAACGGATGGGCAAAGTAGCCAGTATACCAGGCGGGGACGGGCAAAAACACCTTGAGAACTGAACTGGTCAGCCAGCGGCCCCACTTCTGTGAGTGGAAGGCTACCTGGTCGATCCAACGCAGTCGGGAAGAGGGAACGGGTTCCCTCCACAGCAATCCCCTTGTTTTTACATCTTTTGCCCGTATTATATTATTGATGTTGAGAATATAAAACAACAGCTATTTTTCCAAAGTTACACAAATATGGATTGTACAGTTAATAAATAATAAAGAAGTATAATACTGTTGGGAGAGCTTCTCATATGATCATCGAGGAAAATAGTATACAGCTTCCACAACATCCTGCCTATCATACAATCGGCTTAAGCTACCTCATGAAGGAGGTTGGCACAGCCGACGGACGCCAAGACGACGTTTCTAGGGTGAGCATCGATCGCATTCGTCGGCAGTATCTGGCTATTCGTGCCGAAGGATGCTTACGCCCGACCTTGGAGAAGGAGGAAAGCAGTATGTGCTTCGAAGATCGGATAGCTGGCGACGACAGCTACGTCTTTCTAAGCGTCAGGGAAAAGGACTGGACATCATTGCCAGGGCAGGCCTGCTTTGGTTTTATTTTCGACGCATATTCCCTCATTGATAAGGGAGCCATCCTTCGCACTAGTGATTTGGTGGGCAAATACACCGACATCCTCAAAGAGTTGGTTGCTGAACAAATAGGATGGGATAGTGTGTCAACATCGTCTGCGGAAGAGGTTGCGAAGTTTAAGGATGAATATCTTCGTCTCCTGGATGCTGTACGAGCAACCAATGAGACCGTCCAGGGCGTGCATGAAATTCTTCATTTGTTCGGTCAAAAAGTGCGGGAGATACAACAACATGAGCAGCTGACAGGCGACGCGGCGAAAGCCTATATTGGAACATACAGGCCATTTGAATTCGCAGAGTTGCTCGTATACGAGCAATTACCGCTCGCTTGGGCCGCCGCCGCATTCGAACACGGAATAGTGATTCCAATGGTAGGCAATGATGAATTTGTGCAGAAGCTTTGATAGCCTCTTCAGGAAGAAGACTACTATACCTCATCTTTTATAGCTTCTCGGCGATTCGTCCGTACCACCGTCCGACAACGGCCTGAAGGTTCCCACTTCCCACCCGCCTTTTAATATCCTTGACACGCTGCTTATGGCACCGCTTATACTTCCATCTGCTCCCGCACGGACACTGATCATTGCTCTGGACATGTCCCGGCTGAAGGCCCAGCAAGACGGGAGCGAATATGGCAAGCAATTGCCGGTCGCCACCCAGCACCTCCTGCACAAATTCGAGGTAGCCCTCATCGCCATGGCTGCGTTGCGCACCCGGCCATACGCCTCGGCCCCCAGCTTCATAGACCAGTTGCTGATCGAAAAACACTGCCGCTTCTTCTAAGAAGTGGCAGAGGCCGTTGGGATCGTCCGGATTCCACCACGACTCTGGCGGAAGCCAGAGACAGCACTGCCCATCTTCATACCTAAATTTGGCGCTAATTAGCGGCATTCTGCTGCCAGGAACAAGGGATGGAACCGCCTGCTGACATGGTTGACGCCCGTCGGGACTCCAAAGCTACAAGGTCCCCAACTGAATGGCAATATGAGCAGGAGCCAACAGGTTGTGCAAGGGATCGACCAGGAGACCATCCCATTCCTCCTGCCCACAGAAAAGTATTGTCAACTTATTTCCTTTCATTGATGAGTTTTCACCACGACGGGATCTTTTTCGGATTATTTCATCAAAGAATGGGGTAAAATAGCCCGTAAAAGCATATTTCTTCCCCACTTTGAGAGGGAAATAAGCTCATCATAGCACTAAGTTGACAATACCTGACTGAGTACCAGTAGTACCACATCATCCTTGGTTTCAGAACCGGGCAACGACAGCGCCCCTGCTTTCTGAGAAGAGCAGCCTTATGCTCGTGCTGGCCCTGAGCGAGGGTGCAATCCAGCCTGGCGGTAGACCGCATCGATGACCCGCATATTCGCAACGGCCTCGTCTGGACCGGTCGGCACAGCCGTTCCCTGGATGATTGCCTGGGCAAAGGCGCGCAATTGATAGGTGTAGGTTGCATCTCCTGCCACGTGTTCACTGCGCCGGCCTCGATCAGTGCGCACGGTCAGACGGTGATACACATGGGGCGCGATAAAGTTCAGAACGCGCATCTCACCCATCTCGCCTGTGACACGTACCCCGATGCGCAGGAGGGTGCTGGAAAGGAGGGAAGCCGTGATGTGTCCCGTGACGCCGCTGGGAAAGCGTAATTCCGCATCCATGCGCCGATCCACTTCCGGCGAAGCCAGTCTGGCCGTGGCCTGCACCACCTCCGGTTCTTCTCCTGTCAGGAAGCGCAGAACGTTGATGGTATAGGAGCCTGCATCCATCGTCGCGCCACCAGCCAGGGAGAGGTTATAACGGATGTCGTTGCGGGAAAGCAAGGGAAAACAGAGCCAGGCTTCGATGCGCTGAAGGGTGCCCAAATCACCATGGCTGATGATCTCCTTTATCCGTGCTGCGAGCGGATGGTACCGGTAATGGAACGCTTCCATCAGGACCAGCTTGCTCTGGTATGCTGCCTCTGCCATCTGTTCGGCTTCTGCGGTATTGGAGGCAAAGGGCTTTTCGCATAGGACATGTTTGCCGGCCCCCAGTGCCCGCACAGTCCAAGGCGCGTGCAGGCCGTTGGGGAGGGGAATGTAGACGGCGTTGATCGTGGGGTCCGCCAGCAAGGCATCGTAGCTGGCGAACACGTTGGGAATGTGATGTTTATGGGCAAACGCCTGAGCACGTGCGGCGTCACGTGCGGCAATGCCAGCGACCGTGACTTCTGCGACCTGTTGCGCGGGTTTGATGAGGGATGAGGGTACAATGCGTGCCGCGCCGAGAATACCGATGTGGACTGTTTCCATGCATGCTTCCTTTGCTCTTTCAGCTTCTTCTCACCTGTAGAGACGCGCGAGACCGCGAAAGAATCACAACCCTGGCTCGTATGGCAGGCAACACAACCGCTGGTGGTGATTGGTTGGTGATGGCGCCGATCTTTTTTGGCCTTTTTGGGGAAGGAGGTGGCAGTAGGTTCATTTCGCAAAAACGTCACGTTTGTTGCACGATCGTTCACCGTACAGGTATGCTTGTTCTGCTGGCTCTTTCACTCGTTGCTGCTCTGAGCGCGCCACTTGTGGCACCACAAAAGACGTTTTTGCACGTTTCTCCTCCATTAGGAGGAACGAATTGGTAGCTGGTGCTGGAAAACCGTGCTGGGGTTCAATGTTCATGACGTGACGATGGGAAATTCCGTCAGGCGCAGGTTGGTGCATCCATACGGAATCAGCTCCAACTGCTGGAGTGGTTCCCCGCTCTCCACCGGAGAGAAGGGGAGCGAACCGGCAGCACCGTGCTCCAGCGTCCAGCGAGGCAATTGCCTGCCCAGAACGCTCAGCCCAAGGGGTGCCCCTTGTGGAGAGAAAGGGACAGGAGTCATGCCGTGTTCCACAAGCTGGCACGACTGTTCGGGATGAGCCGGATCGAGGGCGAGTGCGTAATTCCAGGGCGTCGTCGGACGCACTTCCCAATCCGCGTGCGGAAGGTCGCCGCCAATCTGCGTCCACGCTTCCCCAGGACGCAAGGCATAGACCAAAGGTCCCCGCTCGAGGGAGAGGCTCTGGTGATAGCGCGTCTGCGCTTGGATGGTCATGGGCAAGCAGAGAACCACGGTTTCCTCTCCCACCCAGGTACGCTCCAGCCGATACCAGGTTCCCGCCTGAACCACTTGCGGTTGCTCTGCAATCTGCACCGTGGCTCCCTGTGCCCAGGAAGGAATGCGGAGCTGCAGGGGAAACGAGACCGGGTGTTTCGTCCTCACGGTGAGGTGAATGATTGCGGAGAAGGGATACTCGGTGGTGACCGTCACACGCACTGGTTGCCCGGAAAGCGTCGTGCTCACCTGGCAGGGAGCGTAACTCCAGGCAACCAGTCCCTCATCTGAGGTGCGCATCCACAAATGCATGGCAAATTTGGGCCACCCCTGTCCCATATTCGCGGTGCAACACCCAAAGTTGGGTTCCAGTCCGAAGATATTGGCAGCGGGTCCGTTGGTGGTGTAGATCGGATCATGGGAGACAACACATTGCACCTGGTTGGCCTGCTGATCGTACTGATGTGCCCACATGTCGGGCGTAAATGCCGCTGGCAAGGCGTTGAAGGCGATCCGCTCCCATCGCTCGGCCAGATCCAGTTCTCCCACGAGAGCGAGGAGCACTTCAAGCGAGAAGAGATATTCAACGACCGCGCATAATTCGGTTCCCTGAGACGGATTTTTGCCCGCCAGGACTTCATCGCCGGAAAACACCCCGGTCACCTGGCCGTGAAAGCGATCGAGGGTCTCAATGAAGTGGGAAATGGCCGTGCGGGGCTGAATATCTTGGGAGAGACGAGCGCAGAGTCCAGGGTATTTGACGGCCATCGCCGTGTTCACAACATGCGCTTCATGCGTCCAGTTCTGCTGTCGTTCTGTCCAGGGAAAGTGCGCGAAATGCGCGATCCAATCGTATCCTTGCGCCTGGATCGTCGCCGCCAGCGTCAGCAGCCAGTCCTCCTGTGTGCGCTCATACACCCAATACAGACTCAGCAGGAGTTCGGCACAGCGCATGCTGGCCCAGGACTGTAAGGGGCGTTGGGCCAGTTGCTGCTGCAAACAGGAGAAGAAACGCAGGAGTGCCGGGAGCACTCGTGTGTCACCGGTTGCTTCCTGGTATTGGGTCAAGGCTTTGGCCACAATGGAGACCGGCCAGGGATCATCGGGGTAACCATACTGTGGATCATGCCTCGGACCCAGCCAGCCATCTTCCCGTTGGGTCGAGAGGATAGCATCGACCCAGCGAAGCACTTTTGCTGTGAGCGAAGCATCGTCGAGCAGAAAAGCCAGCGGAACCATCCCATCAAGCCAGTAGGGACCGCGTTCCCAGCTTTCTGCTGTGCCCCCGATCCATCCACTGTGCGCCACGTCTGGCCAGCATTCGTCCAGATGGCCCACCAGTCCATCGGCCTGGATCTGTAATTGCTGCAGAAGCCATCCGGATGGACGAATGTGACCTGGGGGGAGCGGGTAATACGCGGGCTCCGCCAGCACTGTTTCTCGCTGTGCCATAATGCTCATCTTCCTTTGTTTTCTCGCCATGATGCGTGTGACCACACGCCAGCGTGCATACTCGTTTGCCGCACGTTCGAGGAAAAGTCCTTGATTGCCGTCCAGACACAGCCCCTACCCGCCTCAAAGATCTCGTTGTGGCCGCACCCCTGGATAAGGAGGAATGTCACCCTATCGCGCTGTCGAGCGGCTTGCGCGAGGCGCTCAGCCATCGCAAAGGGCACAAGTTCGTCCTGCGTCCCATGTCCGATGAAAATCGGGCACGTTACTT
>WNFM01001668.1_pt2 | contig 27821 bp, 25 predicted proteins | sample 5400271 | NCBI WGS metagenome assembly WNFM01 (sample SAMN13153352, study PRJNA577476) | soil metagenome | isolation source: 60 cm saprolite on Douglas fir-dominated hillslope | place: USA:California | collected 2013-09-17 | reverse complement strand
AGGACATGATGCAGGAGACCTTCACGCGCGTGTGGACGAGGGCGCGCACCTTCCGAGGGGATCAGGGATCGTTCAAGGGTTGGCTGTTCACGATCGCGCTGAACGTGACCCGGAGCGAGCTGGCCCGGAAACGGTACGGCGTCCGCCACCTGGCGGACGACGCGGTCGAGCACCTCCCTTCCGGGGCGGATGGTCCGGACGTCCTGGTGGCGCGCTCCGAGGTGGGCCGGCTGGTCGCCGACGCGCTGGCGCAGCTGCCCCCGCACCTCCGGGAGGTCGTGGTCCTGAAGGTCTACCATCAGCTCAAGTTCCGCGAGATCGCCGACATCACGAAGACACCCGAAGGCACGCTCAAGGCACGCTTCCACCGCGCGGTGGCCGAGCTGCGGGACCGGCTGGCGCCGGCCGGGAGCCGACCGGCGTGACCGTCGAGCGCTCCGAGGGCGCCCGCAACGCGCTCCTCGCCGTTCATTTCGGAGAAGGCGACACCGGGACCGTGGCCGCCACACGCGCGCACGCCCTTGGCTGCCCGCGGTGCCAGGGGTACCTCCGCGTCCTGTCCGAAGTCGACACGGCCTTGCGCGCCTGGCCGGAAGAGGTGCCCCCGCCCGACCTCGCGGCGCGAGTCCTGTCGCAAGCGACGCGACTGCCGCAGCACGTCTCGGTGGTGGCGTCCGTGCCCAGCGCCATGCCGCTGGTCGGGCTGTTGCCGGTGATCGCGGCCCTTCTTCTTTCCATTCGTGAGCTGGCGCAGTGGCTGGCGGCCCTCCCCTTCTGGGTCTCGCTCGAGGAGTGGCCGGCCGTTCAAGTCGCGGCACCGTTCGGAGCCGCCGTGGCCGTCTTGTTCGCGCTGGGAGGGCTGGCCAGCCTCGCCGCGGCCCCGGCGCTGCTGATGGAAAGTCGGAGATAGGAGGCGCGGGTGGAGCGAAAGAAGATCCTTCGTCGGGCGGCCCTGATCGGCGTGGCCGTGTTCCTGGTCGCGGCGGCAACGGCGGGGGCGATGGCGCTCCAGGTGCACCGGATGGGTGCGCGCCACCGTGCGCTGGCCGAAGAGCAGATGGCTCAGCTCGCGCGCGAGTACCAGGGCTACCTGGACGAGACGGCGAAGGCGATCAAGGGGCTGCCCGTCGATCCGAAGGTGATCGGCGAGATCCAGACCCGCCATTATCAACAGCAGCCCGCCCTGTCCCTCAACGTCTGGGCCAGCAGCAACGCCGGAGAATTCCAGTTCGGCGTCCCCTCCGACGCCTTCGCCCGCCTCAACAACGCTTACGACCAGAACCGCGAGGTGATCGCCAAGGACAACCACTTCGCGAACCGCGACCAGTTCCTGCGCACGCTGCTGGACCATTCGCGGCGAATCGAACAGGCGGAGGCCGGCGAATCCGACGACTCCGACGACCGCCGCAGTCCCGCGCGCCGGCGCGAGCCGAGCTGGTGGCGCTTCTACGACGAGAGCGAGGACTGGGGATTCTCCCGGGACCGCGTGATCTTCCTGTCCAGCCCCATCCAGGACGCCGCCGGGGCCACGGTCGGAAACCTGAACCTCAAGCTCGTGAACCTCAAGGGCCCCGTTGGCGAGTCGAGGGAGGTCCCGGAGCGGATCATGATCGGCGGCGTGATTGCGATGTTCGCCTCCGTGATCTGGCTCTGGTTCCTGCTCCCGAGCTGGGTCTACATCGACGCCCAGCAGCGGCATGTCCCGCGGCCGCTCCTGTGGTCGCTGCTCACCCTCATCGGGAGCGTCTTCGCGCTGCTCGTGTATCTCGTGTCGCGGCCGACGGACAGCGGGGAGTTTCGGTGCCCGCAGTGCAGCAAGATGCTCAACGGCAGCAAGGCCGGATGTCCCTACTGCGGAGCGGACCTGTCCGCGGTGTTCTGCCCCCAGTGCCAGTACCCGATTAAGCCGGGCTGGAGCTTCTGTCCGAGCTGCCGCTCCGCGCTCACGAAGACGTCTGGAGGATTGGACGCGCCGGCGGAGCCGCCCGCGGCGCCCCCGAGCACCTGAGGCGCGCTAGCTCGCGCCGCCACCATCGCGTCGCGGCGATTTCACGCCCAGCTCGCCCGCCCGCTCGATGGCCCGGCTCGACCGTTCCATCTCGGCGGCCACGGCGGCGACGAGATGCCGCGCGGTGGCGATGGACTGCCTCGCCTGCGCGACCGCTTCTCCGTGCTCGGGTGCGTTGAGCGTCTGGAGCACGGTCCGGGTGGCGTCGGCGATGGCGGCCTCGATCGCGGCCCGGGCCGATTCGGAAGCCTGCGTCTGCTCGAACTGCGAGCGCACGGCGCCCAGCTCGCGAATCAAGGTGTCGACTTCGGCCCATTCGGACGGCATCGGCGCTTCCTCGTGCGGGGCGACGTTACACCCGAAGATCGATCAATACAAAGGATGATTGTCGAATCAATATTGATCATTGCGGCCCGACGTCGCATATTACCCGCATGACTCCCATGGCGGACGAGGCCGAACGCAGGACGGGCGGACTGGAGGGGGTCGAGGTCGCGGACACCGCGCTCAGCCACGTCGACGGCGCGCGTGGCCGGCTGATCGTGGCCGGCCACGAGCTGGAGGACCTGGCCGGCCGCGTGTCGTTCGAAGAGGTTTGCGGGCTGCTCTGGAGCGGGACCCTTCCCGACCCGGCCGAGGGCGAGCGTTTGCGACGGGCCATGGCGGAGGGGCGCGCGTCCGCCTTCGCGGATCTGCCCCGGCTGGGCGACGCCCTGGGCGCCGCGGACGCGATGGACGCCCTGCGTGCCGCCGTCGCCCACCTTCGTCCCCGGGGCCACGAGCCCTTCGCCGAGGTCACGGCCGCGATGGCCGTGTTCGCGGCCGCCTGGGCGCGCCTGCGCACGGGCCGGCCGCCCCTGCCGCCGGACCCGCGTCTCGGCCACGCCGCCGACTATCTCCGGATGATGAGCGGCGAAGCGCCACCTTCCGCCGCGCGCGCGCTGGACACGTACCTCGTCACCGTGGCCGACCACGGCCTGAACGCCTCGACGTTCGTGGCGCGCGTGGTGGCCTCCACGGGCTCGGACCTCGTGTCCTCGGTGGTGGCGGGTCTGGGCGCGCTCAAGGGACCGCTGCATGGCGGAGCACCCGGACCGGTGCTGGACATGATCGACGCCATCGGGAGCGCGGAAAGCGCGCGGCCCTGGCTCGAAGCGGAGCTCGCGGCCGGGCGCCGCATCATGGGCATGGGTCATCGCGTGTATCGCGTCCGCGACCCCAGGGCCGCCGTCCTGGAGAAGGCAGTCGAGCGGTTGGAGGAGGATGGCTCCGCGCCCGGCCGGCTGGCGCGGGGCCGAGCGGTGGAGGGCGAAGCGGAGCGGCTGCTCGCGGAGCGGCATCCCGGCCGCGCGCTCCGCGCCAACGTGGAGTTCTACACCGCCCTCCTCCTCGACGCGGTGGGCGTCACCCGCGAGCTGTTCACGGCGACCTTCGCGGTCGGGCGCACCGCGGGATGGTGCGCCCACGTGCGCGAGCAGCGGCTCACCGGCCGCCTGATCCGGCCGTCGGCGCGATACGTGGGACCGGTCCCTCCCGGCCCTGGTCGCTGAGGGCGCCGAGACTCGCGCGGATCAGGCGTGGACGCCCGGCGCCTCGTGACCGGTGCGCTCCACGTACTCGACGTAGGAGCCGGGATACAGATGGGGCTCGGGATCCGTGCCCGTCTCGCCCCCCAGCTCGAGGACGCGGTTGCTCAGGCCGCGCAGGAACGTGCGGTCGTGGGACACGAACAGCATGGTGCCCTCGAAATCGCGGAGGGCCTGTACGAGCATCTCCTTGGTGGCCAGGTCGAGGTGGTTGGTGGGCTCGTCGAGCACGAGGAAATTCGGCGGCTCCAGGAGCATCCGCGCCATGACCAGCCGCGACTTCTCGCCTCCGGAGAGCGCGCGCACCTTCTTCTCCACCTCGTCGCCGGAGAACTGGAATGCTCCGAGCAGGCTGCGCAGGGTGCCCACGCTCTCGCGGGGAAAGTCCTGCTCGATCTGCTCCCAGACTGTGCGATCGGGATCGAGGAGGTCGAGCGACTGCTGCGCGAAGTAGCCGAGCTTCAGGCTCGCCCCGAGGCGCACCGTCCCCGCGTCCGGCGCGAGGACCCCCGCCACCATCCGCAGCAGGGTCGTCTTGCCCGCCCCGTTCTTCCCCATCACGCACCACCGCTCGCCGCGGCGGATGGTGAAGCTCAGGGAGTCGTGCACCACGCGCCGGCCGTAGGCCTTGGTCACGCCGTCGAGGGTGGCCACCTCTTCCCCGGAGCGCGGCGGCCGGCGGAAGTCGAAGCGGACGACCTGGCGCTTCTTGGGCAGCTCGATCTTCTCGATCTTGTCCAGGGCCTTGATGCGGCTCTGGACCTGGGCCGCCTTGGCCGCGTGGGCGGAGAAGCGCTCGATGAAGCGCTGCTCCTTGGCCAGCATGGCCTGCTGCCGCGCGTAGGCCGCTTCGCGGTTCGTCTCCCGGACCTGCCGCTCCCGCTCGTAGAAGTCGTAGTCGCCGGAATAGGTGACGATCTCGCCCCCGTCGATCTCCGCGATGCGCGTCACCACGCGGTTCATGAACTGGCGGTCATGGGAGGTCATCAGCAGCGCGCCCGGCCGTGTCTTGAGGAAGGTCTCGAGCCACACGATCGACTCGATGTCCAGGTGGTTGGTCGGCTCGTCCATCAGCAGCACGTCCGGGCGGCCCAGGAGCACGCGGGCCATGGCCACCCGCATCTTCCAGCCGCCGGAGAGCGCGCCCACGTCCCCAGAGATGCGCTCGTCGTCGAACCCGAGGCCGTGCAGCACTTCGCGCGCCTGCGACTCGAGGGCGTAGCCGCCCAGGTGGTCATAGGCCTCCTGCACTTCCCCGAAGCGCGACAGGATCGCGTCCATTTCCCCCGCGCGCGTGGGATCGCTCATCGCCTGCTGCAACGCCTCGAGCTCGTGGTGGAGATCGCCGACGCGGCCGCTGCCCGCGATGGCCTCGTCGAGAACCGAACGGCCGGACATCTCCTCGACGTCCTGCCGGAAGTAGCCGATGGTCAGCTTGCGGGGCACGGAGACCTCGCCCTCGTCGGGGGCCTCCTCGCCCACGATCAGGCGGAAGAGGGTGGTCTTGCCCGCGCCGTTGGGACCGACGAGTCCGACCTTCTCGCCCGGGTTGAGCTGGAACGACGCGTCGACGAAAAGGAGCTGACGGCCGTACTGCTTGCCCAGGCGGGAAAGGGAGATCACCGGGCGGGAGGGCGCACCGGCATCGCCGTCAGCGAGACCTTCACCAGCAGCTTGGATCCCACCCCGACCCCGAGGTACTCCGGCGGCGTGACCGCGAAGTCGGTGAGGACGAGCGGAAACTCCGCGCGCACGCGCCGGCCCTCACCCTCGCGGTGGATCTCCACCGTTCCCGCCACCGGGTGCTTGACTCCGTGCAGGAGGAGGGTGCCCGTGAAAGGAGTGGTCCCGTCGAAGGCGTCGCCGCCGACGTCGCTCAAATGGATGTCCGAGAGGACGGCCCTGCTGAAGCCCTCGCCCTTCGCCAGGTCGAGATAGTTCTCGCGCAGATGCTGGTTGCGCAGGCTGATGCCGGTGTCGATCGTGGCCAGATCCATGGACACTTCGCCCGCGAGGCGCGCGGGCTTCGATCCCTCCAGGGCCAGCGTCCCGCTCAGGGACGGCGTCGTCGCCGTGAAGGCGCCGCCCGGCTTCAGGGGGACGAGGATCTTCACGTCTCCCCGGTCGATGCGCCACGACGGCCCTTCCGCGGCCAGGCCGTTCGCGGCGAGCAGCGCGAGCAGCCCCAAGGCGCCCAGCATCCGGTGCCGGTCGCGAACGGCCGAGCTCATCTTCTTCATTGGTCATACCCTCCGGCGAGGGAGGCAACGGCGCGATCTAGACCATAGCAATTTTTTACGTGTCCCGCCGCCTGTGAGCCAACCCACGCGGCTGACCATTCCCCTTGACCCGGCCAACGACAGAGGCGTACCGTGGTGGCCGTCGGGATGGAGTGTGGCCGCGGCTCGGTGCGCCGCCTGGGCGCGCGTCGTGGGACGAGCAGCCCTCTCAGGTTCTTCCTCCAAAGAACGCGGACTTGTTTGGCTCGCCGAGGTGGCAAGGCCTCGGTTCCGGGGGACGCGCATGGCGAGGAACGAGCAGGCTGACCGGTCGCGCGACGTCGGCGACCACCGCATCCGACCGTTGTTCGATCCGTCGCGGGAGCACGCGGAGGCGCGGACGATCGTCATCCGCCACGGCAGCACCTGGCAGTCGCTGGCGTTCCTGCTCCTCTGCGTCCTCCTCACCGGGGCCATCCTGCTCGGCCACGAGGCCCTGCGCGGGATCGACCGCCAGAACCAGGAGACGGCCGTGAGCATGTCCCGGTTCGAGCGCAAGGTGCAGCAGCTCGAGTCGGGGATCGCCTTCGACTCCAAGCGGCGCTACCTGCTGCTGGGGATGCGCGACCACATCCTGAAGGTGAACCCGCGCGTGAGCCTCGGCGACGCCTACCGCTACGCGCAGCTCGCCCTGGAGGCCAGCGAGAAGTATCCGGCCGTCGATCCCCTCCTCCTCCTCGCCATCGGCACCGTCGAGAGCGGCTACGACCCCCAGGCCACCAGCCATTCCGACGCGCGAGGGCTGTACCAGATCTGGCCGTCCACCGGACGCCTCCTCCTGCGCGGCCTCGGGTGGAGCTACGACGAGTCGTCCCTCTACGACCCGGAGAAGAACACGCAGGCCGCCGCCCTCTATCTCGACATCCTGTTCTCCACCTACAGCGACCCGCAGCTGGTGCTGGCCGAGTACAACGGCGGGCCCCTCAACGCCGGCTATTTCCGCGCGGGAGTGGGGGCACTGGCCGCGGAGACGCGCAGCTACGTTCCGCGCGTGCTCCAGCTCCACGCCCGGCTCAAGGACGAGTTCGACAAGGGGATGCAGCTCCAGCTCGACGCGATGCACCGGGACGGCCAGCGGGAAGGGAAGACGCTGGCCGGCGCGCCCGCCGGGCGCGACGCCTCCTCTCGCCGCTGACGCGCGGAGGCGCGACCTCAGGCGTCCGGCTTGACTTCGGTCATGGCGGTGCGGAGGCCCACGATCTCGCCCCGGACATCGCGGATGTGACGGTCGGCGAGGAGCAGGGGGATCGCGGTGCCGTCGGCCTTCTTGAAGCTGCGCACGAAGGGCCTGAGCTCGCGCTCGCCCTTGAGCTTCTGCTCGATGGCCCGGCGCGAGGCGTCCTGCATCACGATGATCTCCCACACCACCCGCCCCACCATCTCGTCCTCCCGATACCCGAGCATGCGCAGCTCCTCCGGGTTCACGCGCACCACCCGCATCGCCGTGTCGAGCTCGTGCACGCCGACCCCGGGCGGAGACTTCTCGAAGGCCTCGCGCAGGCGCAGCGGACCTTCCTTCTGCCGCCGGTCGAGCTCGTCCAGGTACTCGTTGACCACCCGTGTGGCGGCCGCCTGATCCATGGCCATGGTCCCCTCCCGCGGGTCGACCCCGCGGGAATCGTAGCGCGGCCGGACCCCCCTGTCCCATTCCTATTGACGTTCTATAGGAACCTCGGCTATCCTCGCCTCGTATAGATAGTCTGTAGGAGGCGATGATGGCACCCCCGGCCAACCTGCTGCAGGGGACGCTCGACCTGCTGATCCTGAAGACGCTGACCCTGGGCGAGAAGCACGGGGTGGCCATCGCCCGGCGCATCGAGCAGGTCACCAGGGGCACCTTCGTGGTGAAGCCGGGCTCGCTCTTCCCCGCCCTGCACCGGATGGAGGAGGCGGGCTGGCTGACTTCGAGCTGGGGCGAGTCCGACAACAACCGCCGCGCCCGCTACTACCAGCTCACGCGCGCGGGCCGGCAGCAGCTCAAGACCGAGACCCAGGAGTGGGGCCGCATCTCGGTGGCCATCGCCGCCGCTCTCCGCGGCTGAGGACGCCATGATCTGGACCTCCCGACTGGCCAGCCTCTGGCGCAACCTCGTCCACCGAGGGAGGTCCGAGCGCGACCTCGACGACGAGGTGCGTGCCTGCGCCGCGATCCTCGAGGACGAGAACGTGGCCCGCGGCCTGCCTCCGGAGGAGGCGCGCCGTCAGGCCCTCATCGAAATGGGAGGGATGGAGCAGGTCAAGGAGGACGTGCGCGCGGTGCGGATGGGCGCGCGGCTGGAGACGGTGGGGCAGGACGTGCGCTACGGCGTGCGGACGCTCGCACGCACGCCGGGGTTCACGACCGCCGCCGTGCTGGCCCTGGCCCTGGGCATCGGCGCGACCACCGCGATCTTCAGCGTCGTGGACGCGGTCCTGCTGCGTCCACTCCCCTATGTCCACCCGCACCGTCTCGCCGTCGTCCTCACCCGGGGCACGGGCCCGGTGGCGCCGGGGAACTTCCTCGACTGGCGGCGGGACGCGACCAGCTTCGAGGCCATGGGCGCGGCCGAGGCCTGGGGCACGAACCTCGGGGGCAACGACCGGCCGGAGCGCGTCGACGGCGTGCGCCTCACGTCGGACATCTTCCCGCTTCTGGGCGTGCCGCCGCAGCTCGGACGCACGTTCTCGTCCGAAGAAGAGCAGCCGGGTCACACGCGCGTCGTCGTGCTCGGCCATCGCCTGTGGCAACGCCGCTTCGGCGGGGACGCCGGCGTCGTGGGCCGCTCCATCACCCTCGACGGCGAGCCGCACGTCGTGATCGGAGTGATGCCGCGCGGGTTCGAGTTCCCGCCCTTCTGGGCCACGGGCGCCGAGCTCTGGGCTCCCCTGCCCCTGGCCGAGCGCGCGGGCAGCCGCAACGGCCAGAGCCTCCGCATCTTCGCGCGGCTGGCTCCGGGCGCCACCCTCGAGAGGGCGCGGGCGGAGATGGCCACCATCACCGGCCGGCTGGAGAGCGAGTATCCGGGCACGAACCGGAACGTCGTGGTGCGAACGCTCGACGACATCGTGGTGGGCGACGTCCGCTCCGCGTTGCTCGTCCTGCTCGGGGCCGTCGCCTTCGTGCTGCTCATCGCCTGCGCGAACGTCGCCCACATGCTGCTCGCCCGCGCGGCCGCCCGGCGCAAGGAGGTGGCTCTACGCGCCGCGCTCGGGGCCAGCCGCGCGCGCGTGATCCAGCAGCTCCTCACCGAAAGCGTGGTTCTGGCCGCCATGGGCGGAGCCGCGGGCGTCGCCCTGGCCGCGGCCGTCTTGCGCGTGCTCATCGCGATCAGCCCCGGCAACCTGCCGCGCCTGGAGACGGCGGGCCTGGATCCCCGCGTGCTGGCGGTCACGGTCGTCGTCTCCCTCGCCACCGGCGTCGCCTTCGGTCTCGTGCCCGCGCTGCAGGCTTCGCGCTTCGACCTGAGCGGCGCCTTGCACGACGGTGAGCGCGGCAGCACCGTGGGCGCGGAACGGCATCGGCTCCGCCGGTTCTTGATGGCGTCCGAGCTGGCCCTGGCCCTCGTCCTGCTCGTCGGCGCGGGCCTGATGGTCCGGACGTTCGTCGCCCTGCGCCGCTTCGATCCCGGCTTCGACCCGCGCCGCGTGGCGAGCGCGGTGATGTCGCTCACCGGATCGCGTTCGGAGGAGCCGGCGCGACGGCTCGCCTTCTACCGCGAGGTCCTGGAGCGTGTCCGCGCGGTGCCCGGCGTGGCCTCGGCCAGCGCGATCAACCACCTGCCCCTGGCCGGCGACGTCTGGGGATTCCCGTTCCAGGTCGAAGGGCGGCCGCCGGCCAAGCCGGGCGAATCCCCCAGCGCCGCCTTTCGCGTGGTCCTTCCCGGCTACTTCCAGACCATGGGATTGCCGCTCGTGCGCGGCCGCGACTTCACCGAGGACGATCGTCTGGACGCACCCGGCACCATCATCGTGAACGAGTGGCTGGCCGAGCGCTTCTGGCCCGGCGCGGACCCGATCGGGAAGAGGCTGACCCTCGACGACCTCGACCGGAACCCGGAATGGCTGACCGTGGTGGGGGTGACCCGCAACGCCGCGCGCGGCAAGTGGGCCGCAGCGCCCGACGAAGAGATGTACCTGCCGCTCCTCCAGAGCCACCTCTACCTGGAACGGAAGGGCGGGCCGTTCTCGTACCTGACGCTCGTGGTGCGCACGAGCACCGACGATCCGGCCGCGGTGGCGCCCTCGCTCAGGAGCGCGGTCTGGTCCGTCGACGGCAACGTGGCCGTTTCCGAAGTCCAGACGATGGAAGAGGTCGTGGCGCGCGCGACCGCTTCCCCGCGGTTCTATCTCCTTCTCCTGGGCAGCTTCGCCGCCGCCGCCCTGGCCCTGGCCGCGCTCGGCATCTACGGCGTGATGAGCTACTCGGTGGCGCGCCGCCGGAACGAGATCGGCATCCGCATGGCGCTGGGGGCGCGCCCGGCGGACGTGATGCAACTGGTGATGGGCGAGGCCATCGCGGTGGCGGCGGCGGGCGGAGCGGTCGGTCTGGTGGCGGCAGTGCTGATGACACGCTTGATGGGCGGCCTGCTGTATGGCGTGGCGGCCACGGACCCGCTGACTTTCGCCGGCGTGTGCGCGATCCTGACCATGGTGGCGCTGGCGGCGACGTACGTTCCCGCGCGGCGCGCGGTCGGCGTCGATCCACTGAAGGCGCTGCGCGCGGAGTAACCGATCAAGCCTCCGTTCCTGATGACAGACCAACCGTGGTGGCAGCCTCTATCCTGCTAACCGCGTCGATCGATTTTCCGTTGCTTACACCCCCCACCCATACGACAGCCCGCTCTCCTCCGCGTCCGGCGCCGCCCAGCGCGCCCAGGCCAGGTTGCTCAGCACGGCGCTTGTGATCTCGGCCGTGGTGGCGGTGCCGCCCACGTCGGGCGTCCGCCGCTCGCGCAGGGTGGTGGCGACGGCGACGTTGACGGCATGGGCGAGATCGGGCCGGCCCAGCGAATATTCGAGGAGCAGGGCCACGGACAGAATGGCGCCCACCGGGTTCGCGAGGCCGCGGCCCGCGATGTCCGGCGCGGAGCCGTGTACGGGCTCGTAGAGCGAGGGTCCGTCGCCGAAGGAGGCCGAGGGCAGCACGCCGATCGAGCCCGACACCGCGGCCAGCTCGTCGCTCAGGATGTCGCCGAACAGGTTCTCGGTGACGACCACGTCGAACCGCCGCGGAGACTGGAGCAGCTCGAAGCTGGCCGCGTCCACGTAGCGGTGCTCCAGCTCCACCCCCGGATACTCGCGCGCGACCTCGGTCACCACCGCGCGCCACAGGCGCGAGGCTTCGAGCACGTTCGCCTTGTCCACGGACGTCACGCGGTTGCGCCGCCGTCGGGCCAGGCCGAAGGCGACGTGGGCGATGCGGCGGACCTCGTCCGCGGTCTGGCGCCAGGTGTTGAAGGCGGCCGTCGGCGAGATCCCACGCGGCTCACCGAAGTAGACGCCGCCCGCGAGCTCGCGCACCACGACGATGTCCGCCTGGCGCACGAGCGTCTCGCGGAGAGGCGTGGGCAGGCCCATGTCGCGGGCCACGCGCACGTTCGCAAAAAGGCCGAGGCCACGGCGCAAGCGCAGCAGGCCGTCCTCGGGCCGCGGACCCGTCGCCCATTTCGGCCCGCCCACCGCGCCGAGGAGGACGGCATCGCTGGTCTTGCAGATGTCGAGGGTCTCCGGAGGCAGGGGGTCGCCCGTCGCGTCGATGGCGATGCCGCCCACACGAGCCTCGCGCACCTTCACGGGGACACAGGCGCCCAGGATGGAGAGGGCGGAGTCGATCACCTCCGGCCCGACCCCGTCGCCCCTCAAAACGGCCAGCGTGTGCGCAGTCATCTAGGTTCTCCCTTGGCTTGTTCCACGACCGGACGGCTCCTCGTGCGTGCGCTCGTAGGCGGCGATGGCGGACTCCTGGGACAGGAGGAACTCCATCTCGTCGATCCCTTCGAGCAGGCAGTGCCGCGCGAAGGGGTCGACCGTGAACCGCACGTGGGTGCGGTCGGGCAGCGTGACTTCCTGCGCCTGCAGGTCGACGGTCACGCTCGCGCCCTCCGCCGCGGCCAGGCGCGCGTGCGCCTCGGCCGGGATCGCGATGGGCAGCAGGCCGTTCTTGAGCGCGTTGCTCCGGAAGATGTCGGCGAAGGACGGCCCGATGACCGCGCGGAATCCCTGGTCCACGAGCGCCCAGACCGCGTGCTCGCGCGACGACCCGCAGCCGAAGTTGCGCCCCGTCACCAGCACGGTCGCGCCCGCCGCGTCCGGCCGGTTGAGCGGGAAGTCCGCACGCGGCGTCCCGTCCGCGCCGTAGCGGCGATCGGCGAAGAGTCCCTGGCCGAGGCCCGTCCGCGTCGTGCCCTTCAGGAACCGCGCGGGGATGATCTGGTCGGTGTCGACGTCGTCCATCGGGAGGACGACGGTGCGGCCGGTGAGGACGCGGAAGGGATCCATCTCTACCTCATCAGCTCGCGCGCGTCCGTCACGCGGCCGGTCACGGCGGCGGCGGCCGCGGTGAGCGGGCTGGCCAGGAGGGTGCGCCCGCCCGGGCCCTGGCGGCCCTCGAAGTTGCGGTTGCTCGTGCTCACGGCGTAGCGGCCGGGCTCGAGGCGGTCGCCGTTCATGGCGATGCACATCGAGCAGCCGGGCTCGCGCCACTCCGCCCCCGCCTCGCGGAACACGCGGTCCAGGCCCTCCGCCTCCGCCTGCTTCTTCACCTGCTGCGACCCGGGCACGACCAGCGCGCGCACGCCTTCGGCCACGTGGCGGCCGGCGAACACGCTGGCCGCGGCGCGCAGGTCGGAGAGGCGCCCGTTCGTGCAGCTCCCGATGAAGGCCACGTCCACGCGGCGGCCCAGGAGCTGCTGGCCCGGGACGAGGTCCATGTAGGCGAGGGCGCGCGCGACGGACGCGTCGCCCGCCGGCTCCGGCACCGTACCCCGGATGGGGATCGACGCGCCGGGGTTCGTGCCCCACGTGATCATGGGCTCGATGTCGGCGGCGTCGAGGACCACTTCCTGATCGAAGGGCGCGCCTTCGTCGGTCACGAGCGTGCGCCACCGCGCGACGGCGGCGTCCCACTCCGCTCCCTTCGGCGCGAAGGGACGGCCGGCCAGGTACTCGATCGTGGTGTCGTCCGGCGCGACCATTCCCGCGCGGCCGCCCGCCTCGATCGACATGTTGCAGACGGTCATGCGCTCTTCCATCGAGAGCGCGCGCACGGCTTCGCCGCGGTACTCGATGACGTGGCCGGTGGCGCCGCCGACGCCGATGCGTCCGATCACGGCCAGCACCAGGTCCTTGGCCGTCACCCCGCGGGAGAGACGGCCGCGCACGATGATGGCCAGCGTCTTCGGCGGCCAGGCCAGCAGGCATTGCGTGGCCAGCACGTAGCCGACCTCGCTGCTGCCGATACCGAAGGCGAGCGCCCCGAAGGCGCCATGCGTGCTCGTGTGGCTGTCTCCGCAGACGATGGTCATGCCCGGACGGGTCAGGCCCAGCTCCGGCGAGATCACGTGGACGATCCCCTGCCGCTCGTGCCCGAGCGGATAGAGGGGGATGCCGAAGGCCGCGCAATTCTCTTCCAGGGCACGCACCTGGGTCGCGGCCTGCGGGTCCAGGATGACCGCGCGCGCGCCCGCGGCCAGCGGTGTCGTGGGCGTCGAATGATCCATGGTGGCGACGGTTCGGTCGGGCCGCCGCACGCTCAGACCACGCTCGCGCAGGTCGGTGAAGGCCTGCGGCGAGGTGACCTCGTGGATGAGATGCAGGTCGATGAACAGGACCGCGGGCGTGTCCGCGGTCGCCGGAGAAACCACGTGCCCGTCCCAGACCTTCTGGAACAGCGTGCTTGGACGGGCCACGGTCATGCCGCCGCCTCCTGGGCCCGGCGGGCGGCGCCGATCGCGGAGAGGTAGGCCTTGAGCGCGGCCTCGATGGAGTCGGTGCTGGCGGCCTGGCCGGTGGACTCGTGCCCGCCCATGCGCACGCGCATGATCACTTCCGCGAGCGCGTCCTTGCCCGCGGTCACCGCGCGCGTGTGCATCTCGACCAGCTCGACCTCCTGGCCCAGGGCGGCGTCGGTGGCCTTGAGGGCGGCGTCGAGCGGGCCGTTCCCGACCGCAGAGGCGGATCGGCGCGCGCCGTCGACCTCGACCTCGACGGTCGCCGTGGGGAGGAGCTGGTTCCCGGCGAGCACCTGGTAGCGCGCCAGCCGCGCGTGGCTCACCGGCTGGGAGACGAGGGTGAGGAGGTCGTCGTCGTAGACGAACTTCTTGCGGTCGGCCAGCTCCTTCACGCGGGTGGTGAGGGCCTCGATCTCGTCGGGGGAGGGGGCGAAGCCCAGGGCGAGCAGGCGCGACTGCACCGCGTGCTTGCCGGAGTGCTTGCCCAGCACCATCACGCGCTCGCCCAGGCCGACGCTCTCGGGGGTCATGATCTCGTAGGTAAGGGGGTTGGCCAGCACGCCGTGCTGGTGGATGCCCGCCTCGTGCGCGAACGCGTTGCGGCCCACGACCGCCTTGTTGGGCTGGGGCCAGATGCCGGTGGTCGTGGAGAGGAGCTGGCTCGTACGCGTGACGTGTTGCCCGCGCGCTCGCCGATCCCGTTGATGGTCACCTCCACCTGCCGCGCGCCGGCGCGCACCGCGGCCAGGGTGTTGGCCACGGCGAGCCCGGGGTCGTTGTGGCAGTGGCAGGAGAAGACGACGCCGGGCACGTCGCGAACGAGACGACCCATGAGGGCCCCGACCTCCTCCGGCAGCGCGTAGCCGACGGTGTCCGGGACGTTCACCACGCCCGCCCCCGCCTCCTTCACCGCCTCCACCACTTCGCGCAGGAAGGAGTACTCCGTCCGGCACCCGTCCTCCGCCGAGAACTCCACGTCGGGAGTGATGGAGCGGGCCAGCCTCACCGCGGCCGCGGACTGCTCGACGCATTCGCGGGCGGAGATGTTGAGCTTGTACTTGAGATGGATGGCGGAGGTGGCCAGGAACACGTGCAGGCGCGGTGTGCGGGCCGCTCCTTCCAGGGCGCGGCCGGCGGCCGTGATGTCGGCCTCCTTGGCGCGGCACAGCGCCGCCACCGTGGTGGAGCCGATCTCCTTCCCGATCGTCCGCACGGACTCGAACTCGCCCGGAGAGGCGATCGGAAAGCCGGCCTCGATGATGTCCACGCCCAGGCGCTCGAGTTGGCGGGCCAGGATCAGCTTCTCCGCCGGGTGCATGCTGCAGCCCGGCGACTGCTCACCGTCCCGCAGGGTGGTGTCGAACACGGTGACGCGCCCGATTGCCGGCTCTTCGTTGCTCATCCAATTCCCCCCAAAAACAAAAACCCCCGAGGTTTCCCTCGGGGGTCCCTGTCGATCTCGCTCTCCCGGCCGCTAGATCGCAGATCCCCCCATGGGAATCAGCAGGACCAGCAGCAGCAGCAGAGCAAGGCCCGCCGTGCACACTTCGACCCGCGCGCTCACGGCCCGGCGGAGGAAAGTGGTCGGCGTCATTCGAGTGCGAGAATCGTAAGGGGCCAGAAGCCCGGTGTCAAGCGTATTTAGTAAGGGGGGGCACTCACGCGACACCTCGGTGGGCGTTCGCGAACCCCCCCTTAAACCCCCCTCGCACGTCGCCGCCGCTGCGCGGCGCCGCCGCGCTCTGCGGTCGGTTGATCAGAACTTGATGTCTGCCCCGAGCAGGATCCGGCGTCCCTCGATCGGGAGACGCGGTATCGCGTACACCGGGCTGGCCGCCACCGTGCCCGCGCGGTCGAACAGGTTGAGCACGTCGAGGTGGAGCGTGACGGGATAGACGAGGCGCGTCCGGTACAGGCCGCGGAGGTTGGCTTCCGCGAAATCGCCGGCGGGAAGGGCCCGGCCCCGCGAGGGGTCGAGAGGCTCCGGCCCGACGTAGTGGGCCGCCAGGGAGGCCGTCCAGTCGCGGGAGGAGAAGGAGATCCCGCCCGACCCCAACCAGCGCGGGCTGCCCGAGAGGCGTTCGGGCGCCGAGCGGCGCGTGGAGAGGCGGGAGCTGGCGTAGGCGAGGTTCGTGTAGGCGTGCCACTGCCGCGACTGGAAGCGCACGGAAGCGCCCACTCCGGAGGACTTTACGTCACCCGCGGACTGGTACTGGAGGAGGCCGACCAGCTCGCCGGCCGTCCCCCCCGGTCCCACCACCCCGCCTTCCACGTCGGAGGGAGACTCGATGGTGACTCCCCGGATCAGGGCCTCCAGGCGGCTGCGGAAAGCGTAGGCCTGCGCGGAAAGGCGGTGGCTGGCCTTCCACAGGATCGACAGCTCGGACGACGAGATCTCCTCCGAGGCGAGCGCCGGGTTGGGGATCTGGCTCTGATAGTCGGCGTAGGAGGCCTCGAAGATCGAGGGCGGGCGGAACCCGCGGCCGTAGAGCGCCTTGATCGACAGGGTCGAGCGCGGCTTGTACACGACGGCCACCCGCGGCTGCGCCTTGCTGCTCCCGGGCTCGGTGTGGGCCCAGTTCCCGCCCAGCACCAGGGAGAGCTGGTTCAGTGGCCGCCACTCCTCCTGGGCATAGATGACGCCGAAGCGGCCATGCGCATCCTGCCGGATGCCGGAGCCGGGCGCGGCGCCGCCTTCGAAGAACACGTTGCTGGACTCCTGGCCGAGCGTCCGGTAGCGGTACTCGCCGCCGCCGGTGAGGAAGTGCGTGCCCCGCCGGTAAGTGAGGCGGACCTCTCCCCCGGTGTCGTGATCGCGCAACCGGAGGTCGAAAAGGTAGCCGGGCTGGCCCGGGTAGGTGGCGGCGTCGGCATAGGGGTCTCTCTCGTGGTAGTGGTACACGTCGTGGAACGCACGAGCGGAGAGGCCGAGTCCGCCGCTCAGGGAGTGGTCCCAGCGCAGCTCCACGAGCTCCTTCTCGTCGCGCAGGGTCTGGTCGCCGGTGCCGTACATCGCGCCGTAGGGCGCGAACGGCGTCCCGCGCCGGCGGTAACCGGCGCGCCCCAGTAGCGAGAAGTCGCCGCGGCGCGCCTGCAGGAACAGGAATGGCGCGCGCTCGAAGTCCGTCCCGGACTGGGGGCCGCCCCAGATCGTCCCTCCGGTGAGGTCGACCGGATAGCCGACGTCCACGCGCGGGAGATCGAGGTCCTCGCCGTCGCTGCGGTAGTACCCGGCCGCGGCCAGCACGTTCCACTCGTGGCTCATCAGGGGATCGCTGCCGTAGGTCCCGGAGGCTCCCCAGGAGCCGACCGCCTCCCCCGTCCCCCACGATCCGCCGGTCAGCCGCACCCGCGCGCCCGGCATGGAGGAGCCGTTGCGGGTGATCACGTTGACGATGCCGTAGAGGCTGTAGCCGCCGTAGAGCAGGGAGGAAGGGCCGTACACGATCTCGATCCGTTCCACGAGGTCGAGCGGCAGCAGCATCGCGCGGCCGATGTCCGCGAAGTTGGACCAGGGCTCGTTGAGGGAATGCCCGTTCAGCATGACGAGGATGCGCGTGTTGAAGTCCTCGAACAGGAACAGGCCGCGGCTGCCCGCCAGGTCGTAGCGGCGGTCGCCCAGGGAGAAGTTGCCCATGGAGGCGAAGTTGAGGACGTCGGCCACGGTGCGGAAGCCGTAGCGCTCGATCTCGTCGCGCGTGACGAGGGTGACGGTGGCGGGGGTCTCCGTCGGCGCCTCCGCGTGCTTGGAGACGCCTTCGATCGTCTCGCTCTTGAAGTAGTCCTTTCCCTGCTCGAAGAAGTCCTGCGCGAGAGCCGGTCGCGCTCCGCCCACCAGGACCAGCGCCGCCAGCGTGAGGCACGCCGGCCGCGTTTTCTTATGGCCTCGTCTGCGCACGTGACGCCTCCCCGCCCGAAGCGGCGCCGTCGCCGGCCTTCTTCGCCGTCACGACCGCCATCCCTTCGACTTCCAGACGCTTCTTGCCGATGAGCACCGGCTGCGCGCTGGCCGCGATCGCCGCCTCCGCCGCCTCCTCCGGCCGCGCCACCAGGCTCACCGTCACCCCCAGATGGGCGAGGCCCTCCAGGAACCCCACCGTCGGCTTGTTCGCGGCCCGCGCCTCTCGGACGACGAACTCCAGGCTGGCCGGCTCGAACACGATGGGGTCGACGGCCAGGAGCAGCGCGTCCACGTTGGGCAGGGCGCCCTTGATCTCGCGGACGAGGTCGCCGGAGGAGCCGATGGGCACGGGCACGACGGTGACGCCCTGCGCGGACCCCGCCTTGAGGAACTGGAGCCCGATCTCCCGGTTCTTGGCCGGCGAGAAGACGAGGCCGACCTTGGTCGCCTTGAGGGTGCCCTTCACGTAGTCGAAGACGCGGTCCAGCTTCGGGTACATCGAGACGTAGATGCCGGGCGTCTTCACCTGGGCCGGGTTGGCCACGCCCAACGAGACCACGGCCGGACCGCGTGCCTCCCCCGCCGCTTCGGTGGCGTCGGGCCCGATGGCGAAGAGGACGGAGACGCCCCGCGTCTCGCGCGAGATGCGGGCGGTGTCGGCCGGGAGGTCGCCGCTGAGCTCGACGATATGGGCGGCGGGGAGCTTCTCACCCAGGGCATCGGACAAGGCGCTGGACGCCCCGCGCCCACCCATGCGCACGATGACCGGTCCCGAGGCCGCGTCGAGGGCTCGCAGGGAGGTGCCGAGGACGGCAACCAGCGCAAGGGCGCAGCGCGCGGCGGCGGGGGCGACTCGTCGCGGGCCGGGCATCAGAAGCAACGGAGGATAGCGCATTTCCCGCATCGACAACGCGGGCGGATTGGGGCTATCCTTCGCGCGCCCGCCATTGAGCGCCGCGCTCCAGCCACGTCCGTATCCTCCCCGTCCGGCGGCGGAGCCCCCGACCCGGCCCCGCGGCGGCTGGATGCAGGTCCTGAGCGACCTGTCGATCCGCCGCAAGCTCACCCTGATCATCCTGTCGACCACCAGCGTGGTGTTCTTCCTCACCGCGGTCGCCTTCTTCACCTTCGACATCCTGACCCTCCGCCGGCGCATGGCCGAGGACCTCAACGTCATGGCCCGCATCATCGACTCCAACACCGCGGCCCAGGTGCTGTTCAACGAGCAGGATCCGGCGACCAAGGTGCTGGGCACGCTGCGGGCGCAACCCCACATCGTGTCCGCGCGCGTGTTCACGAAGGACGGGCAGGTCTTCGCGTCCTACGTGCGCGGGGACCAGGACGCCCCGCAGACCGCCCCCGCCCTCGCGGACGACGGCTCCGACTTTCGGCGGGAGGGCCTGGTCCTGCGCCGGAGCCTTCACGTGGAAGGACAGCCGGTCGGCTTCGTGTACCTCGTCTCCGACACGCAGGAGCTGACCGACCGGCTGCGCAGCTACGCGGGGACCATCTTCGTGATCATGATCGGGGCGGCGGCGGTGGCGTGGCTGCTCTCGTCACGGCTCCAGAAGGTGGTCTCCGACCCGATCCTGCACCTCGCGGAGGTGGCGGACGGCGTCTCTTCCACCGAAGACTATTCCGTGCGCGCGGTCAAGCACGGGCAGGACGAGCTGGGCGGGCTCATCGACGCCTTCAACGGCATGCTGAGGCAGATCCAGCGCCGTGACGAGGCGCTGATCGTGGCCCGCGACAAGGCGGAGGAGGTGAGCCGCACCAAGAGCGCGTTCCTGGCCAACATGAGCCACGAGCTGCGCACGCCCCTCAACGCGGTCATCGGCTACAGCGAGATGCTCCAGGAGGAGGTGACCGAGCGCGGGCAGCGCGAGCTCGTCCCCGACCTCGTCAAGATCCACTCCGCGGGCAAGCACCTGCTCGGCCTGATCAACGACATCCTCGACCTGTCCAAGATCGAGGCGGGCAAGATGACGATCCACGCCGAGACCTTCGAGGTGCCGAACCTCCTCCAGGACGTGATGAGCACGATCCAGCCCCTGATCGAGAAGAACGGCAACACCCTCACCCTGGAGGCGGGACCCGAGCTGGGCGACATGCATTCCGACGTGACCCGCGTCCGCCAGGTCCTCCTGAACCTCCTCTCGAACGCGTCCAAGTTCACCTCGAAGGGGACGGTGACGCTGGGGGTCCGGCGCGAGCGCGTGGACGGTGCGAGCTGGATGGTGTTCTCGGTGCGCGACTCCGGCATCGGCATGACCCCCGACCAGGTGTCGAAGCTGTTCCTCCCGTTCACGCAGGCCGACTCCTCCACCACGCGCAAGTACGGCGGCACCGGGCTCGGCCTGGCCATCAGCCGCGCGTTCTGCACGATGATGGGGGGCGAGATCCAGGTGGAGAGCGCGTGGGGCCAGGGATCCACCTTCACGGTGCGCCTGCCCGCGTCCATGGACTCCGCCGCCGCCCAGACACGCCCGGAGGCGGTGGCGAGCTAGGCGCGGCCGCCCGGCGCGATCACCCTTCCCCAGCCCGTCGTCTCGCGATCCGTCACCGTCCGCAGCCGGCTGCACAGGATCCGGATGACGCCGCGCACGACCTCGATGCGGTCCGCCATCAGCTCGTAGAGGGCCTCCTGCTCGAGGCGGAACAGCGACGTCGGCTCCAGGGCGGTGACGGTGGCCGAGCGCGGCTCCGTATCGAGCGCGGCCATCTCCCCGAAGATGTCGCGGGGCCCCAGCTCGACGAGCACGCGGTCCTGGCTCGTGACGCGGACCTTTCCTTCGACGACGACGTAGAGCGCGGACCCGACGTCGCCCTTCTGGAAGACCATCTCGCCCGCGTCCACGTCGACCTCTTCGAGGAGGGCGGCCACGTCCGCCAGAACCTCGTCCGGCGTCTCCGAGAACAGGCTGACGCCCTTCAGCACCACCACCTTCTCGATGGTCGACAACACCTCTCCACCTCCCGCGATGCCCTTCGCCTCGCCGCGGAAGCGGCGCAGCGCCTGGGCCGCCGCTTCCCTCACCAGCTCCTCGCCGTCCTCCCCTGCGCGTCGCACCGCCTCTTCCAGGTCCCGGCGTCGGACCTCGCCCGCCACCCAGAGCGCGCAGGCGCGCGCCCAGGGTCCCAACCCGCCGCCGCTCACGACCAGGCGTGCGATCTGATCGCCGCGCGCCCGCCTCCCCTCCGGAAGGAGCGCGAAAAGGCGCGGGCGCCGCACGTCGTCGGGCACGTCCTCGAGGAACGGGATCACGAGGGCCGCGATCTCGGGGTCGGCCAGGCTGTCGATGAGCTCCACCGCCTGCGCCCGCTTCTCCGCGGAGCGGCTCCACAGATGGGCGCGCGCACGCAGGACGGCCTCCGGCGAGTAGAGGAGGGACAAGAGCCAGAGGATCCGCTCCCGCGCCCGCGCCATCTCGTGCACGAGAGCGAGACGCAGGATCTCGACCACCGGCTCGGCCCCGAGGTCTTCGATGACGCCCAGGATGGATGCCCCCTCGATCGCCTCCGCGCGCACCCTCTCGCGCACCGCCGCCGGCGCCAGACCGGCCGGACGCGGTCTGACCGCCAGCGAAGGCAGGGCCACGTCCCGGACTTCCGCGGACGCGCTGCTGGCCGCCCGCCAGAGGGTGGCCGCGGCGCGATCACCCCCAGCCCGGCCGAGCAGCCGGAGGAGGCGGCGGCGGCGCGGCCGATCGACGGGACCCCCGGCGGGCGCGTCACACGCGTCCAGAGCGGCGATCAGCGCGTCCGCCGCGGCGGGACCGGCGGCCAGCAGCGTGGAGGCCGCGGCCGAGCGCACCGAGGGATCGCCGAGCGCCTCCACCACCAGCGGCCAGAGAGAGGGCTCGCCCACGCGTCCGGCGGCCGCGATCGCGGCTGCACGCACGCGCGGCTCGCCGTCCCGGAGCAGGTCCGTCAACGCCGAAGCCAGCGCAGGCACGGCCGCCTCGCCGATCGCCCTCGCCGCGAACAGGCGGCGGGCCGGATCCGCGGCCACGGCATCGGCGGCCATGCGGCGCCGAGCCTCTTCGGCGCCTCCGCCAAGACGCAGCAGCCCGGCCGTCGCCCCCATCCGGACGGCTTCCACGCCATCGTCGAGGGACCGGGTCAGCCGCGCGAGGTCCTCCGTCCCGCCCACGACGGCCAGCACGCGCAAGGCGAGACCGCGCAGCTCGGGCTCCGACTCCGTTTCCGTCCGGCGCCGCACCTCGTCCGCCGCCTCCTCCAGCCGGAGCCGCTCGATGCTCAGGAGGGCCTCGCGACGGACCTCCGCCGCGCGATGGTCCAGCAGGGAAGGCAGCGATTCCGCGTAGGAGCGGTGTCCCATGCCGGCCAGCGCCTCCAGGCAGTACAGGACCTCCGCCGCGCGCGGACTGCGCAGCCCCTGGAGCAGGACGGCGCGGCTGGAGGCGTCGGCCAGGCCGAGCGAGCCCATCCCGAGCCTCCGGCTCGCCAGCGCGCGGCTGAGCGTCTCGCTGTACTCGCGGCGCAGCCAGAGGGCCACCGCGACCCAGGCCGCGACGACGAGGACGAGCAGCCACGAGAGCTGCACCGCCTGGAAGCGGAGCAACTGGATGAGGACCAGGAGCAGGACCCCCGATACGCCTCCGGCCAGCGGCCCCACGATGCCCTCCACCGCCGTCTGCGCCCGCACACGCTGCGGCGGCGGCAGCGGCTGGTACAAGACGAGCACCGCGCTGCGGTCGAGGGAGTCCCGCAGCGATTGGTCGCACAGCTTCGTGAGGGACATCAGCCAGAACAGCAGCCCCGTTCCCGCTCCCAGCAGCGCCGACGCGCTGATGACGGTCACGCCCGCTCCCACCGCGGCGGGCAGGGCCAGGAGCCCTCCCACCAGCCCGTAGCGGGAGAGCACCCGGCTGGAGAGGATCGTGCGGAAGCCGAGGGTGATGAGGGCGGCGACGGCCCAGAAGACGCCCAGGAACGAGGCCAGCTCGGCGGCATCGCGCGCACGGGCCTGGGCCACGTTGTAGAACGCGTTGTCGAGCACGTAGTAGCCGAGGTAGGAGAGCGCCACCAGCGCGAAGACGAGCAGGAGGTACCGGCTGCGGAGCAGGTCCGCGTAGCGCCTCCGGTCGGGCGCGACGCGCTCGGGCCCCGGTGACGTCTCCGGCACGGGGAATGCGCGCGCGATGGCGGCCAGGAGCACGAGGCAGAGGGCCACGGAGGCCGCGGAGACGAGCAGGAGGTTCGCCGTCCCCAGGTGCTGCACGATGGCGGGGGCGGCCAGCCCGACCAGCGTCGCGGCCAGGAGCTCACCGGTCCCGATCACGCCGAAGAGGCGCTTGCCCTGCCGGACGTTGACGACGTGTCCGGCCAGCCCCCAGAACTCGAGGCTGAGGAGCACCCATTCGATCTCGTACCAGACGGGGAGGACCATGGCCACCCATCCCGGCCACCGCCCCGCCAAGAGAACGCGCAGCGCGAGCAGGACCACCAGCACGAAGAGGAGGTCCACCGTCAGCAGCCGGACGAACGAGAGCCGCGCCGCCAGCTTCAACCGGAGGAAGCCGGTGAGGGGGATCGCCACCGCGGCCGCGATGTAGACGTACGGAAGGTGGCGCGCCTCGAAGTAGGTGAGGAACAGGGCCATGGCCGCGGTCGCGGTGAGGAGGCGCGGGATCCCGATCAGGAACGAATGGACGAAGAGCAGCGCGACCAGCCGGGTCTCCTCCGGCCGGACATCGAGGAGGCCTACACCGGGCGATAGCGGTCGATCAGGCCCAGGCATCGGGGGGACCGGCAACGGCAGGCGAACGTCCAGCGCGGGTCCCAGAAATAATGGCCGGGATGACGCGCGTGCTGAGCACCGTCCGCCCAGTCGTAGCTGATGGTCAGCTCTTCACCGGCGGCGACGGCGCGACGCGTGAGCACATCACGCGTGGGCAGGAACTCGCAGTTGGGATCGCAGGAGTGGTTCAGGTAGCGGGCGCTCGTGCGCGGGACGAGCCAGCGGTGGGGCTCGAACGAGATCACATAGATGACTTCGGCCGGGGGCACCTCGTCCCACGGCATCGCCGGACCCTCGAAGCGCTCGACCGTCTCCCCCGCCGCCAGGTCACGCACGGCCACCACGCAAGCGCCGTAATCGTTCCGCGACACGGCGGCCGCCGGCCGCTCGAGCTGGGGGATCAGACCACCACCTCGGGAGCGGGGCCGCGCAGGCAGTGCTCGCTCGCCATGGTCGCGCCGTAGGCGCCGGCGGGCACCATGGCCAGCAGGTCGCCCTCCTGGACGCGGGGGAGCAGGGCCGCGCGCGCGAACACGTCGTTGGACTCGTTGATGTTCCCGGCCACCGCGTACGACGCTTCGACGGGATCCAGCGGGCGCGCGAGGTGCACGATCTCGATGGGGATGCCGTAATGAGCCATGTAGACGTTCACGTTGTGCCCGGCGTCGACCCCGACCCAGGTCGTTCCCCCGCGACGTTCGACCGTGTTCACCTCGACCACGAGCACGCCCGCGCGGTCCACGAGCAGGGTCCCCGGCTCGCAGGCGATGGTCCGGACGGCGGGCGCGAGGTGTCGGCGCAGGAGGTCGGCCCAGGCCGCGAGAGACAGGGGACGGTCCGCGGCCTGGCGGCGCACGCCCAGGCCGCCCCCCACGTTGACCACCTCGACTCCGGGCAGGCGCTGCGCGAGCTCGGCCATGCGCGTGAAGATCCATTCCATGTGTGGGCCGTCTTCCATGCGCAGCCCCCAGCCGCAATGGACGTGCAGGGTGGTCACCACGAGGCCGGCCGCGCGCGCGACCGCCACCGCTTCATCGAAGGCGTCGGGTTGCAGGCCGAACTTTCCGTTGCCGTAGACGAGCTTGGGATCGCAGCCGTAGCCGACCTCGATCCCGCAGTCGACGCGCAGGCCGACCGCGGTCCCCTTCGGCGCGCGCGCGCCGTAGCGACGAAGGGCGGACAGGCTGTCCAGGTTGACGTGTACGCCCTGGGCCACGAACGCGTCGAGGTCACGGTTGGACGGCATGCAGGCGGTGACGGAGATCTCGCCGGCGGCGAACCCCGCCGCCCGCGCCACCTCCACTTCGCGCGGCGAGCAGGCGTCGATCCCCAGTCCGCCTTCGGCGCGCAGGACCTCGAGGAGACCGGGGCAGCGGTTGGCCTTGAGCGCGTAGTGCACGCGCGTCTCCGACTCCAGCGTGGCCAGCACCCGCCGCAGGGCCGCCACCTGGGCGCGCACGGCCGCCCGGCTATAGACATAAAGAGGAGTGCCGTGCCTGCGCGCCACCGCGGCCAGGGAGCGGCCGTCGAGGGTGAGCCCCTCCGGCCCGCACGCGAAGGGCGCGCCGAACCACCATGGAGAGCTCGATGCGGGTCCCACCTCGGGGTCGAGGTCGGCCGCGCGGCGGCCCGACGGCGCGTCCACGGCGCGGAGTATAGCATTGCGATCCTGACGGCCCGGTGTGACACTGCGGGCGCGTGAGGCGCGTGAGGCGCGTGGTCGCGGTAGGAGTCCTGGCGCCGGCCCTGGCCGCGGGTCTCCCCGCGTCGGCCCGGGGCCAGACCGCGATCGAGCTGCGTGGCTCGACCGCGAGCTACCGCTTCGCCGACCTCAACCACACGTTCTCGAGCGGCGTGATGCTCGACGCCCTCTACGTCGGCGTGCCCGGCCAGGACGAGTTCTACCTCGGCCTCGGCTACACCTGGAAGGCCTCCCACGGTCTCACCGTGATCCCCCTCGCCTACGGAGTGGCCGGCGCGCAGAAGGAGGAACGTGGCGTCGTGCTGGGGGCGTACGTCCTGGGCGACGCCGGGCCCTGGAAGCTGATCGCGTTCGCGGGACGCTTCGTGCGGATCTCCGGCGGAGTCGCCACCTACGACTTCGGGGACAGCCTGGACCTCACCCACAAGGTCGCGGGGCGATGGGACGCGGGCGTGTCGTCCTCCGTCTACCGGCAGGACACGGGCTGGAGCCACCTGACCGGGCCGGTCGTGCGCCGCAGCGACGCCCGTGGGTCCTGGGCCCTCTCCGTGCGCACCGGCTACGACACCGAGGTGCGCCTCGTCCGCATCTTGACGTTCGGCGAGTGACAATCGAAGGGATGCGTCCCCGTGCCGCCGGCCTCCTGGCCGCCGCCGCCATGCTCGGTGCCTGCGTCGCGACCGAGCAGCCCGGCACCGGGAACGGCTCCTCGGGTCCGCGCGGCGGCGAGGCCGGCAACGAGACGGCGAGGCGGCGCGCCCTGCGCTCCGCCCGCGTGTGGCGCGAGCCGCCGCGCCCGATCCCATCCGCCGACCTCGGTGCCAACCCCGAGGGGCCGGAGGCCTTTCGCGTGGACGAGGACGTGTCCTGCAGCTTCCGGCTGCATCCCTCGGTGGGCTGGACCGTGAAGTTCGACTGCGCGTTGGGCGGGGGCGAAGTCGTCAAGGTCAAGTACGGCCACAACAGCGTCGAGGTCTTCGGAGAGGTGGCGGCGACGCGCCTGCTTTCCGCCCTGGGCTTCGGCTCCGACCGCATGTACGTCGTGCACTCGGTGAAGTGCCGCGGCTGTCCCCTGCATCCGTACCCGAAGTTCCCGCTCCTCGACGCCCTGCGGCAAGACCCGGGCCACGAGGTCACGTTCGACATGGTGACGATCGAGCGCAAGCTGCCCGGCCGGCCGGTCCGGGGGGCCGAGAACACGGGTTGGGCCTGGTACGAGCTGGACCAGATCGATCCCGCCGCCGGCGGGTCGAGCCGCGCCGAGGTCGACGCCCTGCGGCTGATGGGTGTGTTCCTCGAGCACTGGGACAACAAGGCCTCGAACCAGCGGCTGGTCTGTCTGGGCCCGGGTCCCCCTGGTCCGGAATGCCGGCCGTTCGCCTACCTCCAGGACGTGGGCCAGACGTTCGGGCCGCGCGGGGTCGACCTCGACGGCTGGACCCGCACGCCGATCTGGGCGGACGCCGCCACCTGCCGCGTGGACATGAAGAGCCTGCCCTATCACGGGGCAACGTTCGGCGAGGCGCACATCAGCGAAGCCGGGCGCCAGTTCCTCGGCAGCCTCTTGCGCCAGCTTTCCCACGCCCAGATCGTCACCCTCTTCGATGCGGCGCGCTTCCCCGCTTTCGTCCGCCAATCGGAGCGGGGGCGCAACACCGAGAACTGGGCCGCCGCCTTCGAGGATCGCGTCCGGCAGATCGTCGACCGACCGCCGTGCCCCCGCTCTCAGTAGACGCCCGGAAGCGGGGTCGGATTCGGAGACGGCATCGGTGCCGGGTCCGGGGCGGGATCGAGCGGAGGGAAGGGGGCCGGAAACGGGGCCGGGTTCGGCGACGGTACATGGGGATCGGGTGCGGGATTGGGTACCGTGACCGGTGCCGGCTCCGGATGGGGGTCGGGAGGCGGATACGGCGGGCTGAGACGGGCCATGAGGAAAGGCGACCCTCCGGCGGCCGCAGCGTCGGACACCGGAGGGCGCGGCGCTACTTCTTGCGCCTCGACGGGACCTTGCCCCCCGCTTCCCGGGCTTCGCTCAGGCCGATCGCGATGGCCTGCTGGCGGCTCGTCACCTTCTTGCCCGAGCGGCCGGACTTGAGCTGGCCGCGCTTCATCTCGTGCATGGCCCGCTTGACCTTCTTGCCCGCTTTCGCGCCGTACTTGCGCCGGCTGGACGATTTCCTTTGTGCCATGGTGATGGTTCCTCCCCCCTCATCCAATGCAATTCGTTTGCCAGCTTGTGGGGAGCGGCGACGTTTTCAGTTGCGGGCGGAGGCGTTGCGTCCAAGGACGTAGAGGTCGAACCACTCGAGGTTCCGCGTCATGGCATCGAGCATGAGCTTGGGCTCCTGGATGCCATGCGGCTGCCGGGGGTAGACGACCATCTTGGTGGTCACTCCTTGCCGCTTGAGAGAGTTGTACAGCTCGTAGCCCTGCGAGATGGGCACGCGCCGGTCCGACTCTCCGTGCTGGATCAGGGTCGGGGTGGTCACGCCCTTCACGTTGAACATCGCGGAGTGGGAGCGCCAGGTGTCGAACGTGTCCCAGTACTCGCCGCCGAAGTAGTCGGGGATGAAGCTCGGAATGTCGGCCGTGCCCGTGAACGACATCAGGTTCGTCACTCCCGCCCCCACCGATGCCGCCTTGAAACGCCGCG
>WNFM01059946.1_pt1 | contig 27828 bp, 23 predicted proteins | sample 5400271 | NCBI WGS metagenome assembly WNFM01 (sample SAMN13153352, study PRJNA577476) | soil metagenome | isolation source: 60 cm saprolite on Douglas fir-dominated hillslope | place: USA:California | collected 2013-09-17 | reverse complement strand
GAGGCATGGCATAAGCCGATGGTTGACCTTCCACCAAAGACGGACCAACTCATTATCGTTACCGCACTTCCGCTCTATCATATCTTTGCGCTGACCGCGTGTTTCCTGCTTGGCGTGCGCACCGGCGGAACCTGCCTTCTGATTCCAAATCCACGCGACATTCGCGGCCTCGTCAACGAGCTCAGCCGCTACAAAGTCAATTTGTTTCCCGCAGTGAACACTCTCTACAACGCACTCCTGCATAGTCCAGATTTCGGCAAGATCGATTGGAGCATGCTCAAATGCGCAATCGCCGGCGGCATGGCTGTACAGAAATCCGTCGCCGATGCGTGGGTGAAGGCAACTGGCAAACCGATCATCGAGGGCTATGGCCTCTCGGAAACATCGCCAGTCCTGACATGCAATCGCGGCGACATCACGGAGTGGACCGGCACCATTGGATTGCCACTGCCTTCGACGGAAATTTCGATCCGCGACGACGACGACCATGAACTGCCCGCCGGCGAACAGGGTGAAATTTGTGCGCGCGGACCTCAGATCATGGCGGGCTATTGGCAACGCCCGGAGGAAACGGCCAAAACGATGACTGAAGACGGCTTTTTTCGTACCGGAGACATTGGCGTGATGGATAGCCAAGGCCGCGTGCGCATCGTCGACCGCAAGAAGGACATGATCACGGTATCGGGCTTCAAGGTATTTCCGAACGAGGTCGAAGACGTGGCTATGAGCCACGGCGGCCTGTTGGAATGCGCATTGGTCGGCATTACCGACGAACATTCCGGCGAAGCTGGCAAATTGTATGCAGTTAAGAAAAACCCGGACGTCACCGCTGCCGAATTGCGCACATATCTCGCGAGCCGGCTTGCCAGCTATAAGGTGCCGAAGCAGATCGAGTTTCGCGATGAACTGCCGAAGACGAATGTTGGGAAAATTCTGCGAAGGGCACTGCGCGACGATGCTGTTCAGCCGCCGGCCATCTGACACGTAACGCCAATGACCGCGAGCGCAAGTGAAATAGTTTCGTTTTGGCGCAAAGCCGGGCCCGACCGCTGGTTTGTAAAGGACGCCACTTTTGACAATGATATCGTCGACCGATTTCTCGGCGCGCACGAAGCGGCAGTCGCCGGCAGACTTTCCGAGTGGGAACAGACTGCGCAAGGCACACTAGCTCTGCTGATTTTGCTGGACCAGTTCCCCCGCAATATGTTCCGGGGTGAAGCGCGCACTTTTGCCACCGATGCGCTGGCCCGCGCAGTTGCTGCCGGTGGCATCGTGCGAGGTTTCGATGCCCAGATTCCGGCCGAGATGCGTGGCTTTTTTTATCTTCCCTTTGAGCACTCGGAAGATCTCGCCGACCAGGAACGCGGCATCGCGTTCTACAAGGCGTCTGGCGATGCCGACGGCCTGAAATGGGCCGAAATCCATGCTGACATTATTCGCCGGTTCGGCCGGTTTCCGCACCGCAACGCAGTCCTCGGCCGCACTACCACGGCGGAAGAGCAGGCATTCTTGGACGACGGCGGTTTCGCCGACTGAAAAAATTTCTCAACGCAAAATCTACGGGACGCTGCCCACCTGCTTTGTTAGGCTTGCGCCAACAAAAAAGCCCGGCTTGAGCCGGATCATAAAGCCCGGCTTGAGCCGGGTCATAATGTCAGGGAGGCGACCCATGCTGCAATTGACGCAGGCGCTTCGGCGCCTTTTGCCAACTGTCATCTTATTACCAATCCTGGCGATCGCGGTTTCCACCGACCTCCGCGCGCAACAAAGTGTCGAAGTCGGCGCTGCCGAAATCGGCGGCGTCGTCGCAAGCTCAAAGGGGCCCGAAGCGGGCGTTTGGGTGATCGCGGAAACTACGGAATTGCCCACGAAGTTTGCTCGCATCGTCGTCACCGACGATCAGGGCCGCTACCTCATTCCCGATCTGCCGACGGCGAACTATAGCGTCTGGGTTCGCGGCTACGGATTGGTCGACTCTGCCAAAATGCGCGCCAAACCCGGCATGACCCTTGATCTCGCCGCGGTGCCTGCACCGAACGCAGCGGCCGCGGCGCATTATTACCCCGCGATCTACTGGTACACATTGATGAAAATCCCGCCGGCGAGCGAATTCGGCGGCAAGGGCGCGATTCCAGAAAAGATCACGCAGAACGACTGGCTGCGGCAGATGAACAATGTCGACTGCATCGGCTGTCATCAGCTTGGCCAGGAGTCGACGCGCACGATCCCGGCCGCTCTCGGTCGCTTCAATTCCGGCGAAGACGCCTGGATGCAGAGAACGCAATCGGGGCAATCCGGCGAGCAAATGACCAATCGCCTCGCCGGCCAATTCGGCGGCGTGCCGTACAAATATTTCGGCGAGTGGACCGATCGGATCGCCAAAGGCGAAGTGCCGAAGATCGAGCCGCCGCGGCCGCAAGGTGTCGAACGCAACGTCGTCATCACGTCGTGGGAATGGTCGACGCCGGACAAATATCTGCACGACCTGATTTCGTCCGACCGGCGCAATCCGACAGTCAATGCTTACGGCCCATTGTTCGGTTCGCCGGAATATTCGACCGACGACATGCCGATTCTCGATCCAAAGACCAGCAAGGTCACGTACTTCAAGATGCCGGTACGTGATCCTGAAATGCCGGTATCGCTTGGACCGGGCCACGCTGGCACGGTCAAGCCGATGGCGGATTCGCCATACTGGGGCAGCGAGGTGCTGTGGGACACGCGCGCCAACAATCACAATTCCATGTTCGACAAGCAAGGCCGCGTCTGGCTCGCGGCGACCGTGCGCGGCATGGATAATCCGGCGTGGTGCAAGAAAGGCTCCGAGAACGAATTTGCGAAGGTTTTCCCGCTGGATAAAAGCCCGCGGCAAGCCGCCATGCTCGATCCCAAGACGATGAAGTACTCGTTCGTCGATACTTGCTTTGCCACGCATCATCCGCAATTTGGTTACGACGCGGACAACACATTGTGGTTCAGCGGCACCGGCCAGGTTGCTGGTTGGGTGAACACGAAGGTCTTCGACGAAACTGGCGACGGACAGAAGGCACAGGGCTGGGCGCCGTGGGTGCTCGACACCAACGGCAACGGCAAGCTTGATGAATACGTCGAACCGAACGCGCCGGCCGATCCAGGCAAGGATCGACGCATCACCGCTGGGTCAGGCCCCTATTCCGTCATGCCCAATCCGAAGGATGGTTCGATCTGGTACGCGATCGGCACCTTCGCCGGGCCACCGGGATTCCTGCGCTTCGATCCCAAAACGAGACTTTCGGAAGTCTATTACATTTCGAAGCCTGGTTTTGGCATTCGCGGCGGCGACATTGACGGCAATGGCGTGTTGTGGGGATCGGGCTCAAGTGGCCACTTAATGAGCTTCGACCGCAGCAAGTGCAAAGGCCCGCTCAACGGCCCGACCGCCACAGGAAACCATTGTCCGGAAGGCTGGGCGTTCTACAAATATCCCGGCCCCGGTTTCGAAGGCTTCCCCGACACCGGCGCCGAGGCGAGCTATTACACCTGGGTCGACCAGCACAACACGCTCGGGCTCGGCGAGAACATTCCGATCTCGACCGCCAATCTCAGTGACGGCTTCGTTGCCTTGAAGGACGGAAAGATGGTCTCGCTGCGAATCCCTTACCCCATGGGCTTCTATGCCAAGGGCCTTGATGGACGCATCGACGATCCGAATGCGGGCTGGAAAGGCCGCGGCTTGTGGAGCACGAATGGAGATCGCACGCCGTGGCTGATGGAGACCGGCAAGGGTTCGCGTCCTCGCGCCGTGCATATCCAGGTTCGTCCCGACCCCTTGACGCACTAACCATTGAACCAAGTGACTGGCCCCGTCGCATCATTCGGCGGGGCCTTTGCTTTGCAGCCTCTATGCGGGCGCAGAAGGCCTGGAGTAGCATCGCACTGAACGGCCGCCGCCGGGGCAAGGCGCCGAGAAAACGTCACTAGGGAGTTGTCATGCGACACGTCGTATCCGCCGCATTTATCGCAACAGCATTGGCATTTGGTACCAGCGCGCAGGCGCAGGTGCCGCAAGGCTACCCGGCCGACTACGCCAAAATCGTCGAAGGCGCCAAGAAAGAAGGCAAGGTCGTGATCTATTCGACCACCGATGCGGTTGCGGCCAATCCGCTGATCAAGGACTTCGAAGCGCTTTATCCTGGCATCAAGGTCGAATACTCAGATCTCAATTCGACGGAACTTTATAATCGCTTCATCGCCGAGGCTGCGGCGAACAATGGCACTGCCGACGTCTTGTGGTCGTCGGCCATGGACCTGCAAGTGAAGCTCGTCGCCGACGGCCAGGCCGCCAGCTATCCATCGCCGGAAATCAAGGCGCTGCCGAAATGGGCGGTGTGGAAAGATTCAGCTTACGGCACGACGTATGAACCGATTGCCTTCGTCTACAATAAACGGCTGGTGCCGGAAGGCGACGTGCCGAAGGATCACACTGATCTGCTGAAGTTGCTCGACGCCAAGGCCGATTTCTACAAGGGCAAGATCACCGCTTACGATCCGGAGCGTTCCGGTGTTGGCTATCTGTTCTGCAATGAAGATATCAAGGACTTCCCGCAGGCGTGGGATTTGTTCAAGGCGATGGGCAAGACGCAGGCCAAATTCTACACCAGCGCTGGTGCCATGATGGAGCGCGTCACGTCCGGCGAGCACCTGATCGCCTACGGCATCTTCGGTTCCTACGCGCTCAGCCGCTCAAAGAAGGACCCCAACCTCGGCATCGTCTTGCCGAAGGATTACACCATGGTGACGTCACGCGTGGCCTTCATTTCGAAGAACGCGAAAAATCCGAACGCCGGCAAATTGTTTCTTGATTACATCCTGTCGAAACGCGGCCAGGACATCATCGCCAACAAAGCGGATCTCTACTCGCTGCGGGCCGACGTCGAGGGCGAGGCGACGATCAAGGGCGTTAGCCAGCTGATCGGCGAAAAGGCACGTCCGGTGCCCATCGACCAGACGTTGCTGGAGAATCTCGATCAGGCCAAACGGCTCGCCTTCCTGGCCAAGTGGCAGCAGGCGAAGAAGGGACAGTGATAAAACTCTTCGCGCCATTGCACGCCAATTCGCCTCATCCTGAGGAGCGCCCGCAAGGGGCGCGTCTCGAAGGATGATGCGGCTCCATGCTTCGAGACGCGCGCTGCTGAGCATGAGGCCGAGAGGATTGGCAATGGCTAAGACGCTTCGGGGATAGCGCGAACGCATGCCCATTGTCGTGTACCGCTTGCTCGTGCTCGGCCTCACCACGCTTGCTGTGGCGGCGCCGCTATCGCTTGTAGTTTATCAGAGCTTTCTGACTGCGCCGTTCTTTGATCCTTCGGCGAAATTTGGGCTGCTTGCCTATTCCTTCGTCTTCGCCGATTCCGATTTCTGGCAGGCGTTCTGGACGACCATCGCGATCGCCACCGGCATGGCACTCATCGCCGTGCCGCTCGGCGCCCTGCTCGCTTTCCTGATGGTGCGCACAGACGTGCCGGGAAGACAATATTTGGAACCGCTCATCCTGATTCCAATTTTCGTCTCGGCAGTGGTGATCGCATTCGGCTATGTGGTAGCGATCGGCCCGGTTGGTATTTTCTCCACGCTGGCCAAGGACGTTCTCGGTTTCGTGCCATGGAATTTGTATTCGCTGGCGGCCCTGATCGCGATCGCCGGCCTCACCCACGTGCCGCATGTCTATCTCTATAGTGCCGCCGCGCTGCGCGGCTTGAGCACCGATCTCGAAGAAGCAGCGCGCGTGTCCGGCGCCAACCCATTTCGCGTCGCCATCAGTGTCAGCCTGCCGATGATCCTGCCGGCAATCTTGTTTGCGGGCGTGCTGGTGTTCTTTTTGGGATTTGAACTGTTCGGCCTGCCGTTGGTCCTGGGCGACCCGCAAGATGTGCTTGTGCTGTCGACCTATCTTTACAAGCTCACCAACAAGCTCGGCGTCCCGTCGTATCAGTTGATGGCTGTCGTCGTGGTTGCGATCATTGCGATCACCGCACCGCTGGTTTTCATGCAGCGGTTGTTGTTGCGGCAGGCACAGCGCTACGTCTCGGTGCGGGGAAAGGGACTGAAGACACAACCGCTGCGCTTGCATGGCTGGCGCTGGTTTGCCTTCGCATGCATCGTGTTCTGGCTTTTCATTACCGTGGTCGTGCCCCTGTTCGGCATCACGTTGCGGTCCTTCGTGGTGACCTGGGGCGAAGGCGTGAAGCTGCTCGACGTACTCACGCTCGATCACTACCGCGAGCTGACCGAATACCCGAATGTGGTACGCGGCATTCTCAATACACTCGGCATTGGCGTGATCGGCGGCGCGATAGCCGTTGCTTGCTACACCGCCATCGCGCTCGCAGTGCATCGATGGAATTCCGGATGGACCAGGTTGGTCGATTACATCGTGATGGTGCCGCGCGCCATGCCAGGCCTGATCGCGGGTCTCGCGCTGCTATGGGTTTTTCTGTTTGTGCCGTTCCTGTCGCCGTTGAAATCCACAATGGCCTCGATCTGGCTCGCCTATACGATCGTGTGGCTGGCCTACGGCATGCGCCTCGTCTCTAGCACCCTGCTGCAGGTCGCGCCGGAGCTCGAAGAAGCCGCACGCACTGCCGGTGCCAACGATCTGCGCGTGAAGCGCGACGTGACCGTGCCGTTGATCAAATACGGCATGCTGGCAAGCTGGCTTCTGATCTTTTTGATTTTCGTACGTGAATATTCAACCGGCATTTATCTCCTCGGGCCCGGCACCGAGGTGATCGGCTCTCTTTTGGTGTCGTTATGGGGCACCGGCGCGATCGATCTGGTGTCGGCGCTTTCTGTCGTTAATGTGGTGATGATCGGCGTCGGCCTTGCCGTCGCGGTCCGGCTCGGAGTGCGCCTGCATGGCTGAACTCATTGTGAAAGATGTCGCCCTGCGTCTCGGTGACAATGAAATTCTCAAAGGCGTGTCGATCGCAGTGCCGGCTGGCGAAGTCGTCGCACTGCTTGGGCCTTCAGGCAGCGGCAAGACGACACTGTTGCGGGCCGTTGCCGGTTTGGAGATTCCCCACCGCGGATCGATCGCCATCGGCGATCGCGTGTTTTTCGATGCCGCGCGCCGCGTTGAATTGCCGGCCGAAGAGCGCGGATTGGGCCTCGTGTTTCAATCCTACGCGCTGTGGCCGCACCGCACCGTATTCGACAATGTGGCCTACGGCCTGAAGCTGCGTGGCGTTTCTGCGCCGGAGATGAAGACGCGCGTCGAGAAGACGCTGTCGCAAATCGGGCTTGGCCATCTCGCGGCGCGTTATCCTCACCAACTTTCCGGCGGCCAACAACAGCGCGTCGCCATCGCACGCGCGCTGGTCTACGAGCCGCCTGTGATTCTCCTCGACGAGCCTTTGTCCAATCTGGACGCCAAGCTGCGCGAGGAAGCGCGCGCCTGGTTGCGCACGCTGATTGTCACGCTGGGCCTTTCGGCGATCCACGTCACGCACGACCAGGTGGAGGCCATGGCAATCGCCGACCGCATCGTGTTGCTCGACGCCGGCGTGATTGTGCAGGAAGGTCCGCCGACCGCGCTCTACAACGAACCCGCGACGTTGTTTGCTGCGGAATTCATGGGCAGCAACAACAGGCTCGATGGCGCTCTGGTCGAAAATTCAGGTGGGCGCGCGACCATCGATCTGTTTGGCGAGCGCATCACCGGTATCGCGCGCACCGAGGCGACGAGTGGGAAAGCCACCGGCATCATTCGCATCGAGCGCGTCCGTTGCGCATCAAGCCCCGGCCCCAACCGCCTGAAAATGGAACTCAAGGCGCCGATGTATCTTGGCGAGCGCTGGGAACTCGTGTTCGCTCGCGACAATCTTACGGTGCGCGCCTATGCCTCGGCGCCGCTCAAACCGGGCGAGCACTATGTCGAATTTCCGCCTGAAGCGCTGTGGGTGTTCTAGGTCACGCGTATGAGCGAATTCCACGGCGTATTTCCCTATCTCGTCTCGCCTATCGACGAACACGGAAAGATTCTCACCGATGTGCTGGGCAAGCTTGCGTCCGATTTGATCAAAGCCGGCGTGCACGGCCTGACTCCACTCGGCTCGACCGGCGAATTCGCCTATCTCAATCGCTCACAACGCGAAGCCGTTGTGCGGGCGACCATCGAAGCGGTTGGAAAGCGTGTGCCGGTGATTGCAGGTGTAGCCTCGACCGCGACCGCGGACGCCGTCGACCAGGCCAAGGCGTATCAAAAGCTCGGCGCTAACGGCATTCTTGCTATTCTCGAAGCCTATTTCCCATTGAAGGATGCGCAGATCGAGTCTTACTTTCGCGCCATCGCCGACGCGGTCGACATTCCGGTCGTTCTTTACACCAATCCACAATTCCAGCGCAGCGATCTTTCGCTCGACGTGATTGCGCGCCTCTCCGAACATCCGCGCATCGCGTACATCAAGGACGCATCCACCAACACCGGCCGCCTGCTGTCGATCATGAACCGCGCGCCGCGCATGAAAGTGTTTTCGGCCTCGGCACATATTCCCGCGGCAGTCATGCTCATCGGCGGCGTCGGCTGGATGGCGGGACCCGCATGCATCGTCCCGCGCCAGAGTGTGCGCCTATACGAACTGTGCCGCGCCGGACAATGGCCGGAAGCGATGAAGCTCCAGCGTGACCTGTGGCGCATCAACGAGGCGTTCGCACGATTTAGTCTTGCCGCGTGCATCAAGGCCGGATTGCAGATTCAAGGCTATGCTGTCGGCGATCCCCTGCCGCCGCAGGCTGCACTGGGTGCCGAAGATCGCAAGATGGTCGAGCGCATTCTGGCGGATGTCGCGAAGCTGGAAATGGCTTGATTTACCGGCTGAATTCACGTCGCCCAACCGAATGTTAACGGTTCCTTGCTAGGCGAATGCGATGGCCTCGCCGTCGCTCGCACCCCAGCCGCAGCCGGCTCGGAGGGAACCCGTGGCTTTGGCCGATTCCGAAAACACCAGATCCGCGCCGGCCTCCATAGGCGCGCGCGCTATCGCGCACCTGAAATCCATACTTGCCGAGCGCAGCGACAGCCGCCTGGCACAAGTGATCGCCGGAAAAGTCTTTCTCGTGCGCGTCGGAAGCGCATTGCTCGCGCTTGCCTCGCAAGTGCTGCTGGCGCGCTGGATGGGAAGCTACGAGTTCGGCATCTACATTTATGTCTGGACCTGGGTGCTGATGATTGGCGCGCTGTCCGATGTCGGCCTGTCGTCCGCTGCACGACGTTTCATCCCGGAATATACCAAACTCAAAAGCTTCGACCGGTTGCGCGGCTTTCTAGCAGGCTCGCGATGGTTGGCTTTCGCCGTAGCCACCGGCATCGGAATCGCCGGCACGCTTGGCGTGACATTGCTCGCGCCGTGGCTTGACCATTTTGTCATCATTCCGCTGTACCTCGCCTGCATCACGATTCCGATTTACGGGCTGGTGCAAGTCCAGGCGGGCATCGCGCAATCCTACGATTGGCCAAATCTCGCGCTGATGCCGTTCTACATCTGGCGGCAGCTGGCGATCACCGCGCTGATGGGATTCATCTGGCTGATCAGCGCTCCGACCGACGCGGTAACGGCCATGATCGTCGCCGTTGTCACCGCTTGGGCGGTCACAATCGGACAGTTGGTTCTGCTCAATCGGCGGCTTAAGCAGAGCGTGCCAGACGGACCCAGACTTTTCGAACCGAGAATCTGGTTCGCCACGTCGCTGCCGATCTTCGTGGTCGAAGGTTTTTATCTTCTGCTCACTTATGTAGACATCATCGCGCTCGAGCAATTCCGCTCGCCGCATGACGTGGCCGTCTACTATGCAGGCGCGCGCCTGCTTGCGATTGTCGCCTTCGTCTATTTTGCGATTGCTGGCGCCACCACGCACAGGTTCGCCGAATATCATGTGTCTGGGGATCGGCAGCGGCTTGCCGCGTTTTTCGGGGAAACCATCCGCTGGACCTTCTGGCCGTCGCTCGTCGCCTGTGTAGCGATTCTCGCATTCGGACGGCCGCTGCTGTCATTGTTCGGCGCGGACTTCGAATCAGGCTACCCGGTGATGTTTATTCTCTCGATCGGAATGCTTGCGCGCGCCGCTGTCGGACCAGCCGAGCGCCTGCTCAACATGCTGGGCGAACGCAAGCAATGCGCATTCGTTTATGCAGCGGCATTCGCCATCAACTTGATACTTTGCGTCATTCTCATTCCGCGCATCGGGATCGAAGGCGCTGCGGTCGCGACTTCGACCGCATTAGTCGCCGAATCGGTCATGTTCTATTGCGTCGCAAAGCGACGACTGGGCTTTCATCTCTTCATTTTTGGCGGCGGCAAGGCCGACTAGCGTTAGGTCTGTTCGCGCAACAAGCGCCTGATTACCTTGCCTGTCGTTGTCATCGGCATGGTGTCGATGAAGGCAACCTCGCGCGGATATTCGTGCGCCGACAGCCGCGTTTTCACGAAACTCTGAATTTCGGACGCAAGCGCATCTGATGCCGTGTGGCCCTTTTTGAGCACGATAAAAGCCTTTACGATTTCAGTGCGCAGGGCATCTGGCTTCCCAACGACAGCGGCGAGCGCGACTGCCGGGTGGCCGATCAGGCAATCCTCGATTTCGCCCGGCCCGATGCGGAATCCCGCCGACGTGATGACGTCGTCATCGCGGCCGACGAAGCTGAAGTAGCCTTCGTCATCCACTACACCTTGGTCGCCTGTGGTCATCCACTCGCTGATGAATTTATCCCGGGTCGCCTCCGGCTTGCCCCAGTATTCGAGGAACATCACAGGGTCGGGACGTTTAACGGCTATCTGCCCGGTTTCGCCCGCTTTCAGCGGGTTCCCTTCACCATCAATGACAGCCACCGTGTGGCCGGCGACAGGTTTCCCGATGGCGCCCGGCTTCGAAACGCCGAGCGCATTACAAGCCGCGAGCACAATGTTGCATTCGGTTTGCCCGTAGAATTCGTTGATTACCAGGCCGAAAGCCTGCTTGCCCCACTCGTAGGTTTCCGCGCCGAGCGACTCACCGCCTGAGCCGATCGAGCGCATGTTGATGGCGTAGCGGCCCTTCGGATTCGGTGCCGCACGCAACATGCGCAATGCGGTCGGCGGGATGAAGGCGTTGCGGATCTGCGTGCGCGCCATCAGCGCAAAAGCTTCCTCCGGGTCAAATTTTTCAAAACGCCGCGCCACGACAGGCACGCCATAGTGCAACGCCGGCAATAGAACGTTGAGCAATCCACCGGCCCAAGCCCAATCCGCGGGCGTCCAGATGCGATCGCCTGGTTGCGGGAAAAAATCGTGATGAGTTTCGACACCAGGAAGATGCCCAATCAACACGCGATGGCCGTGCAGCGCGCCCTTCGGCTGGCCGGTGGTGCCGGACGTGTAGACCATCATCGCCGGATCGTCGGAGGACGTATCGACCGCCGTAAAATCGGATGAGGCGCGCGCCAACTCTTCAGCAAAGCCGAGCGTGCCTTCGCCGGCACCATCGAGCGAGAGCACCAGCTTTAACGCGGGCAACGCCTTCTTGATCCCGGCTACTCGTTCCACCCCGCGTCCATTGGTGATCAGCGCGGCAGCGCCAGAATTCTGCATCCGGTAAGAGAGCGCGTCGGTGCCGAACAGGACCGCCAACGGCAAGGCGACACCGCCGAGCTTGTAAATTCCGATATGGCCGGCAGCGACCTCGGGCGACTGCGGCAACAGGATGGCAACGCGGTCACCCCGCGCGACGCCGTGGGCGCGCAACACATTGGCGAGCCGGTTGGAAGTGTCGCGCAGCCAGCCGTAGGTGACCTGATCTTCGCGGCCGTCCGGTCGCACGTGAAGGATCGCGAGGCGATCGGGCTCTTTTCCCGCCCAACGATCGCAGACATCGACGCCGATGTTGTAGCGCGCCGGCACCGACCAGCGGAATTGGCGGTAAAGCGAGTCGTAGTCTTTGACGCGAGGCAATACCGGCATGGGGCGCAAACTAGTCAGCGGACAGCATGAGAGTCCAGCCCGGCTTATTTTTTGCCAAGAACTGCAAGATATTGCCCCATCCCATCAGCCGCGACCGCGCCGCGCGCCGCCAAAAAATGGATGCAGCGGGCCGCCAGGTCGAAGGAGCCGTAACAATGATGCGCGACCAGTGCCAAATGCTTCAATTGCTCCGGACTCATTTTATCGGGCTGTGTAAAATCGCGCACATAGACGATGTCGGCTTCAAGGAGCTGGTTCATCGACGCGAAAAGATTGTCACCGAAATGCAGCGGCAGGATCATTCGCTTGTTGATCTTGTCGAACATGTGCGGAATGAACCCAAACGCGCGCAACGCCAGATCGATCTCACCGAACACCGGTTCGTTCTTGTAGAGCGTCACGAAAGAAATTTCGCTCTGGATAGCAATCGCGTTTGAAAGCCGCGCACTGCCATTGCGAAACACGGCAAGCTCGCCGCCCTGCACGTCGATCTTCAAAAAGTCGAGGTGCGTGATTTCAGAGATGCTGTCGAGCGTACGCGTTTCGATCGGAAGCTCGCTAACCACCTGGCCGAATTGCGTGAAGCCGGGAAAACAATCGAGCACGCGTGGTTCCGGCGTGAGCAAACTGGTCATCCCTGGCGCGTGGCATATTTTCAGGATGCCCTTGCCGCCATCACCGACAGCGTAAGGCAGATAGGTTTCCAGGTCGCTTTTCACCGCGTTGAGCTTGGCCAGGCCCTCAGCCTGCGGCTCGAAGCCAACAAGCGTGCAGAGGCGATTGACCAGCATGCGCTTGTAAGGCGGATCGGTGTCGATCGGATTGGCGCCGATATCGACAACCGCAGTCAATCGCTCGGGGCGCAGCAACTCAGTGAGCGGATCGGAAGTCGTCATCATGCTCGAAGTTGTCCCCAGGCCGAGAGCGCGCCAAACGGGCGCGGGTCGACGGTACGTGGTGTGCTGATTCGAGGCAAAGATGGATTGCCGGACCGGGGGCTATTTTTTTGACCTGGACGCCAAATGAATGCGGACAAGATTTATATGGCTTCGCAGCGTGTACAATATGCTTGCGTAGGATGTCGGCAGCGACAGGTGGTTCGCGCGCTGGTTCAGCTGTTCAAGTCTCGCATCAATTGATTCGGCATCGTATCCCTCTCCTTGCAATTCCATCTCGCCCTCGATCGATCTCATTTCATCGTACAGCCGCCGAATTCTCGACTGCATGACCCAGTCGTATATTTGTGGCAGAAACTTGAACATGGGATACAGCAACGCCGCAATCGGAATGAATACAACAATCAGCCGTTCGACCAAGGTCGCGACCCAGAACGGAAGATAATTTTGAAGGAACGGGCGCCCGCTTTTGTAAAAGCGCTGCGCTTCGTCACTGAGCGAGATATCGGTCGACTCGGCGGCGGGGAACTGCCCAGCTTTCTGAAAAATTCCGGGTTGGGAATGAATCTGGACAGCAGCATCAAGCAAAAGATGCTGGATGGCCGGATGCAAGCCCGCTCGCACGGCGAGACTGGCCTTCGGCGCCAACAACACCACATCCGTGGGCGGGCGGTTGTTCAACAGATCGCTGACACTTGCGGGCAGCACCAGCTTGTTCAGGAAAGGATAAAGAGCAACGTAAGCATCTGCATGTGGAAAGCTTGCAAGCTCGATGCCGTTGGCATTCATGAGACGCTGGACGACCGGGGATTCCCAGCCCGTAACGATAAACGCGGCGTCGATGTCACCTGCGATCAATTTTTCAGCCGACGCCTGCGGTTCAAATCCCGATAGTGCGCCAATTACACTATCGAGTTTGAATCTTTGTATGAGGTTGAGCGCAAGCGCCCGCGTGCCGCTTCCCTCAGGACCGATCGACACCCGTCGACCACGGAGCGCCTGAATGCCTTGGCCAATTTCACTTCTGTAGAAGAACCACAATGGTTCGTAATATATCGTGCCAAGCGATTCCACATCCGCCGCGTCATCCACCGCGGTGGTTCCACCCTGTATGAATCCAACATCTACTCCCGCCTTGCGTAGTCGCGCCAAATTCTCGAGACCACCGGTCGTTGGCAAAAGCTGTAACTTGACGCCAGATTGCGACAGGATTTCGCGGTAGCGGATTCCAAGTTCGTAGTTGGCGCCCCCCACGGCGCCGGTTGCCATCACGACATTGCGCGGCGGCATCGTCTCAAAGATATAGACGCCGGCGCCCAGAAAAATCGCGACAACCCCGGCAATCGCCAAGAAAGGCCAAGATCTTTGCAGTTGGTCTCCGCCAAACATCAGGCGCTATCCGATTCACGTCGATGATACGAAGGTCAGGGTTTGCCTTACAGCATACAATTAGTTTGTGTTCGAAGCCTTTGCGCGTGTCAACATAATAAACATGGTCCTGGCGAGACCATTGTACCACCCGTTGTATCAGACCGTGAGCATCTACGGCGAACACAAACTCGGGGGCGCCATCATTAAGAATTTGAGCATTTATGCCCCCCGATATGTAAGTTTTATCATTTTTTCGCGCGTTAAATCCGCGCGTATCAGGTAAGCTCATAAGACAAGGCCGAAGCGCTGTATTGATTTGAAACAAAACAATATCGGCTCGGATCAATACCGTCGATTTGGCCTCGCCGCGTTGGAGTGATGAGGAATGCGCGAAACGGCATGTCGGATCGCGATTGCAACACTCGCGCTTGTCCTTGCAGCGTGCGCCGCAACCTTCAATGAACCGATTAATTTGCCGGTCGCATCCAATGCGGCAATCGTTCCGCCCGGAACGCCGCCAAACGTTGGCGGCGATACTATCGTGGCAATTGCATTTTCCGGCGGCGGTACGCGTGCCGCCGCTTTTGCTTATGGCGCGATGCGCGGTCTCGACCGCTTGCCTGCCAGGGGGCGCGGCACGTATTTCGACCGGGTGATCTTCATTTCCGGCGTGTCTGGAGGGTCGGTTACTGCCGCCTATTTCGGTTTGAAAGGCCGCGCTGCGCTCGCGGATTTTCGCGAACGATTTCTGTTGAGGAACGCCGAGGAAGAACTCAATACCAAAGTTAATCTCGTGAACCTGGCCAGGGGCTTCGGAGGTGGCGTAAACGACTCCTCGCGGTTTGCGGGCTGGCTCGATCAAAACCTGTATGAAGGGGCGACGCTCGCCGATCTTTATCAACCCGGTAAGCCTATCGTTTGGCTCAACGCTTCGGACCTCTACAATCGCACACCGTTCCTGTTTTCTCCGGTGACGTTCGAAGCATTGTGCAGCGATCCACGCAAATATCCGATCTCACAGGCGGTTGCAGCCTCGGCTGCCGTCCCCGTCGCTTTCGTTCCGATTGTGCTGGCCAGCTTCTCCGACGCATGCAGCGTGCCGTTGCCGCCATGGGTTAATCGCGTTCTCGCAGACCGGTCCGCCGGGGCCCAGGTCCGCGCGTTTGCGCAGGCACTTCAGCGATACCGTGATCCGGAACAGATTCGTTTCGTGAAATTGGCCGATGGCGGCATCACGGATAATTTCGGACTGTCTGGTGTCGTCATCGCGCGCGAAGCCGCAGGGCAACCCTATTCGCCGCTGGCCCGGGACCGGGCCGTACAATTGCGTCACCTGGTTTTCATCGTCGTCAATTCGGGATTGGCGCCCCAGGGAGAATGGGCACAGACCGTGCAAGGTCCGACCGGAAAAGAAATGATCAGCGCACTCACCGACACCGCCATCAATTCCGCGGTGCGGAGCGGATTCGATGCATTCCGGCTAACCGTCAAAGGTTGGGAAGATGCGACGCGCAAGTGGCGTTGCGGCTTGTCGCGGGCCGAAGCGGTAAAGCTTGGCGCCACGGGCGATTGGCGTTGCAGCAACATCAGCTTTGACGTTGTGGAGATCGGTTTTTCACAATTGGACCCGGCGCGCAACGCATTGCTCGAGCGTGTGCCGACTAGTTTTAATTTGCCGGAGCAGCAGGTCGACCTGGTGATTCAGGCAGGCACCGATACACTACTGGCGCATCCGACGGTGCGCGCCGTGCTTGGCAAAGCAAACTGACGACAGCCGCACTATCCCTTTTTCTCGTCAGGCTCCGCCAAAATCAGCGACCAGTACACCTTGTACTTCGACGCCGGCGTATAGACCGCGGCAATGCCCATACGGGTCGCACCCGCGAGCAACATATTGGCACGGTGCGGACTCGAGTCGCGCCAGCCGGAAAACGCCTCGGCCAGCGTGTGATACCCCGCGCTGATGTTTTCCGCCGCGGTCTTGGCGTCGTAACCCGAAGCTTTCAACCGCTGCACAAAGGGCTTTCCGGCGCCGTGATCGAGCTTGTCGCGTTTGGCCATGATTTCAGCCTGTGCCTGCGCGAGCTTCATGAGCTCGGGATCGAGCGTGAGGGCCGGTAGCCCATTGTTCGCCCGATAGCCGGAAATCATCGAGGCGGCAGCAGCGGAATCAAGTTCCGCGCCCGGCTGCGCCAGATTGCGGTAAAAAGTCGGCTCAGCTTTCGGCACGTAAGTATCGGCGCAGCCGCCGAGCACGGCGAACCCCAGCACTGCCAATAGCGCACGAGCGAAACTCATTGATGGAAATCCCCGAATCGAATTGTCAGCGCACGCTGGCCGCCGACCATGGCCGAACCATGTTGAATCCCAGCATATCGAACCTCTGCCGACGATCCGCGGAACCGACAGTTGGGAGGCCTTTCGCGACCTCCCGTGCTCCACTAACATCGGCCCAACAACAAGCCGTTAAACAACGCACCGGGAGAACAGCCATGACCACTTCAGTACCCGCAGCACGCACGCCGGGCGCCAAGCGCGCCGCCCCAGGCGAATATGTCTTCGACCTTGGTACGGTTGAGAAAATCATGGGGGGGCCCGCCTACTCAACCGCGCATGGCCCATGCGTCGAAGGCGACCGCATGATCGTCGGCCTAATGCGCATGAAGGCCGGGACGGGCGCGGAGCCGCATTCGCACCCGAACGAGCAATGGATCTACGTGCTGGAAGGAACTTTTCACGCCGATATCGGCGGCAAGGAAATCGACGTTAAGCCGGGCTCGGTCGTCTACATCCCCGCCAACACGGTGCACGCCGGCAAAGCGACGGCGGAGGGTGACGTCGTGTTCTTCACCGTGAAGGACGCGTCGCACAGTTTGCATGGTATCAAGGCGAGCTGAATCATCAGCGCGACGACAATAAAAAGATTCTGGCGCGCAATTTTGGGTGGGGGATCGCATGAAACGTCTGATCGCGATGCTGTTCGCCGTTCTCGCTTTGGGCACGGGCGCTGCCACGGCACAGGAGAAATATCCGAGCCGACCGATCAAGGTGATCGTGCCCTACGCGCCGGGCGGCGCCACCGACATCGTCGCACGCATCGTCGGCGACGAATTCCAGAAGGTTACCGGCCAGGGCTTCGTCGTGCTCAACAAGCCGGGCGCCTTCGGCATGCTGGCAATCGATGAAATGGTGAAATCGGCGCCGGATGGCTACACACTCATGATCGGCAATGTGTCGACCAACGCGATCACGCCGATCATCTACGCCAGCAAGATGAACACCGATTATACCAAGAGCGTGGTGGCCGTTACCAACTTGGTCGATGTGCCGGCATTCCTGCTCGTGACCACAGCGAATGATTTTCCGGTGAAGTCGGTCCCCGAGCTCATCGCCTACGCCAAGCAAAATCCTGGGAAAATACGCTACGGCACCGTCGGCATAGGCTCCTACCCGCACTATGACATGGCCTATTTCGCCAAACGCGCGGGCGATCTCGACCTTATGGGGTTGCCGAACAAGAACGGTGCCGCCGGCGTCATCCAGGACATGTTGCGCGGTGACGTGCAGACCGCCTTTCTCAACGTGGCCTCGACCGCTGGACAGGTGCAGGCCGGTAAATTCCGCGCCTTGGCCGTGGTCAATCGCACGCGGCTCAAGGAATATCCCGACATTCCAACCATGAAGGAAGTCGGTTACGCAGAGGTTGGAACGGTGGCCTGGAACGGTTTGTTTGCGCCGGCAGCAACGCCAAAGCCGGTGTTGGAAGCGCTCTTTACGGCCGTAAACAAAGCGCTGAGCTCGCCCGAGGCAATCGAGAAACTTCAAAAGCAGAACTTCAACGTCGTACCGAACAAGTCGCTTGCCGATGCCAAGTCCTGGCTCGACGGCGAAATGAAGCATTGGCAGACCATCACCACCGCGGTGAAAATCGACGTGGCGCAGTAACTCCCGCTACTTCACGTCCTGTAACGCCTGCCAGACGCGCTCCGGCGTCGCCGGCATGTCGAGCAGCGCGCCTTTCGGCAGCGCATCGAGAATGGCATTCATCACCGCAGGTGGCGCAGCGGTGGTGCCGGCCTCACCGGTTCCTTTCACGCCAAGCGGATTGGTCCTGCACGCGACGGGATGATGCGCGACAGACATTGGCGGCATCAGATCTGCGCGCGGCAAGGCGTAGTCCATGAACGACCCTGACACGAGTTGGCCGCCCGCATCGTAGACCGTATTCTCCGTGAGCGCCTGCCCAAGACCCTGGGCGACGCCGCCATGGATCTGCGCTTCGACAATCGTGTGGTCGAGCACGTTGCCGCAGTCGTCGACAGCCACATAGGAGATAATCTCGACCGTGCCGGTTGAGGGATCGATCTCGACCTCAGCGATATGGCAGCCGTTCGGAAACGAAGGAGGCACTTTAATGCCCGCCTGCGTATCGAGGCTCTCGGGGATCACGCCCTGCCGCTTGAGCTCAGTGGCGCGCTCCGCCACATCGAACAGCGAAACCTCGCGTCCGGAATTTTTCACGCTGAACTTTCCGTCGTTGAAATCAATCTCGCTTTCTCCCGCTTGCAGCAGCATGGCAGCGACGCGTTTGCCTTTCTCCAGCACTGCGTCGGCGGTCCGCGCAACGGCGCCACCCGTCATCATCGCGGAGCGCGAAGCAACAGCACCAAAACCGGGAACATCTCGCGCGGAATCACCCGATGACAGCGTGACCGCTTCAGGTGCAATGCCCAACCGCCCCGCGGCAACGCGGCCAAACACCGTCTTGTGCCCCTGCCCGCTGGCCCCGGCCCCTACGCTGACTTGCACGGACTTGCCGCCCGGAAATGAAATGCGTGCGGCTTCCTCCGGAAAAGCGCCGGAAATTTCAAGGTAACACCCGATGCCGATGCCGCGCAGCTTGCCTTGCTTTTTCGCCGCCTTTTTTCGATCGCGGAACCCGTCATAAGCAATGGCCTCAAGCGCACGCTCGAAGACCGCCGGGAATTCGCCACTGTCGTAATTATTGCCGAACGCGGTGGTGTAGGGGATTTTGTCGGGCTTGATCAGATTGCGACGGCGCAATTCGGCGGCATCGATACCTACGGTATCGGCTGCGACGTCGATCACACGCTCAATCAGATAGCTCGCCTCGGGGCGGCCTGCACCGCGATAAGGCCCCGTCGGCAACGTGTTCGTGAAAACACAGCGCGTATTAATCTGCGCGTGCGGAATGTCATAAACCGTCGGCAGGCAGCCGGAGATGTGCGTCGTGAAAACGAAATGCGCGACGCCGGTAAAGTAGGCGCCGAGATTGCCGATGCAATCGACGCGCAAGCCCAGAAAACGACCCCGCGAACTCAGCGCAAGTTCAACGGTCCAGAATGAATCGCGTCCCTGATTGTCAGTGAGAAAGGCTTCCGAACGTGTCGAAACCCAGTGAACCGGCTTGCCGAGAGCGCGCGCGGCATGCAACAGCGGGACGTATTCGGGATAGCACCAGCCCTTCATGCCGAATGCGCCGCCGACATCCTCCGTGAGAATCCGCAATTCCTCCGGCTTGATGTTCATGGCGCCGGCAATTTGCCCGCGCACGCTCGCCACACCCTGGGTGCCAACGCGCAAGGTGAACTGCTTGCTGGCGGAATCGTAACTCGCGCTGGCCGTGCGCGGCTCGAGCGAAGCAACGACCAGCCTCTGGTTGACTAATTCGACGCGCACTACATGCGCGGCCGCCTTGAAGGCGCGCTCGAGCGCAGCCTGCTTTTTGGCTTCGGGATCGGCCGGGGCGGTCCAGTCGAAACCGATATTGCCCGGCGCTTCCGGCCAAAGCTGCGGCGCGCCCGACTTCACCGCTGCACGCACGTCGGTAACAGGCGTCAGCGCCTCATAGTCAGCGACGATTTTGTCTGCGGCATCCTGCGCAGCGGCAGCGCTGGTCGCCACCACCATAGCAACCGGTTCACCGACATGCATGACGCGCGTTTCGGCAAGCGATGGGCGATGCGGCGAGATTGCGGCCTTGCCGCCGCGGCCGGGGATCGGATGCCCGTGCGAAATGGAATGATAGTGCGCGGGCGCAAGATCAGCCCCTGTCAGCACAGCGATCACGCCCGGAGCGGATTTCGCGGCCGCGACATCGATGCGTTGAATTTTCGCAAAAGCGTGTGGCGAACGCACGAAATGCGCCGCAAGCGCGCCTTGCGGTTTCACATCGTCACCAAAACGGCCCTGCCCGCGCAAGAGCGCATCGTCCTCAATGCGTCCCGACCAGGCTGCGTGGTCGTCGTTGCGGGCGGTTGTTGATTGCGTCATGCGGGGCTCCGGCGAAACTTAAAGTTTGCGATCGGTGATGCCGGCTTTGGCGTAGAGCGCATTGATGTGCGCCTTCACCTCCGGATCGATGGTGTCGTGCTCAGGCGCGTGCGCCCAGCCAACTTTGGCTCGCGCATAAATGGCCATTTCTTCATCTTGCTGCGATGTGCCGCCGGAGATGCCATAGGCACCCACCATCTCGTCGCCCTTGAACACGGGCGCCGAGCCGCCGCTCGCGGCGATGCGCCCGTTGGTCATAGCGGCGAGGCTGACGAGCAGTTGCGGATTGCGCTCCTTGAACCATTGCTGGATCACGAGCCCGTCCGGAAATCGCGGACTCATCGAGCGAAACGCCGCCACGGTAAAGGCCTTGGCGATGGCGGTTTCGGGCGTGATGAACCCGGCGTCATCCATCCGCTCAACGGCAATAAGGTGGCCTTCGGCCCCGACCACAGCGGTCGAAACCGGCACGCCCATGGCGTCCGCCTTTTCCACCACAGCCTTGATGAATTCGCGGCATTCCGCCGCCCGCAACTTGGCCATCCCCCGCCCTCCTCCAGCGCGTTCCCTTAAGTTTTGCTTAACCTGTTATGCCCGGCAATTAACTGCAAAAAAACGTGTTGGGGAATAGCGTGCGACCCTACCTGGACGCGAACATGGCCGAGCATACATCCGCACACGCAAGCGCGCGCGATTGGCGTATGGTCGCTCTCGCCGGTTTCGCGAGCTTTGCTGTTAGTTTCGCACTGTTCCATTTTGTCCTGCCGGTCGAGAACTGGGTTACATCGGCATCGGAACCTATGGCCTCTTTATTACTCGCCGCGGTCGTTGGATTGCTGGCCATGGCGATCGCCACGGCCATGCTCGCCAGCAAACTACGCGTAGACAATTTGCGTATGCGGGTCGCGATCAACAATATGTCGCAGGGCCTGTGCATGTTCGATGGCAACGAACGACTGGTTATCTGCAACCAACGCTACAGGGAGATGTACAAACTCTCCGACGACATCGTTAAGCCGGGCTGCACGCTCCAAAGCCTTCTCGAATACCGAATCCACAACGGCAGCTTTTCGCGCGATCCTATCGATTATCGGCGCGAATTGACCAGCGCCATGGCCGCCGGCCAGACGACCGCTACCGAGGTAAAATCCGTCGACGGGCGGTCAATCTCCGTTATCAATCGTCCGATGTCCGACGGCGGCTGGGTAGCGACCCATGAGGATATCACTGATCGACGCGACGCCGAGCGCGAACGCATCTCGATGCAGGAGCAGCAGCAGCGCCGCGCCGTGATTGAGCAGGCGATTGCAACATTCCGCCAGCGCGTTGAAGACCACCTTAAGACCGTGGCCGAAGGCGCCGAGGCCATGCGCTCCACAGCCACGACGTTGTTCAGCAATTCGGGCCAGACCTCGCAAAGCGCCAATAGTGCTGTGTCGACCTCAAACGAAGCTTCGACTAACGTGGAAACCGCCGCGGTCGCGGCCGACGAGTTGTCCGGTTCGATCAACGAAATCGGCCGCCAACTTGCAATGACCACCGATATCGTGCGCGGCGCGGTGGGCGAGGCACACGGCACCAATCACCAAATCACCGCACTGGCGCAAGCCGCGCAGAAGATTGGCGATGTGATCAAACTAATTCGCGCCATCGCAGGCCAAACCAACCTTTTGGCGCTCAATGCCACGATTGAAGCGGCCCGCGCCGGTGACGCCGGCAAAGGCTTCGCGGTCGTAGCCTCGGAAGTCAAATCGCTGGCTGTGCAAACCGCGAAGGCAACGGAAGATATTTCAAAGCTGATCATGGCGGTGCAGGCGGCAACGACGAGTGCGGTGTCGGCGATCGGCCGTATCTCCGGCCGCATGCAGGAGATCGACAGCTGTGCGACGGCCGTCTCCGCTGCGGTCGAAGAGCAAAGCGCTGCCACCGGCGAGATCTCGCAAAACGTCGCCGGCGCCTCCGATGGAGCGAAAGTCGTTGTCTCGGTGCTGGGCGAAGTTTCTGGAGCCGCCGCGCAAACGCGTCAATCGGCGCAAAGCGTGCTCACCGCCTCGCAGGCGGTGGAAGCTGCGGCGGCTGAGCTGCGCAAGGAAGTTGAAGGCTTTCTCTCGCGCGTCGCTGCGTGATCAACCCAAAAGCCCGCTCAACCAATAGAACAGCGCGGCAATGGCGGCCGACGCCGGGATCGTAATGATCCAGGCAACGACGATATTATTGGCAACACTCCAGCGCACGGCGGAAACCTTGCGCGCGGCGCCGACACCGATAATCGAGCCGGTGATTGTGTGGGTGGTCGACACAGGAATGCCTAGCCAGGTCGCGGCGAACAGGGTTGCCGAACCGCCCGCCTCCGCGCAGAAGCCCTGCATCGGTGTCAGCCTCGTAATTTTTGAACCCATGGTCTTCACGATGCGCCAGCCCCCGATCAACGTGCCGAGCGCCATCGCGATTTGGCAGGCGATGACCACCCAGAATGGGACGTGAAATTGTCCGCCGAGATGCCCTTGCGAGTAGAGCAGGACGGCGATGATGCCCATGGTCTTTTGTGCGTCATTGCCGCCGTGGCCGAGCGAATAAAGCGAGGCAGACACGAATTGCAGGTGCTGAAATGTGCGGTCGACGGCAAACGGTGTCGACCGTATGAAAATCCAGGAAAGCACCAGCACCATCAGCAACGCGAGCAAAAAGCCAATCAGTGGCGAACCGACGATGGCAAGGGTCGTGGGCACCAGGCCGTGCCAAACGATTGCGCTGGGACCGGCTTTGGCCAGACCAGCGCCGACAAGCCCGCCGACCAGCGCGTGCGAGCTGCTCGACGGAATCCCCAGCGCCCACGTGATCAGATTCCAGATGATCGCCCCCATCAGCGCGCCGAACACGACGTGTGAATCCGCTACCGAGGCGGAGATAATGCCGGTGCCGAGGGTGTTGGCGACGTGCAGCCCAAAGAACAGGAACGCAATGAAATTGAAAAACGCCGCCCAGGCCACTGCGTATTGCGGACGCAGCACGCGTGTCGAGACAATGGTTGCGATCGAATTCGCCGCGTCATGCAGCCCGTTAAGAAAATCGAACGCTAGCGCGACAGCAATCAGTCCGACCAGAACCGGCAATGACAGGGCAGCGTCCATCGTCACGAAACTCCGGAAGCGTTAGACGTGCTCGATCACGATGCCATGCATGACGTTGGCCACGTCGTCGAAGCGGTCGACAACCTTCTCGAGGTGATCGTAAACCTCGTTGCCGACGAAGAACGCCATCGGGTCAGATTTTGATTTGGACAGATAAAGCTCACGCAGCCCGATATCGTGCAATTCGTCGGCGCGGCCCTCGAGCGCAGAAATCTGCGCGGTCAAATCGCTGATATGCACCGCTTCCGAACTGATCGTCCGCAGCAGCGGCACTGCTTCTTTGACAAGCTCCGCACATTTTACGATCGCATCCGCCATTTCTTTCATTTGCGGCGTGAATTCGGTCACGTCGAACAGAATGACGCCCTTGGTGGTCTTTTGCATCTGGTCGATGCTGTTATCCATCGACGTGATCAGGTCGCGGATATTGCCGCGGTCGAACGGCGTGATAAAGGTGCGACGCACAGCGATTAGCACCTCACGGGTTACATCGTCGGCGTCGTGTTCTCGATCCATGACAATCTGGTAGTTGCGTTGCACCGCTGCACCACCTTCCAGCATGGCGCGCAAAGCCAGCGCCCCGGCGAGTATCGCCTGCGAATGGCGAGCGAACAGGTCGAAGAAGCGCTCTTCCTTCGGCATCAAGGCGTGGAACCAGCGCATCATGGTGAAAAACCCCGTTGTCGAGCGAGTGGCCTTCGATGAGAAGCTAATCGCTCGGCGTGTGGTAGCGAAATCCGGCGGAATCCGCCTGTGGAAACATTGAGCGCACCGAAATCTTGCGCTTCCGGCGTGGCACGGCGGCCAAGTTTAATACCATGAAAACAATGGCTTCGTGGTGCCCCTCATCCACACGATTGAGCGAAGTTTTGCTGCATCGGCCTGCCGGGTCGGTTAGTTTGCCGGACCAAGAGGTATCCGAGGCGGAGACGTTCAATGCGGTTGGGCTACTTCACCATGCCCGTGCATCCGATAGGCCGGGACTGGTCGCAGACCCTGCGCGAGGATCGCGAGGCGATCATTCTCGCCGACAAGCTCGGCTTCCATGACGCCTTCGTCGGCGAGCACCTGACCGATACCTGCGAGAACATCACCAACAGCATGATGTTTCTGGCAACGCTGATCCACGACACCAAGACCATCAAGCTCGCGACCGGCACCACCAACCTCGCGCAGATGCATCCGGTGGTCGTCGCAGTGAACGCCGCAATGTTCGACCATTTATCGCAAGGACGATTCGTGATGGGTATCAGCGCCGGCGCCCTCACGTCCGATTCGGAAGCGATCGGGATTCTCGATCTCGACCGCAACAAGATTTTCGCCGAAGCAATCGATGTGATCCTGGCGGTGTGGGAGCGCGACCCGCCCTACAACATCGATTTCCCCGATAACCGCTTCAAAGTTGGATTTGCGCGCACCGCCGCACTCGAACTCGGCGTCGGCATCCTCGCGAAGCCGCTTCAGAAGCCGCGGCCGGAGATTGTCGGCACCGTTGTCGCGCCGTTTTCGCCCGGCGTTGTCTTGATGGGCAAGCGCGACTTCCATCCACTCTCGGCGAACTTCCTGCTTGCCAAACATCTCAAGTCACACTGGGCCAATTACGCCAAGGGTAAGGCGGAGGCCGGCGCCAAGGCGAACTTTGCCGATTGGCGGGTGGCACGCACGATTTTCGTCGCCGATGACGACAAGGCGGCGAAACGATATGGCCACAGCGATGCCAACAGTCCATACCGTTTCTATTTCGAGCAGATGCGCGCGAAGATGAAGCGCGGCAACCGGCTCTACGTGTTCAAGAGCTACAAGGAGCAGCCTGACGACGAGATCACCGACGATTACGTGATGGACAATTGCGTGACGTTCGGCACCGTCAACAAAGTTGTCGATGAAATCCTCAAGATACGCGAGGAGACCGGCGACTTCGGCGAACTCGTTTATGCCGGGCTCGACTGGGTCGATCCAACGCTCGCCAGACGCTCGATGCAGCTGATGGCGGAAGAGGTGATGCCGCGCGTCAACGCAGCAATCGGCAAGCCGGCGAAGACCGCGGCGGAATAGAAGAAAAGCACAACCTATCAATTCGTCATGCCCGGGCTTGTCCCGGGCATCCACGTTTTTCGGAATGGAAGGCAAGACGTGGATGGCACCGGAAGTCGGGCTTGCCCGACTTCCGCATAACAACGAGTCGCAAGTCGGATATATCCGACTTGCGATGACAAGCCCGGCCATGACGAAGAACGTTCACACCGACATCGGATCAGTGCCCAACGCCGCGTAGAGCCCGTGCTTGGCGCCTTGGGTGAACGACACATTTTTGTCGAGCTCGACTGACGCCGAGCGCACGCGCTGCGCTTCCGGCTCGGTCGCCGGCACGGGACCGCCTTCGGCAGCCGCTTTCGCAGCGCGCAGCATGATTTTGCGCGTCATCACAATGCCGCGGTCGGTCGCGCAAAGGTGCTCCTTGGTGCGATCCTGGATCGCCCCCATGCTTTCCTGGATGGAAGCATCCTGCATCGCGATGCCATCGACGCCGGTCGACGAATGGCCGTGCTGCTGCGACTCGCGGTCCATCAAATAGTTGTTCGACTTATTGGCAAGTGGAATGAAGGTGCCGGGCACGTATTTGACGTGAATGCCCTCCCCGTCCTGCATCGCCGAGATTTCCGATTTCGTGAGCGCACGCTTGGGGTGATAGTTGATACTCCACGCCCAACAGGTCTCGTCGTCGATCGGCACCCAGGCATGCGCACCCAAGGGATGGCCGGCGCGCGGGGGAATGATGGTGTACCAGGGCATGATCCAGGGCGTGATACGCCAGTAATATTTTTCGCCATCGGCATTGCGGCGCGCGCCAATCAACAGCCCGCCTGGAAATTCCTCGACATCAAACAACGGCATGCGGTCCTGCTCATTGTACACATTGCCTTTCGAGCCCTTGAACAGCGGATCGTTATTGAGCTCGCTGCCGTGGAGCCAAGACACGTGGCTGGAATCAATGCCGCCCTCCATCGCTTGGAGGTAGTTGCACTCCTGCAGGCGCTTGGAAACGAAACGCTGTGGCGGTTCGACGTCGGTCCACTCCAGCGCCGGCGGCGGTGGCTGCAAGGCCGGCGGGCCTAGATAGGCCCAGACCAGCCCTGCCTTTTCGAGGCAGGGATAGGACTTCAGCTTGATGTTCTTGCGGAAACCCGATTCCTCCGCTTCCGAAGGCAGGTCGACGCATTGCCCCGTCACGTCGTATTTCCAGCCGTGATAGGGGCACCGAAGCCCGCATTCCTCATTCTGGCCGAACCAGAGTGAAACGCCGCGATGCGCGCAGAACTCGTCGATCAACCCGATCTTGCCTTTGCTGTCGCGGAAGCACACCAGATGCTCGCCCATCAGCTTCACACGCACCGGCGGGCAATCCGGCTCGGGAATTTCGGACGCCAACAGGAATGGCGCCCAATACCGTCGCAGCAATTTGCCCATGAAGGTTCCCGGGCCAACGCGGCTAAATTGATCGTTCTGCTCACGCGACATCATGGCGACGTTTCCTCAAGCGTTTGCTATGTTTCTTGCAGCTTTTGCACCCATTATAATCAGCCTGACCGGATACGGAAGCCAATACGGAAGCCAAGTGTCATGCCTTTGCCGCGCATCGCCATTGCAACGGGAGATCCTGCCGGTATCGGGCCGGAGATCGCGCTCAAGGCCGCACTCAACGCGCAAGTCCGCGGCCTGTGCAGTCCGCTGCTTGTGGGCGATCCTGTAGCGGTGGAACTGCACGCGCGCGGCGCCGGCCTGTCGCCAAATCTGCACGTCGTCAAAACCGCAGCCGATGTCGACTGGACGAACGGCGCTGTCAATCTTTTGGAGGTCCGCGACGGAAGCAATGCGCCGGTAAAAATCGGGACCGTGGACGCCGCTTACGGCCGCGCGTCACTCGCAAGCGCAAGCCGGGCCATCAAAGCTGCACTTGCCGGCGAGGTCGATGCTGTCGTGGCGGCGCCACAAACCGAACGTTCAATCGCTGCCGCCGGTATCGCCTTCGACGGCTATCCGTCGTTCGTTGCACGCGAGACCCGAACCCCGGTCAACGATGTTTACTTGATGATCTGTTTCGACCAATCCCGCATTGTGCACGCAACCCTGCATGTGAGTGTGCGCGAGGCCGTCGCGTTGATTACA
>WNFM01229051.1_pt1 | contig 27878 bp, 20 predicted proteins | sample 5400271 | NCBI WGS metagenome assembly WNFM01 (sample SAMN13153352, study PRJNA577476) | soil metagenome | isolation source: 60 cm saprolite on Douglas fir-dominated hillslope | place: USA:California | collected 2013-09-17 | reverse complement strand
TGGTGCCGGGCGCCGCGACGCTGCCCGAGATGGAAAGCGGATCGCTCGTCCGCATGGATGTGCCGGTGGCCATGCTGCCGTCGCTCGGCCTGACGCCGCCGGCGGCGAACCGCACGACGGCCGTGCGCGCGGATCTCATCGTGGGGCAGGACGGATTACCCCGAGCCGTCAGGCTCGTCAACTGAACGAAGCCCCGTCAGGCTCGTCAACTGAACGAAGCCCCGTCAGGGTCGTCAACTGAACGAACGACCCGTTGAGCCCGACCTTCAAGTCGGGCGTTGGAGGACCTTATGCGTGTGTTGAAAATCGCGGGCGCGGCACTGTTGCTGAGCGCCCCTGTCTTTGCTCAGGACGAAGCCACTTGGAAACTGGCGGCGGCCGACAAGCAGAAGGCCGAAGTGGCCGCGCGCGTGCCGTTCGAGAAGAGCACGAAGGGCGCGCCGTATTCCGCCGACACCGTCGTCGAGAACACCCAGACGCTCGCCGACGGCAACCGAATCAGCCGGAAGACGACGGGACTGGTGTATCGGGACAGCGAGGGACGGACCCGGCGCGAGGAGGACGGCACCGTGTCGGCGATGACCCCGAACGGTCCGGTCACATCGCTCAGGAAGACGATTTCGATCGTCGATCCCATCGCCGGCTTCTCGTACTCGCTCGATCCCGAGCACAAGATCGCATGGAAGACAACCGGGGGCGGAGCAGGCGCGATCATGGGCAAGCTGGAGGTGGCGCAGGTCGAGGCCAATCTGAAGCTCTTGAAGGAGAAGCTGGACGCCGCGCAGCAGAATCAGACCGAGCCGAAGACCGGCGCCGCAGCCGCCGAGGTAAAGATGAGAACCGTAACCCCGTCAGCGGCCGCCGGAGGCGCCGGTGGTGTGCTGGTGGGCCGGAGCGGCTACGTGATGGCGCCCGACACGCCGCTCGAGCATAAGACTATCGAAGGCGTCCCGGTCGAGGGGCGGAAGACCACGACCGTCATCCCGGCCGGGCAGGTCGGCAACGAGCAGCCGATTACGATCACGTCGGAAGAGTGGCGCTCCACCGACCTGAACATCCTCGTGCTGACGAGACACTCGGACCCCCGCACGGGCGAGTCCAGCTATCGGCTGATGAACATCGTCCGCGCCGAGCCCGACCGCTCGCTCTTCATGGTGCCGCCGGACTACACCGTGAAGGAGACCGGCATCCGCAGGATGGTCGAACCGTCGCGCGAGCAGTAAGCACTTCGCACGTCATCCCTCGCCCTTACCGATCCGCTCAATCGCGTGGTAAATTGAGCGGATCGCCATGCTGCAGCGCACGCTCGCGGATCGTTTCCCGGACCGGCCGCGATGATTTCGATCGTGGCCCTGACCGAATGTCTGGGCCGTCCGGTCGTCGATCCCGAGGGCGCTCGTGTCGGCGTGCTTCAGGATCTGGCCGTCCTTCCTCTCGAACACCCCACCCGGGTCGGGTACCTGGTCGTTCGCGCCGGCGGAGAAGATCGGGTAATTTCCGCCCAGGCCCTCTCGTCCATCGGAGGCGGGTCGCCGCGGCTGCGCTCGGAGGCGAGCGGTCTTCGTTCCCTGCCGACGGAGAATCTGCTGCTCCTGAAGCGGGATCTGCTCGACCAGCAAATCATCGACGTCCAGGGCCGGAAGCTGGTGCGGGTGAACGACGTGGAGCTCGACGCCCGGCCGCAGGGTGACGAGCTCATCCTGTCCGTGCTCGGCGTCGACGTCGGCGCGCGGGCAGCCGTCAGACGGCTCGCCAGCGGAGTCGTGCCCCGGCACAGTCTCAGAAAGCTGCTCGCGCGGATTCCCTCGCGGGTCATCCCGTGGCATTTCGTCGATCTCCTCGAGAGCGATCCAGCCCGCCGTGTGAAGCTCAAGATCGCCTATCAGGGGCTTTCGACGCTCCACCCTGCCGATATCGCGGACATCGTCGAGGATCTGGCGCCGGCCGAGCGCGAGGCCGTTTTCGAGACGCTCGATGAAGAGGTCGCGGCCGGCACGCTCGAAGAGCTGGACCCCCGGACGCAGGTCGCCATCGTCGAGGCGCTCGATTCCGATCGCGCCGCCGACATCGTCGAGGAGATGGGCCCTGACGCGGCCGCGGACCTGCTGGGGGAGCTGGCCGCGGAACAGTCGGGGGCGATTCTCGAGGAGATGGAGCCCGAGGAGCGTCAGCAGGTGCGACGGCTCCTCTCGTTCGGCGAGCGTACGGCCGCGGGACGCATGACGACCGAGTACCTGGCGATGCACGCGGACGCCTCCGTGGACGCGCTGATCGACGCGCTTCGCCGGTTCGAGGGCGGCATGGAGGCGCTCGCGACCATCTATCTCACCGACGGCGAAGGGGATCTGGTGGGGGCCGTGCCGCTCGCCAAGGCGGTGATTGCGGCGCCGGGGACGATGCTCCGGACCCTGTCGCTTGCCCCGGTTGTCAACTGCCTGCCGGACACCCCGGACGATCAGGTGGCCGAGCTCTTCGACAAGTACAACCTGCTGACCCTTCCCGTGGTGGACGAGCACGGACGGCTGTCGGGCATCATCACCGCCGATGACGTAATCAACGTCCTGCGCGGGGCCGACTGAGGCGCCGGTGCTGACCCGCCTCCGATCGTGGAAGATCCGCCTGGCGCTCGTCCTGGCCGTGATCGGGCCGGGCATCATCACGGCCAATGTCGACAACGACGCCGGCGGCATCTACACGTACTCGCTCGCCGGCGCGCGCTTCGGCTACAGCCTGCTGTGGACGATGATCCCGATCACGATCGCGCTGATCGTGATTCAGGAAATGGCCGCGCGCATGGGGGCGGTGACCGGCAAAGGTCTGAGCGATCTGATCCGCGAGCAGTTCGGATTTCGCGCGACGTTCCTCCTGATGGCGGCGCTCGTCGTCACCAACTTCGGCAACGTCGTCGCGGAGTTCGCCGGCGTCGCCAGCAGCGTCGAGCTGTTCGGCATCTCCAAGTACATCATCGTGCCGCTCGCCGCCGCGCTCGTCTGGGTGCTCGTCGTGCGTGGAACCTACCACAGCATGGAGAAGGTGTTTCTGGTCGCGTCGGGCTTTTATCTGGCGTACGTCGTCGCCGGCGTGCTGGCGCACCCGGACTGGCGCGCCGCGGCGATTTCCACGGTCCACCGGCCCGCCGGGTTTACGATCAACAACCACGACTACCTCTACATGGTCATCGGGCTGGTCGGGACGACGATCGCCCCCTGGATGCAGTTTTATCTCCAGGCCTCCATCGTCGAAAAGGGCATCACCCCGCGGCAGTACCGCGCGTCCAGATGGGATGTGATCGTCGGGTGTGTGTTCACGGACGTGGTGGCCTGGTTCATCATCGTCGCGTGCGCCGCGACGCTCTATACGCACGGCCGGCACGACATCGCCGACGCCGCCGACGCCGCGCAGGCCCTGCGGCCGCTGGCCGGCGAGTACGCCTACCTGTTGTTCGCCGCGGGACTGTTCAACGCGTCGCTGTTCGCCGCGTGCATTCTCCCGATCTCGACGGCCTACGCCGTCTGCGAAGGCATCGGGCTCGAGTCGGGACTCGACAAGCGGTTCGACGAGGCGCCGGCCTTCTACTGGCTGTATACGGTCTTGATTGTCGTGGGGGCGGGAGTCCTGTTGATCCCGAGGTTTCCGCTCGTGCGGATCATGATCCTGTCGCAGGTCGTCAATGGCGTCGTGCTGCCGTTCGTGCTCATCTTCATGCTGCGGCTCGTCAACGATCGCGAGCTGATGGGCGATCACGTGAACTCCAGGGCCTACAACGTGGTGGCGTGGGTCACGACCGGGGTCATGATCGTCCTGACGCTCGCGATGGTCTTCACGTCCTAGTCATGCCTGTCTACACCTCCGACGCGCTGATCCTGCGCACTTACAAGCTGGGCGAGGCGGATCGGATCGTCGTGTTTCTCACGCGCGACCGCGGCAAGAAGCGCGGCGTGGCGAAAGGGGCGCGGCGGGCGAAGTCGCGGTTCATGGGGGCGCTGGAGTCGCTGACGCGCGCCGGCGTCGCCTATTACGAGCGCGAGCTCCGCGACCTGGTGCGAATCAACTACATCGAGCCACAGCGGAGCCCGCTGGCGATCGTCGCCCGCCACGCGGAGAACGCGTCGGCGCTCGGCCACGCCGAGTATTTTGCCGAGTTGATCGACGAGTGGGCGCCAGAAGGGCACGCGGACGAGCGGCTCTACCGTCTGGGATCGTCGGTCATCGACGCGTTCGCCGACGGCGCGCGGACCGAGCGGCTGGCCCGCTACTTCGAGTTCTGGCTGCTGCGCCTGCAGGGCGTGTATCCGCAGCTCTCGGCGTGCCCGGAGTGCGGCGGGCCCTTCGACGGCGGGGCGATGATGCCGGCACGGGAGCCCCTCTACGTCTGCCTGCGTTGCGCGGTGGGCGGCGGCACGGCGATCTCGCTGGACGCGCTCCGGTTCCTGCGCAGCGCCGCCGCCGCCAGTCCCGAGGGGCTGAACGGCATCCCGCTCGACGAGGGGCCGGGCGGGGAGCTCGAGACCGCCCACCGGCGCCTGATCCACCTGCACCTCGAAAAGGAGCTGAAATCTGCGAGGGTCTTGCGGCAGATGCGGTGACGGAGACGGAGAATCAGGGACGGAGAATCTGAGACGGAGAATCAGGGACGGAGACGGCGGAGGTTACGGAGGACGCGGGACAAGCTTTCAACGCGGAGGCACGGGGGCACGGGGTCAACGGAGGCGTTCGCCGGGCCGACCTTCGGTCGGCCGTGGCAGGTGGCGTGGGGCGGCAGATACAAGCGATGCCTGCTTCGCCCATTGCTTGTATCTGTCGCCCCATGCCAGCTGTCGCCGCGCGAAGCGCGGCGCGGCGAACGCTCACCCCCGAGTTCGCGGCGTCGCGTGTGCTGTGTCGTCCGCGGCTGAACTGTCTTCTCCGTTCGGACCCTCCGTCCCTGTGTCTCCGGACGTGACCAGCTATAATTGCTGGATCGCGTGACGCTACAACAACTGATCTTCAAGCTGTCCGAGTTCTGGGCCACTCGAGGCTGCCTCCTCCAGCAACCGCTCGACACCGAGATGGGCGCGGGGACCATGCACCCCGAGACGTTCCTGCGGGTGCTGGGGCCCGATCCCTGGAGCGTGGCCTACGTGCAGCCGGCTCGCCGCCCGGCCGACGGCCGCTTCGGCGAGAACCCGAACCGGCTGTTCAAGCACCACCAGTTCCAGGTCGTGCTGAAGCCGGCGCCCGACGAGGTCCAGCAGCTCTATCTGCAGAGCCTCGAGGCGTGCGGAATCGACCTTCGCGCGCACGACCTCCGCTTCGAAGAGGACAACTGGGAATCCCCCACGCTCGGCGCCTGGGGCATCGGCTGGCAGGTGTTGTTCGACGGCCAGGAGATCACGCAGTTCACCTACTTCCAGCAGGCCGGCGGGATCGACCTGGCGCCGGTCTCCGTGGAGCTGACCTACGGGCTCGAGCGCCTCGCGATGGCGTTACAGGACGTCGACAACGTGTTCGACCTCGAGTGGGGCCACGGCGTGACGTACCGCGACGTGCGCCACCGCGACGAGGTCGAGCAGTCGAAGTATGCGTTCGGACAGGTCGACATGCCCAAGGACGAGCTCAACCGCATCCATCGCGAGCTGTTCGAGCAGTACTACCTGCTCGGACAGACCCTGCTGCGGTCGGCGCTGGTCCTGCCGGCCCTCGACTACTGCCTGAAGTGCTCACACATCTTCAATCTGATGGACGCGAGCGGCGGCATCGGGGTCACCGAGCGGATGGCCTACATCCTGCGCGTCCGCCAGCTGGCGGTGGCGATTGCGAAACACTGGGCCGGCGTCAGCGACGAACGGCCCACGGCTCATCACGAAGGTCACAAGGGCCCGAAGATCACACAGGAAAGCAAATAGCCTTGGATCGTGAGCTGTTACTGGAGATCGGGGTCGAAGAGCTGCCCGCCGCGTGGCTGCCGGGGCTGACGAAGCAGCTGTCGGAGAAACTGCTGGCGCGGCTGAAGGAGATGCGCCTGACGCCGGACGTGACGGTCGAGAGCTTCAGCACCCCCCGGCGCCTGACGGCGCGCATCGGACGGATGCCCGAGCGGCAGGAAGACCTGGACGAGACGATCACCGGCCCGCCCGTGTCGGCTGCCTTCAACGCGGCCGGTGAGCCGACGCCCGCCGCGCTCGGATTCGCGAAGAAGCAGGGCGTGCCGTTCGACGCGCTGACACGCGTGAAGACGGACAAGGGGGAGTACCTCGCGGCCCGGAAGCACCATCGCGGCAAGAGCACGGTCGACGCGCTGCCGGCGCTGCTCGGGTCGCTCCTGCGGGATTTGACCTTTCCGAAGCAGATGCACTGGGACGCGAGGCTGGAAGACGGGAAAGGAGAGCTCCTCTTCGGACGTCCAATCCGCTGGATGCTGTATCTCTACGGCGGCCGGGTCGTCCCATTTACGATCGGGCGCGCGCCGAACGCCGCGGGGGCACAGGTGCAGGAGGTGACCACCGGTGCCGTCACCTACGGGCATCGGTTTCTCGCCACGAGCGGGCGCGCCGGACGATCGATCAAGGTCCGGACGTTCGACGAATACCGGGCGCGTCTGCCCGAGCACTTCGTCATCCTCGATCACGCGGAGCGGCGCGATCGGATTGCCCGCGAGCTGGAGGCCAAGGCGCGCAAGCTCGGCGCCCGCGTGTCCCTGCGCGAGCACGCCGCGCTCGTCGACGAAGTCGCCGACCTGGTCGAGTTTCCCGGCGTCGTGGCGGGGTTCTTCGAGCGGGGGTTCCTGGACCTTCCGCACGAAGTGCTGACCACCACCCTCGTGCACCACCAGCACTTTTTTCCGGTCCTGACCGACGGCGGCGATCTGAAGGAAGCGTTCCTGGCCGTCGTCAACACGCAGCCGTCGGACGAGCGGCTGATCGCGAAAAACGCCGAGCGCGTCGTGACCGCGCGCCTTCGCGACGCGAAATTTTTCTGGGACGCGGACCGCCAGATCAAGCTCGAGGATCGGCGCGATCGCCTGCACACGATTGTCTTTCACAAGAAGCTCGGCAGCTACCGGGACAAGGCCGAACGGATCGAGCCGCTCGCCCGCTGGATCGCCTCGGACGCGCTCGGCTTGGGCGCTGACGCGGCGCCAGCCGCGAAGGCGGCCGCGGAGACTGCGGCGACGGCGGCCCGGCTTGCCAAGGCCGATCTCGTCACCGACATGGTCTTCGAGTTCCCGGAGCTCCAGGGGACGATGGGCGGCGTGTATGCGCGCGAGGAGGGACTGCCGGAGCAGATCTGGAAGGCGATCTACTACCAGTACCTGCCCATTGGTGTCGAGGTGGACGCAGCCCCGTCGCGCGGGCAGCTTGGCGCCGCCGCCGTGACGTGGGCCGCGGTGTCCCTGGCCGACAAGCTGGATACCGTCGTGGGGTCGTTCTGGGCCGGGGAGAAGGTCACCGGCTCGCGTGACCCGTTTGGCTTGCGCCGCGCGGCGCAGGGAATCGTCAAGCTCCTGGCGGACCGCGATGAGCTCGGGCTGCCAGGCCACGTTTCCCTCGGGATGCTCGTCGATCGCGCGCTCGCCGGGTACGGCCAGACGAGGCCCGCCGAGGCGGTGGACTGGTCCGTCAATCTGAAGCACTTCTTCGCCGAGCGTGTGAGGCATCTGCTGGAGCGCCGGGGAGCCACGTTCAACGAGTTGAACGCAATTGTGCCGCTCGAGACTTCGCTCGACGAGTTGGACCCGCTCGAGGCGAGGCTCCGCCTTGACGCGCTTCGGCAGGCGCGAACGTCCGAACGGTTCCAGAAGCTCGCGGAGCTCTTCAAGCGGGTGAAGAACATCTCGAAGGGCATTTCAGTGGAAATGTCGTGGGCAGAAATCTCCGATTATGGCAATCACTCGGGCGAGCCTGCTGAGCGACCCTTGTTCGTGCACTTGGCCGGCGGAGCCCACTCGGTTGAAGAGGCACGCAAGGAGCGGCGCTATCTGGACGCCTTCATGCGTCTCGCGGATTTGCAATCGGAAGTGGCTAGATTCTTCGATGATGTAATGGTGATGGCTGACGACCCCGTTGTTCGACGGGCACGCCTGCAATTGATGGCAAACCTCCGCGACCTGGTTTTGCGAATCGCAGACATCTCGGAAGTCGCAACGGACGAAACAAGGCAGGCCTAAAGGGCCTGCGGTACACGACCACGGACCTCGAAGGTTTGATCTCAACTGGAAACTGGAAACTGGAAACTGGAGACGTTACATCGTTCCTCAATGGGAGTAGGCAAAACGCACATGGCGAAGAAGACTGCACGCAAGAAATCACCCAAAGCCCAAAGCCCAAAGCCCAAAGCCTCCGCGCCGAAGGGGCGGACGTTTGTCTACTTCTTCGGCAACGGCAAAGCCGACGGCAACCGCACGATGAAAGACCTGCTTGGCGGGAAGGGCGCCGGCCTGGCCGAAATGACCAACGCGGGCCTGCCGGTGCCCCCGGGCATGACGATCTCCACCGAAGCGTGCACGCTCTACTACAAGGAAGGGCGCAAGACCCCCGCTGCCGTGGACGCGCAGATGCTCGAGAACCTGAAGAGGCTCGAGAAGGCCACCGGCCGGCGACTGGGCGACGTGAAGGACCCGCTGCTGGTCTCCGTCCGCTCGGGCGCGAAGTTCTCGATGCCCGGCATGATGGACACCATCCTGAACCTCGGCTTGAACGACCAGACCGTCGAGGGCCTGAAGGCCAAGACGAAGAACGGCCGGTTCGCGTACGACAGCTATCGCCGCTTCATCCAGATGTACGGCAATGTCGTCCTCGAGATCCCGAAGGACGCGTTCGAGCACACGCTGGACGAGGTCAAGAAGGCGCACGGCGCCAAGGTCGATACGGACCTCGATGAGCAGGCACTGAAGGCGGTCGTCGCGAAATACAAGGACGTCATCAAGGCCAAGTCCGGCAAGACGTTTCCGCAGGACCCGCTGGCGCAGCTCCGCGGCGCGCGCGACGCCGTGTTCCGCTCCTGGAACAATGCTCGCGCGATTGAATACCGCCGCATCTACGAGATCCCCGATTCGATCGGGACGGCGGTCAACATCCAGGCGATGGTGTTCGGCAACTCCGGAGACCGTTCCGCCACGGGCGTCGGCTTCACCCGCAACCCCGCCACCGGCGCGAAAGAGTTCTACGGCGAGTTCCTCGTGAACGCCCAGGGAGAGGACGTCGTGTCGGGCGTTCGCACGCCGCAGCCGATCACCGAGCTCGAGCGGGTGATGCCGAAAGCCTACAAGCAGCTGCGCGACATCACCACGCGGCTCGAGAAGCAGTACAAGGACGTGCAGGATTTCGAGTTCACCATCGAGGACGAGAAGCTCTACATGCTCCAGACGCGCAACGGCAAGCGCACCGGCTACGCGGCGGTCGTCATCGCGACGGATCTCGTGGCCGAGAAGCTGATCACGCCGAAGGACGCCGTCCTGCAGGTCGATCCCGAGTCGGTCTCGCAGCTCCTGGCGCCCATGTTCGACCCGAAGGCCTGGAAGGTGCTCCCGGTCGCGACCAAAGGCCTCCCCGCGTCGCCGGGCGCCGCGGCGGGCCAGGCGGTCTTTACGGCGGACGATGCGGTCGAATGGACGCGGCAGGGAAAGAAAGTGATTCTCGTCCGCAAGGAGACCGTGCCGGACGACATCCACGGCATGTTCGTCGCGGAAGGAATCCTGACCGCGACGGGCGGCATGACCTCGCACGCGGCGGTCGTCGGCCGCCAGATGGGCAAACCCTCGATTGTCGGCGCGGGCCATCTCGAGATCAGCGAATCGCAGCGCAATTTCAAGGTCGGCGGCCAGACCGTGAAGGAAGGGGACTTCGTGTCCTTCGACGGCCTCACCGGTGAAGTGAAGCTCGGCCAGGTGGCGACCCAGCCGAGCGAGATCCTCCAGGTGATCGCCGGGAAGATGAAACCGGCGGACTCTCCGCTGTACACGCGGTTCGATCGGCTGCTGACCTGGGCGGACAAGTTCCGCCGCCTGGGCATCCGCGCGAACGCGGATCAGCCGGACCAGGCCGAGACGGCCTACGCCTTCGGCGCGCGCGGCATCGGCCTCTGCCGGACCGAGCACATGTTCTTCGGCGAAGGGCGCATCCCGATCGTCCAGCGGATGATCCTGGCCGACAACGAGGCCGATCGCCGGAAGGCGCTCGCCGAGTTGCTGCCGATGCAGCGTGACGACTTCCACGGCGTGTTCAAGGGCATGCACGGCGAACCGGTGACCATCCGGACGATCGATCCGCCGCTCCACGAGTTCCTCCCCAAGCGCGAGGACCTGATGGTCGATATCGCGCGGCTCGAGGCGACCAAGGGGGACAAGAAGACGCTCGAGGAGAAGCACAAGGTGCTTCGCCGCGTCGAGCAGCTCCACGAGTTCAACCCGATGCTCGGGCACCGCGGCGTCCGCCTCGGGATTTCGTATCCCGAGATCACCGAGATGCAGACGCGCGCGATCATCGAGGCCGCCTGCCGGCTCGCCAAGGAGGGGCTGAAGGTCGTGCCGGAGATCATGATCCCGCTCGTCGGGGTCGTGAAGGAGCTCCGCGACCAGAAGGCCGTCGTCGAGCGCGTGGCCGCGACGGTCATGAAAGAGCAGGGGATCAAGATCAAATATCTCGTGGGGACGATGATCGAGGTCCCGCGCGGGGCGGTGACCGCCGACGAGATCGCGGCGGAGGCGCAATTCTTCTCGTTCGGGACGAACGACCTGACGCAGCTGACCTACGGCTTCTCGCGCGACGACATCGGGAAGTTCCTCGGGGCGTATCAGGACAAGAAGATCCTCGACAAGGACCCCTTCGCGACGATCGACACCGTCGGCGTGGGGCGGCTCGTGGAGATGGGCGTCCGGAAGGGACGCGCGACGCGCCCCGATCTGAAGATCGGGATCTGCGGCGAGCACGGCGGGGATCCCTCGTCCATCCACTTCTTCGAGAAGGCCGGGCTCGACTACGTGAGCTGCTCGCCGTATCGCGTGCCGGTGGCGCGGCTGGCGGCGGCGCAAGCCGCGCTCCAGGTCAAGGTCGGGGATTGATCAGGATCTCCAAGCACGAAGGCGGGTCCACTCAGGTCGTGGACCGTTGGACCCCGCCTGGATCAGGCCGCACAGGGCGTGTGTGTGGTACTTCCCGCGCACGGGCTGGATCTGAGACAAATTTGGAAGTCTGGAAATCTGGTAATTTGGAAATCTAGGCCTTGGGAAGAATCCACCGGCTTGCTCCGGATCTCGCGAACCAGATCGCCGCGGGCGAAGTCGTCGAGCGTCCCGCCTCGGTCGTGAAGGAGCTCGTGGAAAACGCGCTGGATGCGGGCGCCCGGCGCATCGGCATCGCCGTCGAGCTCGGCGGCAAGAGACTCATTCGCGTCGAAGACGACGGAGAGGGGATGGACCCGGATGACGCGCGGCTCGCGATCGAGCGCCACGCGACGAGCAAGATCGCGCACGCGGACGACCTCGGGGCAATCGCTACGCTCGGGTTCCGCGGCGAAGCCCTCCCGAGTATCGCGTCGGTGTCGCACTTCACGCTCCGGACCCGCGCGCGGGGCCAGCAAAGCGGCACCGAGATCAAGGTGAACGCCGGCGCGATCTCCTCGATTCGGGAGGTCGGCGCGCCCGAAGGCACGTGCATCGAGGTCGCGGATCTCTTCTACAACCTGCCCGCGCGGCGAAAATTCCTCAAATCGGACACGGCGGAGACGACGCAGATTTCGCGGCTGGCGACGCAGCTGGCGCTGGGCTATCCGGAAGTGGGATTCACCGTCACCAGCGGGGGCCGGGCCCTGCTGCAGTGCACCCCCGTGACCAGCCTGCGCGAGCGGTTCTTTCAGCTCTTTGGCGAACGCCCCGATCTGGTCGAGGTCAGAAAAGAGGCCGGCGGCCTGCAGGTCGACGGCTATGTGGCGGCGCTCGGCGATCAGGGCCCCACCCGCGGCGCCCAGAACGTCTTCGTCAACCGCCGGATCGTCAAAGACCGTACCATCGCGCACGCGATTATCGAGTCCTACAGCGTCGCGACCATCAAGGAGCGCAGCCCGGAGGTGCACCTGTTTCTCCGGATCGCGCCCGATCGCGTGGACGTCAACGTCCACCCGACGAAGGCCGAAGTGCGGTTCCTGGAGCAGTCGCTGGTGCACGAAGTCCTTCGCCGCGCGCTCGGCGAGGCGCTCGGCCAGGGCCGGGCGCCGGAGCTGCAGTTCCGGCTGGAGCAGCCCAATCCAGGAGATCCCCTCGATCCGCGCCCGATGACCATCCCGGGCGTGCTCGCCGGAGCGACGGTTGGGAACAGGTGGGCGCCGTCCGATCCCTTATCCCAGATCGCGCATCCCGAATCCTTCATCCCGGATCCTGCATCCCGAATCCCGAATCCGCCATCGGCGCCCGAAATTCGTCCGATGATTCCGTTGGGGCAGTTTCGCGACACCTTCATCATCGCCGTGGACGACGAGGGGGTCGCGATCATCGATCAGCACGTGGCGCACGAGCGCGTGCTGTTCGAGCAGGTGATGGAGCGGCTGACCGCTGGACGGATGGAGAGCCAGCGGCTGCTGACGCCGATTCTGCTGGAGCTCTCGCCGGCGCAGCGCGACGCGCTCAGGCAGCACGCGGCGACGCTCCAGCGAGTCGGCATGGAGATCGAGGAGTTCGGCGGCGACAGCGTCCGGCTGTCCGCGTTGCCCGCGCTGCTCGACCCGGGCCAGTGCGAGACCGCCGTGCGCGCGCTCGCCGACGATCTCGAGGGGCTCGCCGGCGCGGGTGTCAATGACGCCCTGCGCAAGATCGCCGCGACCATGGCCTGCCATGCGGCGGTGAAGGCGAACTACCCGCTGACGCTCGACAAGATGCGCTACATCCTCGAAGAGCTGCGCCGCACCGCGTACTCCAGCGTCTGCCCGCACGGCCGCCCGGTCGTGCTGCGCCTCACGCGCCGCGAAATCGAGAAGAACTTTCAGCGAATTTAGTGAATTTGGAAATTTGGAAATGTGGAGATTTGGAAATGTGGGCTGACCTCATCAATATCGCGATCCCGCTTGACTGCGAGCGATTCTCCGTCTATTCTGCATTCTCTCCCAGATAGTTTGCGTGTGAGTTCCAAGCGATAAAGGCGGCGGGAAAGCCCGCGCGCAATGCTGTTCGTGCAGCTGCCGAACTTGGAGTACCTATGTCCCGTGGTGTGATGCCGACGCTGCTCTTCGCCCTCTCGGCCCTCCTGTTCTTCGGTCTCGGCAACCTGCTCGCGGCGCGCCAGGTCGCCAGCAGCGACAACGATCAAATCGCGGCGCTCCGCGCTGAGGTCGGCGCGCTCAGAGGCCAGCGGACCGGAGTGTCCGGCACGAGCGGCCGGACGGCCGACAGTGGGACGGTCGCCGCCATGGACGATCGCAGTCGCGCCGCCCTCGTCGCCGACATCAAGCAACAGTTGAAGAGCGAGATGGGGCTGCTGCCGGTCAGCCTGCTGCGGGAGCGGCGGCGGAGCTTCGTCGAGCTGTATTCGTACGACGTCACCGGCGCGAGCAACTACGGCACCGCCGGGTATCTGGGACAGGGCTATTTCATCACCGTGAAGCACGGCGTCATCGCGCTGGGCGACGCGCCCGACTCGCGGAGAATCACATCCGTGACGGTCATGTACCAGGGGCGCGCGGTCGCCGCGCACGTCGTGGACGCGGGGGCCGCCCAGGTGGAAGTCGACCCGGGGGACTGGGCCATCCTGAAGGTCAAGGACCCCATCGACCTGCCGCCGCTCGACGTGAACCTCGCTTACACCTTCGAGTTCGCGGACCCGATTTTCCGTCTCGGGAACGACTACTCGAAGGGCATCATCCTGTCGACGGGCAACGTCGGGCAGCGGACGCCGAACAATCTCGTGACCTGCCTGACCGACGGTCATCCCGGCGTGTCGGGCGGCGGCGTGCTGAACGGGGACGGGCAGCTCGTCGGGATCCCGATCGGCCGGATGCAGGGGGACTACCGCTTCTCGTTCATCCTCCCGCTGCGCGGGGAGATGTTCCGGAAGGTCTCGTTCCTGAATTGACCCCGGCGGCACATTGCCCAAGGGCATCAGCCTTGATCCGATAGATCGTCAGTTGCCCTTCCGCCACTCCGCTAGACGCCGCCGGACCTCCTGCTCGAACCCCCGGTCCGTCGGTTTGTAGAACCTCCGGCCCTTGTGCGCCGGCGGCAGGCACTCCATATCGCCCGCGATCCCATCCGCCTCGTTGTGGGCGTACTTGTAGTCCTTCCCGTAGTCGAGCGCCTTCATCAGCTTCGTCGGCGCGTTGCGCAGGTGCAGCGGCACGGGCTCGGCGACCTCCTGCGCCGCGGCCTCCGCCGCCTCGCTGTACGCCACGTAGACGGCGTTGCTCTTCGGGGCCGTCGCCAGGTAGATCGCGGCCTGGGCAAGCGCGGTGTTGCCCTCCGGCATCCCCATGAAATGGACGGCGTCCTTCGCGGCGATCGTGATCGCCAGCGCCTGCGGATCGGCGTTGCCGATGTCCTCCGACGCGAAGCGCACCAGGCGTCGCGCGATGTAGAGCGGATCCTCGCCGGACTCGACCATCCGCGCGAGCCAGTAGACCGAGGCGTCCGGATCGCTGTTGCGCATGGACTTGTGGAGCGCGGAGATGAGGTTGTAGTGCTCCTCGCCGGTCTTGTCGTAGAGGAGCGCGCGGTTCTGCGCGAGGTCCGCGACGAGGGCCAGATCGATCGGGCCGCCGCCGGACGTGCTCGCGGCCATTTCCAGCATGCTCAGCGCGATGCGCGCGTCGCCGTTGGCATAGCGCGCGATGCCCGCGAGCGCCTCGTCCGGCGCCGCGATCGCCTGCGCGCCGAGGCCTCGCTCGGTGTCCTCGAGGGCCCGCCGCAGAATCATCACCACCGCCGCAATCGTGAGCGGCTTCAGGACGTACACCTTCGACCGCGACAGCAGCGCCGAATTGACCTCGAACGACGGGTTCTCCGTCGTGGCGCCGATCAGCACGATATCGCCGGATTCGACGCGCGGCAGGAAGGCGTCCTGCTGCGCCTTGTTGAACCGGTGGATTTCGTCGATGAACAGGATCGTCCGGCCGCCCGAGCGGCGGCGCGCCTGTTCGGCCTCCGCCATGACCTCGCGGATCTCCTTGATGCCCGACATCACCGCGCTGAACGCGATGAAGTGCGCGCGCGTCGCGCTGGCAATCACGCGCGCGAGCGTCGTCTTTCCGGTCCCCGGCGGGCCCCAGAGGATGATCGATCGCAGGCGGTCGTGGTCGATCGCCGCGCGGAGCGGCCGCCCCGGCCCGAGGAGCGCGTCCTGGCCGACGATGTCGTCGAGGGTGCGGGGGCGCATGCGCTCGGCGAGCGGCGCTGACGGATCGATCGCGTCCGTCTCGGCGTGACGGACAGGTGGCTCGTCGTCCGCGAACAAGTTCATCAGCCCTGGCCTCCCGGCCTCGCCCGCGCGGAGGACTCCTGCCGTTGACGTGTCGCCTCGTACAAAATGAGCGCCGCCGCGATGGCGACGTTGAGCGATTCGACCGGCGCCTGCATCGGGATCGTCACCGTTTCGTGCACCGCGGCCATCGTGGTGTGGGGCACGCCCGCCCCTTCGCCGCCGAGCACGATCGCCGTCGGCTCGCGGAGGTCGAGCTTCGGCAGCGGCGTGCCGCCGCGCGGGACCGCGGCCACCAGCCGTACGCCGAGGTCCTGCGCCGACGCGACCACCTCGGACAGCGAGCCGCCCGCCGCGATCGGCAGCCGGAACGTCCCGCCCATCGCGCCGCGGAGCGCCTTCCAGCCGAACGGGTTCGCGGACCCTTCGATCGCGACGACCCCCGACGCGCGGAATGCCGCGGCGGCGCGGATGATGGCGCCGACGTTGCCGGGATCCTGCAGGCCCGCCAGCACGAGCACGAGCGGCAGATCGGTCACCTTGGCCATCACGACGCGGACGTCGCTGGGGCGCGCGCGGGCGATCGCGACCACTCCCGACGGATGCTGCACGGGGCTCATGGCGGCGAGGACCTGGTCGCTCACGACGAGGACGCGGCCGCCGCGCTTCTTGACGGCCTTCGCGATGCGCGCGACGGGGGACAGCACGTTGGTGAGCTGCTTCTCCGAGAACGCCGCGATCTCGACGCGGATGTCGCAGAGGAGCGCTTCCTGCACCAGGTGCTCGCCGTCCAGCAGGACGTCGACGGCGTGACCGCCGAGGGCGGTGACGTCCCCCCGCGCGGACGGGTCGGCCTCCGTTGTCACGGGCCGCGCCGCGCGCGCCAGGTCGCGGAACCGCTTCACGATCGCGTTCTGGCGGCTGCTGATCCGTTCCATCCCTGCCTATTATTCCGTATTCCTTCTTGACTACGCTCGCCGGGGCCCTTTCCATTCTCCAGCTCCCGCCTTCGCTCATGGGATGTCGAGAGGGCTGCGCCAGGGGCGGCCGCTGCGCGCGACATCTCCGGCCCAAGGCTGTCCCGCCGAGGCGCCTGGCGCGAAGGCGGACGGCGCTCGCGTGCGGCCGCAGGCGCGCCTTTTCTGCTACCATCACCCTCGTGAAGGCCCGGCTGCTGAAAAAATTCGAGGACGAAATCCAGCAACTCGACAAAGAGTTGAAGACCGAGCTGCCGCGGGAGATCAAGCGGGCGCGGGAGCTGGGCGACCTGCGCGAAAACGCCGAATATCAGGCGGCGAAGGAGCGGCAGCGTCTGGTCGAGTCGCGCATCAGCATGCTCCAGATGCGGGTCAGCCAGATTCAGCTCATGAACCTCGACAGGATCCCGCACGGGAAGGTCGGGTTCGGGTCGACGGTCACGCTCCACGACCCCGCGGGCCAGACCATCGTCTACCAGCTCGTGATGCCGGAAGACGCCAACGTCGAGGACGGGATGATTTCGACGGCGTCGGCGATCGGCCGCGCGCTCCTGAATAAGGAAGAAGGGGACGAGATCGTGGTGAATCGCCCCGACGGCGCCGAGCGCCGCTTCGAGCTCGTCAAACTCGTGACCATTCACGACGGTTAACACGCGCTTGCGTCCTTCCGTGTGATCACTTCAGACTCGCCGGATCGCCCGTACTCGACGCGGCTCCGCACCGCCCTCGTCCTCACCGGGACCGGTACGGCGGGGGCGTATCACGCCGGCGTGCTGCGGGCGCTGCACGAAGCGGGGGTCCGGATCGACCTCGTCGCGGGCCGCGGCATCGGCGCCATCGGCGCGATGTTCGCCGCCGTCGACGGCGGCGCGCGGCTCTGGGATGGCGACGGGCTCTGGAAGCAGCCCGCGATCACGAAGGCCTATCGCTGGCGCGGCCCGCTGCGCGTTGCGGGATGGGCGCTGGGCATGGCGGCCGCCCTGCTCGCGGTGCCACTCGCGCTCTTCGCCTTCGGCGTCGTCGCGGCGATCGCCGCGATGATCCTGTCACTCGTCAGCCTGCGGAGCGCGTCGACTGCCGTCACGTCGGCCTACGCGCGATCGCTCGACGCGCTGTTCGCGCCGTCGGCGCTCCCGACCGTCATCCCCGGCCTGATCGTGTTCTGCCTGCTCGCGGGCATAGGCGCCGGCGCGGCGGCGCCTGAAACATGGCGCGATCTGGCGGCTGCTCGGCGCGCCGCTCTCGAGCGCCGTGGTGCTCAACCGGGCAACCGCCGAGCTGTGGAACCTCATACGCGGCGCCGCGGCGATCGCGCCTCCGGCTCGGCAGGACCTCGGGCGCCGGTATGTCGAGCTGCTGGCCGAGAACCTCGGGCAGCCGGGGTTCCGCGAGCTGCTGCTCGTCGCGCACGACATGGACGCGCGCCGGGACGTACTGTTCGCGCTCCTCGGCGGCGAGCGGCGCGCGCGGTTCTTCAGCCACGGCGCACGGCCCACGGATGGCGGCCGGGGAGCGGAGGCGTTCGATCTCAGCGGCGCCGGCCGCGAACACGTCATCGACGCGCTCGCGGCGAGCCTCAGCGTGCCCATTGCCACCGATCCACACCTGGTGCGGTTCCCGGCGGAGGGACCGTGGCGCGGCGAGACGCACCGCCTGTGCGACCGCCCCGGGGCGCTCGACCGCATCCTGGAAGAAGTCGGCGTCGCGGGGGCGGAACAGGTGATCGTGCTGTCTTCGGCGCCGCCGCCGGGCCGGCCACACGAGCTGAGCTCGGGCCGCGCCGACCCTCGCGGGCGGGCCGCCGAGCAGCTCTTTGCGTTCGAAGCGGCCGGCCTGCGGGACGCGGTAGAGCGGGCCGCGGGGAGGTTCGCCGGGCTCTTCCTGATTCGCCCCGCGCATAATCCGCTGGGCCCGCTGGATTTCGGGGGCGCGTACGACGAGCGATCGGACCGGCAGTACACCGTCGCGGAGCTGGTGGACCGCGGCTACGAAGACGCCTACCACCAGTTCATCGAACCCGTGGTCGCCGCCAGCGGCGAACGCATCGAAACAGTCCAATCCTGATTGGTGATCGTGTTCGCGAACCCGGAACCTCAAGCTGGAAGCCGGAAACTGGAAACTGGAAACTGGAAACTGAAGACATGCGAGCAGCGACTGACATCATCCACGGCAGCACGGGAGCCAACCGCGACGCCGACCCGCTGACCACGCCTATTTACGAGACGACGACGTTCGTCTTCGAGAGCGCCGCGGAGGTGAAGGCGTTCAACGAAGGGAAGTCGAAGAAATTCCTGTACTCCCGGTATGGGAATCCGACCACGGTGGCCGTCGAGCAGACGATCGCGAGGGCGGAGGGAGCCGAATCGGCCATGCTCCTGGCGAGCGGCATGGCGGCGACGTCGACGGCGCTGCTGGCCCTGCTCACGTCAGGGGACGAAGTCGTGTGCAGCGCGGCGATCTACGGCGGGACGTTACATCTTCTGGCTGATTTGCTTCCGCACTACGGCATCACGGCGCGCTTCGTCACGATCGACGAGATGCGGCGAGTCGCCGATCAATCCGACGCTCAGGTGCGTCGACATCGCGGCGATTGCCGCCGCGTGCCGCGCGCGCAACGTCACGTCCATCATCGACAACACCTTCGCGAGCCCGCTCAACCAGCAGCCGCTCGCGATGGGCGTCGACATCGTCATGGAGAGCGTCACGAAGTATCTCAACGGCCACAGCGACGTGACCGCGGGCGCGCTGGCGGGGCCCGCGCGGTTGATGAAGGACATCGACAAGGCGCGCAAGATGCTCGGGGGTATCGTCGATCCGCAGGCGGCGTATGCGATCGGGCGTGGGATGAAGACGTTGTCGGTGCGGATGGAGCGCCACAACGCAAACGGGATGACGGTCGCGCGCTGGCTCGAGGCGCAAGCCGGGAAGCGCGTGGAGACCGTCTACTATCCGGGCCTCGAGTCGCACCCCGATCACGCGCTGGCGAAAAAGCAGATGAAGGGGTTCGGCGGCATGGTCTGCGTGGATCTGGGCGGGGGACAGGCCCGCGCCGAGCGGTTCTTCGACCGGCTGACGGTGTTCAAGCGCGCGGCCAGCCTGGGCGGAGTCGAGAGTCTCTGCAGCCTGCCCGTGATCACGTCGCAGTGGGGCCACACCGACGCCCAGCTCGCCGAGGCCGGCGTCACGCGCAGTATGGCGCGGCTGTCGGTCGGACTCGAGGATCCGCAGGATCTGATCGAGGATCTCGACCAGGCCCTCAATCCTTGATCCCTGATCCCTGATCCCTGATCGCTAATCCCGAATCGCGGCGTGGTCGCGAGGCAGCGCGAACGCGACGTATACGCCTCCCGGGCCGCCGTTCGGCGATTTTCCTCCGCCGGCGGCGACCACGACATATTGCCGGGCATTCACCTCATAGGTGGCCGGCGTCGCGTTCCCTGACGACGGCATCGTCGCCTCCCAGAGCAGCGCACCGGTGGCCTTGTCGAACGCGCGAATCTTGCGGTCGTGGTTCGTCGCCATAGTTTTCACTGCCGGTGTTGCGCAGTCCCTGCCGCACGAGCTCCGGATATTCGCCGAGGGGAATCTTCCAGGCGTACTCACCGGTATTCAGGTTGATGGCGTTCAGCGTGCCCCAGGGAGGCGCGGTGGCCGGATAGCCGTCGGGATCGACGAACTTCCGATACCCGGTGAAGCGGAAGCTGTTGTTGATCAGAGGGTGGACGGTCGCGTTGCCGCGCGCGGCGCCGCCGCGTCCGCCCGCCGGTGCGTCTTGACCGGTCAGCACGAACTGGACGATCGCGTTGACCGCGGTGGCGTCGAGCAGTGGAAACCCCGGCATTCGCCCGGCGCCTTGCCTGACGACCGTAAGGAGATCCGCGAACGTGCGCCGCTCGCCGATTCCGACGAGCGATGCGATCTGCGGCGGCGTTCCCAGGCGATCGTCGCGGTGGCACACGGCGCAGTGCTGGAGGTACAGACCCTGGCCGCTCTGGCCTCCGGTGTTCGGCGCCAGGCCGCCGGTCCAGGCGAGGTCGTTCGCGTTGACGTAGTAGAGACCCGTCTCCGGATCGAACGCCTGTCCGCCCCATTCCGCCCCGCCGTCGAACCCGGGGAAGACCACGGTCTGCTTGTCGAGGCCGAGCGGCACGAACTGGCCCTCGCTGCGGAAACCTTGGAATTGATCGAGCGCCCACTGGTGAACGGCCGGCGTGCGCCCGGTCAGCAGGTCCGGCGTGAGCAGCTGGCGGGCGAACGGCGCCGGCTGTGTGGGCACCGGCTGCGTCTCGCTGGCCACGTCGCCGGGTACGGCGGTGGCCGGGAACTTCCGGTATTCGATAGGGAACACCGGTTCGCCAGTGGCGCGATCGAAGACGAAGACAAAGCCGTGCTTGGTGGCCTGGGCGACCGCGTCAATCGTGCGCCCATCGCGCCGGATCGTCACGAGCGTAGGAGGCGAGGGGAGGTCTCGGTCCCACAGGTCATGGCGTACGAATTGAAAGTGCCACACACGCTTGCCGGTCGCGGCATCCAGCGCGATGAGCGAATTCGCGAACAGGTCGTCGCCCAGCCGATCCGCGCCATAGAAGTCGCTCGCCGCGGATCCCGTCGGCACGTACACCAGGCCCCGGCGCTCGTCGACCGCCATCCCCGCCCAGCTGTTGGCGGCGCCGCTATACTCCCAGGCGCGCTTCGGCCATGTGTCGTAGCCGAGCTCCCCCGGATGCGGGATGGTGTGGAAGGACCATCGAAGCGCGCCGCTGCGGACGTCGTACGCCCGGATGTCGCCCGGGGAGGTCGGCAGTGCCTCGCCGACACGGCCGCCGACGATCATCAGATCCTTGTAGATCGTCCCGGGCGTGGTGAGCCTGACGCCCTGCGTGGCCGGATCGCGGCCGAGGTTTTCGCGCAGATCGATGTGTCCACCGCTGCCGAAGGTGGCAATCGGCGTACCGGTCGCCGCGTCCAGCGCGTAGATACGATCGCCCACCGCGGCAAACACACGCCGCTCTGTTCCCTCCGCCCAGTACATCACGGCGCGGTTCGGCCCGGTGCCGCGGATCCCGGAATCGAATGTCCACAGCGGGGCGCCCGTCGCGGCGTTGACGGCGAACGCCTTATGCGTCGGCGTGTAGCCGTAGAGCACGTCCCCGGCCACGATGGGTTGGGTCTGCAGGGCGCCCGGTTCGCCGGTGTCGTACACCCAGGCGACGTCGAGCTGCTTCACGTTGGCGCGATTGATCTGCGTCAGGCGGGAGTATCGCGTCTGCTCGGGTCCGCCGCCGTAACCCCACACCCCCGATGCCATCGGAGCTGGAGCGGGTGGACCGACCTGCGCGAGTCCCGCGGCCGTCGCGGCGAGGAGACCGCACGCGGCAGGGAGCCAGAGCCGTGATTGGACCGTCACCGCTGCATCATAGCCGCGTGACGCCGCGGGAACACGCGGTGCGGGCGGATCAGGCTCGGGCGCCTCGCAGCCAACGTCCTCCGGCCGCGCTGCCGATCGCGGCGCCGAGGGTACCGAGGACGGCGCCGAAGACCAGCAGGATGGGCGCCGGCACGTCCAGCACCTCCCACAGTTCAGCCCGCGCCGAGATCGCAGTGAGGAACAGCAGCGGAGACAGGAGGCCGACGATCGAAGCGATAACGGCGGCCGCGATGCCGATCGCCGTGCCGCTGAGGGTGCGGCCGTACGACCAGCCGGCGCGCAGCCCGCAACCGGCGTAGATCGCGGCGGAGGTGTAGGTCGTCCACGCCGACCGGATGTAATAGTCGCTGGTCGGCACGTAGACGTCCATGGCGTCGCGCACGACAATGAGCGCGCCGAGGGCGAGACCCCACCAGCGGGCGGCCCGCCAGAGAAACAGCAGGACCTGCCGGAGATACCAGACATCCGCGGCCCGTTCGCCGCGGCGCGGGAGCTGGACCTCGTGATACTCCTCGAGCAGGTCGCCGGTGATGCCGTCGCGGTTGCGCGCCGGCACAATCACCGCGAGCAGCGACTGGGCCCAGGATGGAGGATGGGACGTCATGCCCGGCCTTTCAGCGGCCACGCGAAGCCGCGCCAGATGTTGTTCGACACCGCGCGCGACTCGTTCAGCGCGCGCAGGCCGGATCCCGTGATGGCGAAATGCCGCTTCGCGCGCCCCCCGCGGGCAGGGGTGCCCTGACCCGCGCGGGAGGCGACGAGCCCCTTGTCTTCGAGCCGGTCCAGCGTCGCATAGACCGCGCTGGCCGTGACGTCGCGCCCGAGGCGGATCTGGACCTCCTTGAGGATGGTCCGGCCGTAACCCTCGCCCCGCAGGTGCACGACCGCCACCAGCACCGCCTGCTCGAACACCCCGAGCACGTCAGACATATCTACATTGTAGATATCGACACCCGTTTGTCAACCGGAAGCCGGAAGCTGGAAGCTGGAAGCCGGAAGCCCTACCGCGCCGCCGTGAGCTTCTTCTCCGCGGCTGGTTCGTGCAGGAACTGGTCGGCCATGTCGGCGAGCCGGGCGGTCAGCGCGGGGCCGTCGAGATCCCCGTACTTGGCGTGGAAGCGATCGAGCGGGACGACGGCCTTGGCCATCGCGCGGTGGCCGCCGGCGGACCCGATCCCGGCGAACCATCGCTTCACGAACTCGCCGGCGTTGCGCGAGTAGCCGAGGTTGCGCACGCTGACGACGAGCGTCGCGCCGACGATCCCCGCGATGATCGTCCACTTCACGTCTTCGAGCTGCAGGAAGAAGTCCGCGGTGTAGGGGATGAAATCCTCCCGCGGCGCCTCGCCGATGAACGCGGTGAACACCTGGTCGCGCAGGATGCCGTCGTGGCCGGCGCGCGTGACGTACGCCAGCCGCTCGAGCGTGATTTCCGCCCCCTCCATCTTGCGGATGAGCGCCGCGTCGGCGAGCGGGTACAGAAACGTGAATGCTTCGAGATCGACCCGATTGGTGTGGCGCGCGAAAAAGAGCGTGTCCGACTTGATCGCGTAGAGCATCGCCGTCGCCGTCCGCTCGGAGATGTTGACGTCGACGGCCCGCAGGTGCTCGGTCAGGATCGTCGACGTCGACCCGTAGTCGGCGCGGATATCCGTGTAGACCGCGCTGTAGCCCGGATGCTCCGGGTGATGATCGATGACGAGATCCGCCCGGTCGAGCAAGCCGCCGAAGTAGTGCGGCTGGACGTCGACGGTCGCGATCCGATCGAACCCCTCGAAGGACGAGGGCGTGATCTGCTCGACGTGGATGTCCAGCATGTTCGCCATGCGGAGGTTTTCCGGCCGCGTGACGCCCTGCATCGCCCCGATGATGGCCGTCGTCTTGGTCCGGCGCAGCAGGTTGCGCAGCGCGAGCCCGCTGGCCAGCGCATCGGGATCGGGATCGTTATGGAGGAGAATCAGGACGCGGTCGGCGTCGGCGAAATAGCGCTGGTACTGCTGGACGCGGGCGCGAGTCATCGAGCGGCTGAGCTCGGTCACCAGGCTCGGCCGCAGCAGCTCCGGGAGGTCGAGGTGCGTGACGTCCGCCCCCTCCGCCTCCGGACGGCCGTTGACCCCGCGCTTGCCCGTGTGCAGGACGTAGATGAGCGTCCCCCCCGCATCGCGGATGGCGTCGAGGATCTTCTTGATGCTGCGTTTGGCGGAGTCTTCGACGAGGAAACACGTGGTCGCGGTGATGTCGGCTTTCAGGTATGTGTCGACGCGCCTCGGGTCGCCGGCCGCGACCTCGATCCCGGCGTCATGAAGACGCCGGGCGAGGGGCCGGCTCTCGACAAGGAAATCAACCTCGAAGCTCGGCAACAGTACTTCGTCGAGCGACCGGATGACCAATTCATCCTGACAAATGGCCAGAACGCGCACGTCAGATCCCGGCAGGGTAGAGACCCTGCACTACGCCGCAACCCCAAGGCAGAGGCACGCCAAACGACTAGTATACGCCTACTTCACTGCCCTCGGGCTGGGGGCGGGGGGCTGGGGCATCGGGCTGGGCACTGCGGGCGCGCAGGAGCGAAGCCTGGACGCTGTCCCGTGCGTGGCCTGTCAGGTGCTCAGCCTCGTGCCCGGTCAGGTCGCGGCGCTGCCCGCGAGTCTGCACGCGACGCGGGTGTTGATTCGGATCGCGCCAGGTGCGCCCGCGTCCTCGTGGACAGAGTCGCTCGCCGCGCTGCGCGCCCGGGGCGGGGCGCCCGGGTTGCACCTCACCGGCATCCCGGCCGAGGACGATCCGGCGCTGGCGGCGGACGTTGACACGCTGCTCGTCGAGGCCGGCGCCGGCGATCCGGATCGCCTCGCCTTTGATCTGAAGCGCGCCCTGGCGCTCAGCCGCGGGCGCCGCCCCACGATGACCCTGCTCATCGCCGCGGCGCCGGAGACCGCCGCGGCCTTGGGCCGGCGCGGAGTGGACGCCTACGTCGACGGCTTCCTTCCCGTCCCGTCCACGATCCGCACTGCAGATGAGCTCTTGACTCCGGTAGCCGGGATACGCGTGTGGCGGCTGCCGGAGGACGCCGGCGCGGCGCACGATATCGCGACCGCGGCGCCAGGGCTCCAGGCATGGCTGCCGGCCGGACTCGTGCCCGTCAGCCGGCGCGCGCTCACCTGCGGCGAGGACCGGCCGCTTCGCGCGTTCCTGAATCCCCAGACCTTGGACCTCGTGGCGGTCACGGGTTCCTGCCCGGCGCCGGCGATCGTCACCTCCGACGTGCCAGGCGCGCTCGCGGAACGGATGGACGTCGGCCACTTGTCGGTATTCCGCGTCCGCCCGAACGGCGCGGACCGCTTTGCCGAGGGCGTGGACGTGTCCGCCTCGCGCCCGCTCGCGATCGACGAGATCGTCGCGCGCCACCAGGCGGCCGCCGCGCGCCAGGCGGCCGAGGTCGCGACATCCATCGCGACCGGCTCGCTGACGCTGACCTTCGAGGCGCCCGGCTTCGTCGCGCCGGTGACGATCACGTCGACGACCACCATCTACCGGGGAGGCGGCCGGGAGGAGGTGCGGCAGGCCGACATCCGCGTGAACGGCGTCCGCTTCGACGCGCAGGGCGGCGTGCCGCGGCTGCCGATCATCGAGCCCGAGCGCGCCGCCGCGCCGCCGCTGGCCATCACGTTGTCCGAGGTCTATCGGTACCGTCTCGTCGGGCGGGAGCCGGGCGTGTACGTCGTGGCGTTCACACCTCGGGACCCTCGCGCGCCGCTTTACGAAGGGCGCGCCTGGATTGACGCGCAGACGTTCGGGATCGTGCGCATATCCGCCGCGCAGACCGGATTGAAGGGATCGATCACCGCCTCGGAACAAGTGGACGACTTCACGACGGACGGACCTCAGCGCTGGCGGCTCGCACGGTCGAACGTGCGCCAGACCTACGAAGGCGCGAGCGTCAGGACCCCCATCCACCGGCTGCTCGTCATCGATCGGTACGAGGCGAATCCGCCCGACTTCGCCGCACGCCGCGCCGGGGCCTACGCCTCGGCCGACGTGATGCTTCGGGACACGCCGGAAGGCTATCGATACCTCAAGAAGGCTGACGCGGCGTCGGGGGCCGGCTTGTCCGGCGTAGCCCTGGCGAAGGCGGAGGGTCGGACGGCTGACGTCGAACGCGAAGTCGCCGGACGCGCGGATCGGATTCGCACGCTCGCGTTCGGGGTCATCGTGGATCCGAACATCTCGCAGCCGCTCCCGTTCGCCGGACTGAGCTACGTCGACTTCAACCTGTTCGGCACAGGCACCCAGTTCAGCGGGTTCTACGGCGGCAGTTACGGGCAGCTGGCCTTCTCCGCGCCCTCGGTCCGCGGCACGCGGTGGCAGGTGGCGGGGCGCGCCTTCGGCATCGCGTCCTCCTACAACGACCGCGCGTTCGTCGCGGGACGGGAGCAGTACGGGCTCGACATCCGCCAGCGTCCCGCGCAAGCTGCGGTGTGGCTGCTGCGTCCGCTCTCACCGCGCAGCGCGCTGCGGCTCGAGTACGACTGGGACTATACGAAGTTCGGCCCCACCGACATCACCGACCCGGCGTTCACCATTCCGCGCAACCAGAACGCGCACGCGCTCCGCCTTGGCGTGGACCTTCAGCGCGCCGGCTGGCAGGCGTCCGCGTGGGGAAGCTACGCGCATCGTATCGGCTGGCGGCCGTGGGGCATCGCCGCGGTCCAGGACGACCGGGCCGGGCACGCGGACTATCAGCGCTACGGCGCCAGCCTGTTGCGCTCGCAGGCGCTGTCCCCTCGCGTGACGACGAGGGTCGAGGCGGCGGTGATGGGCGGGCGCGATCTCGACCGCTTCAGCCGTTTCGCGTTCGGGACCTTCGACAATCGGTTACACGGTTATCCGTCCGCCCTCATCCGCTACGACCGGGGTGCGGTGCTGCGCACAGCGGTCGCGTGGTCGGCGGCCAGGGCGCTCCGGCTCGACCTGTTCGCCGATACAGCCGAGGCGCACGATCCCGGATTTGGTCCCAGGCTGCGTAACTACACCGGTGTCGGGGCGGCTCTCGAGGTTCCCGCGCCCTTCGGTACGTTGATGGCGGTCGAGTGGGGCTTCGGCGTGCAGGGGGTCGACACGGCCGGCGGCCGAGGCACCAACGTGGTGCGAATCTCCGGCTACAAAGTCTTTTGAAGGCGGTATCATGCGCAGACAGTCCGGGGGAGGACCCATGCGACGCGCCGCCATCACGGCTTCTTTGATCCTGGCGACAGCCTTCTCGAGCCGCGCGCAGCAGCCGACCTTCCGCACGGCCGTCGACCTCGTCCACTTCGGCGTGGCCGTCCTCGACAGGCAGGGCAAGCCGGTGAAGGGCCTGAGGGCGGAAGACTTTCAGATCCTCGAGAACGGCAAGCCGCAGGCCCTAAAATATTTCACCGCCGGCGAGCCTGAAGAGGCGCCGCCGCTGCACCTGGGCTTGCTCCTCGACACGAGCGGCAGCATGGCGAGCGACATCAAGGACTCGCGCTCGGCCGCCGTCAAATTCGTCAACACCCTGGATCGCGCCGCCGACGTCACGCTCGTCGACTTCGATTCCGAAGTGCGCGTGGCCCGCTTTGAGTCCAGCGACTACCCGCGCCTCGTGGAGCGCATCCGCGGCCGGAACCCCGACGGCTGGACGGCGCTCTACGACGCGATCGGCGTGTACCTGAACGGAGCCCAGAGCCAGGACGGCCAGAAAGTCCTTGTCCTGTACACCGACGGCGGGGACACCACCAGCTCGCTGACGTTCCGCGACATGCTCGACCTGTGCAAGGCGTCCGACGTCACGGTGTACGCCATCGGCTACATGGAACACCAGGGCAGCGGGCGGATGCAGCAGCGGAGCGAGCTCGAACGCGTCGCGGCGATCACCGGGGGCCAGGCGTACTTCCCGGGAGTCCCCAAGGACCTCGACGGCGTGTTCGAGAAGATCCAGCAGGAGCTCGCCGCGCGGTATTCGCTCGGATATCTCTCCAACGATCTCCGCACGGACGGCGCCTGGCGGGGCGTCGACATCAAGCTCCTGCGACCCGATCTGAAGGGCGTCAAGCTCCGCACGCGCAGCGGGTATTTCGCGCC
>WNFM01218711.1_pt4 | contig 27932 bp, 23 predicted proteins | sample 5400271 | NCBI WGS metagenome assembly WNFM01 (sample SAMN13153352, study PRJNA577476) | soil metagenome | isolation source: 60 cm saprolite on Douglas fir-dominated hillslope | place: USA:California | collected 2013-09-17 | reverse complement strand
CGTCCCAACCGCCGCCGCAGGTACAACACGGTCAGGGTGCGCGCGATGGCGATGAGCGCGAGCACGCCGGTCGTGTAGAACAGGGGTGCGTGCGCCCACAGATACACAGACCCGAAGGCGAGCACGGAGCCCGCGATGAGGAGGGCGAGCCCGCCCAGGAGGAGGGCGGAGAGCACGCGCAACGTGCGCGCCGCCACGAGCGCGCCGTGGTCGGAGATCGCGCCCGCGGGCCCGGGATGGAACGAGGCCACCACCGTGGCGAGGTTACCAGAACGCGACGGGCTTGACCGCCCGCGACGGGGGTGGTATCTGACGTGCTGCGTGCGCGCCGCTTTTCCTCTTTTCCTCCCGCTGGTCCTCGTCAGTGCCGCGGCTTGTCACCGGCAGCAGGTGCCGGAACGCGTCGCACAGGGATACCTCTTCGAGAAGGGGCCTTACCAGGGCTTCTACGACGGCAGCGGGAAGCTCACGCGGCTCCTCTACGACCAGAACGGGGACAAGAAGGCGGACGTGGTCATGCTGTTCTATCCAAGCGGCAAGCCCCGGCAGGTGGAGGCCGACACCGACTTCGACGGAAAGATCGACCATTGGCAGTACTACTCGGAAAGCGGCGCCGTCGAGAAGGAAGGCTTTTCCCGCGGCGGCGGGGCTCAGCCCGACACCTGGCAATACTTCGACGTGAAGGGCCACGTGATCCGCAGGGAGATCGACGAGAAAGGCGACGGCAAGATCGATCGAATCGAGAACATCCAGGACGGCCGCGTCGTGGCCGTCGGCATCGACTCGGACGGGGACGGCAAGATCGAACGCTGGCAGACGTGGGTCGCCGGCCGCGTGGTGAGCGAGGAGCTCGACACCGACGGCGACGGCATCAGCGATCGCCGCCTGCGCTATGGGGCCAACGGGCACCTGGTGGGCATGGACATCCTGAACGCGCGATCCGTCAAGGTCGCCGCGCCCGCCTCCGCCACCGCGCGCTGAAGCAGCGCGCGCGGCCGGCCTACTTCCAGGTCAGCTGGTTCTTGAGGCTGTCGCCCTTGTTGGCGGTGACGAGCACTTCGGCCACCCAGCTCGTGGCGTCGGGGAATACGCCGGGCAGCTCCTCGAGCACGACGCGCTGCGCGGGCCCCACTTCCTTCACCTTCGGCATGACCGGGTTGCCCGTCTTCTGGCCGTTGACGGTGATGGTGTAGGTCATGCCCGAGATCTTGATGGCCTTCTTGCCGTCGTTGACGAGGGCCACGGTCAGGCGATACGGCTCGCCCGGCTTGATGCTGGCGGGGTTCATCGCGAACTCCAGGCGGCCGGAGAAATCGGCCGACTTCTGCACGACGTCGGCCCCGTCGAAGCCGGACAACCCGCCTTTCGATTTCTGCTCCGTTCCCACGACGGTGCGCCCGGCCACGAACGTCTTGCGCGCGGCGTTGCGCGCGGCGGTCGCGGCGGTGCGCCCCGCGGTGGCGGCGGTGTTGCGCGGATCCAGCTTCAGCACCTCGTCGTACATCGAGACGGCCGCATCGTAGTTGCGCGCGTCCGTTGCCGTCCGGGCCTGGGCCATCAGGTTGGCGACGGCGGCGGCGGTCTGTTGCGCGGGATTCGCAGCCGCGGGAGGCGGGGTGGCGGCGGCCGCGGTGGGAGGCTTCTGACCAGCCGGGGTCGCGCCCGGGCGCGGCGCAGGGACCGTGGTCGGAGGCGGAGTCACGGCGGCCACGCGCGGTGACGGCACCGGCGAACGTACGACCGTCACCGCCTCCGGGATCGGGGTGGCCGCGGCCAAGGGCGCGGCGGCCTGCGTTTCCGGCGGCGCCGCCGCCTGGGTGAGGGGAGGCCGCGCGGCGACGACGGGTGGCGTGGCCTGGGAGGCGGGGGGCGGGGCCACGGGGCTCGCCTGCGCGGTCGGGGCCGGGGCCGGGCGCGTGAACCAGTAGGCCGCCAGTCCGAGAGCGAGAACGACCACGACGGCGCCGGCGATGAGGGGGGCCTTGCTCGATCCGCCGCGCCGCGCCGCCGCGGGAGCGGGGACGGCGGCAGGAGCGGCGGTCGGACGCTCGACACGCGCGCGCGCAACGGGAGCCGCCGGACGCGCCGCCGCGGGCGCTTTCGCGGCGGGAGGGCGGGCTTCCGCAGGCGGACGCGCGGGTGCGCCCGGCACCGCAACCGGCTTCGGCGCGGCGGCGGGTGGCGCCGCCGCCCGCGGCGGGACCGGGGCCACGGCGGGAGGGGCGGGCACCGGCGGAGCGGGCGGACTGGCGAGCCGTCGATACATCACCGTCGCCGCGTCCACCGCGTCATCTTCATTAATGGCGGTGGCTTTACCGGCCGGCGGGGAGCCCGGCTTTGCGGGCACCGCCGGCGCGCCCGCGTGGGCGATGGTCGGCGCGGGCACGTCGACCACCGTCGGCTGCATGTCCTCTTCGAACTCGGAGAACTCCGGCTCGGCGGGCGTGGGCGAAGCCGGCGCGCGCGGCGGGAGGGGCGGCGGTGCCATGGCCACCGTCGGCTCGACCTCGAAGTCCGGGAAGGCCCCGTGCTCCTCGGGCAGTTCCGCGGGCGGCGGCGGCGCCGGCGGGGCGGGGATCGGAGGCGGAAACACGGCCGGCGGCTCGTCGAGCTCGAGGCCCTCGGAAACGTCCAGGAGCGCGGAGGCATCCGCGGGCGCGTGCTCGACCACGGCGGGCGCGGCCGGCTCCATGATGTCCGACGAGGTCATGACCACCGTCGAATCGACGTCGCTCGCCTCGGTGTCGGCGGCGGGAGGCGTCTCCGCCGCCTCGGGCTCGTCGCCCAGGTACGCGGGCATTCCGAAGGCCATGGTGGCGCCGCTGTCGATGGGCGCCGTCGCCTCGCGCGAGGGCAGGGGGGGCGGCGTCGCCGCCTCCGGCTGCGGCGATCCCTCTGCCGGGGCCGGCGGCGGGGGGGGGAGGATGCACTGGATGAGCACGGACCCTTCTTCCCCGGGAGGGCCGAGCCACAGGATGTCGCCGTTGCGGACGGCCGCTTCCTTCACCACGCGGTCGTCGTTGACGTAGACGCCGTTCGGGCTGTTCGTGTCGTAGACGGTCGCCCCGTTGAGGTCCACCCAGAGACGGGCATGGATGGGGCTCACGCCGGGCGTGTCGAGGACGAACCCGCACGAGGGATCGCTGCCGATGAGGATGTTGTCGACCGCATCCTCGAGGACCAGCTTCCGGCCGGACAACGGCCCGGAGAGGACGTTGAGCGATGGACGCTTCTCGGCCATTCAGGGTCCTCGTGGAGCAAGGCGATTTTAGAGGGCAACCTCCGCGGAATCAACCGGCTGCGTGGAGCGTCGGGCCGCGGCGATCCCAGGCGCGACGCCGGTATACTGGACTTGGCGGTACCCCATGCGTCTCGACTCCGCGCGCGCGCTCAAGGCTCAGCTCCTGGAGGAGGTGACTTCGGTCCCGGCCGCCGATCTCTCCGCCGGAGGCGTCTGGTCGATGACGGCCCGGCCCATCGAGGACGTCGATCCCGTCGCGCGCACGCTGGCCCTCGGCATCACCCGGCCCACGCCCGGGGACTATCGCCTCGCCCTGCGCGTCCAGCGCCGCGGGCTCGAGAACACGCGTCAGGTCGACGGCATCCGCCGCAAGGCGCGCGGCGAGGTCGACGTGCGTTACGTCGGCCACGTCGTGAAGCAGGCACTGCCGTGGGAGCAGACGCGCAAGCGGCCGCTGCTCATCGGCCTCTCCGTGGGCCATTACAAGATCACGGCGGGGACGTTGGGCGCGTTCGTGCGCCTGCGCAAGGGCGGCGCGCTGCGCGTCCTCTCCAACAACCACGTCCTCGCCGACGAGAACCGCGGCAAGGCCGGGGACGCCATCCTCCAGCCCGGCGCCTACGACGGCGGAAAGAGCCCGCGCGACCGCATCGGCACCCTGGACGGGTTCGTGAAGCTCAAGACGGCGGGGGTGAACCTCGTGGACTGTGCCCTGGCCGCTCTGGATCCGAAGGTCACGTTCAAGGCGGCCGCGCTCACCGGCGTGGGCACGCTGTCCAGCGCGACCGCCCCGCCCGCGGAAGAGATCGACCTCGTCGAGAAGATCGGGCGCACCACGGGCCACACGCGCGGACGCGTCACCGCCTTCGAGCTCGACAACCTCGTGGTCGGGTACGACCAGGGCAATCTCCGCTTCGACGGCCAGATCGAGATCGAGGGCGCCTCCACCGAGCCCTTCAGCCAGGGGGGCGACAGCGGATCCTTGATCTTCACCTCGCTCGGCCACGAGGCGGCGGCGCTGCTCTTCGCGGGCGGCGATCAGGGCGGCAGCAACGGCAAGGGCCTGACCTTCGCGAACCCGATCGCGGCCGTGTTCGACCAGCTCAAGGCGAACCTGGCCACGAAATGAGCCGCGGGTGCGCGCGGTGACCGGAGCCACCCTGGACGAGGCGCGCGCGGCCAAGGAGAGGGTGCGCGCGGCCCTGGCCGATCGTCCCGAGGTCACCGGCATCGGCATCACGCGCCACGGCGACGGTTACGCCGTGAAGGTGGACCTGGTCCGCGCCTGCACGGCCGTGCCGCCTGAGATGGGCGGCGTCCCCGTCCACTCCGAGATCGTGGGGCAGGTCCGGAAGCGCTAGCTCGCCTGCGACTCCAGGGGGCCGGACCCGCGCGGCTCCATGGCGGCGCGGATCTCCTCGATCAGCTCGTCGCGGCTGAAGCTCGCCTTCCGGAACACCTTGCGCACGTTCCCCTGCAGGCGGAGGTGGTCTTCGGGGGTGATGTCCTTGGCCGTGAGCACGACCACGGGGATGGAGCGCCACGCCTCGTTCTCGCGCAGGTGGGCGATGAACTCGAAGCCGTCCATCTCCGGCATCATCAGGTCGAGCAGGATGAGCTCGGGCACGCTCTCGCGCACGCGGTCCAGGGCGAGCCGGCCGTTCGCCGCCGCGCGCACCGTCCATCCGTCGTTGCCGAGGGTACGGACCATCATCTCGCGCGTGTCGTCGTCGTCCTCCACGACCAGCACGCCCTCGGTGCCCTGGCGGTACCGCCGCACGCTGGCGGCCAGCCGCTCGCGGTCGATGGGCTTGGTGAGGTAGTCCGAGGCCCCCAGCGCGTAGCCGGTGCTGCGGTCGTCCGCCATCGTGATCATGATGACGGGGATGGCGGAGAGCTTGGGGTCCGCCTTGAGCTCCCGCAGCACGCTCCAGCCGTCCATGCCCGGCATCAAGACGTCGAGGGTGATGACGTGCGGGTGGAACTCGCGGGCCAGGCGCAGGCCGTCCACGCCCTCGGTCGCGGTCAGCACGCGGAACCCTTCCTTCGACAGCGAGCGCACCATCAGCTCGCAGGCATTGGGATCGTCGTCGATCACGAGCACCGTGCCCTTGCTGGGGGCGGAGGGGTCCTCGGGCGCGGGGTGGCTGGCGGGGGTCAAACCCAGGGCGGCCGCCGTGGTGGGGACGATGGTGGCCTCCTTGACCGGCCGCTTCACGCGCGCGGGCAGGCGCACGGTGAAGATGGAACCTTCGCCCATCGTGCTCTCGACGGAGACGTCGCCGCCCATCATCTGGGCGAAGCGGCGGCAGATGACGAGGCCGAGGCCGGTGCCGCCGTACTTGCGTGACGTCGACGCGTCGGCCTGCGAGAAGGCCTGGAACAGCTTGCCCAGCTGCTCCTCCGTCATCCCGATCCCGGTGTCCGTCACCCGGAAGACCACGGTGTCGCCGTCGTCCGCTTCCTCGCGCCGGACCAGGAGGCGGACGGTGCCGCCCTCCGTGAACTTCGACGCGTTGGAGAGGAGGTTGAACAGGATCTGGCGCACGCGCGTGACGTCGGCATGCATGCCGTCGACGTCCGGCGGGCAATCCAGCTCCAGCACGTTCCCGTTCTTCTCGATCAGGGGATGGATGGTGGAGCGCACCTCGTCCACCAGGTGCCGCACCTCGAAGGTCTCGAGGAACAGCTCCATCTTCCCGGCCTCGATCTTCGAGAGGTCGAGGATGTCGTTGATGAGGGCCAGGAGGTGCTTGCCCGCGCCGTGGATCTTCCGGAGGTCGGGCACGGCTTCGGTGCGGCCGCTGTCCTCCGCCTCCTCCTGCAGCATCTCGCTGTAGCCGATGATGGCGTTGAGGGGCGTGCGCAGCTCGTGGCTCATGTTGGCGAGGAAGGCGCTCTTGGTGCGGTTGGCCTGCTCCGCCCCCTCCTTGGCCACCGTGAGCTCGGCGTCGCGCTCCTGGATCTGCACGAGCATGTCGTTGAAGCCGTCGATGAGGACGCCCAGCTCGTCGTCGGAGTCCTTCACCGCGCGCAGCGAGAAGTCCTTCTCGCGGCTCACGCGGCTCTCCACGTCGGCCAGACGGAGGATGGGCGCGGAGATCAGCTTCTGCAGGCGCGAGGAGAGGACGAGGGCGACCAGCAGCGAGCCCAGCACCACGAACACGGCGACCCTCGTGTAGGTCGCGGTGCGCGAGCGCAGCTCCTCGAGGTCCTCCCGGACGTAGACCGTGCCCAGCGTCTCCTTGTCCCGGCGCACGCTGCGGAAGATCTCGAGGTGGTTGCCCTCGAAATAGGGGTCTCCGTCCGGGCGCAGGGCGGGCGGCGGCTCCTCCGGCGCGTCCGGGCGCCGGTACACCACCGTCTTGCCTTTGTCATCGAAGATGATGGCGGTCTCGATGTGCTCGTAGGCGCGCAGCGCGGCCAGGATGTCCTTGGCGGAATCGAGGGAGCCGAAGTCCAGCGCGGGCGTCGAGTTGATGACGAGGCCTTCCGCCACCACCTTGATGTCCTCCTTCATCTTGCGGCGGAAGGAGTCCACGTCGTAGAAGATGAAGAGCGCGCACGCGACCACGACCGCGACCAGGGACGTGATCATGGTGATGGCGACGATCTTGCCGCGGATGGAGAGCTTGCGGATGATCCAGCGCAGCATCACTTCACCACCGTGGCGATGCGCAGGAGGCTGGCGTCGAACTCGCTGCCCTCCTGCCGCGAGCTGGGCAGGTTGATCAGGATGTCCGGCCGCTGGTCCGCCTTCTTGCCGATCCCGATGGCCACCCCGCGCTGGACGTATTCGGGCACGCCGGTGGCGGTGGTGATGCCCTGGGTGTGGCTCACGCGCAGGAGCTCGCGCAGGGAATCCGCGTTGCCGGGCGCGATGTAGAAGACGTTGATCCCCGCCTTCTGCGCGATCTTCCCCAGCCCCGCGGGATCCCGGTACTCGAGGGCCACGGCCCGGATGGGCACGTTCTTGATCGTGCGGTCGGCCACCAGCTGCAGCGTCTTCAGGATCTCGTCCTTGGCCTTGACCGACTCCGGATCGGCGGCCACGTAGACCACGCCGATGGTGACCGCGGACTTGGCCTTGGCCGTGAAGGAGCGATCGTAGGTCAGGATCTTGAGCAGCAGGGTGATCTGCACGTCGGCCGGGAAGGACATCGGCTCCGTGCCCGCCGCGGGCGCGCAGAGCAGGGCGGCCAGCGCGGTCGCGAGCAGGCCGCGGCCGCTTCCCCGGCACCATCGGCCCCGCCGTGATCCGGGCCCCATCCTAGAACCTGTACTTCGCCTTGATGAACAGGGAACGGCCCGTCCGCGGGTAGTCGCCGGGCAAGCCGCCCACGGGCGCGGGGTCGAAGTAGTCCGTGCCGAAGAGGTCGCGCACGACCGCGCTGAGCTCGAGGGAAGGGTGGAAGTTGTGGATGCGCGCCGCGAGGTCGAAGAGCGCGTACCCGTCGCGGTCGGGCCGCGTATCGCCGGCGGCGCGCGGCCGCGAGCCGCGGACGGTCAGGCTCGGCGACAAGATGACGTACTTGCCCGCGCCGAAGGTCGCGGAGGCCCGGCCCAGGTGCGACGGCACGCCGGCCAGCCGCCGGCCCGTCCGGCTGTCCTCCGCGTGCTGGAGCGAATAGACGAAGGCGACCGAACGGCTGCCCGAGAGCGTGCGCGAGGCCTCGAGGTCGATCCCGCGGGCATCGATCCCGGCGAAGTTCCGGAGAGTCGGCGGGGGCGTGCCCACGGCCACGATCCCCTCCACGTCCGGCCCGATGCCGTCCCGCAGCCAGGTGCGGTAGGCGGAGACGGCCAGGCGCAGGTCCTTGCGCCGGTAGATCCCCGTCGCGTCCAGCGAGTCGCTGCGCACGAGGTCGAGGGCGGCGTTCGCGCGGAAAGCGGGAGAGCCGTAGAACTGCTCGAGGAAGCTGGGCGCGCGCGCCCCGCGCCCATATCCGAGCTTCACGGTCAGGTTGCGCGGGAACCGATAGACGCCGAAGAGGCGCGGCTGCAGGCTCGCCCCGGCGTCGCTGTAGTGGTCCAGGCGCAGGCCCCCGGTCACTCCCAGCCGCGAGGTCGGGTTCCACGCGTCCTGCGCGTACAGGCTGGCCACGGTGCGGCCGGCGTCGGGTACCAGCGCCGGCACCGAGACGAAGGCGGGCAGGGGCTGCTGGCGCTCGAAATCGAAGTTCGTGAGCGCGCGCAACCCGAACGTCGACTCGTGCTCCAGGAGCGCCCCCGCGGTGAGGGAATGATGCGCGGCCAGCCGCCGCTCCAGCAGCGCGTCCAGGCCCAGCCGGCGGGACTTGAGGTCCTCCTGGAACAGGACGCCGCCCGGGAAGAAGACGCGCGCGCTGCCGCGCAGCAGCGTGAAATCGGGCGGATAGACGTCGAACACCTCGGTGATGCGGCTGTCCGTATAGCTGGCCCGGGCGTGGAGGTCCCCGATGCGCAGGTCACGGCGGTATTCGAGGCTGAGGTTGCTCTGGGTGGTGGCGAACCGGTTCTGGCGGCCCAGGGTGTCGAGCAGGCCGACGAAGCCGCCCGCGTTCTCCTTCTTCAGGCGCGCGTGGAAGATGAGCCGCCGGTAGGCCATGGACAGGTTGGCGTCGAGCGATTTCCGGTCGTCGACGGTGTGCCCGGGCGCGAGCGACGAGGCGCGGATGCCCAGGGGAGCCTGGTCGCGATCGCGGCCCGTCTGGGCGTCGGCGGCCACGTCGAGCTCGGGCCCGCCCGTGTACGCGTACTCCATGAACCCGGCCAGGCTCACGTCGTGGAACGTCGTCCCGTAGCGGTAGTTGTAGAGGAACGACTTGAACGAGCCCGCGCCCAGGGTCAGCTCGTCGCGCCGGAAGGTGTCGACGCCTTCGGTCACGATGTTGATGACGCCGAGCACGGCCCCGGGGCCGCTCACGACGGAGCCCGGGCCGCGCACGATCTCGATGCGCTTGACGTTGTCGACGGGCAGGTCGAGGTTCACGGCCGTCGCCCCCCCGAAGACGCCGTCGTTGAGGCGCATTCCGTTGAGGGTGACGAGCACGTTCTCGGAGCTGCCCGCGGAGGTCCCGCCCGGCGCTCCGCGCACGACGACGCGCGCACGACCGAGACCGTCCCTGAGGACCTCCAGGCCGGCCACCGTCTGCAGCACCTCCGTCAGCGTGCGCGCGCCGCTTCGGCGGATGTCTTCCTCGGAGAGGACGGTGGCGAGGCCGGGCTCGTCATCGCCGGTGCGTGCGCCCTCCTCTCCCGCCGTGAGCTTCAGGAGCGTCGTGAGGTCGATGTCCTCGATGTCCCGGAAGGTGGGCAGCTTCTCGATCAGCGTGGACGTGGGCTGGCCCGTCGGCTCCTCCGACGGCGAGGGCGAGGGGCTCGGAGAGGGCTGGTCAGGGGCGGCCGGCTCCGGTGAGGGAACAGGGCTCGGCGAAGGGGGCGAGGTCGGCGGAACGGACGGAGACGGGCTCGGAGACGGGGGCGGGGTCGGCGGAACGGACGGAGACGGAGACGGACTCGGAGACGGAGACGGGCTTGGCGCCGGCTCCGCCTCTTCCAGGCTCTCCTTCTCCGCCTCGCGCGCGCGCTCCTCCGGCGTCAGGGAAGGCGAAGGTGAGGGTGAGGGTGAGGGAACGGGGGCCGCTACGGCCTGGGGTGCGATCGGCGTGGCCGCCAGCAAACCCGGTCGACCGGTCAGGAGCGCCGCGCCGATCACGGTGGCGAGCACCCATCGCGGCGCCCCGGGGATGACGATCACAGGGTCGGGATCATCCCTCATGGGGTGAGAACATTCAACCAACTCGGGCGCGTGGCGCCCTTCGTTGTCTTTCCCGATTCCCTATGTTAATTAACGGCTTACGCGCACCCTGCGCGACGCCGACGCGCCTGAGGACGAGGACCCTGGATGCCCAAGATCCTGCTGGTGGAGGACAACGAGATGAACCGGGACATGCTGTCCCGGCGGCTCGAGCGCCGCGGCTACGAAGTGGTGATCGCCGTGGATGGCCAGCAGGGGGTCGACCTGGCCCAGTCCACCCGCCCCGATCTCATCCTCATGGACATGAGCCTGCCCGTGATCGACGGGTGGGAAGCCACCCGGCAGCTCAAGGCCAAGGACGCGGTGAAGGCGACGCCGATCATCGCCCTCACCGCGCACGCGATGTCGGGAGACCGCGAGAAGGCGCTCGAAGCGGGCTGCGACGACTACGACACCAAGCCCATCGAGCTGCCGCGCCTGCTCGGGAAGATCGAAGCGCTGCTGGGGGCCCGCGCCAAGCCCTCCGCATGACGATCGCGGCGGGCGGGCCGCCGGATCGCGCCCGCGACGCCCTCCTCGCGCACCTGCGCCACGAGCTGCGCACGCCCGTCAACGCCATCCTCGGCTACAGCGAAATGCTGCTGGAGGACGAGGCCCCGGCCCAGGTGCGCCCGGATCTGGAGAGGATCCAGACGGCCGGGCGCGCCCTCCTGACCCTGATCAACGAGATCCTGGATCCGGCCCACCTCGGCGTCGGAAGCGCGGACGAGCTGGAGGCGGCCAGCGCGCGCATCCGCCACGACCTGCGCACGCCCGTCAATGCCATCCTCGGCTACAGCGAGATGCTCATCGAGGACGCCACCTCGTCCGGCCAGGAAGGCTCCATCGACGACCTCAAGCGAATCCACGGCGCCGGCCAGAAGCTCCTGTCCGTGATCGACGACCTCGGGCGCCTTTCCACGGGGGCCCGCAGCGGGGTGACGGAGGAGCGCGCCGCGCGAGTGTCCACGATGATCGAGCAGGCGGTCTCGTCGCTGCGCACGCGCGACGAGCAGGACCGCAAGCCGGCGGAGGGCGGCCGCATCCTCGTCGTGGACGACAACGAGATCAATCGCGACATGCTCTCGCGGCGGCTCGTCCGCCAGGGCTACACGCCCTTCACCGCCCAGAACGGCCGCGAGGCCCTGGAGCGCCTGCGCGCGGAGCCGTTCGACCTCGTGCTCCTCGACATCCTGATGCCGGAGATGAACGGCTACCAGGTGCTCGATCAGCTCAAGGGCGACGTCGCCCTGCGCCACATTCCCGTCATCATGATCTCCGCCCTGGACGAGATCGAGAGCGTGGTGCGCTGCATCGAGATCGGGGCCGAAGACTACCTGCCCAAGCCCTTCAACCCCGTCGTCCTGCGCGCGCGCATCGGGGCCAGCCTGGAGAAGAAGCGCCTGCGCGACCGCGAGGTCCTCTACCTCGGCCAGATCGAGGCGGAGAAGAAGCGCTCGGACGAGCTCCTGCACGTGATCCTGCCTCCCGACATCGTCAAGGAGCTCAAGTCCAACGGCTTCGTCGCCCCCCGCCGCCACGAGGACGTGGCCGTGCTCTTCTGCGACATCGTGGGGTTCACGCCGTACTCCGCCTCCCGCCAGCCGGAGGAGATCGTGGCCGCGCTGCAGCAGCTCTTCGAGGCCTACGAGGACCTCTCCGCCCGCCACGAGATGTACAAGATCAAGACCATCGGCGACTCGTTCATGAGCACGGCCGGCCTGCTCCTGCCCGCCGCCAATCCCGTCCTCTCCGCCGTGCGCTGCGGCCTCGAGATGGTGAGCGCGGCCAAGAACCTGCCTGCGGGATGGGACGTGCGGGTGGGGATCCACGCGGGGCCGGTGGTGGCGGGGGTGGTGGGACGGAAGCAATACCTCTACGACCTCTGGGGAGACACGGTCAACACGGCCGCGCGCGTGGAGAGCCACGGCTCCAAGGCGGGCGTCAACGTCAGCGCGTCGGCGTGGCAGCGCATCAAAGCCGAATGCCAGGGGCGGTCGCTCGGACTGATCCCGGTCAAGGGCAAGGGGGAGATGGAGATCTTCCGCGTGGAGGCGCTCCGCTAGGCTTCCGGGCGGCGCCGAAAAAGGCGTCCCCCGCCCTGCGCCATCGAGGCCCCGTCGCCTAGACTGAAAACTGGCCTCGATGGAGGAGCACATGAAGCAATCCCTGACCGCGGCCGCGCTGGCCGTCGGCGCCATCGCCAGCGTCGCCGCCGCGTCCGCCAAGGACGTCACGATCCCCAAGGGCACCTATCTCGAGCTCAAGAGCGCCTCTGCCTTCGACAGCGAGCTGGCGATCAAGGGCGACACCTTCACCGCCACCGTCATACGCGGCCTCTGGGTGGACGGCCAGCTGGCCATCCCCTCCGGCAGCACGGTGACCGGCACCATCAAGTCGGTGCGTTCGCCCCGGGACGGCGCGAAGTCGGCGGCCGTGGGCGTCAAGTTCGAGTCGCTGAGCGCGGGCGGCCGGACCTATCCCGTGGACGGCGTCCTCGTGAGCCTCAAGGCCGACGAGCGCAAGAAGATCCTCGAGCAGCAGGGCAAGATCACGACCGGCCGCAAGGTGGACGTCATCCTCATCGGTCAGGGCACCGAAGCGGACATGAAGGTGGACACGCTCGTCGGCATCAGCGGCGCCGACCGCGACGACCTCGCGGACGAATGGGCCAAGTCCGGCCTCGGGCCGGAGACCGTGCACGTCAGCCCGGGCACGATCCTGACCATGCAGCTTGCGAAGACGGCCACCCTCGCCGCCACCGGCGGAAGCCGCGTCGACGGCGATCGGAACATCTACACGTCCGCGGACGTGGTGAAGTCGCTGCAGCGCGCGCTGAGGAGCCGCAACTACTACGCGGGCGAGCCGACGGGGAACCTCGACCAGGCCACGCGGGACGCCCTGGCCAGCTACCAGCTCGACCAGCGGCAACCGGCCACGGGGGACGCCGACGAGGCCACGGTTCAGTCGCTGGGCGTCGCCACCGCCGGCAACAACCTCAGGTAGCGGGGCTGCTCCTGGCGAGGGCCTGCCGGAGAGCGTCCATCACTTCGGGGGAGGCGGAGGTGAAGCGCACCAGCACTCCGCCGTCCGGTCCCGTCTCCCCCGACGCGACCTTCGCATAGAGGTCGCCGGGCCGCGCTTGTCCGTCCGCCCCCTTGAGGCGCAGCCGCAGGTTCGTGAACGCGCGCAGGGCGCGGCCCGCGCGCAGGCTGGCCGCGTTGTCGGACGCGCGCACCAGCGTCCCTTCGAACGTGATGTCGCTCATCTGCTTGCCTTCGAGCACCGCCACCGTGACCGGCAGCTCCGGTCGCAACGCGGCGAGGTGATCGTCGCGCACGGGCAGGCGGGCGTTCCAGGGCGCTCCGACTCCGACCAGGTCGTAGACGTCGATCGGATCCTTGAATCCCTTGGCCTGGAAGGTCACGCGCTGGCCGAGCTCGAGGGCCGCCCCCGCCTGTTCCACGGTGGACGCGGACACCAGGACCTGCCCGCCCACCGTGAACCCTTCCATGCGCCCGGCGAGGTTCACGTGCGATCCCACCACGCCGTACTTCGCGCGCGTCTGCGACCCGATGTTGCCGACGATCACCTGGCCCGTGTTGACGGCGATGCCCATCTCGACCTCGGGCAGCCCTTCCCGGCGATTGAAGGCGTTCACCTCCTTCATCGCGACCTGCATGGCGGTGGCGCAGGCGCAGGCGCGCGCGGCGTCGTCCTCGCGCCTCTCGGGCGCGCCGAAGATGGCCAGGATGGCGTCGCCGATGAACTCGTCGATGGTGCCCTGGTGGGCGACGATCAGGTCCGCCATGGTCCCCAGGTAGTTGTTGAGGACGCGGACCACCTGCTCCGGCGTGTAGCGGTCGGCCATGGCCGTGAACCCGCGCAGGTCGGACATGAGCAGCGTGACCTCGCGCTTCTCGCCGCCCAGGGCCAGCCCCTCCTCCGTCTCCAGCAGGCGGTCCACGACTTCCTCGGAGAGGTAACGGCCGAAGGTGTGCTTGATGAAACGGTTCCGCTTCTCCAGCTCGTTGGCCAGGCGCTTGATCTCTTCCATCGAGCGTTTGAGGGAGAGCTGGCTCTCGACGCGGGCGAGGACGACCGCGAAGTCCAGCGGCTTGGTCACGTAGTCGTTGGCGCCGAGGGTCAGCCCCTCCACCACGTCCACGCCCGTGTCCTTGGCCGTGGCCATGATGATCGGCAGCTCCGCCACCGTGTAGCGGGCGCGGATGATCTTCAGCACCTCGATCCCGGACATGCCCGGCATCATGATGTCGAGGAGGATGAGGTCGAAGCGCTGCGCCTTGACCATGGCCAGGCACTGCGGGCCGTCGTCCGCGGTGAGCACGTGGTAGCCGCGCGACTTGAGCCGCCGCGAGAGCATGTCGCGATTGAGCTCGTTGTCGTCCACGACGAGGAGGGTGCCCTTGCCCGCCACCGGCTTGGAGACGGCGGCACGGATGGCCAGCGTGGCCGGGCCGGGCTCGTCGTCCGGAAGGGGCACGGCGGCCGCGGAGGGCCGCTTCCCGGCCGGACGTGGAGGCTCCGGCGCGGCCGGCGAGGGCGGGGTGGCCGCGGGTGACGGCTTCGCCGTGGGGGTTGCGGCGAGCTCGTCGGGGATGCGATCGATCATCTCCAACATGCCACGCGCGGCCTGGCCGATCCGTTTGAGGTCGGCCGACATCTTCTCCTGGCCGGCGGCCGCGGCGTCGTCGTCCAGCATCTCGCTGTAGCCGATGATCTGGTTGATGGGCGTGCGGAGGTCGTGCCGCAGGGTCGCGCCAGGACGGTGCGCGGCGGCGGGTGGCGTCTTCGGGGTGGTCGCGGGATCGTCGGCCATGGAAATCCCTACGCTCAGGCCGCCCCGGGCGACGGCGCGTCCGCCGTCGTCGCGACCCGCTGCTCGTAGAAGCGCTGCAGCACCTCGCGCACGCGCGGATGGGCCGCGGTGATGCCGTCGAGGGCGTTCCGGTCCAGCTCGAGCATCTCGCAGGGCGACGCGGCCACGACGGTGGCCGTGCGCGGCGACCCGCTCAGCACGGAGATCTCGCCGAAGAAGTCGCCCTCGCCCAGCCTTCGCACCAGGACGTAGCGGCCCTCGCGGTTGCGCATCCAGGCCTTGACCGTGCCCGTCGTGACGAGGAAGAGGCTGTCGCCCGGCTCGCCCTCGCAGACGACGAGGTCGCCGGCCTTGAATTCGACGAGGCGCAGCCCGCCCATGACCGCCACCAGCTCCTCGTCCGAGAAGTCGGGGAAGAGGGCGGGCGCGGGCCGGGCGGCACGCGGCGGCGCTTGGAGGTCGAGCTCCCCATCGCCGATCTCTTCCATTCCGAACTCGGGCAGGTCCGGAGGCGCCGTGGGGGTGGGCGGACGCGGGGCCGCCGCATCCCGGCGCGCGCGTTCCGCGATGAGGGAGGCCAGGCGGCGCTCGACGTCCATGCGGCCGGGGTCGATCTTCTGGATCCGCTTCAGTATGGCGATGGCCTTGGCCGCGAACCCCTCCGCCGCCAGGTCGTCCGCCACCTCGCGCAGCAAGGGGACGGCCTCCCGGCCCCGGCCGGCGGCGATGAGCGTATCCGCCAGCTGCAGGCGCAGGCGGCCGTCCCGCGGCTGCGCGTCGTGCTGGGCCCGGGCCAGCTCGACGGCCTTGCCGAACTGCTTGCGGGCCACGAGCTCGGGCAGGCCGGCGGCCTTCCCTTTCGCCAGCCAGTCGAGAACCATGCGCCGCCGACCTCCGCGATCGGCATCCGGCAGGTTAGGCCAGGATTCGGAAAGGTGTCAAGGAATGCGTCGGCCCTATAATGACCTCCGGCGACGCCGCTCACGGGACCTTTGATCCATGCCCCTGACTCCGGACTCTCGAGTCTTCGTCGCCGGCCACCGCGGGCTGGTGGGCTCGGCGGTCCTGCGACGTCTGGACACGGAGGGCTTTCGCCACGTGCTCGTGGCCACGCGCGAGCAGCTCGACCTGCGCGACCAGGCCGCGGTCAACTACTGGTTCCGCGCCAATCGCCCCGAATACGTCTTCCTGGTGGCGGGTACGGTCGGCGGCATCCTCGCCAACTCCACGCGCCCGGCCGAGTTCATCTACGACAACATGATGATCCACGCCACCGTGGTGCACGCCGCGCACCTCTTCGGCGCCCAGAAGCTGCTCTACCTCGGCAGCTCCTGCATCTACCCGCGCGAGGCCCCGCAGCCGATGCGCGAGGAGCACCTCCTCACGGGCGCGCTGGAAGGGACGAACGAGCCGTACGCGATCGCGAAGATCGCCGGCATCAAGCTCTGCCAGGCGTATCGCAAGCAGTACGGTTCCAACTTCATCTCCGCCATGCCGACGAACCTGTATGGCCCCAACGACAACTTCGACCTCGCGAGCTCACACGTCCTGCCCGCCATGATCCGGAAGTTCCACGACGCGAAGCTGGAGGGCCGAACCGAAGTCGTCATCTGGGGAACGGGCATGCCGCGGCGCGAGTTCCTCCACGTCGACGACCTGGCCGATGCCTGCGTGTTCCTGATGCGCCAGTACGACGAGGAGACGCACGTCAATGTGGGCACGGGCGAAGACCTGACCATCCGCGCCCTCGCGGAGATGGTGCGCGAGATCGTCCACCCGCAAGGCGTCATCGTGCAGGACACCACCAAACCGGACGGCTCGCCCCGGAAACTCCTGGACGTGAGCCGCCTGCACGGGCTCGGCTGGCGACACCGCATCGCGCTCCGCGAGGGCATCGCCTCGTCCTACCAGTGGTTCCTGCGCCACTACGAGGGCCTGCAGCCCACGGGACGAGTGAGCGCGACCGAAGAAGCCCGCCTCTAGGCCGCCGCGCCCTCGTAGAGCTGGTCGATCACGTCCTTGTACTTCTGCTCGACCACGCGGCGCTTGACCTTCAGGGTCGGGGTCAGCTCGCCCGCCTCCAGGGTGAACTCCCGGGGCAGGAGGGCGACCTTCTTGATGCGCTCGAACTGCGCGAGGTCCTTGGTCAGGTCCTTGATCGTCTGGTCGTAGAGGGCGACCACGCGCGCGTCGCGCACCAGCTCCTCGGCGGAGGCCGCGGTCACGCCGTGCTCGCGCGCCCACTTCTGGAGGTTGTCGAAGTTGGGGACGATGAGGGCGGAGGGGAAGTTGCGCTTGTTGCCGATCATCACGATCTCGCCGATGAGCGGGTTCGTCTTCAGGACGTTCTCGATCGGCTGCGGCGCGATCTTCTTGCCGCCCGAGGTCACGATGATGTCCTTCTTGCGATCGGTGATGACGAGGAAGCCCTCCGCATCGATGATCCCGACGTCGCCGGTGTGGAACCAGCGGTCGCGGTCGAGGGCCTCCGCCGTGGCCTCCGGCTTGTTGTAGTAGCCCTGCATGACGTGGGGGCCGCGGGTGAGGATCTCGCCGTCCTCCGCGATCTTGACCTCGACGTTCTGGAGGGGTGGCCCCACGCTGCCCGGCTTCATGCGGTCCGGCCGGTTGACGGCGATGACCGGGCTCGTCTCGGTGAGGCCGTAGCCCTCCAGGATGATCAGGCCCACGGCGCCGAAGAACTCCCCGATCTCGCGCGCGAGGGGCGCGCCCCCGGAGACGAAGAGGCGCAGCCGTCCGCCCGTCCGCTCGCGGATCTTCGCGAACACGAGGCGGTCGGCCAGGGCGTGCCGGGCGCGGAGCCCGACGCCGGGGTGGCGGTGCTCGACGCGTCCGTGAAAGACCTCGCGCCCGACACCCAGCGCCCAGCGGAAGATGCGCTGCTTCAAGGCCGAGTCGGCCGCCACTTTCTCCTGCACGCGCGCGTACATCTTCTCGTAGAGGCGCGGCACGGAGAGCATCAGGGTGGGCCGCACCTCGACCATGTTGGCGGGCACCTTCTCCACGCTCTCGGCGTAGGCGATGGTCACGCCCTGCTGGAGCATCAGGTAGTGCCCGCCCATCCTTTCGAAGATGTGGCAGAGGGGCAGGAACGAAAGGGCCACGTCACTGGGACCGAAGTCACCGAAGGCGGCCAGGGCCCCGTGGACGTTCGACACGATGTTGTCGTGGGTGAGCATCACGCCCTTGGGATCGCCCGTGGTCCCCGAGGTGTAGATGAGGGTGGCCAGATCCTCCGGCGCCGCTTCCGCGGCCCGGCGCTTGACCGCGTCGCGGTCCGCGGCCAGCGCTTCGCGCCCCCGCGCGCGCACCTCGTCGAGGGAGAGCGTTCCCTCCTGGGGCGGGTCGTCGAAGCGGATGACGTGCCTGAGGTGGGAGGCCTTCGCGCGCACCTCGAGCACCTTCTTCACTTGCGCCGCGGTGGAGGCGAAGGCCACCTTGGCCTGGCTGTCGCTCAGGACGTAGAGCACCTGGGCCGGGGGCAGGTTCGGGTAGATGGGCACGTCGACCGCGGCCGCGCACAAGGTGGCCAGGTCCACGTAGGCCCACTCCGGCCGATTCTCGGAAAGCAGGGCCACGCGATCGCCCTTCTCGACGCCCAGCGCGCGCAGGCCCATCGAGAGCTCCTCGACCGCGCGCCGGAATTCCTCGGAGCTGATGTCGCCCCAGCTCGCGCCGCGCTTCGCCCGGAGGTGGTCCGGCTTCCGATAGGTGTCGACCGAGTGGTAGAAGATCTCGCACAGCGTGCGTGTGGGCATCTTCATCGGCCTCCCCGCCCCGTGGCCACGCTGAGGACGGCGCGGCCCGAAGCGGAAGCGCCGGCCGCGGCGGCCCCGCGGAGGAGGAGGTCCACCGCCGGCCCGGCCAGCAAGGCCAGATCATAGTCCTTCCGGCCGATCACCCACGACGTGACCAGCTCGTCCAGCGTCCCGAAGAAGGCCTTGGTCACCAGCTTGCGCGGCACGTCCGCGCGCAGGGTGCCTTCACGCTGGCCCTGCTCGATGACGGAGCCCACGAGGTCGAAGTACCGCCCCAGCCAGGAGGCGGTGAAGCGCTCCATGAACTTCGTGGATTGCCGCAGCTCCACCTGGAAGACGACGGCGAGATCGCGATCGGCTCCCAGCGCGCGCAGGTGGTGCTCGGCGATGAGGCGGAGGCGGGAGGGCGCGTCCTCCACGGCCTGCATCTGCTGGCGCGCCCGCTCCACGTGCTCCGCCATCAGCTCGTCGAAGAGGGAGACGAGGATGTCCTCCTTGCCCCGGAAGTACAGGTAGATGGTCCCGTCGGCCACCCCCGCGCGCTGGGCGATCTCGGCCACCCGCGCCGCGAAGTAGCCCTTGCGCGCGAAGACCTTCACCGCCGCCTGCAGGATGCGTCTTCGCTTGTCGTCGCTGCGCTTGCGGGCCATGGGATTACTGAATCTCGATTCATTGTCGATGGCCCTGGAGCGAGGCGTCAAGCGGGCCTCGGGTCCGGGCCGGGCGGCGACCGAAGGTAGACTTGCCCGACATGCCCGCCGCCACCGTGTATCTCGGCCTCGGCTCCAACCTCGGCGATCGCGAGGCCCACCTCGAGCGGGGCCTGGCCGCCCTGGCCGCCCGCGGCGTGCGCGTGACGGCGCTCAGCTCGATCTACGAGACGGAGCCGGTGGGCGGGCCGGCGCAGGGGCCCTACCTGAACCTGGTCGCGGCCGCGGAAACGGCGCTCCCGCCGGAGGCGCTGATGCAGGTGGCGCTGGAGGCGGAGGCGGCGGCCGGCCGCGTGCGTGGCGTGCGGAATGCCCCCCGCACCCTCGACGTGGACATCCTCTTCCATGGGGATCTCCGGCTTCGCACGGGCAGGCTCACCGTCCCGCACCCTCGGCTCCACGAACGGCGCTTCGTGCTGGTGCCGCTGGCGGAGCTCGCGCCGGACCTCCGCCATCCCGGCCTGGGGCGCACGGTCGCGGAGCTGCTGGCCGCCTGCCCGGATCGTTCGCGCGTCGAGGCCTGGCCCGGACGCGCGGTGGCGCGCTGATGGCGGCCCACTACATCGTCATCGAAGGGCCGATCGGCGTGGGCAAGTCGTCGGTGGTGGAGCGCCTGGCCGAGCGCATGGAGGCGCGCACGGTCATGGAGGAATGGGGACAGAACCCGTTCCTCACCCCCTTCTACGAGGGACGGCCGGGAGCCGCCTTCCAGATCGAGCTCTTCTTCCTCCTCTCGCGCTATCGCCAGCAGCAGGAGCTCACGCAGCGGACGCTCTTCCAGAGCTTCACCCTCTCCGATTACGTGTTCGAGAAGAGCAAGCTGTTCGCGTTCCTGAACCTCGACGACTCCGAGCTGCTCATCTACGAGAAGCTCTACTCGCTCCTGGCCGAGAGCGTGCCCCGACCCGACCTCGTCGTGTACCTCCAGGCACCCACGGAGATCCTGCTGCGTCGCATCCGCACGCGCGGCCGGCCGGAGGAGGCGCGCCTGAGCGAGGAGTACCTGGCGGAAGTCAATCGCGCCTACAACCACTACTTCTTCCATTACACGGCGACGCCGCTCCTCGTCGTCAACACCACCGACGTGGACTTCGTCTCGCGCACGGAGGACGTCGACGACCTGCTCAAGCAGATCCGCGGGATGGGGAAAGGCACGCAGTACTACGTGCCCCTCGGTCACAAGAAGTAGACGAGGTCGCGAACAACAACGACAGCGACGTTCACGTGCCCGTGCGTAAACGTGCCCCCTGCCCCGTTCGTTCTTGTCTTCGTCTCGTGCACGTGCTCGTCGGTCGTCGGACGCGTCCACTCCCTTGAGCGTCACACGCGCGACCCCGGGGCCTTGACCTCGCGAGTCCTCTGGTCCATCCTTTTCCAGGATTTCCCATGGCGTCGTTGGCAGGCTCCCGAGCTCGTCAGTTGTCGCTGCCTTTCGAGGAAGCGCCACTCTGGGATGGCTACGGGCTGGAGGCGGCGCTGCTGCGCGAGACGTCGCGGCCGCTGCGTCTCACTCTCACCCAGAACCGCTCGGTGCTCCTCTCCTTCCGCCGCAAGACGGGAGTGATCCACCTGCGCCTCCACCGCATGTTCCTCCACGCACCGCTGGCCGTGGTGCGCGCGGTGGCGCGCTCGCTGCGCCGCACGAGCCGCAGCGCGGACAGCGAGGTGCGCCGCTTCATGAACGAGAACCTGCACCGCGTGCGCAAGGTACCGCGGCAGCTGCCCCCGCTCCTGACCTCCGGCCGCGTGCACGACCTGCAGCAGGTCTTCGACCGGCTCAACGCGCGCTTCTTCGGCGCCGCCCTGCGCGTGCCCCTCACCTGGGGCCGGGGCAGCGGCCGCGCGCGCCGCGGCGGGCTGACCTTCGGCAGCTACGATCCCGTGCTCGGGCTGATCCGCATCCATCCCGTGCTCGACCGCCGCGACGTGCCGCAGTACTTCCTGGAGAGCGTCGTCTACCACGAGATGCTCCATCACCACCTGGGCGGGATCCCCGACCGCGCGGGACGGACGGTCTACCACTCCCGGGTCTTCCGCGAGGCGGAGGCCCGCTATCCCTGGCATCGCCAGGCGCTGGCCTGGGAGAAGGACAACCTTCCGCACCTGCTCCGGGCCAGCGCGGAGCTGGACCGGAAGCGCAAGGCAGAAGCGGCGGCCCTCCGGCGCCATTGACGGCGGCCTCGCCTTGAAGCCGCCGCGCCACCTCCGGCGGCTCCTTCCGTATCTGGGCCGCCATCGCCGCGGGCTGGCCTGGGGAATCGTCTGCCTGCTCGTGCGCACGGCCCTCTCCATCGCCTCGCCCTGGGTGCTGCGCCACGCCATCGACGACCTCACCGCCGGCGTCACCCACGGCAAGCTGTGGCTCTACGCGGCCCTGATCATGGGCATCGTCGTCTTCGAGGCCTTCTTCCTGTACGTGATGCGGCAGGTGCTCATCGGCATCAGCCGCGAGGTCGAGTTCGAGCTGCGCAACGACCTCTACGCGCACTTCACCCGGCTTCCCGCGCGCTACTACCAGGTCCACCGCACGGGCGACCTCATGAGCCGCGCCACCAACGACCTCTCCGCCGTGCGCATGGTGCTGGGGCCCGGGATCATGTACGCGGCGAGCACGCTCGCCACCTTCGTGGGGACGATCGTGTTCATGCTGCGCATCTCGCCGCGGCTGCTCCTGCTCTCGCTGGTCCCGCTCCTCTTCGTCTCCGCCCTCGTGCGGTACTTCGGCCGGCGCATCCACGACCGCTTCGAGTCCGTGCAGGCGCAGCTGAGCGAGATCAGCGCCATCGTGCAGGAGAACCTGTCCGGGGCGCGGGTAGTGCGCGCCTATGCGCAGGAGCCGCACGAGATGGCACGCTTCCAGGCCGCCAACGAGGAGTACCTGCGCCGCAACCGCCAGCTCATCCGCATGTACGGCAGCCTCTATCCCGGCATCCAGCTCCTCATGGGCACGGGCGCGGTGCTGGTCCTGTGGCTGGGCGGGCGGATGGTGGTGGCGGGAACGATCACGATCGGGGAGTTCGTGGCCTTCGGCGCCTACCTCACCATGCTGCACTGGCCCATGATCGCGCTCGGCTGGGTGGTGAACATCTTCGAGCGGGGCGAGGCCTCCATGGGCCGCATCGCGGAGATCCTGGCCGCGCCCGCGGAGATCGATGACCGCCAGCCCGCCGCGGTCACGAAGGTGCGCGGCGACGTCGAGCTGCGGGGCCTGACTTTCTCGTACGACGGCCGGCCCGTCCTCAGCGACATCGACCTCAAGGTGCCCGCGGGATCCACGGTCGCCATCGTGGGCCCCACCGGCTCCGGGAAGAGCACGCTGGTGGGCCTCATCCCGAGGCTCTTCGAGGCGCCACCGGGCACGGTGCTCGTGGACGGCCACGACGTCCGCGACCTGCCCCTGGCCACCCTGCGCGGCGCCGTCGGTTACGTCCCGCAGGAGACGTTCCTCTTCTCGGAGACCGTCGGCGAGAACGTGGCCTTCGGCCTGCCGCCCGCGGACGATCGCGACGAGCGCGTGCGCTGGGCGGCGGGAGTGAGCCAGCTCAGCAAGGACGTGGCCGACTTCCCGAAGGGGCTCGACACCTTCGTGGGCGAGCGGGGAATCACCCTCTCCGGCGGGCAGAAGCAGCGGACCGCCCTCGCGCGCGCGCTGGCCATCGACCCGCCCATCCTCATCCTGGACGACGCCCTCGCTTCCGTGGACACGCAGACGGAAGAGGACATCCTGCGCGGCCTGCGCGGCGTGATGGCCACGCGCACCACCTTCCTCGTATCCCATCGCGTCTCCACGGTGCGTGACGCCGACCTGATCGTCGTCCTCAAGGAGGGCCGCATCGTCGAGAGGGGCACTCACGACGAGCTGATCACCCGCGGCGGGTTCTACGCCGACCTGCACCGGCGGCAGCTCCTCGAGGACGAGATGGAGAAGACGGCGTGACCAGGCCCGCCTTCCACGAGGACGATCCCGTCGACAAGAGCTACGACCGCACGCTCCTGCGGCGGCTCCTGCGCTACCTCCGACCCTACTGGGCGCCGGTGCTGGCGTCGTTCCTGCTCATCGTCGCGATGGCGGCCCTGGACCTCGTCGGCCCGTACCTCACCAAGATCGCCATCGACCAGTACATCCGCCAGGGGAACGCGACGGGGCTGGACCGCATCGCCCTTCTCTATGTGGGCGCGCTCTTCCTCGCCTTCGTCGTGCGCTTCGGCCAGGTCTACCTCCTGCAGATGACCGGGCAGAAGGTGATGATGGACCTGCGCCGCGAGATCTACGCCCACCTGCAGCGGCTGCACGTCGCGTTCTTCGACCAGAACCCGGTGGGCCGCCTCATGACCCGCGTGACCACGGACGTGGACGCGGTCAACGAGCTCTTCACCTCCGGGGTGGTCACCGTCTTCGGCGACCTCTTCACGCTGTTCGGGATCATGGGCGTGATGATGGCCATGAACTGGAAGCTGGCCCTGGTCACCTTCTCCGTGATCCCGCTGTTCTTCGTGGTCACGAACTGGTTCCGCGCCGGCTCGCGCGCGACCTTCCGCGAAGTGCGGCGCTGGGTGGCGCGCATCAACGCGTTCCTGCAGGAGAACATCACGGGCATGCCCGTGGTGCAGCTCTTCCGCCGCGAGGCGCGCAACCGCGAGGCCTTCGCCGCCATCAACCGCCAGCACACCGACGCCAACCTGGCCCAGATCTTCTATTACGCGGTCTTCTACCCCGCCATCGAGCTCCTGGCCGCGCTGGCCACCGCCCTCATCATCCTGTACGGCGGTTGGCGCGTGATGGCGGGGACGCTCACCCTGGGCGCGCTGGTGGCCTTCATCCAGTACTCGGAGCGGTTCTGGCGGCCCATCTCCGACCTCTCCGAGAAGTTCAACATCCTGCAGGCGGCCATGGCCTCCTCGGAGCGCATCTTCACCCTGCTCGACACGGAGCCCAAGGTGGTGGCCCCCGCGCCGCCCGTGCACCTCGCGAAAGTGCGGGGACGCGTCGGTTTCGAGAGCGTCTCCTTCGCCTACCAGCCCGGCACGCCCGTCCTGCAGGACATCGACTTCACCGTCGAGCCCGGACGCAGCGTGGCCCTGGTCGGCGCCACCGGCGCCGGCAAGACGTCGATCATCAGCCTCCTCACCCGGTTCTACGACGTGCAGCAGGGGCGGGTGACCCTGGACGGCGTGGACGTCCGCGCCCTCGACCCGTCGCAGCTCCGCTCGTCCCTGGCCCTCGTCCTGCAGGACGTGCATCTGTTCTCGGGCACCATCGCCTCGAACATCCGCCTGGGCTCGGCCATCCCGGACGAGCGGGTGCGCGAGGCCGCCCGCGCCGTCCACGCGCATCGGTTCATCGAGGCCCTGCCGAAGGGCTACGAGACCGAGGTGCGCGAGCGCGGGGCCACCCTGTCCGTCGGGCAGAAGCAGCTCCTGAGCTTCGCGCGCGCCCTGGCCCACGACCCGCGCGTCCTGATCCTGGACGAAGCCACTTCCTCCGTCGATACGGAGACGGAGGCGCTGATCCAGGACGCGCTGAAAGTGCTCCTGCAGGGCCGCACCGCGATCGTCATCGCCCATCGCCTCTCGACCATCCAGCACGTGGACGAGATCCTCGTCCTGCACAAGGGACGGGTGCGCGAGCGGGGCACGCATCAGGAGCTGCTGGCCCAGCGCGGCCTCTACTGGCGTCTCTACCAGCTCCAGTACAAGGACCAGGAGCTGCGCGACGCCCCCGAGGCGGAGGCCCCGGCCCGGGCCTGAGCGGTCGCTCCCCTACTTCTTGCGGTCCGCGATGAGGAGCACGACCCCGCCCGCGATCGCGATCGCGCCGGCCCAGACGGGAATGCTGACGTGCTCCTTCTCGTCGACGTGGAGCTCCAGCGGCCCCAGCTTCGCCTCGTGGCGCTCCTTGGTGTACGAGAAGCCGTGATAGACGAGGGCGAGCACCCCCGCCACGATAAGCACTACCCCGATCGCCATCTTCATGAGGAAATCCTCGGCCCTGGCGCGGATGCTATCACGCGCGTCCGGCCAGTCGGGCGACCTCCGCCGACGAAAGCTGCCGCCACTGGGCGGGCGCGAGATCGCCGAGCTCGAGCGCGCCCACGGCGACGCGGACGAGCTCCTCCACGTCATGGCCGACGCAGGCACACATCCGGCGCACCTGCCGGTTCTTCCCTTCGGTGAGCACGATCTCGAGCCAGCTCGAGCCGCTCTGGGCCGTGCCCAGCGCGCGCACCTGGGCGGGACGCGACACCGTTCCATCTCCGAGCGGGACTCCCTCGCCCAGCGCGCGGAGGGCCTCCGGCGCGGGGATGCCGCGGACACGCGCGTGGTAGCGCTTGGGGACGTGGGCCTCCGGATCGGTCAGGCGCTGGCCCAGCCGGTGGTCGTTGGTGAGGATGAGCAGGCCCGAGCTGTCGCGGTCGAGGCGGCCGACGGGAAACACCCAGGGGCCTCCATCGTCCAGCAGGTCGTACACGGTCGGGCGGCCACCCGGGTCTCCGCGCGAGGTGATGTATCCGACGGGCTTGTGCAGGACGAGGACGATGCGCTCGGTGTCGTCGCCGACGCGCCAGCCGTCCACGCGCACCTCCTGTTGGCGGGGGTCGATGCGACGGGCCGGGAAGCGCACCTCTCGACCGTCCACCTGCACGCGGCCGGCCTCGATCCAGCGCGCCGCTTCGGCGCGCGAGCAGACTCCGAACTTGGAGAGCGCGCGGGCCAGGGAGAGGGGACCGGAGGTGCGGCCGGTCGCCGCGGAGGGGGGACGCCCGCCCCGCGCGCCGCGCGGAGGGCGCACTTGGATTACCCGGCCACACTCCCCGGAGGGTCGACGAGGGAGAAGTTCATCCGTCCCTCGCATACGACGTGTCCATCCACCCGCGCCACGCCGCGCAAGGTGCCCATGCGTGCGCGCAGGCGCACGACGGTGCCCTCGAGCAGCACGGTGTCTCCCGCGGAGACGGGGCGCCGGTAGCGGACGCGGTCGATGCCCATGAAATAGATGAGCTTGGCCCGGTTCTGGGGCTTGGCCAGGATGAGCACGGCGCCGGCCTGGGCCATGGCTTCGGTCAGGATGGAAGCGGGGAGCACCGGCCGGCCCCCTGGCCCCGCGATGAAGTAGCGCTCGTCCGAGGAGACGTTCTTGACGCCAAGAACGCGCCGGTCCTCTTCCATCTCGAGGATGCGGTCCACGAGCAGGAACGGATACCGGTGGGGAAGGACCTTCTTGATGTCCTCGATCTCGAGGGGAAGGCGCAGCGGCTCCGCGGGCATCCGGCGAGTGTACCCCGGTCCGTCCGGCGCCGGGAGAGGGCCGGCGTGACGTGCTACTATGGCCCGTTTTGCCGGCCTTCGACGCGAAAACCAGTGCGGCGGGCGGGCAGCTCCTGGGCGAGCTCCTTCCCATCCTGGCCGAGATCTCCAGCGTCCTCGACCCCGAGGAGCTGATGCCCGCGATCGCCCGCCAGCTCCGCCGGATCGTCGATTACCGGATCCTCGACATCTTCCTTCCCGAGCCCGACGGCACCCTCGTCCCCGCCTTCGTCGAGGGCTACGACTCCGCGGTGGCCGGCCGCCTGCGCATCCGGCCCGGTCAGGGCATCGTCGGCACCGCGGCCCTCCAGAAGGAGATGCTCTTCGTCCCCGACGTCGGCCAGGATCCCCGGTACCTCGCCATCGTGCCGGGCGTTCAGGCCGAGCTGGCCATCCCCCTCATCCATCGCGACCGCCTGGTGGGCGTGCTCAACGTCGAAGGCCCCGACGCCGACGCCTTCCACGCCGAGGCACGCGCCGCCCTCTTCGTACTGGCCGGCCACCTGGCGGTGGCCATCGAGAACGCGACGCTGTACCGCGAGGCGCGCTGGTACGCGGGCCTGCTCGCGACCCTTTACGAGATCGGGAAGGAGACCTCTTCGATCCTCGACCTGGATCAGCTCCTGCAGCGCATCGCGGAGGTGGTCAAGCGCGTCATCGACTACGAGATGTTCGGCATCCTGCTCCTCGACGAGGAGAAGGAGGAGCTGGTGCTCCGCAAGGCCGTCTCCTACGGGGCGACCAAGGAGAAGAAGACGCGGATCCGCCTCCGCGAAGGTCTCATCGGCGCCGCCGCCCGCAGCAAGCAGCCCATCCTCGTCGGCGACGTGCGGCAGGACGCTCGCTATCTCTCCCTGATCCCCGAGACCCGCTCCGAGCTGGTGGTGCCCCTCGTGCACAAGGGCCGCGTGGTGGGCGTGTTCGACCTGGAATCGTCGGTGCTGGACCGCTTCACCGACGAGCACCTCAAGGTCCTGACCCCCCTGGCCAGCCAGGTGGCGGTGGCCATCGAGAACGCGCGCCTCTACGAGACCCTCGCCCGGCAGGAGGCGCGCGTCGGACGCGAGCTGGAGCTCGCGCAGTGGGTCCAGCAGAACCTGTTCCCGGACGAGCCGCCCACCGGCGCGGCCTGGGATGCCTCCGCGCACTTCCTCCCCGCCAGCGAGCTGGGCGGCGACCTCTACGACTTCTTCGAGCTGGGGGAGGGTGTGCTCGGGGTGGCCGTGGGCGACGTGCTGGGCAAGGGCGTGCCGGCGGCGCTCTTCGGGGCCTTCGTCTC
>WNFM01011423.1_pt3 | contig 27964 bp, 25 predicted proteins | sample 5400271 | NCBI WGS metagenome assembly WNFM01 (sample SAMN13153352, study PRJNA577476) | soil metagenome | isolation source: 60 cm saprolite on Douglas fir-dominated hillslope | place: USA:California | collected 2013-09-17 | reverse complement strand
CCGAGCGATTGCGTCGCCAGCGGGCTGAAGCCGTTGGGGAAGCCCGGGCGGCCGAACTGATCGGCAATGACGTTGCCGTCGAGATCCTTCACCGGACCGGTCGGCGAAATCACCGGTTGCACATTGATGTTGCCAAACAGGCCCTTGAAGCCGCTATAGCTGTTGGGCTCGTCGGGCAGGGGGTCGTTTGCGGCTAGGCTGTTGCTGCAGAGCGGGCTGCCGATCGCGCAATGGATCGCGATGCCGAGATAGTCGGTCGTCGGCTGCTGCCGCGTCGCTGCGTTCGGAGATGCCAGTTTCGCACGTACCGCGAGGTCGACCGCGCTGCCGGCGCCGTAGAAGGTGGTGACGTCGTCCGGAACCCGCTCGAATTCGATGTTGGCGACCGAGAATGCGCCGACATCGCAGCCGGCGCGGGTATATGCCACCCAAGGGGCCGGCGCGGTCTTGCCTTGCTCGTCGATCATCTGCGGCTTGCCGTCGCCGCCGAGCGCGGTCCAGTACAGGAATGAGCTGGAAAAGCCGACGCTGCCATCCGGCTTGAAATAGCCGTAGCTGTTGGCAACGGGAATGCCGGAACGGTCGCCATAGACGCCGGTCAGCGCGGTGACGATGTCGTGGGCGGTATGCGATATCAGAGGTGTGTGGTGATTGCCGTTGATGGTGCCGTTATTCTGAAGGAAGTTCAAAAGGTTCGGCATCTGCTCCAGGTCCGACGGAACATGGGGATTGTCGCGACGCAGATGCACGTTGTCGAAAACGATGTTAATCACCCGCTTGACCTGACCGCCCGCGGAATTCAATTGACAGCCCGCCGACGCGGACTGCGAAGCGGCACCGAGGAATACAATGCCAAGCGCCAATGAAATCGGCGCGCCAACAACAGCTTTCAATCGTTTCATCGCCCTCTCCTTGATGTCGGCCGAAGTGATCGAGTTAAAAAAATGCGCAACATGTTTGCCGACGATTGCAGATTACATCGTGAGTTGTTGCGGACGATTGACACGACCATGACGCTTAGGCGGCGCGATGCAATCGTTGAAGCGTTTTCAAAGCGAAGGGATTGCGGTTTGGGCGAAGAGAAGGCGAGCAGACAAATAGGGAGCGGATCGCGATTGGAGGTGAAGTGATCGTGCCCCAGACGGAACGGCGTCAGCGTGGAGTGCCGCGCGCTTTTGTCACCAGCTTCCGGGCGCCCAGATCAGCGCAAGCCGCTGGCCTTGGACGATCTGATCGGACGACATCTTCGAAGCCACCGCATTGCGAAGCCTTAAGTAATAATCGCGCTCGCGCTTGGTGGCGTGGGCCGCGGCGAGATCGAGCCATTTATAGGAAAGCACCGCGTTTTGCGGTACGCCGTGGCCCTTGTCATAGATCAAACCGAGCCGGCTCTGTGCAAAGGGGTCGCCTTGGATGGCGGCTCTGTGGTAAAGATCGGCGGCCGCGTCATAGGCCTGCGGCACGCCAAATCCATTTTCGTACATGAAGCCGAGAAGTCCTTGCGCCCGGGCATTTCCGCGCTCCGCCAGGACCGACAACACATTGGCCGCGCGAAGGTAGTCGCCCCTCGCGTAAGCAGCCGACGCTTGCCCTAGTCCGTCGGCATGGACCGGCCGCATGGTGCCGGTGCCGAACAGAGAGATCACGAATAAACTCGCAGCTACGGTCCGCCACACTGAACTCAACCTCCATCGATCGCTTCCGTCACACCGTTCTCGGATACGCCCATCAGGCGCGCATCGATCGCACCGCATTCGCTGACCGAGCTCAGTGCGGGCCTGGAACCCGTGGGTCATCTGCAATGCTCGCGCCGAGGTTTCCGCGCAATTTCGACCGCAATTCTTCCGCGATGTAATGCGCATCGGTACCGTCGCGGATGATCTGGGGACGGATGAAGATGATCAGCTCGGTGCGCGTCGTCTTGTAATCCTGGTGGGAAAAGGCGTCGCCCAAGCCCGGAATTTGATCGAGCCCGGGAATTCCGTTTCGGGTGTTGTTCTGCTGTTCGCTGATCAATCCGGCCAACAGCACGGTCTGGCCGGTCGCAACCGAAATCGAGCTCTTGACCTTTCGTTCGGAAACCGTCGGTGTCAAGCTGGTGGCGGTTTGCGGCGAAACGTTGCTGATTTCCTGCTCGACATCGAGCCTGACATTGCCATTGACATTGATGCGCGGCGAAACGCGCAGGATGATGCCGGTGTTGCGATAGTCGATGGTGTTGACGACCGTGTTGCTGGTCGTCAGCACCGTGGCGCTGCCGGTGGAAACCGGCACGACATCGCCGACCTGGAGCGTGGCGGCCTGGTTGTTGATCACGACAAGCGATGGGTTCGACAAGACTTTGACAGTGGTAACGGTATGAAGCGCGTCCAGAATAGTGCTCGGCTGTGATTCCGATCCGATCAGGAAATTGAATCCGGGGAACGCGCGGTTGATAAACGCGCCGGCGACCGTTCCGGCAGCCGCGGCAACGCCGGTGGCGGTTGTCGTAGTTGTCGCGGGGGTGGCCGCCGCGGGTGCGGACGTCGATTGCGTGTTGAGGGCCGAGCCCTGGTCAGGTCTTAATCCGAGATTGTGGCTTGTCAGGTAGAACTGAACGCCATAGGACAGCTCGTTATTGAGAGTAACCTCCGCGATGGTCGCATCAATCGCGACCTGCAGCTGCGGTTGATCCACCTGCTGCAATGTGGTTTCGATGATCCGGTAATTTTCCTGATCCGCATAGATCAGTAGTGTGTTGTTGACGGTGTCGGGCGTGATCCGGACGTTTTGCAGAACCGGCTGGCCGGAACCGCCTGTGGTCCGGCTGCTGCTGTCCGACGCTGCGGTGTCGGAGGCGTTCGCGGCCGGCGTTGGCGCGGCACCAAAGCCCGACGTGCCGCTGGTGCCGGTTCCGGTCGCTGAGCGGGATCCAAAACCAGTCGATGACGAACCGCTGTTATTGTTGTTCAGAGACAGCCGATCGGCGCTGGATGCCGAAGAAAAGCCCGATCCCGGCGCGATCTGGCCGCTCGCGGAATCAAGCGAGGCCGAAGATGATCCGCCGATGAACATTTCCGTAAGAACTCGCGCGATCTGGCGCGCGTCACCATATTTCACGTGGTAAACGTGAACGCTGGTTCGCCCGGTATCGGCATTGTCGAGGCGCCTGATCCAGGTCGCGGCGGTGCGCAGCAGCGCCGGCTTCCTGCTCACCACCAGGATCGCGTTGAGACGGCTGATCGATTGAAATTTCACGACATTCTGGCTGAGTCCGCTCTCGCCGGAATCCATGATCTTTTGAAGCTCGGCGATGATCGCTTCCGGTGCGCTGTTGGCGATCGGATAAATTCCGACGGATTGCCCGCGCATCCAGTCGACGTCGAAACTGAGTGCGGTATCCACGGCGGTGCGGCGCTCGGCGCCGCTACCCTGAATCAAAAGGATATTCCGCGTGGCGTCGGCGCGAACCATGCCCGGTTTGGTCGCAAAACTGTCCATCAGCTTGAGCACGGTCTGCGCCGAAACATATTGCAACGGCACGACCGACACACCGTAGCCGGGCTCGGGACTGGCGGCGGCAGCATCGACGCGGCCTGAACCAACGGCGTCGCCGACCGGAGTGAGACGATAGCCGGCGGTATCGCGAACCAGCACGACCCCACTGAGCCGCAACGCGTTTTCGAGAACGAAGATGATGTCGGACTTTGGAACCGGCTTGACCGAAACAAGGCTGACGGTGCCCTGCACCCTCGGATCAATCGTGTAGCCTGTGCCCAAAATGTCACCTAGCACAACTTTCGCGACTGTCGCCACCGGCGTGTTTTCAAAATTGAGGTCAAAACCGGTTCCACTTGCGGTCGGCTGCGGGCGGGCCTCGGCGATGTCGGTCACCTCGGTACCGTCGTAGACCGCAGGCCGGACTCGCTGCCCGCTATTCGGCTGAAGGGCGCCGACCTGCTGGGGTTGCCGCGGAAGAATATCCAGCGAGCGGACCTTGTCGAGCACGTCGATTTCAGCGGTGTCGCTGCTCGAAATCGTCGCGGAATTGCAGGAGGTAAGCAGGCTTGCGGATAACAGTATGATGACAGCGCAAATGCTGTGAACAAGCGTCGGGTACCGGCTCGGGTTGCCGACGTGTTCCATGTTTCCGCCGTTTCTAACTTTGTGCTCACGCGTCGGATTATTCGGAACGTTCCATCCGACCAAGCGTGCATCATTACCGGCGCAATATGACAGTAATAATTGGCCGGCAGATCGCACAGCATCACGCGAGCCTCAGTGTTGAAATGCAGACACACCTCGCGCGGCTTCGTACAGGTGTCATATTTCGGATCAATAAACGACGCCCGACACTCGACGGCCGGCCGATGCCGCGTGACCCGCCGACCAGTGGCGGCGAGACTGGATAGACCCATGACCGGTGACGAGTCTCTGCGTTTCGTGGAACATCTTCGTCAGAACAATCATTTGACGAAGACGGCCGGCAACGGCGAACTCGCCGAGCAGGGCGCCGGCGATCGTCCGCACGGCCAAGGCAAGCTTTGGGAACACACCGATTTGTCGGCCAGCGAGTTCGCCGACGAAGCGGCCCGGTTCTACGATCTTGAAAGGGTCTCGCTGCAGGACATGCTGTCGGCGACTGCGGCGGTCGAACCTTTTTCGCAGCGTTTTCTGCGCGAAATGACAGTGTTTCCATATCGATCCGCCGACGGCGGCGCTGGGCTGGCGGTGGCGGATCCCGCCGACAATGCCGCGCGGCGCGCCGCCGAAATCGTGCTCGGGGCCGATGTCGCGATCAAGGTGGCGTCTTTTGAAGATATCGCAGTTGCGCTCAATCAGCGTCTGGGCAGCGGGGATGTCGAGGTTCAGGGCGGCCTTGAAACGTTCCAGCCGCGCGAAGACGACATCGAGAGTTTGCGGGATCTCGCCAGCGGTGCGCCGGTGGTCCGCGCCGTCAATGATCTCCTTGAAAAAGCAGTCGAACTGCGCGCGAGTGATATTCATATCGAGCCTTTGCATGCCGGGCTTGCGGTCCGTATGCGCATTGACGGCTTGCTGCGGGCGGTCGCCGCGCCGGCCGGCGTCGTACCGCAAGCTGTGATCTCGCGCATCAAGATCATCGCCAGCCTCAACATCGCGGAGCGCCGGCTGCCGCAGGATGGCTCCGCGCGGCTGCGGGCCGGGCGCTCGGATATCGACATTCGTGTCGCGATCATGCCGACGCAGCACGGCGAATCCGCTGTCATACGTATCCTGCCGAAGGATCGCGGGCTGCTCGTGGTTGAAAAGCTGGGATTTTCATCACCCGACGAGGCCAAGATCAGACGATTGCTGACGCTGCCGCACGGCATGATCGTCATCACCGGACCGACCGGAAGCGGAAAGACCACGACGCTCGCGACTGTTTTGTCGATCCTGAACGAACCGTCCCGCAAAATCCTGACCATTGAAGATCCGGTCGAGTATGAAATACCGGGGGTGAACCAATCGCAGATCAAGCCCGCGATCGGACTGACATTTGCAGCCGCGCTGCGGTCGTTCGTTCGCCAGGACCCTGATGTCATCATGGTCGGCGAGGTGCGCGATTCCGAAACCGCCCATGTCGCCATTCATGCAGCGCTGACTGGACATCTCGTGCTGACGACATTGCACACCGAGACGGCGGCCGCCGCGGTGCCGCGTCTGCTCGATCTCGGCGTCGAAGGCTATCTCTTGCGGTCAACCTTGCGGGCGGTGGTGGCGCAGCGGCTGGTCCGCCAGCTGTGCGACCGCTGCAAATCGCCGAAGACGTTGAGCAAAGCCGATCTTGCCGAAGATCCCCGGCTCGCCGCGCTCGGCTTTAAGGCCGGTGAGACGCTTCGCGCGCCCTGTGGTTGCGAGCGCTGCGGCGGCATGGGGTATCGCGGCCGGCTCGGCGTGTTCGAGATCCTGGAGCTGACCAACGAGCTGCGCGAACTGATCGGGGAGAAGACCGACGGCCTAAAGATCGATGAGACCGCCATCCGCGCGGGCATGACGACGATGCTCGACGACGGCCTTGCGAAGTGCCGCGCCGGCCTGACCTCGCCGGCAGAGATACTCCGCGTCACAACCCTGCGGTGAGACCGTGCCGAATTTCCGCTACCGAGCGCTGACGCAGAACGGAGAGGTCGTGCATGGCACGATCCAGGCTCCGACGGCCGCCGAGGTTGCCCACCGTATTGAATATCTTCAGCTGCTGCCGATCGAGACGATCGAGGAAACGCGAAGGCGTGCTGCCTCGCGCGGTGATTTCGGGTTGTTCAACCGGCCGAGCCCGGCGGAGGTGACGACGTTCACCCGGGATCTGGCGTTGCTCCTCAAGGCCGGCGCCCGCCTGGACGACGCGCTGGAATTGCTGGCGAGCGATAGCGATGTGGGGCGGCTTCGTCCCGTGGTCGGCAAGCTCCGCGCCGCGCTGTTGAGCGGGGAAAGCCTTGCCGGCGCGGTGGCGGATCATCCGGCCCTGTTTCCTCCGATGTATGTGGCGCTGGTTCGCGTCGGCGAAGTCTCGGGCACGCTCGATCAGGTGCTCGAGATGCTGGGCGCGGAGCGAACGCGAGCCGAGCTGATGCGCCGCAAGCTCACGGATGCGATGCAATACCCGGCCTTCGTGCTGATCGCTGCGGTCTGCGTCATGCTGTTCTTTATCCTGTTCGTGCTGCCGCAATTTTCTTCGGTGCTGCAGGATTTCGGTGCCAAATCCGATTCCGCGCTCAGCGTGTTCATAAAACTGTCGGACTTTCTTCGCGCCAACGCGACCGCCGTGCTGCTCGGTTCCGCCTCCGCCATCGCCGGCATCTGGTGGCTGATGCGACGGCCCGGCGCTGGTGCTGCGGTCGTCAATGCGGTCTCTCAAATCCCGGGGATCGCCGGCATCTTTGGGTTTTACCGGACCACGTTGTTTTGCCGCAATCTCGGGGTCCTGCTCGGCAGCGGCGTCAACCTCACTGCCACGCTGCGCATCCTGGTCGACATCATGGCGGTCACCGGGAGCGTCGCGACCTGGACGGCCGCGGCGGATCGCGTGCGCCATGGCGGCAAGCTGTCGGACGCGCTGTCGGCGTCGAACAGCCTGCCGCCGATGGCGGTGCGCATGCTGCGGCTGGGCGAGGAAACCGGACAATTGCCGGCGCTGGCGGGCCGGGGCGCCGAATTCTACGAAGCGAAATTGCAGCGCAGCCTGGACCGGATCGTGGGCATCATCGGGCCGCTCGCTATCGTCACCATCAGCGCGGTCGTGGGCGGACTGATCGTATCTGTCATGACCGCGTTGCTGTCGGTCACTCAACTTGTCGGCTAGAACGAGGATAGGGTCATCATGAAGTTAGAAGCACGCCAGGGCTGGTTCTCCGTGTTGCGCACGCAGCGTGGAGATCGGCAGAATGAGCAGGGGTTTACCCTCGTCGAGATGTTGGTCGTGATCACCATCATCGGCCTCATCATGGGCCTGATCGGCCCGCGCGTTCTCAACTATCTCAGCGAATCCAAGGTCAAGGCCGCGAAGATCCAGCTGCAGAGCTTTGGCAGCGCGCTTGATCTGTTCTACCTCGATGCCGGCCGGTTTCCATCGACGGCGGAAGGCCTGACGGCGCTGGTGCAGCGTACGCCCGGCGTCGCCGCCTGGAACGGGCCGTATCTGAAGGGCGGCAACGTCCCCAACGATCCCTGGAACAACGCTTATATCTATCGCTCGCCGGGCGAACGCAGCCCCTACGAGATCATGTCGTACGGATCCGATGGCCAGGAGGGCGGCACCGGCATTGCCGCCGACATTTCAACCGACAATCTGGTCAGCGCAAAGAATGAGTGACGACGCGGAACGCGGTTTTACGCTGCTGGAGATGGTGTGTGTCCTTGCGGTCATCGCCATGCTGGCGGCCGTGTTGTTGCCGCTGATTCCGCGCCAGACGTCGCGCTCCCGCCTGCAGGCCTATGCGCTTGAAACCGCAACGCTGTTGAAGGCGGATCGCAACGCGGCGATCCGGCATCAGGCGGAGGTCACGACCCTGGTCGATGCCGGAGCACGCTCGATCCGTTCGGGCGCGACCATGGAGACGATCCGCATTCCCGATGACGTTCGCTTCGATGTGCTGTTGCCGCAAAGCTGTCGCCAGCACCCGGCGCTGTCGACCATCAGCTTCTTTGCCAACGGCATGTCGTGCGGCGGGACGATCGCGCTGACGCGGCTCGATGCAGGATACGAGGTTCGCGTTAACTGGCTGACCGGAAGGATCGAAATTGTCCCGCGCTCTACCACCACGAATTGACGGCCGGCAAGCAGGCTTCACGATCATCGAAGTATTGATCGCGCTTGCGGTTGTTGCCGTTTGCATCGTTGCCATCGGATCGGTGATGTCGACGAATGCGCGCGGCGTCCGGTCGCTGGAGCATCATGTCGAGCTGATGCAGGCGGCGCGCAACGCGATGATCACGGGGATTCCGCCGCGCACCGCACTCGGCCCCGGCGTATTGTCCGGCGAGCTCAATGATCATCGATGGCAGATCGACATCGGACCGCTGGGCGAAGGCTGGGTGGTGCCCGACGCGGATGTCACATGGGTTCCCCAGCTCGTGAAAATTCACGTGCAATCTCCTTCCGGCGGAGCTTTCGATCTGCAAACCGTTCGCCTCATGCATAGGCCGCGCCAATGAATGCCGTGCTGAAAAAGAAGCGCGACAGCGAGGCCGGCTTTACGCTGATCGAGACGCTGGTGGCGCTGGCCTTGACGGGCCTCGTGCTCTCTGCCTTGGCCAACATTACCTCGCAATGGCTGCCAAACTGGAACCGGGGGGTAGACCGCATCCAGCGCAGCGAATCGATCGCGCTGGCATTGCAGCGGATCGGCGCCGACCTTGCGGCCGCTGAATATGTCCCACCCAATCGCGAACAGCGCCAGCCGCTGTTCGACGGCTCGGAGCTGTCGGTGATGTTCGTGCGGACTGCGCTCGGTCCGAATGCAAAGCCGGGATTGGACGTGGTGCGGATCGGCGAAACCACCGATCGCGGGGAGCTCGTAGCGGTCCGCTCGCGCACGCCGTTCGCGCCATTGCCACAGGGGTCATCGCTTTCCGAGCAAGTCCAGCTTGGCGATCCCGTGGTGTTATTGCGTCCACCGTTCCGGCTGTCGTTTTCATATGCCGGTCGCGATCGCGTCTGGCAGAGCAGTTGGCACGAAGCGGACAAGTTGCCGGTCGCGATCATGCTGACGGTTCGCGACGCGGCTACCGAACGGGTGCTTTCCGTATCGACGGTAGCCTCTGTCCACGCCGAGGCGCCCGCGGGGGGAAACTGCGCGCAGCCGCAGCCGCAGTCGCAACCGCAACCGCAACCGCAGCCGGGCGCCGGCTGTGACGCCAAGACCGACGGCACCGACCAGAATTCGAAAGACGGCGCCAAGGACAATTCCAAACCCGCAAACGCCGCGTCGGGGCAGGGTGGGACACAATGATGCGAAAACTCCCGCGCGTGACCACGACATCCGAACAAGGCTTCGTGCTCGTCGCCGTGCTCTGGATTCTTGCGGCGTTGTCGGCGCTGGCGATGATCTTTGCGGTCTATCTGTCCAATTCGGCGCAGGCGCTGGCCGTCAGCGATGCCGGGCTTAAGGCCGAAGCTGTTGTTTCGGCCAGTGTCGAGTTGACGGTCTATCAGTTGTCGCTGGCCGGCGATAAGGCGCGTCCCATGGAGGGGGCGTTTCACTATCGGCTGGACAACGCAGATATTGACGTTTCCTTCGTCTCGGAGGCCGCCCGCATCGATCTCAACGTCGCTCCGAAGGAGTTGTTGGCCAATTTGTTTGCCGGCCTTGGCGCCAGTCCGGAGGATGCCGGGCAGTACGCCGACCGCATTATCGGATGGCGGACGCCCCCAAAGGCCGATGCTGCCGAGGACGAAGTGTCGCTCTACCGCGCCGCGGGGCTTGCTTATTCGCCACGACAGGCGCCGTTTGCGCATGTCAACGAGCTTGCGCTCGTTCTCGGGCTGCCGCCGGCGCTGGTCGATCGCGCGCTTCCGTTCGTGACGGTCTTCAGCGGATCGCCGAAGATCAATGTCCTGGTTGCAGCACCCGAGGTGATCGCCGCATTGCCCGGCATGACGCCGTCGGGCCTGAAAGAGTTTCTCAAGGAGCGGCCGGCACTGCCAAAGGACATGCCTGCGATCGCAACGGCGCTCGGTCCGGCGCAGGCAAATGCGACGATTGAAAAGAATGATTTCTTTCGCGTCCTCACCACGGTCAAATTCGACAATGGCCGCCGGACGGCTTCGGAGGTTGTGATCGGGCTTGGTGGTGAGGAGGATCCTTATCGCGTGCTGTCATGGCAGGACGAAGTGGAGGCGGCGGCCAGCCGTGCACCAAAGCTTTCGGAGGGTGGCGATGATCTCTGAACTCAGAGAGCTGTTTGGCGAATGGATCGCGGCCGTCGACCGCGCCATCAATTCGATTGTTGGTCGTTTTGTGCAACAGCGGCAAATACTTCTCGTCGAGGGGGACGCCAACAGCTTTACGGCCAAGGCGGCGCCCGTGAAGAAAGGCGCAGCTTTGCCGGATGTTTCATTTCGGCTGTCGAATGGCCGGCCGATCCCTTCTCTTCCGCCCGATTGGGAGGCTACGCTTCGCGGCAGCCGCGTCGAAATCTTGCTCAAGCCCGACCACGTCCTGTTCCGATCGCTCGACTTTCCGAAGCGAGCGATAGAATTTCTCGACGGCATGATCCGCGCCCAGATCGATCGTCTGACGCCCTGGACGGCAAATGACGCGGTGTTCGGCTGGAGTCCACCCTCCGACCTCCCAAACGAGCGCATTCAATTGACCCTCGCGGCGACGTCGAAAAACAAGATCCAGCCGCTGATACAGCTTGCGGGTAATCTCGGCGCGGCGTCCGTTACCGCGTTTGCCGAACCACCACCCGGCGAGGCCGCGCCCGCAAAATTGAGGGTCTTTGAGACATCGCTGCAAAGCGCGATCGGGCGCGGTCTGGATGTGCCGCGCCTTCTGCGCATCACGCTGCTATGTACTGGTTTGGCGGCCGCGGCCTCGCTGTTGCTCGCGGCCTACACCGGAAACATGCTCGATGGCGAACAGCAGCAACTGCTGCACCGGATCGCGGAACGCCGTGCGTCGCTGCGCCTCGGTCAAACCGGCGCGGGCGGATCGGCCCAGAGCCTGCTGGCGAAGCGCAAGCAAACCACGCCGTCCAGCGTCATGGTGCTTGAAGCGATCTCGCGGGTATTGCCCGACAGTACCTATGTGACTGAGCTGCGGATTGAAGGCGACAAGGTCCAGGTGGTCGGCATTTCGCAGGACGCCCCGTCCCTGATCAGATTGATCGAACAGTCGCCGCAGTTCTCCCGCGCTACATTCTTTGCGCCGACCACGCGGGCGCAGAACGACCCGGGAGAGCGGTTCCACATCGAGGTGCACATCACGCCTTATTTCGGATCGGGCACATGAATTCCGTCGCCACATTAAGAAAGACATTCGCAGCCTCGCCCTTGCTGGCGGCGTTCGCTTACGCCGGACTCGTGTTCGTGCTGCTGTTCATGGTGATCACCTCCATTGCCGATATTTTCGCCCAACGGGCCGAGGTGGCATCGTCGGCGGCCATGCTGGAGCAACTCGAGGGCCGCCGTCCCGCCGCGGTGCGCGGGGAAGGCACCGACGTTTCGATGCCGTCGGGCTCACCGTTTCTGGAAGGGGCAACCGTCACCATCGCAGGCGCGGCCCTGATCCAGCGCGTCGCCGGCGCCGTGACGAAATTCGGCGGCAACGTCCTGTCGACCCAGGTCGAATTGAAGGGCACGCAATCCAAGGCGGGATTTATCAGTATTCTCGCAAGTTGCGAGATGGAGCAGGTGGGACTGCAGCAGCTGCTTTACGACCTCGAAGCCGGAATGCCGTTTTTGTTCATCGATCAACTCGTCGTCCAGGCTCCGTCCACGCTCTCCAATTCGGGAAGCGGAAAGCTGCGGATCCTGCTCGCAGTGTCCGGACAATGGCAGGGTGCGAAATGATGCTGGGGCGCGCAATTGCCATGATGCTTCTGGTGGCGCCGGTGCACGGCGCGGCCGCGTTGACCTCCGTCGCAGCCACGGATCCGCTGGATGTCGATGCAGCCCAGGATACGCGCTCCGGACCTCCGGCATCCGCGATCTGGACGCAACCTGGCGCTCAAGCACCGGTGCAAACCGTGACCGCGCCGGCGGCGCCGGCGCCGGCACCGGAGCGGGCGCTGAGTGCCAATCCGCTATGGGCGATCCCGCTCACGTCATTGTCGGGCACGCGCGACCGGCCGATCTTCTCGTCATCGCGGCGGCCGCCGGCCCCAGCGGTCGCTCCTGCCGTCGTCCCGAAAGTCGCCGCTGTTGCCAAACCGAGGGAACCCGAGCGTCCGGCGCTGTCTTTGGTCGGTACGATCGCAGCCGAGGATGAGGGGTTCGGAATATTTCTGGATCAATCGACCAAGGCGGCGCTCCGCCTGAAGGTCGGCGAGGATTATCAGGGCTGGAAGCTGCGATCGGTTCAAGGCCGGGAAGCGACGCTTGAGAAGGATCAACAGGTCGTCACCCTCGCATTACCACAGCCCGGGGTAGGGCAGGCGGGTAGTGAGGCCCGTAACGAGGTTCGTCAGCCGCCGGCGAGCACCGGAAAACTGCTGTCGGTGACGTCACCGCGACCTAACAAGCCCGGTCGCTGATGTTCTGATGTCGCTCGGAAAACGCTCTAATATTGTTGAAGACCGGTCGCGAACAACAGGCCGATCGCCAAAAACGGTCCGAACGACATCGAGGTATGACCGGTCAATTGCCGTCCGGTCAATTGCATGACGCCGGCGCAGGCAAGCGCCGTCAGCGCGGCCACCAGCAGAAGTATGGGAAGCCCGGCGACGCCGACCCAAATGCCGGCGGCCGCCAGGAATTTGACATCACCCAACCCAAGGCCCTGGATTTTTCGAAGGGCAAAATAGAGCCGTCTCATCAGCCAGAAGATGGCCCCGATGGCCACGCCCTCGCATGCAGCTTCGAAACCAGCCAGAGGACCACCGAGGATCACGGCCTTCGACAGGCCAAGCGCGGCGATGGTCAGATTCAACCAGTCTGGAATGATCCCGTGACGAATATCGATCCAGGCAAGGACAGCGCTCAAAAGGCAGAGCAATCCAAAGGATACAACGACGAGCATGCCCGGTGCCTGGCTAAGCAAAACTGCCCGACCGCTTTAGCAGACTGTTGAAAAAGACGCCAAAATCATTCCCAGTGTGCCGCGGCGGGATGGAATCCACCCCGCCGCAACATACGATTGCGCTAGTGTCGATCGTGATCGCGATCGCGGTCGCCATCGGAAGCCGAGACCACGACGCCCGTCGCCTCGTCGAGAAGGAGTTTGCGCGGGCCCTCTTCATCCCGATCGTCGAAGTCGAACATGTTGTTGAGAGGTCCGGCGATGGTATCGAACGAGCCGCCCGGCTGGATGCGCTCACCCGACAGCCAGTTGTCCTCGATGAACCGCAGCACCGAGGTCTGGTCGGTCAGGGTGTGATCGACATGGTTCCGCTTCGCGAAAGGCGAAACCACCAGCAGCGGCATGCGGGTTCCGTAACCGCAACGACCCCATTCCGGCTGGCCGAAATTGCCGTTGAGCGGCGCTGCCGGCACGGTTTTTCCCTGCTGGAAGCCATTGCTCGTCTTGCACATTCCGGGGCCGTTGAGGGTATCCACCGCCGCGCTGAACGAAGGATTCACGATCGGAGGCATTTGATGGTCATACCAGCCGTCGGAGTCGTCATAGAGAATGATGACGGCGGTCTCCGACCACACCGGGCTCTTCTCCAAGGCGTTGACGACGCCCACCACGAAATGCTGTTCGTCGAGCGGGTCGGAATAGCCGGCATGGCCGTCTTCAAACGCGGGTGCTTTCAGGAAGCTCACGGCCGGAAGGTTGCCCGCCTTGAGGGCATCGAAGAAGTCGTGAGTGTCGTAGTTGTGATTGGCCGGATCAGGCGTGTTGGTGTGCGGGATCAGGCTGTGACCGATGGATGCGACCGAACTCGGACGGGCATGGGTCGGATTCCGGGTCGACGCATAATACTGGAACCAGGCGTGGTGCGGAATGTAGTCGACCGACGTGAACGCGGGCGTGCCCGGTGCGGTCGGGTTGGTTTCGCGCGCGCAGCCCGTCGTGCCGTTGGCATTGACGATGCCGAGATCGAACCCGCCCATGAATGAACCCCAGGTGATGCCCTTGTCGTTGAGGAGATCGCCGATGTTCTTGCCGGCCAGTGTCACCTGATCGCCACTCGGGTTTGAGCAGGCGTCCAGCAGGGGATCTCCGTCGCCGATCACGGTGATATTGCTGGTGGTTTGGCCGGTGTCGCCGAAAGCCTCGTGGGTGCCATGCAGCAGATTGTTGGAGGTGCCCAGAACGTTCAGCGTCGCGGCGATGCCGTTGGTCTGGCCCGAGATCAGGTTGAGCGCGCCCGGCGTCGATGGGCCGAACTGGGTCGTGTAGTTGTTGTCGTTCAATGCGAAGTGCTGGGCGTAGTTCCAAAGCGCGGTGACGGTGTTGCCGTCGAAATACCCCATCACCAGCCCCTTGGTGCCGATGCCGCTCGGCGGCGGTCCCTGGGTTCCGACGTAAGCCGGGAAGCCATCCATCTTGCCGTTGTCATACGCGCTTTCCTCGGGGCTTTCATTGTGGCCCTGGTCCGCGGTCAACACTTGGGCCGGCGACAACCGGAACGGGTTCGCTGCGCCGGTGCCATTGGTCTTGGCGTTGTCGGGGGCGGCCGGAGCGTTGGGATTGCTGTTGGGATTGTTGTTGAGAAGATCGACGCCCGCAAGCGGCCCGAAATCATTGTTCACGTCGAGCGGGTTGGCGAGGTTGTTGACTTTCGGCGTGTGCTTCGAGGCCACAAACGGCGTTTCGCCGGACAGGTTGAGCGCATTCGGATAAGTTCCGAAATAATGATCAAACGAGACGTTTTCCTGGAAGATCACAACGACATGTTTGATCGGCGTTGCGGTGCGGACGTGATGGAAATCGTCGGAATCGCGGCCGTGGTCATCGTCGGCGACGGCGCTTGCACCCGCGACCACGAGGGCCAGAGCGGATACCAAACCAAGGGCTGTTGGCAAACGCATTGGGGTTGCCTCCTTTTGGAAGAGTTGAATTTGAAGGATGACTGAGAGTTGCGTGTGGCGACCAAGTGTGGTGCCGCGCGGAATTTTTCAGAGCCGGGTCACAGCCGGACGAAAAATTTGTGACATCTGATTAAATAGGTCCGAGGCTTCAACGTCATGCGATGCATCATTGAATTTATTCCAGGAGCACGTTGAAAAATTTAGAGTCGCTGCGAAGCTGCTGTCGCAAATAATCCTTGAAATGGTCATGCAAAGCGAAAGGGCCCCGCGCGTGCGGGGCCCTCTGGCCGGAACGGAAGCCGCCGGTGGAGTGGTCTCGGAACGGCGAGACGTAACCTTCCGGGAATCGCAACTGGAAGCGGCCGATCGAGCGATAGTCGCCGAGATTGTTGCTGGGCTGCGGCGTGTTGTAGCCGGCGAACACGATCGTCAGCGTGCGTTCGTCGGTGTATAGCGCTTGCGGATCATAGACGCGGCCGCTGAAGAAGTTCGAGTTGTAGCCGCCCGGCACCGGCACAAACGGCGCCACCTGTGCGCTCGTCAACGCGTCGGCGCCGCTGACGTTCACGACCGGGGCGTTCAAGGGATATGGCCGCGGGCCGGCGGGGTCGGTGACCGTGTCGGTGGACAGGATCGGATTGTCGAACCCATTGATTACGTGCCAGCTCAAGAGGTCGCTGGGCTGGTTGACCTCCTTGTCGGTCTCGGCATAGCCGATGAAGTGGAACCCGTCGGAGTCGTTGTCGAGGCAGTTGCCGGCGCCGAAGAACATGCCGTAGTGCCCGTTGGCGAGCTTGAGAATACTGCCGCTGCCGAGCCAGCGGATACCGTTCAATGCGACGGTGGTCGGATCGCTGAGGCCGCTGGCGGCGCCGACGTCGGTGAAGTTGATACCGTCCGTTGTGCTGGCGACGCGGACCGCGGTCACATCGTGGTTAGCCTTGCGCGGTTTGCCATTGACGAGGTTGGTCAGCGCGAAGGTGGGCGTCTTCGGGCATTGCTGGGCGGCCGGGAAACTGGTGTCGGCATTCAGGGTCTTTTCGACATAGACGACAATGGTCGTGTTTCCCATCGTGACCGCGCCCATGATCGCGTCGGGATTCTGCAGGCCGCTCGTTGACGCGGCCTTGGAATCCAGCGTCGGATAGCCGCCGGAAGCAAGCGGGCTGACGTAGCCGAAATCTGGAAGCGAGTACAGCGATCCCGTCTGCGAATGCGGGAGCGTGTGCACCACGAGCTGATCGGAATCGATGTGACCGTTGGCACGGTTCAGGCTGTAGACACGCTGTACGCCGTGCACGCTAACGACCACCGGATGACCGAGACCATTATCCGCGGCGTTGGCACTCGAGGAGCCATACGGCGTCTGAACGCCGTTCACGTTCAGATTGAGATTGTCCGGGTCGGTCGGATCCCACGGGCAATACGGATTGAGCGCGAGCGCCTCGCCGGTGAAGTGCCAGCAAGCACCCCAATCGCTCGACACCGCCGCGACCACCCNNNNCTGCTGGTTGCGCGGGCGGTAGTCGAAGAAGCCTTCGAGGACATCGCCCATGCGGCGCACGAACGGGAAATAATAGGGCTGCATCACGCTAAGACCGTGATTGATCGCGGGGCTACCAGTTGGGCTGCAATAGCCCGCATAAGGTACGCCCGAGCCTGAATAGGGCGGACCCGCCGTGGTCGGGACGATGCCCGATGCATCGTGTTTGAAAAAGTCGTTGTGGTCTTCGTGCTCGGGACGTTCGTCCGAACCCTCGTGCCGGAAATGGTCGCCCGACTCATCATGGTCAAAACGGTCGGCTGATTCATGCAGGGTCCATGGACCGTGACTGATCACGGACTGAGCCATGCTTCTCGGAACATAGGAGATTTTCGGGCCGGCGTCGGTGGCCGATGCGGGCACTGCAGCGAGCAGGGCGATGACGGCAGAAGTGCTAAAGAGCAAATTATTCATGCTGGAATTTCCTCCGTTGGATGCGCCGCCCTTTTCGCGGGGCGCGCCCCGTTGAACGAATGTCGGGATCGGAACTTCCAATTCTTTCTTTTCAAACCAACGACCCTTTTTTGACAATTCAGAATAGAGCGGCGCCGGGCTCGTTTTGCCCGCGTGCTGGATGACCCACCGCCGTCGCAAGAAAGCGAAAAGGGCCCCGTGGATGCGGGGCCCTTCCGAAATCCTGTCTTTCTTTCGTCGCTATTCGCGATTGTCCCACAGGCCGGGCAGCACGGGCGTGTGCTCGACGCGCACCGACTTCAGTTCGTCCGGTTCGATGTCGAGCGCCTGCAGGATTGTCGGCGCGACCTGCGAAGTCAGCACCGGGGTCTTCAACACGACGCTCGGAAAACGCGGGTTGGAAACGACCAGCCCGACATTGGTGTCGGCGAAGCTCATTCCGCCGTGCTCGGCGTTCTTCGCCGTCGATCCGGTATAGACCGTGCCGTAGATCGGCTGGACGATGACGTCGGGCGTCCGGCTGTCATGCGCCGGATCGTTGAATTTCAGCTTCAACTCATCGCCGCCCAGGACCTCATCGATGAGCAATGTGTTGGCATTGGCGTTCAAATAATCGATCACAGCCTTGGTCTGGCTCTGATCTTGCAGCCAGATCAGCGCGATGTCGTCGTCCTGGACGAAACCGCAGGGGCCCGTGGTACAGGCGGCGGCGTTGGCGATGGCGATCCCTCCGGGATTCGTTGCGGCGTCCGGCAGCGTCGCAACGAGGTCGGCGAAATGGCCCGGCTTTTTGATCTTGGTTGGGTTGATCGGCGACTGGCCGTGCTTGGCGCTGACGATGAACAGCGTCGAATTGTAGAGGCCGCGCTGCTTGAGCGCCCGGATCATGCTGCCCAAGGCTTCATCGGTCTTCTGCAGGCCGAAAGCCAGAACTTCGGTGGGGGTTCCGGCGCCGTCGGTGTAGCCGCCCGGCTTGCCGGTATGGGTGCTCTGAGGGCAGCTGCCGTTGCCGTTGTCGTGGGCCAGCTTTTGCCCGACGCTCACCGCCTGAAAATTCATCCCGAACACGGCGGGGGTGCCGCCGCCGGGCGAGCCGTCATGCTTGAGGCCGTTGATTTCATTGATGATGCCCGCGACCTTCAGCTGGTCATTCGCGACCGTGCAATCGATGCTGACGGTGTTGTCGAGGCCATTCACGTTGGTGATTTCCGGCGTGTAGAGATCATCGACGCCCTTGCCCGACGCGCCGTTGACGAGATCATAAGCCGGGTGCTTGTCCGCCCACGCGGTACGGCCACCCTTGCTCTTGACCACTTCGAAGACGGTGTTGGTCCTGATCGCATTGTGCGGAAATACCGCAACGCACTGGCCGAACTCGTTGCGGCCACGCGGCAGTCTTGCGGGATCGATTTTGTTCAATGAAACGTTGCCGTTGTACTGATCGACGCTTTCGTCGAACACCATCATGTTGCCGGCTGGGCCCTTGCACGTCACGTTGGTCGGATCAAACAGCGTGCGGTCATAGCTCACATCGTAGAACAGGCCGTGGGTGATTGGCGATCCGCCGGTCACCAGCGCCAACAGACCAGGGAACGAGTCCGAGTTCGCTGGCGTGCGGGCGTTGCTGTAGGTGACGCCGTGTTCGGACAGTTCGGCCAGAGCGGAGTTTGGATGCGCTTCGACATAGCGCGCCACGTCAAGGGCGTGCAGGCCGTCCACGCTGATTAGCAGAACGTGATCGATATCGGCCGCCTCGGCGGTTGCGCCAAGGGCAACCCCGGCCAGCAGGCCGAGCGTGATTTTTTTCATTATCATAGAATGTTCTCCCCAATGATTCCGGTGCAGTGACCGCGATAATCACTCTGGCAGTCACATATTTCACGCAGATGACCGGATGATGGGGCAGAACGGTCCAGAGGCCGGTGAGGCGTCGCCTCCGGAAACCGGCGTATTTGCGGATTCGTAAGGGAAAACCCACGGCTCCCGTCTGATCTTCGAAATTCTATTCCGCATATTGCCGTAACTATGAAGTTTATTCCCGCGCCAACCGCGTATCATCGGGCAAATCTGCAATCCCTTTGCACGACTGCGCTGCTATCGTCGAACCAAGGCAGAAATGTCGGGTGAGGCGGGCGAGCGCGATGCGGACGATTGGTCTGATTGGCGGAATGAGTTGGGAAAGTACTGCTGTGTATTACCGCCGGTTGAATGAAGGGGTTCGCACCCGGTTGGGCGGCCTTCATTCCGCTGACATCCTGATGCGTTCGGTCGATTTTGACACGATCGTCAGTTTGCAGGAACAGGGGCGCTGGGATGAGGCCTGTCGGGTTCTCGCCGATATCGCGCGCGCCTTGGAAGAAGGCGGCGCGGGTTGCCTGCTGATTTGCACGAACACGATGCACAAACTGGCCAACGAAGTACAGCAGGCGGTGTCCATACCGCTTCTGCACATCGCCGACGTCACGGCCGCGGCGGTGAAGGCCGTTGGCCTGGTTCGGCCGCTGCTTCTCGCGACCCGCTACACCATGGAGCAGGACTTCTATGTGGCGAGGTTGCGCGAGCGTTTTGGGCTCGATCCGGTCATCCCCGACGCCGGCGATCGGGCCGTCATTCACGACATCATTTTCGGCGAATTGTGTCGAGGCATCGTTCGCGATGACTCGCGAAACCTCTATCTGGACGTGATTGCACGCGGAAAAGAGCAGGGCGCGGACAGTGTGATCCTCGGTTGCACCGAGATTTGCTTGCTGGTTGGTCCGCAGCATATCGATCTGCCGGTGTTCGATTCAACCCTGCTGCATGCCGATGCGGCGATCGAGTTTTCCATGGCGAAGGAGGCGGCCCCGGCCAGTGTGCAGCCTGAAATCGCCGCCGCTAATCCGTGAAATGGCACCGATTTTGCTAAGTTATGCTATGACAAGCACGCTGCCATGGGGTTTTCGAGGGTATGAGTGACATGGTTGGTGTCATCAGATCGATTCGGCCGGTTCTCGATCACGTGGTTGTCAACGTGATGGGGAACCTCGACGAGGCCGCCGCGCAATACACCCGCCTCGGCTTCCAGCTGACGGAGCGAGGCCACCACACGCTGGGTTCGAGTAACAATCTAGCGATCTTCGGCACCAATTACCTCGAGCTTCTCGGCTATCTGCCGGGGCGCGAGAGCATGCGTGCGGATCTTTGGGCGCATCCGGCGGGACTGACCGGGCTCGTGTTCAAGTCGGCCGACGCCGATCTGGTCTACTCGACCTTGAGAGAACGCGGGATTCCGGTGCAGGAGCCGATGAGCTTTGCGCGGCCGGTGGCGCTTGCGGATGGCGTCCAGGACGCCCGATTCAAGGTCATTCGCGTTGCAGGCGAGGAAGTCCAGAATGGCCGCACGTTCTTCTGCCATCACGACACGCCCGAACTGGTGTGGCGTCCGGAATGGCAGTCCCATCCGAACGGCGTCACCGATATCGCCGAGTTCGTGATTGCCTCGCGCGAGCCTGCGCGCACCGCTGCGCTTTACGAGCGCATGTTCGGCCCCGACCTGCTCACCCCGATCTCGGGGGGCGTATCGTTTCGTGCCGGCACGGCAACCGTGCTGATACTGGAGCCAGCCGCCACCGCGAAACGCTATGCGGGAGCAGCCCTCACGAGCGAGGATGGTTCGGACCGGATGGTCGCGCTCACTTTCAAGGTCGCATCGCTTGCCACGCCGCGGACGCTGTTCGACGCCAGTGGGGTCGCCTACCGGGCTTTTGCGGACGGCATCGTTGTGGCGCATGCCGACGCAGCCAATGTCGCCCTTGCGTTCACCGCGTGAGGCCGGCGATGAACCTCGATTTTACGCAAAGCCTTGCAGCGGCAGCCTGACAACGGAGAGAAACGGATCATGCGCGCGGTAGTCCTTCACGAACATGGTGACAACGATCAACTAAAATACGTCGCGGATTATCCGACGCCGAAGGCCGGCGCGGGCGACGTCGTGGTGCGGGTGCGGGCCTCGTCGATCAATTATCATGACGTGTTTACCCGTCGCGGCATGCCTGGCATCAAGGTGCCGCTGCCGGTCATCATCGGGCTCGATGTCGTTGGCGAGATCGCCGAGCTCGGCGCCGGCGTCGAAGATTGGAAGGTTGGCGACCGCGTTCTGATCGATCCGGTCAATCGCGTCGAAGGCGGCCTGATGGGAGAGACGCAGGATGGCGGTCTCGCCGAATTCTGCCGTGCCAAGGCGCATCAATTGGTGCGGATTCCCGACGCGGTTGGTTTCGAGCAGGCGGCGGCGCTGCCGGTCGCCTATGGCACCGCCATCCGCATGATGAACCCCATCGGCAAGATCAAGCCCGGCGAGAAGGTGCTGATCCTCGGCGCCAGCGGCGGTGTCGGCGTGTGCTGCGTGCAGCTTGCCAAGCTGGCCGGCGCCTACGTCATTGCCTGCGCCGGCAGCGAGGAGAAGGGGCGTCGCCTGACCGAGCTTGGTGCCGACGAGATCGTGCTCTACACCAAAGACGACTTCATGAAGACGGTGTACGAACGTCACGGCAAGCCGCATCGGCGACGGTTCGTCGAAAGCGGCGGCGTCGATGTCGTCGTCAATTTCACCGGCGGTGATACCTGGGTGAAGTCGCTGCGCTGCTTGAAGCTGGGCGGTCGGCTATTGACCTGCGGCGCTACGGCCGGCTACGCGCCGACGGAGGATTTGCGTTTCATATGGACGTTTGAGCTGCAGATTCTCGGCTCCAACGGCTGGGAGCGGGACGACATCATCAAATTGTTTGATCTGGTTGAGGCCGGCAAACTCAAGGTGCTGATCGACAAATCCTACCCGCTCAAGGAGGCGAAGGAGGCGGTCCGCGTGATTGAGGATCGTGGCGTGTTCGGCAAAGTCGTGGTGACGCCTTGAACAAATCCGTGACACAGCCGCTGACCGCAGCCCAAATTCAGCAGATGCTGGATGTCTCGCCGTTCAATCTCTTCCTTGGCCTCACCGTTGTGATGGCGGATCCGGCCAAGCAGGAGATCACGATGAAGTCGACGATGCGACCGGAATTCGAGCGGCGGCCGGGTTCGAAGCAATGGCACGGCGGAGTGATCGCGTCGGTGATCGACACTGCCGGCGACTTTGCCGTCGGTATGATGGTTGGCCGTGGGCTACCGACCGTCAACTTCCGCGTCGATTATTTGCGGCCGGCGATTGACACCGCGCTCGTTGTGATCGCGCGCGTGCGCCGCGCCGGCAAGAGCGTCGGCGTTGCCGACGTCGATGTATTTGACGAGAAGGGAGCACTGCTCGCGGTCGGCCGCGGCACCTATTCGACGCTTGAAACCACATAACAACATCACGAGGGACGGACAACGCGCAACGAGAGGAGCCGGTTCGACAAATCACAGGGGAAGGGCAAATCATGAGCAGGCTTTCGAGACGCGATTTTATGGCGGCGACTGCGGGCGGAGCGCTCGCATCCCGCTTCGTCCGCTCAGCCGCCGCTGCAACCGCGCCAAAACGCGGCGGCACGTTGATCGCCTCGTGGGGCGGCTTCGAACCGCAATCCCTGTTCGTGCCCGCAGGCGGCGGGTCGAGCCCCTACTTCACCTCGACCAAAGTCCTCGAGCGCCTGCTCCGGCTCTCGGTCGATCTCACCTTCGAGCCGGTGCTCGCCGTCGACATCAAGCCGGCTGCCGACTTCCACAGCTACACCATCAAACTTCGCGACAACGTCACCTGGCACGATGGCAAGCCGTTCACCGCTGACGACGTCGTCTTCACTGCGATGGAATACTGGAAGCCGATCTCGGCCGGCGTGTCGCTTGACGCGCTGCAGGCTGCTGAGGCCGTCGATCCGCTCACGGTGGTGCTGAAGTTCAAGGCTCCGGTTCCGGAGTTCTTCCTCAAATCCGTGCTCGCCGGCAAATCGGGCCTGGTTATTCCAAAACACGTTTATGCGGACAGCAACATCATCACCAACCCGGTCAACAATACGCCGATCGGCACCGGCCCGTTCAAGGTCAAGGAATGGGTGCGCGGCAGCCATGTCGAATTCCTGCGCAACGACAAATACTGGAATCCGGAACTGCCCTATCTCGACCGGCTGGTGATCCGCTGGTGGCGCGATCCGGCGTCGCGCTCGGCCGCTTTCGAGGCGGGCCAGCTCGACATCGGCACGTTCAATCCGATCCCGATGCCCGATATCCCGCGTCTGACAGGAGGAGGGAAGTTCATCGCCGAGACCAAGGGCTATTCGAACGCCGCGTGGGTTACCACCGTCGAGTTCAATCAGCGTCGCGAGGCATTCAAAAAGCGCGAGGTGCGCCAGGCGCTGATGTGCGCCATCGACCGGCAATTCATCGCCGAGACGATCTTCTTCGGCCGCGCCCGGCCATCGACCGGCGTTGTCCATGCGTCAAACACGATCTTCTTCACCAAGGACGTCCAGCCATATCCCTTCGACGTCAAAAATGCCGCCGCGATGCTCGATGCCGCCGGTTATCCGGTCAAGGGCGGTTCGCGCTTCAATCTCAGCCTGGTTTCGGCGGGCTGGTTCGAGGAGAACATCAAGATCGGTCAGTATGTCAAACAGGCTTTCGAGGACCTCGACATCGCGGTGGACCTGACGGTTCCGGACCGCGCGACGTCGCTAAAGCGCATCTACACTGACTACGATTACGACGTCGCGATCTCCAACAACTCGGCGTCGATCGAATTGATCCCGAGCACGACGCAATTCTATACCACCGACGGCATCGTCAAAGGCGCCGCGTTCCGCAACGCCACCGGATACTCCAACCCGAAGCTCGACGAAATCGTCGGCAAGATGACGGTCGAAACCGATGAGCCGAAGCGCATTGCGCTCGCGAAGGACTTTGATCGCCTCGCCAGCAGCGAGGCTCCGCTGTTGCCGATGGTCGATCTCGACCCGGTGACGATCGTCCGCAGCGACGTCCGCAACCATTCCACTTCCGCGGACTTCATGGGTGAAAGCTGGTCGGATATGTGGCTCGATCGCGGATAAAGGAGGGCAGGATGCGTCGTATCGTGCTCCGCCGGCTTGCGCAGATCATCCCGCTGATCCTCGCCGTGATCGTGCTCAATTTCGTGCTGATCCATCTCGCGCCCGGCAGCCTGTTCGATGTCATGACCTCCGAGCAGCAGATCACCGATCCGTCGATGCTGGATCAGTTGCGTCACACCTACGGCGTCGATCAGCCGACCGCGGTCCAGCTCTTCAAATATATCTGGTCGGTAATGCGGTTGGATCTCGGCTTTTCGTATCGGCAGAATGCGCCGGTGCTCAACGTGATCATGCAGCAGCTTCCGGCGACCCTGATCCTGATGCTCGCCGCCACGGCGATCGCGCTCGTGGTCGGCGTTACCGCCGGTGTGCTCGCTTCCATCAGGGTCAACACGGTCTGGGATACCCTGATCTCCCTGGGAGCAGTGTTTTTCTTTGCCGCCCCGAGCTTCTGGCTTGGCATCATGATGACGGTGCTGTTCGCAGTGAAGCTTGGCTGGTTTCCAGTTGGCGGGATGCGCACGATCGGGTCCGATTACGGTCCGTTCGGCGGCGCGCTGGACGTGATGCATCATTTGGTGCTTCCGGCGACCGCGCTCGGCCTGTTTTACGCCGCGACCTATGCGCGGGTGATGCGCGCGTCGATGCTCGAAGTGTTGCGGCTCGATTTCGTCCGCACCGCGCGCGCCAAGGGTCTTTTGCGCAAGCGCGTGGTCATCGCCCATGTCGTGCGCAACGCCCTGCTGCCGATCGTGACCTTGCTCGGCTTGCAACTCGGGACCTTGCTCGGCGGCAGCGTCGTGATCGAAGCCGTGTTCAGCTGGCCGGGGATCGGCAGCCTGTTGTTCGACAGTGTAATGAGCCGCAATTATCCGATGGTGCTCGGCGTTCTCGTGCTTGGCTCGCTCCTGGTTGCCGTCGCCAACGCCGTCGTCGATCTCCTCTATCTGCGGCTCGATCCGCGCATCGCGCGGAGGTAGCGGATGCCGGCCTCAGCCCTGGACTTCGCCCGACGCTTCATCCGCAATCGCGGCGCGCTCGTTGGCTTCGTGCTCGTCCTTGCCGTCATCGGCGTCGCCGTCGCGGCGCCTTGGATGTTTCCGCGCAATCCCCTGCGGATCGTCGGCCGGCCGGAGATATGGCCTTTTACATCTTGGCGCTATCCGTTGGGGACCGATTCGCTTGGCCGCGATATCGCGGCAATGGTTGCCTATGGCGCCCGCACCACGTTGCTGATCGGGCTGTTCGCGAGCCTGACGGCGACCGTGATCGGGATCAGCATCGGTGCGACCGCTGCCTATTTCGGCGGCTGGGTCGACGAGGTGCTGATGCGCTGCACCGAGCTGTTCCAGACCATTCCGAACCTGATCTTCGTGCTGACGATCGTCGCCATCCTCGGCCAGAAGATCGAATACGTCACCATCGCGGTCGGGATCGTGACGTGGACGCCGATCGCGCGGCTGACCCGCGCCGAATTCCTTTCGCTGCGCGACCGCGAATTCGTTCAGGCCTGCCGCGCGATGGGGATGGGAAACCTTCGCATCATGCTCGGCGAAATTTTGCCGAATGCATTGCCGCCGGTGATCGTTCTCTCCTCCCTGGTGATTGCCGGGGCCGTGCTGTTCGAGTCGGCGGTGTCGTTTCTGGGCCTTGGCGATCCCAACGTGTCGAGTTGGGGCCGGCTGATCGGCGATGGCCGGACGCTTATTCGAACCTCCTGGTACATCTGCGCGGTGCCGGGGCTCGCCATCATGCTGACCGTGCTGGCGCTGAACCTGGTGGGCGATGGTCTCAACGACGCGCTCAACCCGAAACTGCGGGATCGCTGAAATGGCTGCGGACCTCGCTCCCAGGCCGGCACCCATCTTAGCGCTGGATCAGCTCCAGGTCTCGTTGTTCACACGCGGCGGCGTGTTGCCGGCGGTCGATGGTCTCTCGCTGACGGTCGCGCCCGGAGAGACGCTGGCGATCGTCGGCGAGTCCGGCTGCGGCAAGTCGCTCGCGGCGCTGGCGGTGATGCGGCTATTGCCCGAGCCGCCGGCGAAGATCGTCGGTGGCGCCGTCCGCTTCATGGGACGCGACCTCGCCGCGCTGTCCGAACGCGAGATGCAACGGGTGCGGGGCAGGGAGATCTCGATGATCTTCCAGGACCCGATGACCTCGCTCAATCCGGTGACCACCGTCGGCGCTCAACTGGTTGAAGCGATCCGGCGTCACACCGATGTATCGCACCGGGAGGCCGTGAACCGCGCGGTCGAACTGTTGCAGCGGGTGCGCATCCCGGACGCCGAGCGCAGGCTCGCCGACTATCCGCACCAGATGTCGGGCGGCATGAGCCAGCGCGTCATGATTGCCATGGCGATCGCATGCGGGCCGAAACTCCTGATCGCCGACGAGCCCACCACGGCGCTCGACGTCACCATCCAGGCGCAAATCCTCGAATTGATGAAGGAGCTGCAGGCGACTTCGCAGATGGGCCTGATCATCATTACCCACGATCTCGGCGTCGTCGCCGAGACTGCCGACCGGGTGGTCGTGATGTACGCGGGCCGCAAGGTCGAGGAAGCACCGGTCGAGGCATTGTTCGAACGGTCACTGCATCCTTACACGCGCGGCCTGCTCGGCGCGACGCCATCCGCGTTGCGCCGGCGCCGCGGCCGCCTCGCTGAAATCGCTGGCAGTGTGCCAGGTCTCGCCGAACTGCCGGTTGGCTGCGCGTTCCAGAATCGTTGCCCTGAAATGTTCGATCGCTGCCGGGCCGAACGGCCGATCCTTAGGCCTTTGCTTCCGCATCGTTCCGCAGCCTGTTTCGCTGCCGAAAAGGAGTTGTCGCGCGATGCCGCTGCTCTCGGTGCTTAGCCTTTGCGTCCAATACCACAGCGCGCGCGGCGTCGTGCGCGCGGTCGATGACGTCAGCTTCGATGTCGAAGCGGGTGAGACGCTGGGCCTCGTCGGCGAATCCGGCTGCGGCAAGTCGACCCTTGGCAAGGCGATCATGCGGCTGGTGCCGGCCTCTGATGGCCTTGTTGTGCTCGATGGCCAGGACATCACGCGCATGGAGGGCCGCGCGCTGAAATCAGTGCGGCGGACTATGCAGATGATCTTCCAGGACCCTTACGGCTCGCTCAATCCGCGCCACACGATCGGCACCATCGTCGGCCAGCCGCTCAGCGTCGCCGGCTGGTCGCGCCGCGACATCCGTGATCGCGTCACGGAGCTGATGGAGCAGGTCGGGCTTCCGGCCGAAGCGGTGCGGCGCTATCCCCACGAATTCTCGGGCGGGCAGCGCCAGCGCATCGGCATCGCCCGCGCGCTTGCGCTCAATCCCAAAATCATGATTTGCGATGAGCCGGTGTCGGCGCTGGACGTGTCGGTGCGTGCGCAGGTGATAAACCTGCTGCGGGATTTGCAGCAGGCGACCGGCGTGTCCTATCTGTTCATATCGCATGATTTGTCGGTGGTTGAGCACGTCTCCGACCGGCTGCTCGTGATGTATCTCGGCCGCATTGTCGAAAGCGGCCGCAGCGAGGATGTGTGGCAGCAGCCGGCGCATCCTTATACCCAGGCGCTGTTGGCCGCAGCCCCCATCGCCGACCCGCGGTTCGCGCGCAGCCGGACCAGGCGCGTGCTGGAGGGCGAACTGCCGAGCCCACTTGATCCGCCGCCGGGCTGCGCCTTCAGTACCCGCTGCCCGCTGGCGCGCGAGCGCTGCCGCCAGGAACGGCCAGTGCTGCGCGCGATTCCGGGCGGGCGCAAGGTTGCGTGCCACTACGACCTCATCGAGCAGTCTGCGGCGTTATCGCTTGCGGTCAGTGCTGCCAGTTGATCCATCAGACACGGAGTCCTGCGATGCGTTGGAAGAATCTT
>WNFM01301751.1_pt1 | contig 27988 bp, 26 predicted proteins | sample 5400271 | NCBI WGS metagenome assembly WNFM01 (sample SAMN13153352, study PRJNA577476) | soil metagenome | isolation source: 60 cm saprolite on Douglas fir-dominated hillslope | place: USA:California | collected 2013-09-17 | reverse complement strand
GGTGCTAATTCAATCGCCAACGTTTTGACCAATCCAAGTACACCATGTTTGGCTGCGACATAGTGCGCCAGGTTTGCCATCCCCTTCATGCCCGCAGTGGATGCGATACAGATAATTTTGCCACTTCTCCTGGGGAGCATGCTGGGAATGCAAACCTTGCAAGTGACCCATACTCCCTTAAGATCGACGTTGATTGTCTCATCCCACTGTTGCTCGCTCAACTCCCAACTGGGAGCAAAAGAGTAGAGGCCAGCGTTTGCTACCACGATATCAATTGGCCCCAATGTGCCTTCTGCTTGCTCAACCAGGTTCTGCATTGCTACTAGTTGCGTTACATCAACCTGGGCGGCAACCACAGCAACTCCCAGCTGTTCAATCTCCGTGACAAGTGCTTCTAATTCCTGGGGTTGAGCCAATGGATAGGGTACAGTACTATACTGGCGGCAGGCATCGCATAACACCAGGTTGGCTCCTGCGCGGGCAAACGCCAGGGCATGAGCTCGCCCCATACCATGGGCTGCCCCGGTAATGAAGACAACCTGTCCCTCAAAGCGTTTTGGATTAGTAGACGCCACAGATCCCATCAATTGTGAAATCCTCTATAATCAGCTCTTCCTCAATCTCCTCAACCAGGTCTACTGCATCTATAGGATCGGTTTGAACTGTGGTAGCTACTATATCATCTGTCGTTGAGAGGGGTTCAATAAGAGGAGACTCGTGTGCGGAAAGTGGTGCGTTCTCCATTAGCGTACCTCATTTCTGTTACTGGTTCGTACTTTCGTCTTTTAAGCATACCATCTGTTGGGTCTTGAGACAAGTCTATACTGCGAGCAAGGTGAGCGTCATATTTTTGCGGGCGTGGTCACATGGGAGCGCAGCGATACTCCGCACAAGCTTGTTTTTCCCTTCGAAATGACCTATGCTTTGAGCGAAAGCATTTCCTGCTTCAAGGGTGAACAAGAGTTCCCTCACATTTACTCGCTTGCGTAACCTTTCATATGCGTTGATACGAAACCTGGTCATCTGCGGGTCGAAGCACTATACATACGAGAAGGGCCACCAAAAAGACGGTTGCCTAAAGGGGTAGCATTTGGCTGCCAAATATGGTTAACCTGAGCGACGGAGTCGCCTCCGCCGCTCAGGTTAACCACAATATGCTTCAAATCACAGGTTGGCAACATCAGCGATGAACCGAAGATGCCTGGTCCCGCCGAGCAAGACGCCAATTACACTGCGGGTGCTCATTTCAGGCGAGGGGCTCCACCATTGGACGCATCTGAATCTCGATGATGCGCGAGTTAGCAGACTGTGTGCAGGCCAGGAGGACTGCTCCTGCAACGTCCTCCGGGTCAAGCATCCCTGACTGGGCGACGCTTTCCTCTGTCCGTCCCTTCCCCAGCGCAAATTCTGTCTTGACTCCGCCGGGACAAATCACCCCTACTTTGATACCATACGGACGCAATTCCTTGTCCAGCGCTTGCGCGAACCCCACCTGCGCAAATTTCGTTGCGCAGTACACCGCTTCACCCGCAAAGCCATAAATGCCAGCCATGGACGAGAGCATCAGAATCGTGCCTGATCCTTGCTCCATCATCAGGGGAACTGCGTGGCGGCTAAAGAGGAACGTAGAACGGACATTGCTATCCATCATCTCGTCATATTCTTCTGCACTGGTCTCGATGAGTGGTTTGTAGTTCCCCACTCCGGCGTTGTTAATCAGGATATGCAATCCTCCGAAGTGCTCTTTTGCTGCCACAATGGCACGCAGAGCTGTCTCCTCCTCACGAACATCTCCGGCGACCGCTACGGCTCGACCACCTGCGGATTGGATCATCTCCACCAGCTCGTCGAGACGTGGCTTCCGACGTGCAGTTAGTACAAGACTGGCTCCTTCTTTGGCCAGCGCCAGCGCGCACGCCTTGCCTATACCTGCACTGGCTCCCGTAATCAAACAAACAGACCCAACTAATTTCTGACTCATATTTTTCAACTCCTCACGTGTTCAGTAGCTAGCCTCTGAGACCAGACTCTGAAAAATATCACCATTCCCACTTTCATGTCATGCATGTGCCGGACCTTGCAGGATCTCTTCTGGCAGGGTGGACAAAGCGGCCAATTCCTCCATGAACTTGATCATGATGGAGAAATCCTCATCCATCCCTTTGGCCATGGCAGCGGTATACATCTGCTGGGCAGCCGCCGTAGCTGGCATTGACACGGAGAGATCGTAGGCCCGGCTCAAAACCAGGCTAAAATCTTTGTGCATGAGCGAGAGGGCAAAGTTCGTTGGATACTGCTCTCGCCTCACATTTTCCAGCTTGGACTTCTGACCGGGGGTGAGCACGGCCGTCTGCCCCAGGACGTCGAGCAGCAATCCCTTCTCTAGACCCGCCTTTTCACCAAGAGCAAGAGCTTCGGCAAGGGCCTGCATGCCCAGGCCAAGCAGGGTATTGACCACCAGCTTCATCGTGGTCCCCATGCCGCTTGCGCCCATATAGAAGCTGTTTGTCCCCAGCACGTCTAATAGGGGTTTGCACTGCTGATAAGTCTTGTGCTCCCCGCCGACGAAGATCACCAGGCTGCCCTGTTCCACTTGTGGCACACTTCCCGAGACGGCAGCATCGATCATCGGGACGCCTTTCTCCTTCGCCGCCTGGTAGAGACGACGCGAAGCGTCTGGAGAAACCGTACTCAGATCGATAATCATCGAGCCACCATGCACTCCGGCAAGCGCACCGTCGGGACCGAACATCACGTCTTGCTGGGCCTCGTCATTCGTCACGCAGGCCATCACAACCTGACTGCGAGCTGCCAGGTCTTTGGGCGTCTGGACAACCAACGCTCCCCGTTGTCCTACCTCCTGGGCCTTCTCCTTTGTACGATCATACACGGTCAATTGATAACCAGCATCAAGCAGCCTGCGAGCCATAGAAATGCCCATGTGCCCCATGCCGATGAAGCCAATGCTCGGTTTCAGATGGTCGCCTTTTGTATTCATCACAATACCTCTCTTTCATCAGAGATGCTCGTTCATAAAAGAGATCGCCACCCTGTTTTCTTGCAACTGAACACCCACCTCTTGAGCAAGCTCTTCGTCATCCGTCAGCAAATCTGCTATCATAAAAGGATAAAGTCGGAGGGAAGTCTAGAGTCTCTAACCATTGCCCCAGACCCCCTCAGCAAGCGTGGATCCGCGTGGAGCGCATCCCACACAGATAGTATACTGGAAGGATCAAGGGAAGTCAGCGCCCATCAGATACCATGTCAGTTCCCTTCACTTCCCATTCATGGTTGCGCTCCTGTGGGTCACGCGGAAAGGAGCAGGCGCGCCTCATCGAGGGGTACGCCGGTAATCCTCTGGCCCTCAAGATCGTGGCGGAGACCATCGCCGAGCTCTTCCGGGGGAGATCGGCCCGTTCCTCGCCCAGGACACGGTGGTCTTTGGCAGCATCGCCGACTGCTCGACGAGCAAGTCGCCCGCCTCTCGACCCAGGAGCAAACGGTGCTCTCGTGGCTGGCTATTATGCGCGAACCGGTGACCCTCGAGGAGCTGAGCGCCGTACTGGTGACGCCACTGCCGAGTGTGTAGGTGCTGGAGGCGGTGGACGGGCTGCGTCGGCGCAGCCTGGTCGAGCGCGGACAACGCCCAGGCAGCTTCACGTTGCACTCGGTGGTGCTGGAGTACATGACCGCGGTGCTGATCGCGGAGGCGGCCAGCGAGATCGAACAGGGACGGCTCTCGCGCCTCAGAGACACGCACATACAGACACTACCACATCCTGATCCGGTACAAGTGGTAAGCTGGAGTCCAGATGGGCGCTTGCTCGCCGGTGGCGACTTAGAGGGATGTATTCGGTTGTGGGAGATCCAGAAGACCCAACCAGCCACCGGCGTGCAGACACCCGTGAGGCATACCAGCTGGGTACTGGGACTGGCCTTTGCCCCCGACAGCCGCACTCTGGCCAGCGCGAGCTGGGATGGCACGGTCAAGTTCTAGTATTGGGTTAGACCGCTAAATAGTCTTTTTTCTGATTGACACATCTGACTCATTCCCACGCACGAGCGAGGTCAGGATGCCGAGCGCGGCAAATGCGGCGCACACCAGGAGTGCACTGTGCAAGCTGCTCACGAAGGCGCTTTGAAGTGAGCTGACCTGTTCGGCCGAGAGCGTCTGATGCTGTTGCTGGAGGGCGAGGATATTTCCTGCCGCCGACCCTCCAAGGCCGACAAAGACGGCCCCTGCAAGCGCAACGCTCAAACTCTGACCGATCACGCGTCCCGTTGCCAGCAAGCCCGAAGCCGCGCCCTGCTGAGAACGCGGGGCCGCGCCCATCATTGTCCTGGTATTGGGAGCTTGAAAAATGCCCTGCCCAATCCCTGTGAAGGCAAGCCGCCAGATAATATCCCAGGTCGAACTCTTCTCATTCAACTGGCTGAGCAGGATAAGACCGATACAGGCAATTGTCAGCCCGAGAGGAGCTAACCAGCGCGAGCCAAGCCGATCTGCGAGCGTACCGCTAATGGGCGCGACGACGACGATGGCCAGCGACAGAGGAGTCAGCAGTAAACCAGCCTGTATGACAGAAAAGCCGCGCAGCTGCTCGAAATAGAAGGGCAACAAGAAACCGGGCGCGAACAGGGCGAGCATGGCCAGGTCAAAGCTGATGTTGGCCGAGGCAAAGACGCGGTTCGTCACCAGTTTTAAATCGACAACGGGGTCCTGAACACGACGCTCGACAAGGACTCCCGCGTAGAGTGCTCCCGCCCCGATGATCAGGGCGATGAGCAGGCGAAGCGAAGTCCAGCCCCACTCCTGGCCGAAGGAAAGACCGAGGGTCACCGCTGCCAGGCCAATACCCAGCAACGTCGCACCAAGCGGATCGAACTTTCCTTGCCCCCGGTGCATGCGCTCGGTGAGCAGGCGCTGCGACGCGATGAAGAGGAGAATCCCTATCGGCACATTAATATAGAAGATCCAGTGCCAGCTCAGATATTGCGTAATGATGCCGCCGATGGTAGGGCCAGCGCTGACCCCCAGCGCCACCACGATGCTGTTCATCCCCAACGCCTTTCCTCGCTCATGGGCGGGAAAGACGCCCGTGATCATGGCGATATTGACGGCAAAGATGAGGGCCGCGCCCAATCCCTGAAACAGACGGGCCGCAATCAGCACCCCCAGGGTGGGTGCCGCACCACAGATCGCTGAACCAAGGGTAAAAACGACCAGGCCTGCCAACCAGATCGGCTTGCGCCCGAGCATATCTGCAAGGCGCCCAAAGGTAAGCAGGACCGCCGCGATCGCCACCAGGTAGCCGATGATGATCCACTCGACCGAACCGCTGAGCGACACACCAAAGGAGTGAGCGATGGCTGGCAGGCTGATATTCACAATCGAGCTATCGAGCGTCGTCATAAACGCACCAATGCCGGCCAGCACGAGCACCACCCATTTATTGGCCTGCTCCGGCCTGTCGGCGCCCGCTGCTGGGGTTAGATGTTCCTCACTCGCTGCAATCATCTCATGCGGTTTCATTGCGCTCTCCTCACTCCTTGTTCAGCTTACACGACTATTCCAAATAGGCTGGCGATAAACACCACCTGTCCAATATTGTCCCCTTTGCCTATGCCTTGCATCTGCCCTTTCCTCATTATGTTCATGACTTCATACCCTTGCAGGGTTCGCCACGCGCTCTGAAAGGAGAAGAAGCCCAAACCAGGCTTGATGAGCCGTTTATTACAGCGATGTTCGGAAAACTTGAGCCATCTCAAGGCTGGGATAAAAACTCTTTCTAAAGATCTATTTCGTCCTGTTCTTTCCAAACTTGAGGGCTCAATCTTTTGAGCCATCTCAAGGCTGGGATAAAAACTCTTTCTAAAGATCTATTTCGTCCTGTTCTTTCCAAACTTGAGGGCTCAATCTTTCTAGTCACCTCTGTAAAGCGATGATCCTGCTCGACAATGTTATTCAGGTACTTCACTTGTCGCAGATCGCAATGAGCAGGAGACTTCCAGGTGCTTTCAGTTTGGTTAGGGCTAGTGGGTATGTAGAGTTTTTGTCGACGGTAATAACCCGAGGGACGCTCGTATGAGTGGCATCGGCATGGTCGAGTGTTCCGCTGCGTCTCTGACCAGATTGATATCCTTCAAGCCTAAGACCTGCCGAAATCCGGCGGGACTGTGACGTTTCTCAGCAATCATCTTGCCATAGTTCTGGTTTTCGTGACAGCCTCACTCGGCTGATGCGCCAGTCGAGCGCCCTTCGCCGTCAATGCTTCTGCTTTATGCAAGGTACGATTATAAACCGTGAGGGTATAGCCTGCCTTGAGAAGGCTGCTTGCCATAGCCTGTCCCATATTGCCAAGACCAATAAACCCAATTATTTCTCTCAATACTATCTCCTTTGCTGAGGCGCCTTGCCCTCTTTCGTCCTAGTATAAGGAGGAAGTGTCATGAAAGCGTTATGAGCCTCGTCATGAAGGTACTCTCGTAATTCTCTCTTTTCTTTCTTCAGGCTGCCTTATCCCAATGACGCCCGCTCTCCCAATAGCGCTCAATTTGCTCCAGGCTTCTCCCTTTCGTCTCCGGAACGAGTATCCAGCAGAAGATAAAGGCGAGAACCCCAAAGAATGCATACAGCCAGAAGGTTACAGGAGCGCCCAGGGCTCCAACAAGAGAGAGAAAGGTGATGCTCACGAGCAAGTTGGCAGCCCAGTTCGCAAACGAGCTGATGCTCGCCCCTGCGGCACGCACTCGTGTCGGAAAAATCTCCGCACTCATCAGCCAGAAGACCGGGCCAAAACTGAGCGCAAACGCCAGGATATAGATCATCAAGGCGATGAGCGTCAAGCTCCCAATGTGACCCGAATTGAAGGCGAAGATCATGCCGGCCGCCCTAGCCGATCAACGAGTAAGATAGCCACAATCGTCGCTAGCACGTTCACGACGCCTACAACCGACGTGGCGAGAATGGCACTGGATGCGCTCGCAAACCCGGCTTGTTCAAAGATGGTGGGAGCATAATAAATCACGGTGTTAATGCCGACAAGCTGCTGGAAGACGGCCAGCCCTACGCCCACGATGAGGGCCCCTCGCAGGCGTGGTGTGAAGAGTTCACGTACGCCGACCTGTTGTCGCTCCTCGCTCAACGAACGACGGATATCAGCCAGTTCGTGCTCTAGTTGTTCTCCCTTGATATGTTCAATCACCGTCTTGGCCTTATCCCATCGCCCTTTACTGGCCAGCCAACGCGGCGTTTCAGGACAGAGCAGCATCCCCAGAAACAAAGCGATACCGGCAATCGCCGCACTGGCAAACATAGGTGGCCATCCCAAACCCGCATGGGTAAAGGCCAGGTCGACCCCATAGGAGATTGCGATCCCCACGGTGACCGCTAATTGGTTAAAGGTGACCAATGTCCCCCGCAGCCGAGACGGGGCTATTTCCGCAATGTAGACAGGCACGACGCTCGCAGCAGCGCCAATACCTAGACCCACAATGATACGGCAAACGAGAAAGAACACCAGGTTAGGGGAGATCGCGGTGAGCAGGGCTCCAGCGGTAAAGATCACAGCAAGTAAGAGAAGTGTCTTTTTCCGTCCAAGGGCATCATTGATCCGCCCAGCTATGATGGCCCCGATGATAGCGCCGACTAAGACGGCGCTGACAGCAATTTCTTGTGTGGTTGCATTGAGCGCAAAACTTTGTTTCAGAAACAACAGTGCGCCTGAGATGACCCCTGTATCATAGCCAAACAGCAATCCGCCTATTGATGCCACAGCTGCAATAAAGTACACCGACAAAGAGCGTGGTGAGGGTGGTGCCCCAGTTGCGTGTCGTCTTTCTCTCTCCTGGAAAGCCATAACTATACCTCCATTGGTACATAAACCTTATCGTCTCTAACCCAACCAACTACATATCGTCCTCTCTGGTGCTAGTATTATAAGGAGGGAGTGTCATGAAAGCGTTATGGGCCTCGTCAGCAGTACAAGCCAGTTCACTTTGTCCAAAGTTTCGCTTCGTTGAACCGTGCAACGGGATCTCTGCTGTGCTTTAAATCTCCTATGCCAGATAATTCCCAAGAAAGATGCCACAAACCAATCAAGTTAACATGATTGGTGAGCATAAAATGATGGAGCTCTCCTCGCACCTTTCCCTTGCATCTGACCCACAGGCGCGAAGCCAGGGGAAGTGACGGGAAGTGACACGGCGACTGATCGCGCCTGCTCCTTTTCGTGACGCCTCAGCAGTCGTCAGCACGCTCCTTGCCTTCTCATCTTCAGCCAGACAGCCGCCGAGTACGCGCTTCTTGCGTGACCCCAGGAGGGAAGCAAGGGGAAGTGAGATGCTATCCGATGGTGACTGACTTCTCCAGGACATCCTGCTAGACTATTCATTGAGGAGAGGATGACGCATTCAGAGTAGAGGTGGTGGAACTTCTCATGACACGGACGTGAAGCAGACCAGAGGCTTCACGTCCGTCTGGTTGGGAGAAGTGAGAGAGCCAGAGGAGGATGGTTATGGAATGCCGAGAGCCTTCCCCACCTTGGACGGGACACCCTGTCCAGGGGACAGGTCATATGAAGCGAGTACCTAAAGAGGTATGAGCATCCTGGTCCTCCCTCGAGATGAAAAGAACATGAAAAGAACATGAGATGAAGGGAATATGCCATGGGTCTGTTACGTGGGGCCGTGTTCGGCCCGCCTGAAGTGTTTTATGATGACAGCCGCCTCACCTTTGCCTTGCGTAAGGCGCAAGCCTTGCTGCTCTATCTGGCGGTCGAAGGGGGTCTGCACCCCCGCAGCAAGTTGGCGGCTTTTCTGTGGCCTGACAGCGACCCCCACGATGCGCGCACGGCCTTGCGCAATGCTCTCGTGCTGCTGCGCAGCCTGCTCGCCGACCCTGACGCCTCTGCTTCCCAGCATTCCCCGTCTCCCGGACGGGGTGCCCATCTGCTTAGCTTGCATGATGCACTCGGTTTGAACCCGCAGGCTCCAATGGAGCTGGATCTGGACGTGGTGCAACAGGCGTACGACCAGGCCCAGCGGCACGTCATGACCCCATCTGAAGAGCAGCGCGCTGCCCTGGTTACTCAATTGCAGCGCGCCCTGACCCTGGTGCGTGGTCCCTTCCTTGATGGCTTCTGGCTGGGGGAGGACGCCCCCTTTGATGAGTGGCGCGTGCAGCAGCAGCAGCAGTGGCAGGTGCGCCTGCAGCTGCTCTGCGAACGGCTCTCCTGCTGGCAGGAGAGCGGCGGGGAGCTTGAGCAGGCCATCGACACCCTCACGCGCTGGCTGGAGCTCGATCCGCTCGCGGAGGAGGCCTATCAGCGCCTCATGCGCGTGCAAATGGCACGAGGCGATGCGAGTGCCGCCTTGCAGGTCTACGCCACCTGCCAGAAACGCCTGGCCGAGGAGTTGCAAGTCAAGCCTTCCCCGGACACGGTGGCTCTGGCGGAGCGCATTCGCGCCACCGTGGCTCATCGCGGGAACGCTCCGATCCGTCACGTCATGACCAGTGTGGAAAGCCGACCGCCAGGCGAGCTGGTCGCCCCACTCATCGGACGGGCCGCCGCCTTCAGTCAGCTCGTCGCGAGCTTTCAGCAGGCGCGGAGTGGGCAGGCGCAGGGCGTGCTGGTTGTGGGCGAGGCGGGCATCGGCAAGACGCGGCTGGCTCGCGAGTTCGTGGCCTGGGCCCAGGCTCAGGGCGCCGAGGTGCTCAGCGGCCACGCCTTCGAGCTGAGGGGACGGCTGCCCTACCAGCCGCTGGTGGAGGCCCTGCGAACGCGGCTGGAGGAGGAGAACGCGCCGGAGGATCTGCTGGAGGACTTGTGGCTCTCCGAACTGGCGCGCCTGCTGCCGGAGCTGCGGGTGCGCTACCCCGATCTGCCGGCTCCCACCGAGGATGAGCTGACCACCAAGGTCCGTCTGTTTGAAGCGGTGGCGCGCCTGGTGGACGCCCTGGCGCAGCGCGCACCATTGGTGCTGCTCGTGGATGACCTGCAGTGGGTGGATGAGGCCTCCCTCGACCTGATACGCTACCTGGCACGGAGCTGGAAGGGACATGGCAGCCGGGTGCTGCTACTAGGGACGGTACGTAGTGAAGGGCTGGAACTCAACCCGCGGCTTTCTGCTCAGCTCGCCGACTTTGGCCGCGATCTGCTGGCCAGCCAGGTGCCATTACAGACGCTGAGCCAGGCGGAGACCATCCAGCTCATTCAGGCTATCATCACGGAGGGAGCGCACGGCACGAGGAGTGCGGGTGATCACCCCACGGCTCTGCCCTCACGAGCCGCGCCGGGGACATTGCCGGCGCAGGGGTCGGAGAGGCCGCTAGTGGCGCTAGGCGACTTCCTGTTTGCGCACACGGGGGGGCAGCCGTTGTATCTGCTGGAGACGCTCAAGCTGCTACGGGAGTGGGAGTGGCTGGTGCCACGGCTGGAGGCTGATGGCACCTGGCGGCTGGAGCTAGCTGTTGAGATGGCTACCATCGTAGCGCAGGAGCAGTACCGGCGCGCGCTGTTGCCGCCCTCGGTGCGCACGATGATCCTGGCGCGCCTTTCGCCGCTATCGCAGCCAGCGCGCCAGCTGGTGATGGCCAGCGCCGTGCTGGGGACCTCAGCGAGTGCGCAACTGCTGTGGCAGATGGCCGAGCTGGGCTCCCTGCCCGGCGAACAGGTATCGCAGGCCAGCGTCGAGGCCCTGGAGGAAGCCGTCAAGAGCGGGATGCTGCGCGAGGAGGAAGCAGGGGGAGGGCGCCTGGGCCGCTATCGCTTCGTCCATGATCTGATGCGCAATGTGGTCTACACCGAACTGGGCGAGGCGCGGCGGCAGGTCTTGCACCAGCGCGCCTTTGCATTGCTGCAGGCCGAGAGAGCGCAAGCCTCCGAGCTGGCCTATCATGTGCTGGCGTCGGGGCAAGCCGAGACCGCCCATCGCTCCAGCGTGCAGGCCGGGGATGAGGCCATGGCTGTCTTTGCCGTCGAGAAGGCTATCGGGCACTATGAATAAGCGGGTTCCTAGCTCTATGGCCTGGAGAGGGCGATTAGTAGGCTGTGTTGCAAAAATTGGGAGGTACAGAAAAGGAGGAGGACTTGCATTTCTTGTGGCGTCATTGCCCACTGTCGTATCAGGAAAGAGCAATTATGCGGCCTTGCATGGCAGGCAGTCTCCTCCGTCATTGGCACAAGCTGTTGAGAAGTTCGCTTTTGATGGCGTGAAGAGGAGCTTCCCACTCGCGCATGTTCCGTACAAAGTCAATGAGCTCCGGCTGTCAGATCGCTCAGGTCATAGCCTGCCGATCTTGTGTGGCATGTATGGGATGAGTTCTATACATGCGCGGTATGACGCCATGCTTGACCCAACTGTGCCAGAAATAGCGTTTCACAGGGCCTATGGTCCGGGCATTGAAGCGACCCTCACCTATGAATATAATGCAACGCCGGGCGCAGGACCCTTGCAGACTCTTGCGTCCCTACAGGCAAGGGCGGTAGCGCAGGGCGAACCATTACCACCATTGATGACCATCCCCGGTTGGCAAGAGTCCGACTCTATGGACTACCGCGACTTTGAGAACGCCATGCACGCCGATGAGCCTATCGAGTATGCGTTGTGTCAATGGCTGATGCTGCACGAGGATGATATCGATGGGTTCACCGATGAGCAATGGGAAGACTGGTACCAGTACGCGCGGGCGCATTGCCCACGCTTTGATAAAGAGCAACCGAAATATAGCAGGCGCGATGAGACAATGTATTCGTGACGTGTTCTCTATCATATTCTGCCTGCGATCATTGAATACTGTTCACTCTAAGGATCTGCACCGAAATCTCGCAGGAGTGAAGCAAGTGGAAGTGAGATGCCATCTGATGGGGACTGACTTCTCCAGGATATTCTTATAGACTATTCATTAGAAAGAACTGGAGGGACCTGGTCATGCATCGCTCCGTTTGTTCTGGCCCATCACGAACGGTGGGATGGCCACGGCTATCCCTACGGACTAGCAGGAGAAGCCATTCCGCTTGGAGCGCGCATCCTTGCCGTCGTGGACGCCTACGATGCTATGACCGAGCAGAGGCCGTACCGGCAGCCTTGTACGCCTACCGAGGCGCAAGCAGAAGTGCGGCAGTGCGCAGGCAGTTCCTATGCCCCCATGGTGGTCAAGGTCTTACTCCAGGTGCTGGACGAAGAAAAGAGAGCTACTCGTTGAAGGAGGAGAAAATGAACTTCCGACGGAATGAAAATAAGACGAACTACAAGGATGGCTCCGAAGCGTTACGCCGGGTAGGCTTCACAGAGAACGAAATACAGCAGTTGACTCAACTGCGTAGAGATCGAACCGAATTAGAGATGTCTCAAACCTCTGCGGAATACCGCCGCCTTGCATTTGTGCGCTGGCTCGTTGCTACGGGGAAATTATCGGACCAGCTCGCTTGAACAAGGACGATGCGATGAAGAAGAAAGGGCTCGCATCCTGGTGGTGGATGATGAGCGTGAGATCGTGCGCCTGCTCCAGCGCACCTTGACCGCTCAGGATTTTACGAAATATGCGCTCTTGAAAGTCCTCATCACCAATCGCGACACGATTCTGAGCAGGCAGGTGTTACTTGGCCAGGTGTGGGGGCAGGCTACGGGAGCACCATTCATTGCCTGCACGTCTACATTGCGCAGTTGCGCCGCAAGATTGAAGCGGATCCCAGCCGACCACGTCTGATTGTGAGCGTGCCAGGGGCGGGGTATCGCTTTACCTCTGAAGTCGCGCTTTTTCTCCTCCAATACCCGGCTGCAAGCCAATGCCGTCTGGAATGTGCTCGTGTACAATGGGCAAACGTACACTGCCAGAGCATTCGTTCTTTGACAATGGAGCATTGACATGGTCAATGAGCTGGCCTCGCACCCCAACCCGCCTACTAAATGTCTCGTACATTTGATTTAATGATATCTACGACCTCATCAGCGCGCCCTGAGAGCATCAGCTTGGTCATCGATAACGCATACCCCTTTACTTGATCAAGTTCAATGTGCGGAGGCAGAGCAAGCGCATTTGGATCCGTAATGACATCGGCTACGACAGGACCAGGGTGGTCAAGCATCTTTTGCAGACTGGAGCGTACATCGGCCGGATCCTCAATACGAATACCCAGGAAGCCTATAGCTTCAGCCACCTTCGCGAAGTTTGGATTTTTGAGATCCGTCTGATAATCAGGATAGCCCGCCACTTCCATCTCCATCTTCACGAGGTCGAGCTGGCTATTGTTGAAGATAAGGATTTTGACCGGTAGATCGTACTGCAACACCGTGAGGAGGCCTCCCATCAGCATAGCAAAGCCACCATCCCCACACAGAGCAATGATCTGGCGATTGGGATACAGGAGTTGTGCACCGGTAGCCTGGGGCAAGGCATTGGCCATGGAACCATGGTTAAACGAACCGATGAGACGGCGCTCTTTCATGGCTTTGAGATAGCGTGCCGCCCATACAGTAGGCATCCCCGTGTCAGCAGTAAACACGGTGTCATCGCTCGCCAACTCGCTGAGCGTGGCAGCCACATATTCAGGATGAATCGGTCGTCGTTGGTGTCCCTGCTTGACGTAGACGTCAAACTTTTGACGCATCTCCTCAGCTTCGTGCAGCGCTTTTTGCAGGAACACCTCGTCCTGTTTCGGCTTCACCAGTGGCAAAAGCGCGTTGATGGTTTCTCTGATATCTCCCCACAGCCCTAGATCGAGGCGAGAGCGACGTCCAAGATTTTCAGCACGGATATCGACCTGCGCGATGCGTGCTGATCTGGGCAGGAAGGCTTCGTAGGGAAAGTCGGTTCCCAGCAGCAGCAGGAGATCACATTCATGCATGGCATTATATGCAGCTTTGCCACCAATTAAGCCTGTGAGACCGACTGCATAGGGGTTGTCATACTCAATGGATGATTTGCCCCGTAAAGTAGACGCGACCGGAGCTTGCAACGCCTTGGCGAGCGCAAGAACCTCGTCGTGGGCATGAGCCGCCCCAATGCCACAGAAAAGCGTCACTTTCTGTGCAGCATTTATAAGATCAGCGAGCTGAGCTAGAGATGCATCCGAGGGGCGGATGGTTGGGCGTTGCGTCATCGGTCCGTGGACGAGAGCATCATTGGGCATGGGCAGGGCCGCGATATCTCCGGGAAGGGCAATGACTGCGACGCCCTGTTTGCTCATGGCCGTCTGCATCGCAATCTGGAGGGTGCGTGGCATTTGCTTCGGGCTTGAAATAAGCTCGCAGTAGTAGCTGCATTCTTGAAACATTCTCTCTGGATGGGTCTCTTGAAAGTACATCGTGCCGATCTCGTGACTGGGGATTTGAGCGGCGAGAGCAAGCACAGGTGCGTTACTTCTATGAGCATCGTATAGTCCATTGATCAAATGCACGTTTCCTGGTCCACAACTTCCCGCGCATGCTGCAAGGTTACCGCTTAATTGAGCTTCTGCACCGGCCGCAAATGCGGCTTCCTCTTCGTGACGGACATGGATCCATTGCAGCTTCCCATTGCGCCGTACCGCGTCTACGACAGGATTCAGGCTATCTCCGACGATACCATATATGCGTTGTACCCCAGCCTGTACCAGGTGTTCTACAAAGACATCACTGATCGTTTGACTCATCTATCTCTCCTTTCATCTTTCTATCCCGCGCATGCGCAAGGATGTATTATTATGAGGAAGCTTGTTGGGAAGTGAGTGATGCAAGGAAGCATACTCTGCATTCTACTTCCAGTATATACTCACACAATGCACTACTCGCCATCCCACCAGAGAAGAAGTGAGGCTGGACGCTGCGCAGCGTCCAGCCAATGAATGCCCCCATCTACGCGTGTCCGCACTAGTCGGTATTGTTCATACCTTGCATGACCTCGAACAGGAACCACTTGCGGCGTTCGGTCTCATCGAGGATCTCTTGCAATGCATTGCTGGTGGCTGAGTCGCGGCTCTTGTCGCACACGGCAATCGCATCTCGTATCATCCTGGCAATGTGTCCATTGTCCTGCATGAGCCGCTTCACCATCTCACCTGCTGGCACGAAGTCGGTATTGTCATCCTCGATGGTCTGTAATTGACCGATATGGCTGATACTGCGGATAGTGGTGCCGCCAATGCGGCGGACGCGCTCCGCCATGATGTCGATGGACTCAAACATCGCATCGGCTTGCTCGTCGAAGAGCAGGTGATAGTCGCGGAAGTGCGAACCGGAGAGGTGCCAGTGGAAGTTCTTCGTCTTGACATAGAGCGCGAAAGCATCGGCGATGAGTGGGTTGACAGCCTCTGTAACGGCTTGTGCTTCCTGCGGCGTCAGATCGGTCACCGTCGCCAACTGCGCCGGTGCGGGGGACGACTTTATGTGGGTTTTCGTTGCTTGTCGAGTTGTCATAATCTTTGCTCCTTATGTGGTATCTGAAAGTTGTTTTACGTACACTGCTACTATTCTATCGGCCATTTTCCCTAGAAAGATAGAGGTGGTTGCATATTTGGTAGGGGCATAATCCATTCCGCTCTGGCCTTGATTGGCTCTCCAGGCAGGCGCAATGGATTATACCTCTGCATCGTTGTGGTTCCTATGTCCTCTTTCTCGGCTGTTGCTGCTCAAGAACTCTGTCGGGTTGAGGAGACCTCATTGATATAGAACGTATCCAGACTATGCTGGAATGACTGGGTGAGCTGGTACGTGCTCTTATGCCACCTCTCATCCATGAGAAGAGCGGGATTCGCAAGTTGTCCTTTTTGTTCCAGTATCTGAAGTACTGCCCCAAAACCAGTAATAGCAAACGCCGGGAGCTGGTAATTCGTGATATCAGAAGCTCGCTCCTTCCAGGCCGCAGTAAATGTCTCTCTTACTTCCTGCAAACTGAAGCGGCTTTGATTCGATAACCCAATTTTATACTGATGCCAGAGCATATTGACACGGGGAGCACTAAAGAGGATCTCATCGTGCAGACGCTTGCAGAGGCTCAGATTTCGCCAGATCGCCTGCTGTTGCAAGACGGAAAACAGTCGCGCATCTTGATAGAGAGCCCCTTCCGGATCATCACGATTCTGTTTTAGAGCCACATTGGTTGCGCAGAATCGCTCATAGGAAAGGTGGAGATTACGCAACGCGACTCTAAGATGCAGCAAGCGGCTGATGAAATCCTGAATCAGGTTTTCTAGCTCACTATGGGATGGGGGAAGCTCGAGTTTGACTGGTTCTGTATACTCGACATCATACATATCGCCCGGCGGAATTTCTCGAGCAAGATCTGCATAAACCTCGGTCATTTCTCCTGCTGTTGCAGATCCAATAAGCAGCGGTACACTGATAGCGATGGCTTCCGATCCGGCATAGAAACACATCACCCCTGCTGCTGCAAGCCGGGCAGAGAGATCAGCAGTTGCTGTTGCGCACTGTTGAATGTGTTGGTTCTGTTCAGTTGTAATCTTCATGAGTCGACCTCCTGCCAGGCCACTACTGGCTTGAGCAGCAGTTCACAACTCAAAGATGGTCTGTGAAGTATAATGCCCCGCTGCCCGGCTGCTTCTGGCTTCTGCTTTGCGAAGACTGATTACTCTTCTTGCTGCCCCTGTTCCTCTCTGGTCCGAGTATAAGGAGGAAGCGTCATGAAAGCGTCTCGCGGGCTATTTGCTTGCTCGATTAAGAGCATCAAACTCCTCCTGGCTGAGCCTGATCGTCGCACCAACGATGTTCTCTTCAAGATGCTTCACCCTAGAAGTTCCAGGGATAGGCAGCATCGTGCTTGAGCGTTTGAGGAGCCAGGCGAGCGCAATCTGACTGGGCTGGGCGTTGTGCCGCTTTGCGATCTGGTCGAGGGGGCCGCCGGAGCGAGCCAGTTCTCCAAACGCCAGGGGGGACCAGGGGATAAAGCCGATACCCTGGCGCTCACACAGATCGACCATCGCCTCGGACTCGGCAACCGTCATCTGTTCGGACTCACGGTTAGCCAGATTATAATAGTTCTGAACAGTGACAATGGGCACAATCTTTTGGGCTCGCGCCAGTTGATCGGTCGTGACATTCGAGAGTCCGACATGGCGAATCTTCCCTTCCTTCCTCATCTTCGCGAGTTCACCGACCGAGTCTTCAAAGGGAACCTTGGGATCCGGGCGATGGAATTGATAGATGTCAATGCGATCGAGGCGCAGACGCCGCAGGCTTCCCTCCAGGGCCTCACGTAGATGTTCGGGGCGTCCGTCTTGAGGCCACTGGTTGGGGCCAGTACGCAAGAGGCCCCCTTTGGTCGCGATGACCAGGTCTTTCGGATAGGGGTAGAGAGCTTCGGCAATGAGTGATTCGCTCACCTCTGGCCCGTAAGAGTCGGCGGTATCTAACAGGTTCACCCCCAGTTCCAGGGCGCGGCGCAGGACGGCGATGCATTCTTGCTTGTCAGCCGGTGGTCCCCAGATGCCTGGGCCTGTGAGGCGCATGGTTCCGAAGCCGAGACGGTACACCTTCAGGTCTCCGCCAATGGTCAATGTCCCGCTGGCTGTAGCGGGTCGTTGGTTCGTGTGCTGCATGCAGCTTTCTCCTTCTCTATTCGTTTAGTTCGTCTTGTTCTTCAACTGGGGATGTTGCTGCAACCCTGTGAAGCAGAGTTGCAGCAAGGTTTCTCCTCACATTCCCTCTGGAGCAGGTCCTCCTATAGGAACCGCCTCGCACATGATGCGCTCGATCTCAAGCAGCGTTTCTTGAACCAGGTGCATCTCGCCTGCCAGAGCGCTTTGCGCGAGCTGCCCCGGCTTTTTCGCTCCGACAATGACCACATCAATCGCGGGCCGGGTCAGCGCCCAGGCGATGGCCAATTGCGCCACCGTATAAGCAGGTTGCTCGCTTGTCAATAGCTGAGCTGATTCTTCCTCCCGAGCATCTGACTCTCTCCTTGCTCCCGACCGGACGGACGTGAAGCAGACCAGCGGCTTCACGTCCGTGTCATGAGAAGTTCTACAACCCATTCACTATATGAGTCATCCTCTCCTCAATGAATAGTCTAGAAGAATGTCCTGGAGAAGTCACCATCCATCAGGTGGCATCTCAGTTCCACTTGCTTCCCTCTTGTGGGTCACGCAAGAAAAGCGTGCTCGGTGGCTTTCTGGCTGAAGCTGAGAAGGGAAGGCAAGGAGCGTGATGTGAGGCGTCACGCGGAAGGGGCTGGTGCGAGAGCCCCTTCGTTTTCTGCTCACCAATCATCTGGGGGTGTTCAATTGCAAGAAAAAATGGTAGAGATCTCTTATAGGAGTATCTTTAATAGCGCAAATGGTGTCGATCTGACCTGAGCAGCTCTGATGAAAGAGAGGTATTGTGGTGAATACAGAAGGCGACCATCTGAAACTGAAACAGCATATTCAAGCTCCCTTGCTCATCGTGCATTGACACTCAAACCACCATCGATGACCAGGCGCGTGCCGGTAATGTAGCTGGCCCGATCAGAAGCCAGAAAAACGATCGCGTCGGCAATCTCGTCCATCATGGCCCAGCGTCCAGCAAGAATGCCCTTTTGCTGGCAATAGTCCGCCAGCCATGCGGCACGACTCTTGCCAGCCTGGGCAGCTTTTGTATCGGCCCAGATTTCACGCCACTCGGTACTAATCAGACCGGGCACAACGCTGTTCACCGTGATGTTAGCGGAAGCCAGGTCATGAGCTAAGTAGGTTGAGGCGTGCATCATCGCCGAGTTGTTGATGCCATGTGTCATAGCACCTTCCCAATCCATCATCCCCGCTGAACCGGCAACATTAATAATGCGCCCACTGCCATCAGCGGCAAGGTGCGGTAGGAAGGCGCGGATGGCACGCAGCATGCCGATGGTCTTGACGTTCATATCGTCAAGCCAATCCTCATCATCCCAAAGAATCTGCCTGTCTGGACGTCGCATGCGATTTCCGGCGGTGCACACCAGGATATGGATGGTGCCAAAGCGAGTGGCGGCGGCGGCAGCAGCAGCATTGACTGCGTTTGCGTCTCGCATGTTGGCGGGGATGGTGAGCACCTCAACGGGGTTTTCGCTAGTGATCTCGCTTGCAGTCTTGTCGAGATTTTCTTTTCCGCGGGCGAGCAGCACCAGATTAACCCCCTCGACCGCCAGGCCTTTCGCTGCGGCCTTGCCAATCCCCATACTTCCGCCCGTAATGACGGCTGTGCGTCCTCTCAATCCAAGCTCCATGTTATTATTCATGCTCCTTTCAAATGGCCACTCATGTGCGAGATCAGGAAGACCCCAGCGGCTTACTTAGAAACGCTTCCAATTCCGACGACCGGCGCGGGAACGTTCCCAGAGTGAACTCAAAGATTACATATAGCGGTTTGAGGTACATCGATATGGCGATAAACACGTTCTACTCCTTTTTCTCTCTGTGCGAGGCCATGTCCTCAGCGTTCGCACCCTCAATGAGGGTCGGTATTCTCCTCGCCAAGCGAGGAGAATACCACGTTCGGCGTCCAGGCGCTTAAAACGTCGGTAGAATAAATCCCGCCCTGGCCACAACGTAATCACGCGATTCGACAGCCAGTTTGCGTGCTCGATCCAGGTCAACGTTCAGGAGCTGCCCACTACGCTTCATGGCTCGCCCGGCAATGAAGACCGAGTCGACGTTTCCCGTGTCTGCGCCCACCACCACGGCACCAACAGGATCATTCAACGGGAACACATTCAGGCGGTCTGCACGTAGCATGATGATATCGGCCTCTTTGCCGGGAGTGAGCGATCCCGTCTTGTCAGCCAGCCCGACGGTACGCGCCCCTTCAATGGTGGTAAACTCTAACACATCCTGTACCGTGACCAGGTTCTCGCCATCGAAGCTCCCACCGTAGAGCGCGCGCTGGTTGACCAGGGCGCGTTGGATCTGAAAAGCTGCTCGCATCTGCGTAAACATATCACTGCAGATATTTGTTTCGACATCCACGCTCAAACTTGGCCGGGCCCCTAGCCTGAGTATGCGATCCAGGGGAGGCATACCATGCCGCATCTGCATTTCGATGGCGGTGGCAATTGAGAAGGTACCTCCTGTATCCACGATGTACTTTAATTCCTCGTCACTGAGCGTACTGCAATGGATGTAGGTGGTATCGGGGCCGAGTAAGCCCTCCTCGTACATGTGCTTAATACCGCCCGAGAAGCCGTTCTCGCCGACACCAACATGGACAGTGATGGGGGCGCCGACCTCGCGTGCCAATGCCCAGTCATGCCGGACCACCTCCATCGTCGTGAACTCGGGCCCGCGTGGTGCCAGAGCCAGGGTGAGCAGCTGGTCATCCGACGAGAAATACTGGGTGCGAAGCCGCCGAATGTCTTCGGGATGCTTCAGGCTGCTGTTGAACCACCAATCTGCCAGTGAGGTGTTCGGGTTCCCATAGGCGAAGACCGCGCGTGTCCCCGAATCATGCAGAGCCTGGATCACCGCGTCCGAGTGATCGGGTGTATTCTGGATGTGGGACCAATCGAGGATGGTCGTAATACCCGCATCAATCGCTCCCAGGGCACTGATCAGATTGCCCGCGTAGGCGTCCTGGGATCGGTACACTGGTGCAAGCACTCCCAGGACATCGGGGAAGTAATTGGCAAGGATACCATCCGCTGAGATATTACGTAAAATGCCTTCCCACATATGGCGATGGGTATCGATAAGCCCGGGCATGACAATCATGTTCGAGGCATCGATGACCTCAGCATCGGTGACACCGAGGTCCGGTCCAATGGCAGCAATTTTCGTGCCCTCGATCAGGACATCGGCCCGCCAAAAGTTGCCGAGTTGCTTATCAACGGTGATGACGCACCCGTTTTGGAGAAGAATCCGATTGAGAGTCATACTGTGTCTCCTTTGCGCACAAGCTATTCATTGCAACCCAATGTACTAGAGTGTAATGAAGCTCTTCTCATGGCAGAAACGATAGTTCGTAGCATGCTCCTTGCGCGAGAAGAGAATCAGCGGTCTTTCTAGTGTCCCTCATAGAAGAGGCCTATGCCGTGCTCGAAGAAATCAGCGGATGGACCAGGCCCCCATTGGTTGAGGGTCGTGTCGGTGTTCGGCCAATCGAGCGGTTGATACGTCGCCTCATCCTCGATGCGCAGCAGGTCGGCGAAGTACTCGACGACGACACCTGCCGGGTCGAGATGATAGGAGAAGAGGTTGTTGCCTGGCCCATGTCGGCCTGGCCCCCAGATGTAGGTCATCCCGTTGGCCAGCAGATGATCGCCCATGCGCTCCAGATCCGCCCAGCTCTCTACCTCCCAGGCGTAGTGCTGCAACCCGTTGGGACCACGCACAATATTGAGTGTATGGTGGTCGGGTCCGCAGCGCATCCATACGATGTCGCTCCCGATGCGGTCGGAGAGGCGAAATCCTAGCACCTGTCCGAGGAAGCGTTCCATTTCCGGGACATCCTCGCACTTGAGCATCGCGTGACCGAGTTTGCGCGGGCGAACACCCGGCCCGTTATACAATGCATCTGCCGTGATGTGTCCGATGCGACGCGTTCGTGGGTCCTTCTCTCCTGATGGTTGCGGTTCGGGCGGTGCCGGGACATAGACCTCGAAAACATGCCCTCCAGGTCCCTGGAAGCGGATGGATTGGGCAAGCCCCGGCTCCTGCGCTTGGGGCGTGAGAAGAGGTACTCCCTCCCGCTCAAGGGCTGTACTCAGTTCCTCCAGCGCTTCGATGCTGATCGCCTCGAGGCCGATATGATCGAGGGCAGCCCGGTCTGAGGGGCGCAGTTCCAGTGTGTGATGGTGTTTTCCGTTGGTGAGGTAGGCCGTGCTGCCGAACCGCGTGACCTCGCGCAGTCCAAGAATCTGCGTCGCGTGCGCAAGTGAGTCATCAAAATTCGGGACTCGAATGCTCAGGTGTCCAAGTCCCCGAATCATGTCCGCCATAGAGATTCCTCCTGTTCGTAGTACACCACCGGTGCTCCTCTCAGCGCGAGCTCGCTCAGGTGGCTTACAATACATGTCTTCTTTGACCAGCGAGGAGAGACCTCGCGTGAGATGGGCCTCGCCTCTCATCATTGGTTGTATGCCTCTGTATGCGTCTACGGATTGACTGGACCAAGCACGTGATTACGGATGCGCCCGACGCGCTCGATTTCTACCTCCACGATGTCACCTGCCGTGAGGTAGATGGGTGGTGAGCGCTTGAAGCCCACGCCCGATGGTGTCCCGGTCGCGATGATGTCTCCCGGTTCGAGCGTCATGATTGAACTGATGAACGCGATCAGTTCCGTGACAGGGAAGATCATCTGTGCAGTGCTCGCGTCTTGCAGCGTTACCCCGTTGACTCGCGTGCGCAACTGGAGGGTCTGGGGGTCGGGAATCTCCGAGGTGGGGATGATGCCGGGTCCCATCGGAGCGAAGGTGTCGAGGGCTTTTCCCGCAACCCACTGGCTTGTCTGCATTTGCAGGTCACGCGCGCTGACATCGTTGAAGACGCTGTAGCCCGCCACATAGTCCAGCGCTTCGGATGCTGGGACCTCTTTGCAGCGCTGACCGATGACGACCGCCAGTTCGCCCTCGTAGTCGATCTCACGGCTCACCCGTGGCAGCAGAATCGCGCTGGAGGGACCGGTGAGAGCATTCCGGAACTTGGCGAAGAGCACTGGCACCTCTGTCGGAGCTATCTTAGCCTCGGCGGCGTGATCGGCATAGTTGACGCCAATACAGATGATTTTATCTGGATCGGGTACCGGCGGCCCCAGTTCAATCGACGCTACCTGGAACACCTCCGGCGCAGCGGTGTCAGCGTCAAGCACCTCACGAGCCTGCCCGAAGACCCTGCGTACGTTTGCAGATCCGGCGGTGAGCAGTTGTCGGGTCGTCGTCTCATGGACGCCATCATGCCAGAGGGTTGTGACGTCCACGATGCGACCATCGTGTTCCACACCCGCACGCCAGTTTCTCTCTGTGTCGCCTTGCGTTCGATAGCTGACCAGTTGCATTCTTGCTCTCCGTTCTGCTGTTACATTACGATTGCACCCACAACTATCCTCGTATCTTCACCTACCAGCCGTCGCTACTAATGGACCAGGCATTTATCGGCTCACGCGCCTCGATCTGTTTATACTTGCCAGAGAAGAAGAGTGTCCATACAATGGCTGGCGTTCTTGTCCCGTTATCTCCTTTCTCCATCTCAGGGCTGATGAACTTGCCGGTGGTGGTCGCCTGAAACGACCATTGGCTTCTCTTTGCTTCGAACTATGAGACTGCGAGAGAGTTCACGAAGTATATCCAATTCTTATGTGAAAAGAATAGGGGGAAGATGGAGCGTGTACGATAGAAGCTGGATTGCCTCGTATTGAAACATCTCTATCAGCCCAGATACGAATGGAGGATGTACACCTCTCAAAGTATATCCAGATATCTACGGTTTTGTCAAGGAAATTATATCCAATTTTGCGTGCTCCATAAAATTTCTGAAAAGTCAGCCTGATAATGAGGCTGTTTCTTCTCTCAGAGCCTGCAATAATCTTTCTCATCGGCAAAAGCGGTGGAGAAATTGGATATACTTTTCTTGACAGATCGAGGGGAAGTGTATATAGTAAAGGGAGGAGGAACAGTATGCCTAACCATAGTTCTGCTCAGGATGTCCCTGCCTCTTCCCTGGATCAGCACACGATGTATGAAAATAGCATCAGCGGAAGAGATAGTACCGAGGTTGCATACCTGCAGCTCAGGAGAGCGATCTTACGCTGCGAAATTCCGAGTGGGATGCACCTCTCACAAAGGGAACTCTCTCAGTTGATGGGAGTTGGTCGGACACCTCTTCGCGAGGCTTTGCGCATGCTGCAACGCGAGGGACTGGTTGAGGCTGAACCCAACCACCGTGTCCGTGTGGCAGGCTTCTCCATTCCTGATCTTGAGCAGTTGTATGCGATGCGCATCAGTCTGGAGGCACTGGCCATTCGTTTGACCGTTCCTTTCCTACAAGCAGCTGAACTGAACCGGCTCGAAGGATTCCTCAGACAGATGGCCGGGCTGAGCACTCCCGAAGAATATGAACACTGGGAAGTTCCCCATCGGGCCTTTCACCTTGGTCTTGTCGCCCATGCCGGTACTCGTATTGTGACCATGCTGGCGCAACTCTCGGATCATGCCGAGCGCTACCGGCGGTTCTATATTACTGAGTCCCCACGGGCCTTTGAGCAAGGGATGCGTGAGCACCAGGCGATTTTAGATGCCTGTCTTGCGCGAAACCCCGGAGCGGCCGCCGAACGGCTCGCCCGGCATTACTCGTCGGTGGTGCTAGGCACACTTGCGGTGCTGGCTCCCGAGTATGACCCCGTGCTGGTGCGTACTGCGCTGTATACTGCAATGCAAGCGCAGACGGGTGGAAAGAACGGAGCGCGAGACCCAGGATAATGGGAACGATTGTCGTTTCAACCATACCATTGCTGGTGGTCTTGGCCCAGAACTACGCTCACTGCCATAAAGGGCAAAGGAGATTCGGAGAAGTGGGTACTTGACAATTCGCCTCACAAACGGCGCAACATCCTGGAAGTATTATATAGGCTCACTCCTGGAGTACCAGGAACCAATTTCAGACCTGCTGCTTGCTCCATAGAAGGGGATGCAGAGGGACTTCCCTCAAAAATTGCGCGCATCCGCACGTCCAGGTCTCGTGTTCACGTAGAACGTGCCTGGGCAAAGGCTTCAAACACAGGTGCAAGGCTCTGTTGCCCCAGGTGCTGCCAACGTTCGTTCCAATCTTTGCCGCAGGTATCCTGCGCCACTGGGCTGACCTGTACTCGTAACCCCGCCTGGACAAGTTGATCGGCAAGCCTGCTGCTGGCCTCTTTGCCGCCATCGTCTCCATCAAGGGCCAGCACCACCGTTTTCACCTGTGCAGGGAGCCACTCAACCGGCATAGCAGTCCCAACCAGCGCAACTATCTCTGCTGCCTGCAAGCCTGCTGCCAGCAACGTCAAGCGATCAAAGGCGCCTTCAACCAGCATGATGGTGGGCGGTAATTGCTCAAAATCCACGCCAAACCAGCCCGCCGGGGAGGTCTTGATCCACCTCTTCGGGCTTCCTGGCCGCTCGAGCAGCGCCTTGTGGATCGTTTCATTCATCCCCGGCTGCCAATGCCACAGCGAACGTCCAATATACCCCCTCCCATCCAGCGAGTTCAGAGGGAAGAGCAGACGATCAGCCCACCTGCGTAACAGGCCTCGCTGCTTGCGCATCTCCGGCCCGTTCAACAGCGTTGCTGGCACATACCCAACGCCCGTCGCTAGTGCAGTCTTGAGCGGAATGCCGCGCTCACGCAGGTACATCTGTGCTCGCTGGGAATGAGCCAGTGTCTGGCGCATCTGCTCGTCGAGTGCGCGCAGAGTGTGAAGTTCATCCTGCTGCCACACGGGAATCGCTTTCGGGGGAGGCAGCAACATGGGCTGGACGACATATGGTCTGGGCCTCCTCGACTGCATAAAAGGCGGGTGATAAGAAGGCAGCGCGGCTGAAGAAAGCCCCTGGTAATGAAAGTGAAGCAGGCGTTTGGCCACAGCGCGATTCCACTCGACCACCAGCACCGTCGCTTCACAGGCTGCGTTGAAACAGTGGCCCCAGCCGGTCATCTTATTGATCGAGAGGGAACGCTGGTGGTCGCTTCCGTGGATATGACAATAGGCTCGCACATGCTCTCCCAGATCCACAGGATGGCATAATTCACGCTCCAACACGATTTCGACGTGTTTGCCTTGATGGGTAGAGATAGTAATCATACGTGTTTTCTCAGGGTATGCGATTTCTGCCTCTCTCAAAAAGCTCTAAATTTAGTATATTTGTTCTAATATTATACAACAAAAAACGAGCATATGCCAAGGAGGCTCAGATGGAGTGGTGACCGGAGCGAAAGATGTTTCACATGAGACACACGTCGAGTATCGCGACAACGATCAATCCGCTACGAAAGAAACCAGTGTCCTGGCTACCTGGGATCGTTCTAAAGCCAGGATGTGAGCCTATCCTCGATCCGGTCAGCAGAAGTAATACGTTTACACTAGTTGACCGAAAATGAAAGGGTTTGATGCCCGGGATAAAGTAGTGCGCGGGCGGTTCCTGCACAAGGTTGTTCAAACGTCTGCATCTGCTGTTTCTGTCAAGCTGCTGACCGCAGAAAAGTCGAAACAGACAATGCTTGTCACCTGCATCAATGACCCGATAGGATGGTGTTGTCAACATACTAAGAGAGGAAAGAACTTGAGCAAGAGCATAAGGCTGTTCACTTTGGCTCCTGTTGTCACGATCGCTCATACCCCGCCTGCAGAGATCCCAGCACTGCAGCGAGGGCACCAGACATAGTGCGTTTGCACTAGCTCATTATTTGCCTAAGCAATGATAATGTGGTGCTCAGGATAGTACTCTGGAAGGCTGTGTTGCAAAAAAGGAAATGACATGCAAAGGCCTGTCTCCTGCTCAGTCATGCTCGCTTTCTGGACAGGCGACTCCTCGAGCCCTCCTCGGTGGGAGGATCCGCTTACCCTTGCGCCGTGAGCGTGGCACGCAGCAGCGGGCGCGCACGGTAAAAGTAGGATTTCGCTGTGTCGGTCGGTATTTTGAGCCGCTGCCCGATCTCAGTGAAGCTCAGTTGGTCGGTGTAGCGCAAGGAGACCACCGGGCGCATCCTGGGCGGTAACCCTGCGATCGCCTCACACAGTCTGCGCTGCACTTCGTGGCGCTCCCCCATTTCCTCTGGAGAAGGGCCGGGGTCGACGAGGGATGCCAGCGGGAACAGTTCCTCCCCCTCCTCCTCAGCCTCCCACTCCAGCTCAGAAAAGCGGACCAGACGCCTCACGCGCAGTGCATCGATACAGCAGTTGTGGGCAATGTGGTAGAGCCACGGACCCAGCTGTTCTTGTGCCACGCACAGCTTTGGCAGGGACACAAAGAGTTTGAGCAAGACCTGCTGGAAGACATCCCAGGCCTGATCGTTGTCCCTGATATAGCGACGAATGAAACGGAAGATCTGTCTATGGTAGCGGCGGACCAGGATCTCAAAAGCGCGCTCGTCGCCGGCAAGGGCTTGTCTCACGAAGACACGATCAGCCACCGCTTCCGGCTGGTCAGGAAGATGGATGCGTTGCTGCATACGGTACCTCTCCTTCTCACCCGTTCTCATCATCCTGCTTACACGTCCAACTTGCCTGTGAGAACGAGGAACTTGAGGAACTCCCAGCGGCGCACCAGGAGAGCACGGTCACTGCCTCCCGCTTGATACCACTGCTGGAGCCAGAGCAGCGCAACGCTTTCCTCAGAGGTAAAGCCACATCCGGCAAGTCTCTCCAGACCAGCCGCGGTCGTCTCTTTGTGTGCTGCCATCTCACGCTGTTCTGGCGCATCGATCGGTCTATTCATCAGTATGTCCTTTCTCCTGAAATTCCTGTGCAGAGATCGGGTGCATAGGGTAGCTCACTCCGTACAGAAGACTTCCACCCCTATGACGCCACAAGTTGCCTGGTTTTTTTACCTTGCCATGGGATGGCGGCTAACGCCGACTCCAGCTGATGCTGACTCTGGGCAAGGCGCCCTTCGGCCTTGTGCAGGTTCAGCGCACTGTTGATGAGCGCAATGTGCGAGAAGGCTTGCGGATAGTTCCCCAGCGCCATGCCGGTGCCTGAGTCGATCTCTTCCGAAAACAGACCCAGCTTCCCGCTATAGTTCAACAGGCGCTCGAAGAGCGTGCGGGCCTCGCCCACCCGGCCCTGCATTGCCAGGTTATCCACCAGCCAGAAGGTGCAGATGGTAAAGATGCCTTCGGAACCCGCGAGCCCATCCTCCGCGCAGTAGCGGTAGACAAAGCCCTGTTCGTCCGTCAGCTGCGCAAGGATGCGCTCCACCGTCGAGCGCATGCGTGGATCATCCGGGGCCACGAAGCCGACCAGCGGCAGCATCAGGGTCGAGGCGTCCAACACGCCCTCATCATAGGCCTGGGTGAACGCGCCGAGGGTCGGATTATAGCCGTGCGCCAGGATGTCGGCGCGGATCTGC
>WNFM01194464.1_pt1 | contig 27996 bp, 25 predicted proteins | sample 5400271 | NCBI WGS metagenome assembly WNFM01 (sample SAMN13153352, study PRJNA577476) | soil metagenome | isolation source: 60 cm saprolite on Douglas fir-dominated hillslope | place: USA:California | collected 2013-09-17 | reverse complement strand
CGCATACAGGCCTTGCTCGATCACCACGAAAAAATCGGTTCCGCCGATCCCGACGATCGCGCCGGGCGTCTCGAGCAGCCAGCCGCTGCGATTCTTCTCGCCGATGATTCCGGTCACGGAACGCATGCCGCCTTTCACCAGCTCGAAGCGGACCTGGCCCTGGTCCGGCTGCTCCGGACTGAAGACGAAAGTTTTGACGCGGAATGTCGCGTTCGAGGCGAGCACAACGATCTGCCCATCGTTGAATCGTAAAACCACGCTGCTCTTCGGGCCGGTGGTAATCGACACGCCGCTTTCGAACGCCTCCCCGGCGTTGAGGTGCCTGGCCCGTTCCGCCCGGGAGTAGATCCATGTGTCGCCGGACGCGCGTTGCACAAGACCCACGGGCGCCGCCAGCGCGGCATCGGCCCCGATCGCGAGCAGGCAGCAGAAGAGAAGGTAGGGAAAAGGATGTGCTCTCAAGGCCGATCTCCAATCGTAAAGAGATGCATGAACAGCGCTGCCGGAACCTGGTGGATGCCTACGATATGCGCTTGGAGTGGGATTATCAAACGCTCGCGTATAAAATCCGTCAGCCACGACCTCGCAAGAAGGCCGGGCGCGAACCCGATTGGCATGCACTTCATTCTCCAGGGAGGAGAACATGTTCATGGCGCGTACCGTAATGGTCATTGTCCTCATGATGGGCGGCTCGGCGCTGTGGGCGCAGACCAAACCCAAGCCGGCGCCGGCCGGTCCCGAGCCGCAGTTGCAAACGCAAAAGCCGACCGCTCCGCCGCTGCAGACCCAGCAGTTGCCGGGGCAGCAAGCGCCCGTCCAGACCCAGCGGCCGGCGGCGGCGGCGCAAGCGGCGCCGGCGCGGCCCACGGAAGTTTTCCTGATGCCGATGCCCAAAGGATGGAAGCAGGTTTCGGTGGACGAGCAATACAACATCCGTACGATTCAATATGTCCCGGAGGGTCAAACTCCCGACAAAGCGGAGGAGATGCTGCGCTCGCTGGCGTTTTATTTCGTCAGGGATGCGCCGCTGGACAACTTCATGGCGCTGGCCACCCGGCTGCCGAAAGACGAGTGCCAGGATGCCATGACGACGCCGGTTGCGAAGGGACTGATCAACGGCTTCGAATCCGTCTTCGCGACGAGGTTCTGCACGAAAAACAGGAAGAGCGGGCAGGGCGAGGTTACGATGTTCAAGCTGATCCAGGGTAAGCAGGCGCTGTATCTCGGCGAGCGCACCTGGCGCATCAAGGCCTTCGGCAAGGACAAGCCGCCGGTTGCGAAAGAGGTGTTCGAGGGCTGGTCGGAATACATGAAAGCCATCACCGTGTGTGTTGTCGACGATCCGGTGAGGCCTTGTCCGAAGGGGGCCGCAAAAGGTCCGTGACGAGGTGGGGCGGAGACGAGATGAGGCCAGTGACGATCGTGACGAAAGGCGGGGTGCTGCGTACTGCGTGCTGCGTGCTGGGTAAGGGCGAAATGCAGTAAGGCCCCAGGCTAAGTTCTTGCGCCTTTACACCCAGCACTCAGTACGCAGTACTATCCAACCGACCCCAGCCCCTGCCACGTCGTCACGAGCCCTACCTCGTCACGTGTCTTCCGTCACGACCCCACCACCGCCCGGCGCAAAAAAGAGCGCGGAATCGTTGAGATTCCGCGCCGTTTGCCGGGCAAGCCCGTCAACTGTCCCGATCAGTGCTGATTGATCGTTGCGTTGTTGCCCGAGCCGTTCTGCGCGATCGTTGCGATGTGCGAGTTGCCGGTCTGGTTGATCGTGGCGTGGTTGTAGGAACTTCCGAAGCCGGTCTGCGTGATGTTGGCCAGGTTCAGGTTGCCGTTTTGCCAGATAGTGGCGTCCTGGTACCACCCGGTCTGGTCGATCTCCGCGGTATTTCCGTTGCCGTATTGCGAAAGATTGGCGGTAAGCCCATAGCCGCAGCACGAGCTGCCCTCGTAGCCCTGCTTGATGGTGCCCTTGTTGCCGTCGCCGCCCTGGTTGATGTTCGCGTTGCCGGCAGTCATGTTGCCCTGAAAGATAGTGGCTTCATTGCCCGAGCCATACCATTGACCGATAGAAGCGTTGCTAAAGAAGACGTAGGATTCGGTGATGGTGGCCCTGTTAAGGCTGCCGTATTGATTGATCGTGGCGGAGTCGCCCCAGTCGCCTGCATATACCGAACTGTTCTGGGTGATGTTCGCCGAGTTGTTGTCTCCCGATTGCGTTATATAGCCGTTGACGCCGGAACCGTACGTATCGCTCTGGTGAATGAGCGCAGTGTTGTAGGAACCGGTCTGGTTGATGTTCGCGTAGGCATAACCTGCGTTGAACTGTTCTATCGTGGCCGTGGACGAATAGGCTGACTGGTCGATGGTTCCCGTCGAGCCGGTGGTGCCCCCGCCGAATTGGTTCACCAAAGCATAGCTGGAACTCTCGTCATGCTGCGTTACGGATGCGCTATTGCCGCTGGCGCCGCCGTACTGCCACACATAGCCCGTCGTGTTATAGACGTCGCTCTGCGTCACAGTGCCGGTATTGCCATTTCCTCCCTGATACACCCAGGCCGAGGACTGGCCGACATAGTAGGTCTGGCTGATGCCCGCGGAATTGCCATCACCATACTGCTGCACAGTGGCACTGGAGTACCAGGCCAGGTCCTGCGTCACATTCGCGGCGTTGGAGTTGCCTCCCTGGTCGACATAGGACGTCACCCAGTAAGGTGACCCGAAGATATTGTTGCTTTGAGCGGACGTGGCGCTGTTGCCGTTGCCGTTCTGATTGATGGTCGAGGTTGCGCCTGCCACGTTGACGGTCTGGTCTATCGACGCGTTATTGCCGATCCCGGTCTGATTGATCGTGCCGGTATTGCTATCCGCCAACGCCGGGCCCGACAGACCGAGCGCGAGGCAGATTGCTGCTGCTATCAGATTGAGCCTGCACATGTGTAGCCCTCCTCCTATGCTGCTGGTTGGACAATCACCGCCGTCGTGCTGGTGTCGCGCACGACAATGGCACAGTTGTTGTCACCGGCTTGCGTGACAATGTATTCAGGCCGTTGCGGGCCTGTGTATTGGGGAATCGATTGCTGGAATGCGCCGGGCGAACCGGCGTGAGGATTGGTCTCGTTGTTCCGAGCCGCCGCTTCGTCGAACAGGGAGTCGGAACTGCCAGCGAGGGCCGGGCTGAGCGGAGAATGGACGACAGCGCCCGCCCGGCATGGAATGCCGGACGTACGAACGACAACAAGCGCAACGGCAGCCACCGCTTTGCTGAACATGGGCCTCCCTTGCTGCCCGAACCGGTCTTGCAATCCGTGCCTACTCGCCCGGACCTCGGCGCGGACGAAAGCCCGCTGCCTGGTCTTCTCGTTTTTTTGCCTGCCCTTCTTTCTGGCCGGAGCCCTTTTTTTCCTGCCGGGGCCCTCGAACACTGCTTTCCATCAACTGCGTTGCCGCCAATTTACTTAAAGTTGCGCGTCTAAATTCTTAAATCCGCATCAACATTCGGCCGCAACACTTACTTCGACTGCGCCGCTTCGATGGCTACGCTTGTTGCGCGGCGTACGGCTTATTTTTTTATTATGTCCTTATCATGCGACAACGCAAGCCCCAAATTCCGTGAATGTCGTGAATGCCGTGAATGTCGTAAATCTGTAAGGCCTAAAGCTTTAGGGATGGTCAAGTAGTCACGGCCTTTACGGCATTTACGACATTCACGATATTCACGGCCTTTCCAGCCTTTTCTCCAGCCGCCTCACCGTCTCCACCCCGACATGCAGTCCCAATTTGGAGCGCCGCCAAAGGATGTCGTCCGCCGTCTGCGACCATTCCTGACTTATCAGATAGCTGATTTCCGCCTCAAAGAGCCCACCGCCGAAGTCTTCGCCGAGTTCGGCGACGCTGCGTGCGCCCGCCAGCAGCCGGTCGACGCGGGTGCCGTAGGCGCGCGCGTAACGCCGGGCAAGCACCTCCGGCAGCCACGGCGTGGAGCGGCGGAACCCGGCGAGAAATCCGTCGAAGTCCGCGTTCGGGATGTCGCCGCCAGGCAGCGCCGCGTCGGCCGTCCACGCGGCTTTCATGTGCGACAGGCTCAGCGTGAGCAGGTCGAGTGCTTCTTCCGCAAGGCGCCGGTACGTCGTGATCTTGCCGCCGAAAACGCAGAGCAAAGGCGCGCGCTCGGAGGTCGCGTCGCACTCCAGCAGATAGTCGCGCGTAACGGCGTCGAGATCAGTTGCGTTGTCCGCCAGCAGCGGACGCACGCCGGAATAACTCCAGACCACGTCGGCACTCGAAATGCTGCGTGCGAAGTAACGGTTCGCCATGTCGCACAGATAGGCGACTTCTTCATCCGTGATCGACGCATCGGCCGGATCGCCTTGGTATTCGACATCGGTGGTACCGATCAAGGTGAATTCGCGCTCGTAGGGTATGGCGAACAGGACGCGCTTGTCCGCGTTCTGCAGCAGGTAGGCATGGTCGTGCTCGAACATCCGGCGCACGACGATGTGGCTGCCCTTGGCCAGGCGCAGATGGCGGCGCGAGGTCATGCCGAGCGAATCGTGCAGGAAGTTTACGACCCACGGGCCCGCCGCGTTCACCAGCGCGTGGCAGCGTACGACTTGCGCGGGATGCCCGTCTGCAGGCTGCAACGTCACGTCCCACATGTCCGCGTAGCGCCGCGCGGATATGCAGCGCGTGCGCGGCAGAATCTTTGCGCCGCGTTCGGCCGCATCGAGCGCATTGAGCACGACCAGGCGCGCGTCCTCGACCCAGGCATCGGAGTAAATGAAGCCGTTGGTGAGTTCCGGCTTGAGCGGCTGCCCCGCCGCGTGCGTGCGCAGGTCAACGCTTTCCGAAGCAGGCAGCAGTTCGCGTTTGCCGAGATGGTCGTAGAGGAATAGTCCGGCACGGATCATCCAGGTCGGACGCAGGCCCGGGTTGTGCGGCATCACGAAGGAAAGCGGACGGATGATATGAGGCGCGGCGCGCAGCAGCACTTCGCGCTCCTGCAGCGCCTTGCGCACCAGGCCGAACTCGTAGTACTCGAGGTAGCGCAATCCGCCGTGGATGAGCTTGGTACTGGCGGACGAGGTGTGTGCCGCGAGGTCGTGCTGCTCGCAGAGCAGGACGGACAATCCACGGCCCGCGGCGTCGCGCGCAATCCCCGCGCCGTTGATGCCGCCGCCGATGATCACCAGATCGTAAGCCGGGCTGTCGCCCTGGAAAACGCTCAAGCCGTGCTCCTCATGACTGAATCCGCTGCCTGGTCCGTGCGAAGTATGTCGAATCGACGACGAACCTAAATCCTGCAGTTCATTCACCGCCAAGGACGCCAGGGACGCAAAGGAAGGCGATAGGCATGTCTGACCGAACTCACCCAAATGGTTAAGGGGCCGATAAATTCATGCACTTGTTTTCCTTTGCGTCCCTGGCGTCCTTGGCGGTGCAACCGTTTTTTCTAGGATGAATTGTCCGCATCGTAACAAAACGTCATTTGTCCGGCGCGGCGCTCTGGTGCTATAACCGGCCGGACAACATAACAGAGGGACAGCCCGTGTCCTATATCCTCGCTCTAGATCAGGGAACCACCAGTTCGCGTGCCCTGATTTTCGACCATGACGGCAATGTTCGCGGCAGCGCGCGGAAGGAGTTCCGCCAGATCTATCCCCAGGCGGGATGGATCGAACACGATCCGCGCGAAATCCTCGCTTCCCAGACCGGCGTCGCCGCGGAGGCGCTGATTCGCGCAGGCGTATCGGCCAGGGATATCGCGGCCATCGGCATTACCAACCAGCGCGAGACGACGATAGTGTGGGACCGTGCGACCGGCCTGCCGGTTTACAACGCGATCGTGTGGCAGGACCGGCGCACCGCCACGCATTGCGATCAGCTCAAGGCCGCAGGCAGCGAGCCGCTGTTCACGCGCAAGACCGGCCTGGTGCTCGACGCCTATTTTTCCGGGACCAAGCTGCACTGGATCCTCGCCAACGTGCCGGGCGCACGCGAAAAAGCGCGGGCCGGCAAGCTCGCATTCGGCACGCTGGACACCTGGCTCATCTGGCATCTTTCCGGGGGCAAGTTGCATTACACGGACGCAAGCAACGCGTCGCGCACGCTGCTCTACAACATCCACGAAGGCTGCTGGGACGAGGAGCTTCTGGAGGTACTCGACATTCCGCGATCCGTGTTGCCCGAGGTGGGCCCTTCGAGCGGAATGATCGCGGAAACGGCGGGCGATCTGTTCGCCGGAAACATTCCGATCACCGGCGTGGCGGGCGACCAGCAGGCGGCGTTGTTCGGCCAGTGCTGCTTCACGCCGGGCATGGTCAAGAACACCTACGGCACCGGTTGCTTCATGCTCATGAACACCGGCGGCCAGGCAAAGGTGTCGCGCAACAGATTGCTGACGACCGCGGCGTGGACGCGCGGACAGTTCGCGACTTATGCGCTGGAAGGCAGCGTGTTCGTCGGCGGCGCCGTCGTGCAATGGTTGCGCGATGGCCTGGGTATGTTCCAGTCTTCCGCTCAAGTCGAACCGCTTGCGGCGAGCGTGCCGGACAGCGACGGCGTCTATTTCGTGCCGGCCTTCACCGGACTCGGTTCGCCGCATTGGGATCCCTATGCGCGCGGAATGTTGATCGGGCTCACGCGCGGGACCACGCGGGGGCACATCGCCCGCGCCGCCCTCGATGGCATCGCCTATCAGGTGGCGGATGTACTCACGGCGATGCAAGCGGATGCGGCCATCCCCATAACGGAATTGCGCGTGGACGGCGGCGCTGCTGCCAACGACTTGATGATGCAGTTCCAGGCCGATCTCCTCGGTGTGCGGGTCGTGCGCCCGCGCCAGCTCGAATCCACGGCGCAAGGCGCCGCGTATCTCGCCGGCCTGGCCGTAGGCTACTGGCAGGACGACGCGGAAATCAGTTCGCTGTGGAAAATCGATCGCGTGTTCGAACCGTCGATGGATGAATCGCGACGAGCGGAGTTCCTGGCGGGGTGGGCGAAGGCGCTGGGGAGGGCGAAGGGGTGGGTGGAAAGGCCGTGAAGAGCGGGCTCCGCCATGTGGGGCACGACTTTGCGTCATGCGTACGAAAGTAGCCATCCCGCCTCTTTGGTGCTGTAGTCTTTGGTACTGTAATTGAAGAAATAAGGGATTCCGATGCGTAGTGTTTCACTTCGCGAACGACTGGTCCTGCTGGCCCTTGTCGGAATCCTTCCGCTGGCCACCATGTCGGGGATTGGTTTGCAGATGCTCGTCAAGCAGCAACGTGTGCGAGCGGAACAATCCGGCCTCGAACTGACGCGCGCGCTCGCGACCGCGGTCGATGCAGGATTGGGCGAATCGGTTTCTGTCCTGGAAACGCTCGCTGCATCTGTCCAATCCGATGCCGCCACCGCGAAGCAATTCTACGTGCTGGCAAAGCGTGTGACGTCGAGCCAGTCCGACTGGATCCTCATCCATCTCGCCGATCCGTCGGGCGTCGAACTGCTCAACACCGATTACCCGATGGGCAGGCCGGCGGTCTCCATTCCGGAAAGGGAAAGCTTCGACGAAGTGGTCAATTCCCTGAAGCCGAAGGTGGGCTATTTGTCGCGCGGTCCGCGCGGTCAGCGCGGTTTGTGGGGCGTGCCGGTGCGCGTTCCGGTCGTGCGCAACGGCCGTCTGCATTTCGTGCTTACCGGCGTCATGAAGCCGGATGCGATCCTGGCAGTGGTGAACCGGCAGAATGTGCCTCAGGATTGGATCGTATCGGTGTTCGATGCGAAAGGCGCACGCGTCGCGCGTTCGCGGTCGAACGACAAATACATCGGGGGTCCGGCCTCGGCAAGCTTGCAGAAGCTCTTTGCACGCGGAGGCGACGAAGGACGCGGCACGACCGAGTCGCTTGAAGGCGAACCGGTCTATACCGCCTACACGCGCTCTCCGGCCAGTGGCTGGATCGTCGCTATCGGCATCCCGTCCCGGGCTGTGGAAGCCGGCATGTATCAATCTCTCGCCGTCTATGGCGGCGGAATCTTCCTCTCGTTCATTTTTGCCGTCGTCGCCGCAGTGGGGATCACGCGAAGCATCAACCGGCCGATCCGTGGACTGGCCCGCGCCGCGCGGGCAATGGATGCCGGGAAGCCGTTCGAGGTGCCGGCCAGCGGCATCCGGGAAATAGACGATCTCGCCAACGCGCTGATCGCGTCGGACGCGGCGGCAAGTGCCGCGCGCCGGCAGGCGGAGACGGCGAGCAGGACAAAAGACGAGTTTTTGGCCATGCTGGGACACGAACTGCGCAACCCTCTCGCCCCGATCGTGACAGCGCTTCGCCTCATGGAGATGCGCCCGGACGAGCGCAACACGAAAGAGCGGCAGATCATCGAACGCCAGGTCGCGCATCTTTCCCGCCTTGTCGATGATCTGCTCGACATTTCGCGCATAACCCGGGGCAAGATAGAACTTCATCTCGAGCGGACCAACCTGGCAACCGTGGTCGCCAGGACCCTCGAAATGACGCAACCGGCGATCGAGAGGCGAGTGCGGCCGATCGAAGTGGAATTGCCCCCCGAGCCCGTTTTTGTCGTCGGCGATGCCATGCGGCTTACCCAGGTCTTGTGCAATCTCGTTACGAACGCCGTCCGGCACACATCCAATGACGGGCGCATTGTTCTGCGTGTCAGGGAAGCAAACCGCATGGTCGAAATCTCGCTCGAGGATTTCGGCAGCGGGATCGCGCCGGATCTGTTGCCGCGCGTGTTCGAGCTGTTCGCGCAAGGCCAGCAATCCATCGATCGCCGTGCCGGCGGGCTGGGCCTCGGTCTGGCGATCGTCAAGGCCCTGGTGGAAATGCATGGCGGCAGCGTGAGTGCCGCGAGCGAAGGCGCGAATCAAGGCAGTATCTTCGTGGTGCGCCTGCCCGGCGCTGAGGCTGCGGCGCTTGCCGAGTCCCGGCCCGACCCTAGATCGGTCGCCTCCGTTGGCGGTGGCGAACGTATTCTCGTGGTGGACGACAATGCCGATGCGGCGGAAACCCTTGCCGTTCTTCTGCATAGCGCGGGCTACGAAGTCCATACCGAAGCAGATGCCGTCGCCGCGCTTGCTGCAACGGAAACATTTCTTCCCCAACTCGCCGTGCTGGACATAGGGCTTCCGGGAATGGACGGCTATGAGCTCGCAAATCGACTGCACACAAACTCGCGCACCCGGGGCGTGAAGCTCATCGCGCTCACAGGCTACGGGCGCGATACCGACCGGGAACGCGCGATGAGGTCCGGTTTTGACGTGCACCTGGTCAAGCCGGTCCATGCGGAGCGCCTGCTCGAAGAAGTGGCGAAGCTGCTGGAAGGGTAAAGGGCGGGACTCAGGACGCAGGACTCAGGACTCAGGACTCTCAGAGGAAAAGCAGGAACTAGAGAACTGTTTCCCCACCGAGTCCTGAGTCCAGCCTCTTCGTAATGCGATGCGAAATCCGTTAAAATCGCGGACTTTTCCAAACATCCATATTGCTTCATAAATGTCCCTGATCGTCCAGAAATACGGCGGTACGTCGGTCGGTTCGACCGAGCGCATCAAGAACGTCGCAAAGCGCGTCGCCAAATGGAAAACCGCCGGTTACGACGTGGTCGTGGTGGTATCGGCCATGTCCGGCGAAACCAACCGGCTGATCGCGCTCGCGAAGGAGATTCAGGCTCACCCGGATCCGCGCGAGCTCGATGTCGTCGCCGCTACCGGCGAGCAGGTCACCATCGGCCTGCTGGCCATGGCGCTGATGGAACTGGGGGTCAAGGCGCGAAGCTACACCGGTACCCAGGTGCGCGTGCTGACCGATGGCGCGCACAACAAGGCGCGCATCCTGGAGATCGACGAAAGCAACATCCGCCGTGATCTGAAGGACGGGTATGTCGCCGTCGTGGCCGGCTTCCAGGGTGTGGATCGCAGCGGCAACGTCACGACTCTCGGCCGCGGCGGATCGGATACCTCCGGCGTCGCATTCGCGGCGGCGCTGAAGGCCGAGGAATGCCAGATTTATACCGACGTGGACGGCGTGTATACGACCGATCCGCGCATCGTGCCGGAGGCGCAACGGCTGAAGACCATCACCTTCGAGGAAATGCTGGAGATGGCCAGCCTCGGATCCAAGGTATTGCAGATCCGCTCGGTCGAATTCGCCGGCAAGTACAAGGTGCGGTTGCGCGTGCTTTCGAGCCTGACGCCGCCCGAACTGCCCATCGCGGAAGAAGCCGCGTCGGGGACGCTGATCACTTTTGAGGAAGATGCAGACATGGAACAGGCACTGGTTTCCGGTATCGCGTTCAACCGGGATGAAGCGAAAGTCACCGTCCTCGGCGTGCCCGATACCCCCGGCATCGCCTATCAGATTCTCGATCCGATCGCCGTGGCGAACATCGAAGTCGATGTGATTGTGCAGAACATCGGCAAGGACGGATTGACCGACTTCTCCTTCACGACCCATCGCAACGACCTGAAGAAGACGCTGGATATCCTGGAGAAGGTACGCAAACACATCGGCGCATGCGAAGTCATCGGCGACGACAAGATCTGCAAGGTCGGGTTGGTCGGCGTGGGCATGCGTTCGCATGTCGGCGTGGCCAGCACGATGTTCCGCGCGCTGGCGGAAGAGGGTATCAACATCCAGATGATCTCCACTTCGGAAATCAAGATCACGGTCGTGATCGACGAGAAGTACATGGAACTGGCCGTGCGGGTGCTGCACAAGACTTTCGATCTGGATCAGCCACGATAGGCCGTACGGACCATCGAACGATGCGAGAGGAAAGTGGCGAGAGGAAAGTGGCGAGAGGAAAGATTAAACGTGAACCGTTAAAGGCTAAAAGTAAAAGATTAAAGTCTAGAAACTGACAGCGACTCGCCATCGACATTCCCCGAGACCCTGGACTCGGTCATCACTATTTCTTTCCTCTTTCCTCTTTTCTCTCGCCTCTTTCCTCTAGACCAGAGGCTACCAGCCTTCTGAACGTAAGGCTGGTAGCCGTAGTCTAACAGCGGCAATCGGTGTCTGAAGGTTGCTGTATTCTTTCGTATCCCATCCCAGGGGATGGATTTCGCCCTTCCCGGTCCCTATGAACGATCTGCAAAAATTGGCGGACCTTTTGGTGCGCGAACGCACCAACCTGCTTGACCGGTGGCGTGGCAAGGTGAGGGAACTGCCGTCTGCAAAGCAGCTCGATACGCCCACGCTCAACGACCACCTCCCGCGGTTCATCGAACAGATGGCCGCGGCTGTTCGATTGGGTTCAAACGATGAGACGATTCCCCAAGCCGCCGACGGTCAGGCCGGCGCGGCGGATCATGGCTTGCAGCGGCTCAAGGACGGATTCAACATCGTCGAGGTCGTCGCGGAATACAACATCTTGCGCGGGTGCGTTCACGACCTTGCCGCCGAGAACGGCCTGCTCCTGCGGGGCGAGGTGTTCCATGTGTTCAACCGTGTCATCGACGCGGCGATCGGCGCGGCGGTCGAGAATTATTCGACCGCCCAGGCCCTGGAAATCTTCCGCCGCCGCGAGGAGTATCTCGCGTTCATCGCCCATGATCTACGCACGCCGCTCAACGCCATTGGCATGGTCACGAAACTGCTGAAGCTGAAGCTGCATCGCGAAAGCATCAATCCGGAAATAGAAAACCTGTACAAGACCCTGAACCGCAATATCCAGCATCTGAGCGCGCTGGTGACCGAGGTACTCAAGAAAAATTCCGATCAACCGATTGGGGACGGCGTCAAACTGCAACGGCGGGTGTTCGATTTGTGGCCGCTGGTCGAAGGCCTGATCCATGAACTGAATCCGATAGCGGATACCAGCGGCACCCGGTTGATCAACGAGGTGTCGCAGGATCTGAGGATCCGCGCGGACGCCAGCCTGCTTACACGGGTTATCCAGAACCTTATCGCGAACGCCATAACGCACACCCCGCGCGGCAACGTGGTGATCGGAGCGCGGGACTCGGGCACCGATGGCGCAGCGGAATTGTGGGTGAGCGACAACGGTTCGGGTATTCCGGCGGACCAATTGCCACGGGTATTCGGGAAGTACGAGACCGACCACAAGGACGGACAGGCGGCAGGGCTGGGTCTTGCGATCGTAAAGGCCTTCGTGGAGGCTCATGACGGAAAGGTGAGCGTCGAAAGCGAGCCGGGTCGCGGCTCCATCTTTCGCATTTCGTTGCCTGCCGCTATCGCGAAATAATCCGCGCAGCGCCGCCTCCCGAGAAGGGCGAGGTCTCTACTTTCCCCTTTCCTGCTGCGCTTCGCACCCCTGCGGGTGCATATGAGTATTCCCTCGTCTTTCCCCGTCCATACCCGTTCAACTTCGTTTTCGGTTTGACACCCCCGGACCCGGCCGTTAAGATTTCAAGTTGAGAACCATTCTCAATCAGAAAACGCTCCCGATTGAGATCTTGTAGTTCGAACTCCCAGCCAGCCAACGGGTTCCCCGTAAGCCAGCCAACAATTCTTGCTTTCGGGGTTAATCATGGCTGGCTTAAATCATTTGCCGCGTGCTTCGCGACGCAACCGCACGTCAGTACGCTCGATTCATCGCCTGCGGCCGATCGCGGCCTGCATCCTCGCCGCCTTTGCGAATTTTGCAATGGCGGAAGACGCCACGCTGCCCGAAGTACAGGTGCAGGGCGAGCTGGAAAGCGCGACCGGGCCCGTCACCGGTTATCGCGCAACGCGTTCCGCCACGTTCACCAAGACGGATACCCCCCTCAAGGAAGTGCCCGCCTCGGTGAGCGTCGTGCCGGGCCAGTTGATGAAGGACCAGGCCATGCAAGGCATGGCCGACGTGTTCCGCTATGTGCCGGGTGCGCTGACGCACCAGGGCGAAGGCAACCGCGACCAGATCGTCCTGCGCGGCAACAGCACGACCGCGGATTTTTTCGTCAACGGCGTGCGTGACGATGCGCAAATCTTTCGGGACCTCTACAACCTGGAGCGCGTCGAAGTGCTCAAGGGCCCCGGCGGCATGATCTTCGGGCGCGGCGGCGCCGGCGGGGTCGTCAATCGCGTGCCCAAGCGCCCGGTATTCGGCGACGTCGGCGAAGCCAACCTCACCGCCGGCAGCTGGGAACAATTGCGCGGCACCATCGACGTGGGCAAGCAGGCCGGCGATTCCGTGGCCTGGCGCTTGAATGCCATGGGCGAAAGAAGCAACAGTTTCCGTGACGGCGTGGAGCTCGAGCGCTTCGCCATCAATCCGACGGTCACCTTTCTTGTCAATCCCGACACCGCGCTGACTATCGATCTGGAGCACCTGGACGACAAGCGCACCGCGGATCGCGGCTTTCCCTCGCAGTTTGGCCGGCCGTATAACGCCGATCCGGGCACCTTTTTCGGCAACGCGGACCAGAGCACTGCGGAATCGAAGGTCGATGCCTTGTCGATCGTCCTCGATCATGACTTCGGCGAAGGCCTGACGCTGAAGAATAACCTGCGCTATGCGCGTTACGACAAGTTCTACCAGAATGTGTATCCCGGCAGCGCGGTCGATGCCGCGGGCAACATGACGCTGGCCGCCTATAACAATGCAAATCTGCGCACGAATATCTTCAATCAGACCGACGTGACGAAGAAGCTGATCACTGGAAGCATCGAGCATACGTTGCTCGCGGGGGTGGAACTGGGCCACCAGAACAGCGACAACGTGCGCAACTCCGGTTTCTTCGGTCCCGCCGGCACTGCGACCAGTGCGACGGTTTCCGCCAGCAATCCGTTCGCGATCGCGACCGCGTTTCGCCAGACCGGTACCGATGCCAACAACGTGGTGCGCTCGGACACTGCCGCGGCTTATGTACAGGATGAGATCGCGTTCACGTCGCAATGGAAGGTGCTCGCCGGCGTGCGTTACGACCATTTCAAAGTCGATTTCGACGATCGCCGCACGACCACGACGCCGACTGACTTGTCGCGCACCGACGATAACTTCAGCCCGCGCCTCGGCCTGATCTGGGCGCCGACTGCCGCACAAACGTATTACATCAGCTACAGCTACGCGTTCCTGCCGTCCGGCGAACAACTGGGATTGGCTACCACGACCGTCGACCTGGCTCCGGAAAAATCGATCAACTACGAAATCGGCGCGCGTTGGGATCTGCTTCCCGGCCTGACGCTTTCGACCGCGATCTTCCGTCTGGACAAGGAGGACGTGCGCGTCGCGGACCCGGCGAATCCGGGCTTCTTCGTCAAGACCGGACAGCAGCGCACCGACGGCATCGAGATCGGACTGCAGGGGGACCTGACGCGCTTCTGGCAGGTATACGGCGGCTATGCGCATCTCGACGGCCACATCACCAACCCGATCAACAGCGGCACGGCGGCAACGGTGGGCACCATCATTCCCGCAGGGCAAAAGATCGGTCTCGTCCCCGAAAACACGTTCTCGCTGTGGAACAAGTTCGACCTAGGCGCCGGCTGGGCCACGGGACTTGGTGTGATCTACCAGGGGGCGTCATACACTTCGTTCAACAATACGGTGCAATTGCCGGGCTTCTACCGCGTCGACGGAGCGGTGTATTACACCTTCCCGGGCGGCAAGACGAGAATTGCGCTTAATGTAGAGAACTTGCTCGACAAGGAGTATTTTCCGACCGCCGACGGCGACAACAACATCAGCCCGGGAGCCCCGATCAATGGGAGGGTGACGTTGTCGATGGCGTTTTAAAGGCCGTGAAAACAGGAGAGAAGCGAAAGCTCCGTGACGGCGTGAAAATGCCCGGTCTCATGGGCATTTCAGTGCAGGGTAACGCTTAGCGGGCGAAGCACGATCGGCGTTGGGCCGGAACTACAATTCCTACGCTTGCGGCCTTCGGCCGCATAATCGTCACGGCGGTGCTGCGTGTAGAAGAAAAAGCGCTGCTGCGTGCTGGATGCTGAGAAAGGAGCCGTACTGCGTGCTGCGTGCTGAGAAAGGAGTCTTACTGCGCGCTTCGAGTAAAAGCATAAAGGTTGAAAGATTCAGGCCTTTGCTTTCGCTCTTACGCAGCATCCAGCACCCAGCACCTCTTTTTCTCGCCTGCTTTCGCTTCACACCCCTGCGGGTGCATATGAGTGTTCCCTTGTCTTTCCTCTTGGCTGGTACACCTCCGGAACGATGATCTCTGCGGGAACCTGATGGCGCGAATAGTCCGCGTGCCGCACACGCTCGGGCAGGACTACCTCGGGGCGTTCGATCTCGTTGTAGTCGAATTGGCCTAGCAAGTGATGGATACAATTCAACCTGGCCTTCTTTTTATCCACCGCCTGCACGATCCACCAGGGCGCCTCCGGAATGTGCGTGCGCTCGAGCATGATCTCCTTGCTCGCATCCTCCCGGCAGTAATGTGTTCCATCATTGCGATCAAAAACGGGGCCGATGGTTTGAACGTGCAAACAAATGCTAGGCTTGTGCCACGATGCGATCCAGGACGCGTGGCTACTTACCTTAATCTGCTGGAGCCGGAGTCGCTGGTGCGGCAGTTCATCGCGCATCCGCCACAGGCGTTCGAGGCGTTTGTTTCGCCCGAAGGCGCGCCTGCGTTTACGACCCGCTTCGATCTTCTGACCACGATGGATGATCCGGTCCGGCTGCGCATCGAGGCGCTGCCTTTTTACCGCCATTGGTGCGGTCTGCTGAGACCCCGGACCTGCTTCGTTGGGTCGACAGTCTCGGAATACGCCCTGTTTCCGAGGGGTTTCGCCCCGGCCTTGCTGGTACCGGCGCTGAAAAGCCGCTATGCGGATGAGTATCCGTTCCTCATCATCAAGGACGTGCCGCGGGACTCTCCGCTGCTGGATGCAGCCAGCAACGCGTACGCTTACGAAGTCGCCGAGGCCTGCAAGGCAGCAGGCTTCGTCCTCCTGCAGGGTCAGGCATTGGCCTATGTTCCGATCGACTTCGGTTCGGTCGACGATTACATCTCGCGATTGTCGTCCGGACGCCGCAGGGATATCCGCCGCAAGCTCCGCGTCCGCGCGGATCTTGTGATTGAAACGGTGCCTTGTGGCAGCGCCAGTTTTCGTAGCCCCGCCGCGCTGGACGAATACTATGCGCTCTACCTGAACGTGTTCCACCAGAGCACGGTGCATTTCGATTTGTTGAGCGCGGCATTCTTCCGGGATTTACTGCAGGACGCCTCCAGCGGGGGCGTCGTTTTCGAGTATCGCCACGGCGGGCGCTTGATCGGATACAACGTGTGTTTCGTCAATGGGAAAATGCTCATCGACAAATACGTCGGCTTTCGTTATCCAGAGGCGCGTACGTTGAACCTTTACTTCGTCAGTTGGTTCCACAACCTCGCCTACGCGCTGGAGCGCGGCCTGACCCACTATGTCGCCGGCTGGACCGACCCGGAGATCAAGGCCTATCTCGGTGCGCGGTTTACCTTCACCCGTCACGCCGTCCATGTCCGCAACGGTTTGCTGCGCGCCATTTTGCGGCGGCTTACCGCCTACTTCGAACGAGACCGCGCCTGGCACGAGACTCATCCTGATGACAGCTCCCGTCGTTCTTGACTTCGACGGTTCGGTCGGTCCGCTGCCCGATGCAGTGGTGCTGCCGCTCGGCGCATGGCAGGAGCGCATCCGCTTCGGTTGCGGCATGCGGACCTACCGTGAATTCGCGCGGGTGCTTGACCGTGCGCTGCCTGCCGGTCACGGCGCCGTCTTTCTCGGCAGTGGCGACTTTCATCACGTGAGCCACGCACTGATCGCCCGCCGCTGCCCCGATCGCAGGTTCAAGGTAGTGGTGCTCGACAATCACCCGGACAACATGCGCTTTCCATTCGGCATTCACTGTGGATCGTGGGTGCGGCGGGTCGCGGCACTGCCCTGGGTCAGCCACGTGCACGTGCTGGGCATTACGTCGAGCGACGTCGCCGCCGCGCACGCCTGGGAGAACTACTTCACCCCGTTGCTTCGCGGCAAGCTTACCAACTGGTGTATCGGCGTCGACGTCCGCTGGGCGGCGCGGCTGGGGCTGGCCGGGCGGTTTCTCGCATTCGATAGCGCGGCCGAACTGCTCGACCGCTTTGCCGAAACCGTGCGCAATGATCTCCTCCCGACTTATCTGACGATCGACAAGGATGTGTTGAACGTCGAGGTGGCGCGCACCAACTGGGATCAAGGCTGCATGAGTGAAGCCGAAATGCTCTGGACGATCGCATTGTTCCGGCAGCGCCTTGTCGGCAGCGACATTACGGGCGATGTTTCGACTTACCGCTACCGGACGAACTGGAAGCGATGGATGAGTGCAATGGACGATCAGCCTGACGTCAGCGGCGCACAATTGGCCGACTGGCAACGCCAGCAACACGCCCTCAATCTTCGCCTGCTGGACGCGATCCGCGCTTGCGATCAGTTGTAGTCCGAGTACGACTAAAATCTCACCACTGTGTGTATAGCTAAAATCTCACCACGCGCCGCTTGCGGCGCGTGGTGAGATTTAAGGCCCGTTACAGGCGCCAGCCGTAGCCGATGTAAAAGAGGTTCGACATTCTTCGCTCGACGATCGGGCTATTGGCGAGGGAATCGCCAAGACGGGTTGCTTCATAGCCGAACAGGATGGTGCTCCGTTGGCCAAAGTCGAAATTGAAATGCAATCCGGCATTCAGGTCGGTGGCAGTGCCCGGCTGATAAAAAGGTCGCGTAGCAGTGGTCTCGTTGCTCCCGACTCCGTAGTAATAGTTGGCCAACCGGGAGTCCATTCGTTCCAGTCCGACGAAAGCCTCGACGCCGAAATGGCCGTTGATCTCCATGCGTTTGAAGCCCAGCAGCCTGACAAGCCCACCTTCGCTCGCACCGGTGATGTCATGCAGGTAGCCCAGACTCAATCCGGCGGTGTCCGACCCGTAGTCGAGGCTCAATCCGGTTTCGATGCTCGACTTCCTCGCCATCATCCCGGTGAGCCGTGGGCCATCGCTCGAATTGAAACCAAGACGGGGCGTGGCGACAATGGCCAGGCCCAATGTCTTGTCCTGGTTGCTCAACACATAGAGCCCCGCCTGCCAATAATCGATATAAGCGAAGTCGCCGATCTCCAGGGAGGCGAGCGGGACCGGAAAGGTCTGATAACCCGCGCCGCCGCTGTAGCGGGAATCCATCAGCGCGCCCACCCCAAGCCGTCCGGTGACGAATTTGCTTTCCGATCCGGTGTCCGCCGCTTCGGCGCGAGTTTCGTCCGCTGCGACATGGCAGACGACGGCGAGTACGCAGCACGCGACGAACCGTGTGCGCGTCCGCCAACGGGCCCGATCGTGGCGACGTGCCGGCGCGGCGGCCATGCCTTGCGATCCGTTGGTATTCATTCGCGAACTCGCCATTTCTCCGGACGACATTTGGTTATGATCTGAACTTCATGGAAGATTACCGCACATCGAAGCGCACGCTCGCAATCGGCCTTGCGCTGGCGACCGTCCTGGACACCGCCGGCCAGTTGTTCTGGAAATTCTGCGTTGCCAGCCTGCCCGAGAGTTCCGGATTGTGGCAGACCGCCGAGGCCGTGTTACGGCAGCCTTTGTTCATCGTCCTCGCGGGAATCTTTCTGATCCAGTTGTTCAATTGGCTGAAGGTGCTCGAACATGCCGATCTGAGCTATGCGCAGCCCATTACGTCGCTGAGCTATGTCACGGTCTGTGTTCTGTCGGCCGTCTTATTTGGCGAGCACATCGGTCTTGCCAAGATGGCCGGAGTCCTGTGCGTGCTTGGCGGCGTGTGGTTGGTGAGCCAGGGCAAGCCGCTCGAGCAAAAGAATCCGGGTGTCGGATCATGACCCTGTCGCTGTCGTTGCCGCTGGTGGGAATCGCTCTGGTGATTTTGAGTTCGGCGATCGAAGGCTTCGCGCAAGTCTGTCTCAAGCGTTCGGCAATGCCGGTGGCCGGAAAACGGCGATGGCTGGCACTGGGAATCGTGTTATTCATCTTCGAAGCGCTTTTCTACAGCGGAGCGCTGCAATCGCTGGATATCAGCACGGCGTATCCGCTGGGCGCCCTGAGCTTCGTCGCCGTTACCCTGTTCTCGCGCTGGTTGCTCAACGAATCCATCGATCGCAATCGTTGGATCGGATTGGGCCTTATCGTTTGCGGCGCCGCCTTCGTGGTGGGGTAGCGGTAACAGGCATCCGGTCTCGCGCTGACCCGGACCCGGACGGAACCTTCAGGCCGACTCTCTCGCCGGCACTAACGGGTGCGCCATGGCCGCGGTCTGGCCGGGCAGGGGACGGCTCAGGCAGCGGCGGAAGAACTCCGCGGAGAGCCGGACAACATCGTCACGTTGCTGGTCGATCGTAATCATGTGATAGCAGTCGTCGAGGTATTCCACGCTGACCAGGCCGCCCAGGTGCCGCGCAACGTACTCGGCATTCTTTGGACTGGTCACGTCGTCGTCCTTGGCTTGCAATACGAGTGCCGGCGTACGGATCGATGGCATCTCCTTCTTTACGAGGCCGATCAGTTGCCGCAATTGGCGCAACGATTGCCCGAGCATGCCCAGGTTTCCGGCCGCGTCGCTGTGACCGGACACCATGCTCGCATGAATGACCTGGCGCAGCCGCTCGTTCTTGATGCCGTAGGGAAAGTTCTCGATGAACCGGTAGCGTGTGCCGAACGGGGTGTGCAAAAACAGCGGCAGCAGGAATGCGAGTTTCGGGATCGCCCAACCGTCGTAGAACAGCGTCGTCGAGTACAGGCCCAGGCCGCGAATCCTGCCCGGATGCTGCGCCGACAGGTGCATCGCCATGATCGCTCCCATGGAGAGCCCGGCTACGAAGACGTCGGCGTGGCGCGAGGAGATATCGCGCCAGGTCTCCTCGACGCCGCGATACCAGTCCCGCCAGCCAGTTTGCAGCAAATCGCTTTCGCTGCCGCAGTGGCCGGCAAGCTGCATGCCGTAAACGCTGAATCCTCTCGCGGCGAGACCCCGGCCGACCGCCTGCATTTCCACGGGCGTGCCGGTCAGACCATGAATCAGTAAGACCGCCGCTTCGCCGTCGCCGAAGCGAAAGCTCCTGTCCTGGATGGCAGGCTCGTCCGCGTCCTTTGCCGGCGCGGCCGGCGCACCCGACAAGGGCGCTTTGCCGAACCACCCGTATAGCCATTGCTGCCAACGGCTGCTGTCTTCATGAGGCGTGTGTTCTTTCGGTGCTTTCATATCCATTCATCCCGGTTTGCCGTGGGCCGCAATCCAGCATTCATCGGTTGCTCATACTCATATATGTTTGGCCTTAACGCGTCACCCGTCGAAACAGTTGATCGAGAAGCCGCATTGCCAGGTCCATTTCCTCGTAAGTAATGTCGAGGGACGGGGCGAGCGTGATGACGTTTTTATAGTATCCGCCGATATCCAGCACCAGACCGTAGCGCTTGCCGCCGGCCTCGAGGTCTGCCTTCATTGCCTCGATCACCATGCGGTCGACGGTTGACTTGTCGGGCGTAAAGCCGTCCTCGGTACAGATTTCGATGCGTAGCGCCATTCCCAGGCCATCGACGTCGCCGATGATCTTGTACCGGCGTTTCAGGTCGCGCAGTTGTTCGAGCAGGTAGGCGCCTTTCTCGCGGGTCAAGGTCTCGTAGTCTGTCTCGGACATGAGCTTCAACGTTTCGAGCGCGACGGCGGTGCCCAGCGGGTTGGACGAAAACGTCGAGTGGGTCGATCCCGGCGGAAACAGTTCCGGATTGATCAACTCCTCGCGCGCCCAGACGCCGGCGATCGGGTTCAGGCCGTTCGTCAGGGCTTTGCCGAACACGATGATGTCCGGTTTTACGTTGAAATTTTCGATCGCCCAGAATTTTCCGGCGCGATAAAAACCCATCTGGATCTCGTCGTCGACGAGCAGGATCCTGCGCGCTTCGAGGATCTGCTTGAGTTTCTCGAAGTAACCCGGCGGTGGAATAACGTAGCCGCCGGTGCCCTGGATCGCTTCGACAAAAAACGCGGCGAATTCGGCGGCATTGGCTTTCGGATCCCATACGCCGCAATACTCGGTATCGAACAGGCGGGCAAACTGGTCCACGCAGTAAAGGCCGCAGTCTTCGCGCTTCTTGCCGTAAGGACAGCGAAAGCAATAGGGAAACGGCACGAATTGGGCGCGGTCGCCGAAATGACCATAGCGCCTCCGGTAGCGGTAAGAAGAAGTGATTGCGGAGGCGCCCAACGTCCGGCCGTGGTAACCGCCCTCGAAAGCGAACATCAGGCTCTTGCCCCCGGATGCGTTTCTCACCAGCTTGAGGGCATCCTCTACGGACTGCGATCCGCCGACGTTGAAGTGCACGCGGCCTTTCATGTTCCAGGTCTTTTCGACCCGCTGCGCAATGCCCTTGGCCAGCTCCACCTTTTCCTTGTGGACGTACTGGCTGGCGAGCTGGGGCAGAGTGTCGATCTGGCGTTTGAGCGCGGCGTTCAGCCGGGGGTTGGCGTAGCCGAAATTGCAGGCGGAGTACCACATCTGCAGATCGAGGTAGGGCTTGTCCTCGGTGTCATAGAGAAACGAGCCTTCGCATCGCGCGAATATCTTCGGCGGCTCCAGATAATGTACGGTATCGCCAAACGAGCAGTATTTGGCTTCGTCTTGCAGGACTTGTTCGTCAGGCGTCACTCGGCGTCTCCATGTGATGACGTGCAGATTGGACGGATCGGCGAAAGCCACCGACCACTTGCGCGAGTTCGCGCTCGATATCGGAAAAAGTGTCGAAGGGCAGGTGAGGGATCGCGTTCGCCCGGCAATGGGCAAGCAGGCGATCCTTCGCGAATACGAAATCCGCGCGCGAAGCAACACAAAAATCCGACGTGCCGTCGCCGATGAGGATCGTGGCCGGGCGGTATGGCGACGCCAGGAAATCGCTGCGCGCGATCGCACATTTGCAGGTGCCCGCCTGGACACCGCAATCGGCCGCCGAATGAGGAAATTCGAGACGGTACCGATGGCCCTGAAGCATGATCAACGCATTGGCCTGTACGCGCAGCCGGGCAAGCGCGTGATTGACCAGGATGCGCTTCACCGCATAATCGATTCCGTCGCTGACGACGTTCAGTGCAATATCACCGGATCTTTCGCATGCTTCGACAAAGGACGGGAAAGCGGGATCGATTTCAACTGTATCGAGATAACGGTCCAGTTCCCCGCGATTCGCCTCGATAAGCGAAACCTGGCGCGCCATGCATTCGCGCGAGCCGAACTTGCCGGCCAGCCATTGCTCCTCGATGTCGATCCAGGACGGGTCCGCAAATCGGTCAAGCAGGCTGTCGGTTACATCCTCCAGCGCAATCGTCCCGTCGAAATCGCAGACGATATTGACGCCGCGCCAACGCTGCTCCTGAATATGGTATGCCAAGTGTCGCCCATCCTTATGCGGTGTTCGGATCGGAACCGGCCGTTGCCCCGGCACCGTGTGCCAGGGGAACGATCGGAAAAGAGGCTGGGTTTTGCCGTCCCAGGTTTGTATTCGTTGATAATTCGGAACACGCTGCTTCGCGACGCAGCGCGTATTCAAGGGAAGATGGGATCGCCTTTCCAAGGCTCAGACAGACTTTTTACGGCATATTTCTTAAGCCAGGCTTAGGACGAGTTGAATAGGTTTGGGACGGGATTGTCAGATACGGTGGAATTATCTGGCACAATAATAAGACTAAGTTTTACCCATGCCTTTTGATCGGACTTTAGCAAGATGATCTCCATGCAGGGCATGGATCAGAAACGCCGGAGCTTTGCAGAGTTGATCCGAGCCTCGCGGCGGCCGGACAGTGAAATTTCCTGTCGGTAGATGATTGCCGGCCGCACTTTCCAGTATAGACCGTTTGAAGGCCAAACATGCAAAACGTTGAAGCAAGAACGATGGATACTTTATCGAACATTCAGTCAATGTTGTCCAAGGAATATGACTTGCCGATGGAGCGGCTCGCTCCGGATCAGTCCCTTGCGGATTTGGGCATCGATTCCCTGACTACAATCGAGTTCATGTTCAAACTGGAGGACAAGTTTTCGATCCGGTTGTCCGAGGAGCGCGGCAATCTGGCTACGGTGAACGACATCGCGGTACTTGTGGACACAGTGCTGCGAAGGAACGCGGACCAGGCTTAGACCATTGGCAGGCTCGCGCCGGGTTGCGATTACCGGGCTTGGTGTCGTTTCTCCCATCGGCACCGGCGCGGATGTTTTTTTCGATGCCCTGCTTGCGGGGAAATCCGGAATCGGGCGTCTGAACATTCCTTATGCCGAGCGGCTCGGCAATCACATCGGCGCCAGCGTTGGCGATCTCGATCTGACCGGTTTCACGCCGTCCATGCTTTCCCAGACTGAACGCGTTTCGCAAATGGCGATCGTATCGGCGCGCGAGGCGCTGCTGCACGCCGGGCAACTGCATACTGCGACGCATCCCGAGCGTCGCGGCGTCTTCGTGGGATGCGGTTTTGGCGGTGCACGCACTGTCGAGGATGGATATGAAGCTCTTTTCGCGCGCGGCCAGAATCGTGTGCGTCCCTTGTCCGTAATGCTCGCCATGGCCAATGCACCGGCAGCGCATGTGGGCATGCTGTTCGGGGCGCAAGGACCGTGCCTCACCTATGCCAATGCGTGTGCTTCCGGAGCTGTCGCGATAGGCGAGGCGCTGCGTTCGATACGTGCCGGCGAGATCGATGTGGCGCTGGCAGGCGGCGCCGAAGCGCTGCTGACCTTTGGTGTCCTGAAGAGCTGGGAAATGCTGCAGGTATTGGCGCTGGAAGATGAGCAGGATCCCGCCGCGTCCTGCCGTCCGTTCTCGGCCGATCGCACCGGTCTTGTTCTGGGAGAAGGGGCGGCGTTTATCGTGCTGGAGGAATGGAGCATCGCGAAAAAGCGCGGCGCCCCCGTGCTCGCCGAACTCGCCGGCTATGCGTGCCGTAACGATGCGACCCACCTGAGCAAGCCGGATAGTGCGGGGCAGGCACGCACGCTGCGCGCCTCCCTCGCGGATGCAGGACTGGACCCTGCGGCCATTGGCCACGTCAACGCGCATGGAACGGCCACGCCGGTCGGGGATCGAATCGAGACCGAAGCCCTGCGCGCCGTATTCGGCGAACACGCCACAAAGCTCGCGGTCAGTGCCACGAAATCCATGCACGGACATCTCATGGGGGCCTCCGGCGCCGTTGAATTCGTAGCAACGGTGCAGGCATTGGTCAGGAGCGTCGTCCCGCCGACCATGTTTTTACGGCAACCGGATCCCGGGCTGGGCCTGGATTTCGTGGCGAATGAAGCGCGGCCATTGCCCGGCTTGCGCGTAGCAGTGTCGAATTCCTTCGCTTTCGGTGGCACGAATGCCGTGCTGGTGGCCCGTTCGCCGTCCTGAAACCGATAGTGTTATGCTTTTCCACGTTCCATCACCGGAGGACGCGAATGGCAACCAGGAAAGTCTCGAAGAGAGTCTCGACGAAAGACATCAGTCTGGCCAAACGTATCGAGAAGAAAGTCATCGAGGAAATTCTGAAGCTGCTCGAGAAGAAACGGCCCGCCCGGAAGTCTGCGGAAAAGGCGGCCAAAAAAGCGACGCGGGGAAAAAAGAAACCGACCAGGAAGGTTTCGAAAAAGCTGGTCAGGAAAACAGCCAGGAAAGTCGTGAAGAAGGCCGCGGGGCGGATTGCGAAGAAGGTGAGGCGCAGCAAGTGACGCGTTGCTGAAGGGGCGTCAATTGTATAAATCGGCATTCAGTCTGTCGGCCATTGTCGGGACGGATCGCACTTTCACAGAATCCGTGACCGTGCAGCAAACCTGCAATCTCATCACAAGCCTACTTCTCACCACGTAGCCACGAAGGACACAAAGGGTTTCTTCACAATACCCCTTGAGGGGTGCACGAAGAAAAGCAACGCGATAGACGGAGTTGGATTGTGCGTAGTAGGACCATTTGGCGGGGGCCGCTTCTTTCCCCGATGAAGCGACGAAGAAACTTTAAGAAGTACGTAAAACGGATAATTCACTGAACACCATACTCCAATATATTTTGTCCTGGCCCTTCTTCGTGTTCCTTCGTGTCCTTCGTGCCTCAAGGGAACACTCATATGCATCCGCAGGGGTGTGTGCCGCTTGCGGCGCGTGGTGAGATTTAATGCCTTCGTGGTGAGGAGTAGGCTTGTGGTGAGATGTGAACTCTCTGGAAAACTAATATGTCGTCTGACAGTGTCTGCAAGATCAAGTCTCGCCTTCTACACCTTTTGAATGACTTGACTTCAGCATACGACAGACGACTTGCTTGCCACGGACCTTGCACTGCGTGTGCCGATATGCCGGGAACTATTGTTGGCTGCCCACTTCGTCCGTCCACACCTTGAAACTCGTCAGGACGTTGGGTCCGAAGGTGGTGCTGATGGCGACGTCCGCGGCGTCCCGACCCTGTGCCATCAATATGCGACCGATGCGCGGCGTGTTGTTCCTGGGATCGAAGGTGTACCAGCGTCCGTCGAGCCAGGCTTCGAACCAGCCGGCGAAATCCATGGGCGCGTACGGCGGCGGCATGCCGATGTCGCCGAGGTAACCCGTGCAGTAGCGCGCGGGGATGTTCATGCACCGGCAGAACGTGACGGCAAGGTGGGCGTAGTCGCGGCACACGCCTTTCTTTTCCTGGTAGGCCTCCCACGCCGTCTTGGTCGGCCGCGCATGCTGATAGCCGAATTCGACGTGGTTGTGGACGAAGTCGCAGATGGCCTGGACGCGGCCCCAGCCGGTCGGTGCGTTGTCGAACAGTTGCCAGGCGATCGCCGAAAGCCGCTCGGTTTCGCAGTATCGGCTCCCAAGCAGATAGACGAGGGTGTCTTCGGGCAGGAATTCGACCGGGGTCTGCCTGGCGTCCGGGGCGACGACATCCGGCTGCCCGCTGTCGTTCACGAGCGCAAGCGTGCTGATGCGTGTCGTTCCGGCCGGCGCGAGGATGCGGCTGCACCAGTTGCCGAAGGAATCGCGATAGGCGCTGACCAGCAGCGACGGGACGATGGCCAGATGGTCCGGTACGACGATATCGGCCGCGCGCGAAAAGTGGATGTTCAACATCAGGATCATCGGCGTCGGCTGGGGACACTCGTAAATCAATTCACAACCGACGCGGATTTGCATGGCTTTCCTTATGCGGAGGCCAGTACGGCTCGCAACGGCTCGATGAGTGCCGCCCGCAATTCAGCCCAGCGGCGGGACGGCCCGACGACGATCGCCTGGTTGACCTCGATTTCGATGCCGATGTAGGCCGCGGGCCGGTACTTGTTTCGGAGGTAGGGCATGAACCCGTCGTCCTTTCCGGCATAGGGATAGTTACGGCGGACCCTCAATTTCGGAGCCGCCTGCTTGAGCGCTGCTTTCCATCGCCCGCACATCCGCACTTCCTCAGGGCGGGCGGGATCGTACAGAAGGCCGATATCGGCGGTGCGCAACCTGCCGTTCAGTTCCGGCGTGAAGCTGTGCGAGGAAATATGGATCACGCGCCGGCCGCGCGTAATCGATTTCCTGACCAGATTCTCAACCTGCGCGCGATAAGGTAGATAGTGATCGGCGAGAATTTGTTCCCGTACTTCCCGCGAAGATTTGCGAACGGTTTCCGCGTGAAGGCGCGGGTGGAGGGAGGAGCGGTTCAGATCGACGAGCAGACGGGTGATCGTCGAGGTAACGAGGGGCGCCTCGAACGTTTGCGACATCTGCCTGGCCATGAGCAGGGCGCCGATATCGTATCCGCTGTGCGTCTTCAGGGGCTTTTGCAGGCCGCGGAACAGGTGGCGATAGCCGGGCGGAACGCTGTTGCCGCCGTGCTCGCAGGTAAACAGCAGGTAGTCAGCCAAGTTGGGCGCGGGGTATTTCTACCATTGCAGGGCGGGCAGCTGCCTGAATACGGCACGAGTGCCCTCGCCCCACTCCTTGCTGAGCGTAGTGAAATAGGGATCGCCTTGATCGAAGCGCCGGCGCATCCTGACTTCCAGGCTGTCGCGTTCGTAGCAGAGCAGGTCGATGGGCATGCCTACGGAAAGGTTGCTGCGCATGGTCGAATCGAACGACACCAGCACGCACTTGGTTGCCTCCGTGAGGCTGGTAGAAGGCGTGACGACGCGGTCGATGATGGGCTTGCCATACTTGGCCTCACCGGTCTGGATGAATGGCGTATCGAGGCCGGCCTCGATGAAATTGCCTTCGGCGTAGATCCTGAAAAGCCGTCCCGGTTCGCCCTTGATCTGCCCGCCGAGGATGAACGAGGCGTTGAAAGTGAGATCGCTTTGCTCCAGGTAGGCTCCATCGCGGCGCTCGATTTCGCGCGTGGCGTCCGAAACGATGACCGCGACGTCGAACATCGTGCGGGCGGTCCACAGATTCGGCTTCCGGTCGCCGGCATCGGCGCGCTGCTTCAGCACACTGATCACCGCCTGCGTGCCCGCCAGATTGCCCGAGCTCAGCAGGACGATGACCCGGTCGCCGGGGCGATCGAAGACAGTCATCTTGCAGAATTTGGCGAAGTTGTCGACGCCCGCATGGGTGCGGGAGTCGGATGCGAAAATGATTCCGGCATCCAGCAGGATGCCTACACAATATGTCATGCCCTGGGCTTCTCTCTTGTTGGTGGCGATTCGCAGTATGGATCAATCCGGAAATGAAAAAGGGCCTGCGTTCCCGCAAGCCCCTGGCGAATCCGGCGCGCTCTTTGGAATTTGAACCCGCGCTCCCCCGGTAGTTCGCGGCTCGAGTGCAACTGATTGTTTACATTTGAGACTACAGCATCGCCCGTTCCCCCATTTCGTGCCGTTTTGACTTCTTGCACAACTTCGACCCTCGGGGCACATCACGGCGGGCTGGCTGCCTGGCATCCGGGCAAACGAGCTTTTGACGGCGCGCGCCTTTGCTCATCGCGTGCACGCAGGTCATCGTTGAGTATCATGACTATCCGAGTCGGAAGAAGCACACTGGCATGTATTCGACGAGCAGGCTGTGTCGCGTTCGCTAATATCACATCTTGACGCGCGCTAATCATCGCGAACGTTGGGCTCGCAAATGACCTCCGCAACC
>WNFM01202546.1_pt1 | contig 28011 bp, 20 predicted proteins | sample 5400271 | NCBI WGS metagenome assembly WNFM01 (sample SAMN13153352, study PRJNA577476) | soil metagenome | isolation source: 60 cm saprolite on Douglas fir-dominated hillslope | place: USA:California | collected 2013-09-17 | reverse complement strand
CGCCGATGAAGTGTACTTGTTCTGAATAAGCCACTCGGCCGCGCCGATGAAATCATCAAACACGTTTTGCTTTTTCGCCAGCATGCCGGCATGGTGCCACTCTTCGCCAAACTCTCCGCCGCCACGAAGATTGGCCACGGCGTAGACGCCGCCATTCGCCATCCACCCGGCAGCAAACGCGTTGAAGCCAGGGGTAGAGCTCAGGTTAAACCCGCCGTAGCCGGTGAGCAGCACTGCGTTCTTGCCATCCAGCTTCAGTCCTTTGGCATGCGCCAGGAACATGGGAATCTTTGTCCCATCTTTTGACGCATACCACACCTGCTTAACTTCATACTTCGCGCTCTCGATGGGAACTTTCGTCTCTGACCATACTGTTTGCTTGCCGGTAGCAATGTCATACCGATAGATGGTCTGCGGAATGTGGTACGAGGTGAAAGAAAAGAATGCCTCATTCGAGTTCCAGCGCCCGCCGAGACCGGAAATAGAGCCCAGCGCGGGGACTGGGACCTCGCGCAGCAGCTTGCCATTTGTATCCAGTACTTTCAGGTGCGGAACCACGTTCTGGGTCACGCGTACGGCCAGTTTGCCGCCCACCACGGAGAAGCCGTCCAGCACGCCATCACCTTCCGGCACCACCTCGCGCCATTTGTCCATGTTTTGGATGAGCGCCGGATTCTTAAGATCGACTTCCATGATGCGCCACTTCGGCGCCTTCCAATCGGTGCGCACGTACATGCGGTCGCCGGCAATTTGCCCGAAGAACGCAGCCGGCAAATCCTTCACGATGGTCACGATGGGCCCGTTAGCGGCAAGGTCTTTCACGTAAATCTCGGTATGGTCCGCGGCCGACCCATGCAGCACCGCAATTTGAAGATAGTGGTTGTCATCGGTAACACCGCTGCCGATGATCTTTTCCGGACTATAGCCTTTGCCGAAAATCTCTGTATCGGCGGCCGTGCCGCCGCCCATCTTGTGGAAGAAGACGCGCGGCCCGTCCGCGGTAACACGCGTCAGGTACACGCCGCTTTTGTCGTTCAGAATCGAGAACCCGGAGTAACGCGCTTTGGGAAAAACGTCGGCCAGCTCTTTGTGCGCATCCACGTCAAACACGTGAGGTGTCACTTCATCGGCGCCGCCTTCGCGCACAAAGTAAGCCATCAGTTTGCCGTCTTCGGTAATCGAGCCCTGGTTCACGGTGATGGTGTGATTGGGGCTCAGCGGCAGCGGGTCCACCAGCAGGTCGTCCTTGCCGGCAAGCCCTTTGCGCACGAACAGTGAAGCCTGGTCCTGGTCCGCGCGGCGCTTGCTGAAGAAATAGCGGTTGTTCGTGACCACCGGCGCGCTCATGGTATCGATCTTAATCAGCGCGCTTACCTCCTGCCGCACCGCATCGCGCCCGGCAAACTTCGCGATCATGGAATCGGTATAAGCATTCTGCGCCTCGATCCACGCCCGCGTCTCCGGACTGTTCTGGTCTTCCAGCCAGCGATAGGGGTCCACAATCTCCGTCCCCTGGACCATCTCTTTCACTTCGTTAACGGTCGTTTTGGGCGGCGCCGCTGCCACGGCCGAACTGCTGTCGTTCGGGTTTTCTATTGCGATTGCGCCGGCAGCCAGGGCCAGAAGAAAGGAGAGCAGGAGCAGGAGGTTGATTTTTTTGTGTGTCATGGCGTGGACCTCAATATAGATTCGGGCAATCAGCAGCTTCTCAGGATGATCGCGATTCTAAGCCGCATTGGGAGGAGCGGTCAATGACGCCTCGCTCCTCCAATCGACACTTGGCGTTGCTTCGCTCACGCCTGCAAAGCGGCTCAACTTGACAGTCGCGGATGCGGTTGCTTAGTCTGTCGCTTCCATGCTGACGCCCCTCGATAAGCTCGATGCCAAGGTTTTCCGCGAGCAGTTAAATTCGAAATTCAAGGTCCTGCTGGGCGGCGCACCCGTGCAACTGGAGCTGGTGGAAGTGGCGGAGCGCGACTCTTCACCGCAGATGGAGCTCTTTTCCCTGCACTTTCGCGGTCCAGGTGCGCCGCGGCTTCCGCAACAGGTCCATCGTCTGGAGCACGAGAAGCTGGGCGCGTTTGAAATCTTTCTTACCGCCATTGATCCCGGCCAGGAACCTGGCATGCTCTATGAATCGGTGTTTCACCGCTTCCGCAAGCCGCAGCCATGATCCGGCCGGAGCAGATTACACTGCGGCCCGCAGCGGCGGCTGATGACGATTTCCTGTTGTCGGTTTATTCGAGCACCCGGGCTGAAGAATTGAATCGCGTCCCCTGGACCGCCGAGCAGAAGGAAGCTTTTGTGAAGATGCAGTTCGCCGCGCAGAAGCAGCACTACGCGGCAACCTTCCCACAGGCAAGCCATGACGTTATCTATCTGGACGAAACTGCGGCAGGAAGGATTTATCTGGACCGCGGCGCCGAAGCGTTCCACATCCTGGATATCACTGTGCTGCCGCAATACCGCAACCAGGGAATCGGTTCTTTGCTGCTGCGACGGCTGATCGATGAGGCCGGCAAGAGCGTCAAGCCGGCCACCATCTACATTGAAAGTTTCAATCCCTCACTGCGCCTCTTCGAACGACTGGGGTTTCAGAAAGACCAGGAGAAAGATTTTCAGTTCCTGATGAAGTGGCAGGCGCCCTCCTGAAACTGCCGCCTGCGCCAGTGGGGCTCGGGCCGCCCGGCGCCGCCGGTCCCTTGCCAAACGGGACAGCGATGACGTTTGCTTCCAGGCGATTCACCACCGCGATGTACACCCCATTGGGTTCCGGGACCGTGAACAAGGCGAAGCGGCCCAGCCCATCATGCTCAAAGAGGTGAGTATCCTGGGGCAATTGTGCTGAGCTGCCAAACACCAGCACAAAGCCGCTGCTGGGCGGCGCGAACCCAGATCCTTTGCTGGCAACGGCAAAGCTCGCTGGGTTGACAGCGGCAAGTTTGGGCAGGTCTTCAACGGCCTGCAGCGTTACCCACACCGGCTGGGAATTGGCGGCCGGGGAAAAGACCTTGAAGGCCGTACCTACGGCGCCGGCAAACGCGTTGCGGCCAAGATGATCGAGCGCGGAAGCGTGGTTTTGCCAGTTGTCTTCTCCGGAAGAAGGACGCGGGTGCGAGCGATCGACCGGATCATCGCCGCCCGTCGGGCGTCTTGAGCTCAACGCCATCAAGGGACTGGCAGCACAGGCCGCTGCCGCTAAGACACCATGGTGCAAGAATCTCCGTCTGGAAACTGCCACAAGGGCACCTCTCAAATCCAATAATTTGTTAATGGCATTCCCATTATGGGAATACATCATTGGGGGCACTGATTACTTGCAATACGGGGGAAACCTGGAGTGCTGAGTACCTGGATGGTACCCGCGAAACGCTCCAATTTCCAGTGAAAAGCAATCGTCTCCACAAAAAACTTTAGTAATCAGCCGCGGCGAATAAGTTCGCCTGCCAGCCTTGATCCGTGCCGCTGCGATAAAAGGCGGTGAGTTCGCCATACCCAGATGTGAAATTTTTTTAACTTCCATGCCGCCGGCGTGTTTTGATACACCGCAAATGGCTTTTTCCTTGACAAACTGCTGCAACACAAGCAGAGTACCTTTGGTCACCAACACCCCCAGATGTAATTGATATCGAGTTTGAGCCTTGTCCACCGAATTCCGGAGGTGGGCTGCGCTTATTTTGTGCCTTCGCCACGGCACGATTTCCGGATCCCTATAACCCCATAGCTAGTGGAATACCCAAGGAGTTGCTTCGTGAATAGAAGTTCTCTGCCTGTCTGCAAGCGCGTTTCTGCCAAAATTCAATTTTTAACCGTAATGGTTTGCTTTCTGCTTCTCGGAGGATCGGGAAGCTATCTGTTTGCGGCAGCATTGCAGCAAGCCCCGGCCCATGGCCCCAAGATCTGGCTGCAGGACAACCAGTCTATGGCGGTGGCCCATACCGGTGCGGCAGCGCAAAATCCGGGTTTGATGGGAGCAGCGCAGCCGGTTTCGCTGACCTCCGGGGACATAGACGGGGATGGCGTGGCTGACCTGCTGGTCGGATATCGCGCGCCGGGCGGCGGAGTCATCGCCGTGCATCGCGGCAACCTGGACGCCTTTGCTCCGCAGAGCGACGCTTCATTTCAGGCCATCGGCCGCGGCGAGTTCCCGTCACCGTTTTTGCAAAATGCCCATACCTTCACCGTGCCGTTTTCTCCGGACTTCATCGCTCTGGGCAATCTCACCGGGAACGGCAACCAGGACCTGGTGGCGGCCGCCAAGGGCGGGAATGCGCTCTATGTTTTTCCCGGCGACGGCAATGGAAACTTCGGTACCGCGCAGAGCGTGAATCTGCCGGGAGGCGTAACCTCTCTGGCTGCCGGCCAGTTTGGAAACTCCGCGCACTTCGCCACAGTCATTGTTAATGTCAGCGGCATTGGGAATGCGTCTTCTCTCGTGGTATTCGGCGGATCGCAACAGGGTTTGTCGCTTATCCGTTCCTACCCGCTGACCGCGCCGGCCTCGAACATTCTCTTTGGAGAATTCGGAGATCCCGGCCCGGACGCCGCGTTTCTCTCCGGCGGTAAAGTTTCAATTCTGCGTTCCTCGAACCTGCAGGTGCAAACGCTTTCCTTGCCGGTAACAGTGCGTGCCATGGCAACGGGCGGATTCATTTACGACCGCAACGCCAGTTTGCAGCTCGCATTGCTGGCCTCCGACGGCAGCATTCAGATCGCTGCTCACAGCGAATTTGATTCCCGGCCCCTTAGCGCCAGTGAAATGGCGGCGATCCGCGGTGCTGCATTGCGCGGGCATGAGAACCCGTTGTTCCCTGCATATTCATTCCCGGTAAATGGATGGAAGATTATAGAGACCTTCCCCTCGGTCGGCACGGTCGCGCCCGGGCAGACGCCTCTGTTCTTCCGGACTCGCGTCTCCTCGAACGGCGCTGACGACATTATGTGGCTGAACGCTTCGGCCGGACAGATGGCGGTGATCTCGCACGCGAACCTCCCGGCGGATGCAACCACATTTGTTCCCGGACAGGTTTCAGTAAAGCCCTACAACGGCTCGCCGGTCCAGGCATTGCCACTGCGCATCAATATCGATAACCGCCCCGGAGTGATCGCCATCCATCAGGGGAATGTTGCGCCTTCCATGCTGATGCCGATCCCGGACCCAACTTTTTTCGTAAACAGGTTCGATGATCCAACGCCCGGAACGGTTGCGGGTACCTGTAACAACGTCAGCAACGTCGACAACTCAAGTTCTTGCAGCTTGCGCGAGGCCATTCTCAAGGCCAATGCCACTGCGGGTACGGACACAGTCCAACTGATAGCGGGAACCTACACGCTCACCCTGCCCAAAGTCCCCGGTGATTTCACCGGCCAGCATGGAACTCTGGAAGTCATAGACTCGATCAATATCGTGGGCGCGGTGGATGGCGGCGGCAACCCGGCTTCCATCATTCAGGCAGGAACCGCCGGCTTCAACCCTGGTCCAGCGAATGGCGTGGACAAAATCTTGTCCATCAATGAGGACATTACTGTCTCCACCACTGCTTCTGCCAGTCTCTCCAACCTGGTTCTGCGCTTTGGGCGCAATATCGGAGACGCGCTTACTACTCAAGACGGTTTTGGCGGCGCCTTCGACATGGATATAAACAACAGCGGCGCCACGCTGACCATAACCAATTGCAACATCACAGACAACGAAACCACTGACGGCGAAGGCGGCGGATTTGAGATCTTCAACACGGGCGGTACGGCAGCCACCACCGGCTTTGCCCAGATCAGCAACAGCACCGTTCAGAACAACAGGACTTTAAGAAATCCCGCTAATGGTGACCCGAACGCCGCCGGCAATGGCGGCGGCATCACTATTGCCTGGCCTGCCCGGCTGATAATGACTAACACCAAGGTTCTGAACAACCTTGCCACCCAGACGCAGGGCACGGGTATTGGACTTGCCGGCGGACTTTTCCTGATTGGCGGCAGCAACTTTGCCAATCCCACGACGATCCACGGCGGCCAGATCTCCGGAAACCAGTCTGCGGGTGACGGCGGAGGAATCTGGAACGACTCAGGCTTGACTATCGATCAGGGGACCGTGATCAGCGGCAATACGGCTGGAACGAGTGGAGCCGGCAGCGGCGGCGGAATCTGGTTCAATGCCGCCACGCCGCGCACAGGATCAATTTCCAAGGTAGCGATCACTGGAAACGCGGCCAATGCCAGCACGGGTTTTGGCGGCGGCCTTGAGGTGTCAACCGGCACCGGGCTCTCCCTGACCATGAGCTTCAGCCGTCTTGCCGGTAACACGGCGCACACGGGAAGCAATCTGGACTGGCAGTCGGTGTCCGGAGCTACGGTCACCGCCACGAACAACTGGTGGGGAACCAACAATGCCGCCAGCACAATTACCAAGACCGGAACCGGCACGCTCACCTTCGATCCCTTCATCGTACTTACTCACTCGGGTATTCCAGCCAAGATCCGCATTAATCAAAGCTCTACGCTCACCGGCGACATGAGCAAAGACAACCATGCGAACGGCGCCGCGCTCGCCGGCAACCTTGACAGGATTGTCGGGCTGCCGATCACGTTCGATAACCCCGTTCTCGGCTCAATTCCGCAGGCCCAGCCGGAAACGCTGAACGCAAGCGCACAGGCTACGGCTACCTTCAATGCCGGTGGCGTGGGAGGAACCTTCCCCAGCCCCATATTCGGCAGCGCGAATGCCACGGTGGACCAGGGGGTCGTCCCGGTAGACTCAAACCTCATTGCCAGCGCCACGGAAGTGAGCACAACCGCAACCATCACTACGGTGGGGGCCCATGGGTTCAGCCCAGGCCAGGCGGTCAAGATTTCCGGAGTGGGAGTGGCTGGTTACAACAGCCCTGCGAATCAGCTTTTCTCGGTTGCCGCAACGCCGACTGCGACCACATTTACCTATACCGCTAATAACGCCGGGCTCGCTCCATCCAGCGGCGGGACCGCCACAGGCGGCATCGTCATCCTCGCGCCTCCGTCCATTACCAAGAGTTTCAGCCCAACGACGGTTGCGATCGGCGCGCCGAGCACGATTACGTTCGCAATCAACAATCCGAACGTAGTTACGATTAACGCAAGCTTCACCGACACTCTGCCGCTGAACCTGGTTGTGGCCACCCCGCCGAACGTCGTCAACAATTGCGGCGGTACGGTGACCGCCAACGCGGGAGCCGGCAGCATCAGCTTCTCCAATGCCGCGCAGGCGGTGGGCAGCTGCACCATCAACGTGAATGTTCAGAGCGCTGTTGACAGCATTTACAGCAACAGCGTCACCATCGATTCCACGGATGCCGGCAACGGCAATACGGCTACCACTAGTCCGAACCTGACGGTCATCAATCCGCCACACATCGCAAAGGCTTTTGGCGCGGCGAGCATTCCGCTAAATGGCACCACCAGCCTGACCTTAACCATCGATAGCAACAGCAACCAGAACCTGACGCTGACCGGCGTTGCCTTCACTGACAATTTGCCGGCAGGGCTGATTGTTGCCACACCCGGCAATCTGAACAGCACGTGCAGCGGAACCGCCACAGCGGCTGACGGTTCATCTACAGTCAGCTTGAGCGGCGCCAGCGTGGCTCCAAACACGAGCTGCATAATTTCGTTGACGGTCCAGGGGACGACGGCGGGCGTAAAGAACAACAGCGTCCAGGTGACTTCCACCAATGGCGGAACGGGGAATACGGCAAACGCTTCCATCACTGTGGTTGCGCCGCCCACGATCAGCAAGGCCTTCAATCCCACCAGCATTGCATTGAATGCCAGCAGCACGCTGAGTTTCACCATCACCAACCCGAATACCGCGAGCGCGCTGAGCGGGGTTGCGTTCACTGACAATTTGCCTGCGGGCCTGGTTGTGGCGGCGACGCCCAACGTCACCGGCTCCTGCGGCAGCGGAACAATTACAGCTACAGCTGGAAGCAGCACCATCAGCCTGTCCGGCGGAACTTTGACGGCTTCACCAGCCGCCGGCTCTTCATGCACCTTCTCGGTCGACGTAACCGGAACAACTGCCGGCGACAAGAGCAACACCACCGGGGCAGTTACTTCCACCGAAGGCGGAACCGGCGCCACCAGCAATACCGCGCTACTGACCGTAGTTGCGCCGCCATCGATTGCCAAGGTCTTTAATCCATCGACCATTGCGCTGAATGCGACGACGTCGCTGACCTTCACCATCACCAATCCAGCAGAAAACACGGTGGCGCTGACAGGAGTTGCGTTTACTGACACGCTGCCCACGGGCCTGACGGTGGCCAACGCCTCCGCGTCGGTCTGCGGCGGAACTTTGACTACAACCGCTCCGACAGGTATTGCCCTGACGGGTGCGACGATCGCCGTCAACAGCCAGTGCGTGTTTAGCGTTACGGTAACCGGCGCTGCATCGGGCCAGTACACCAACACCACGGGCAACGTGACTTCCACGAATGGCGGCACAGGCAACACTGCATCGGCCAGCCTGACCGTGGCTTCACCGCCCACCATCACGAAGGCTTTCGGCGCGGCCAGCATTCCGCTGAACGGCACGACCTCGCTAAGCTTCACTATCACCAATCCAAACACCTTCAGTCCCCTCAGTGGCGTGGCGTTTACTGACAATCTGCCTGCGGGCCTGGTGGTAGCGGCGACGCCCAACGTGACCGGTTCCTGCGGCAGCGGCACAATCACGGCGGTTGCCGGAAGCGGGGCCATCAGTTTGTCCGGCGGGACGCTCACTGCATCACCGGCGGCTGGATCATCGTGCACATTCTCAGTGGACGTGACCGGGACCACCGCAGGAGTGAAGCTCAACACTACCGGGGCCATTAGCTCAACCGAAGGCGGGACGGGGACGGCCAGCAACACCGCAAGCCTGACCGTGGTTGCTCCGCCCACCATCAGCAAGGCCTTCAACCCCACCAGCATTGCGTTGAATGCCACCAGCACGCTGAGCTTTACCATCACCAACCCAAATACTGCCAGCGCGCTCAGCGGAGTTGCCTTCACTGACAATTTGCCTGCGGGCGTGGTCGTGGCGGCAACCCCCAACGTGACCGGTTCGTGCGGCAGCGGCACAATTACGGCGTTAGCCGGAAGCAGCACCATCAGCCTTTCCGGCGGAACGCTGACAGCATCACCGGCGGCAGGTTCTTCATGCACCTTCTCCGTGGATGTGACCGGCACGACTGCTGGAAGCAAGAGCAATACTACGGGGACAGTGAGCTCCACCGAAGGCGGAACCGGGGCGACCAGCAACACGGCAATATTGACGGTCGAAGCGCCGCCCTCGCTGACCTTCACCATTACTAATCCAGCGGCCAATGCGGCGGCTTTGACGGGAGTGGCCTTCACCGATACGCTGCCCACCGGACTGACCGTGGCCAACGCTTCAGCTACGGTGTGCGGCGGAACATTGACGACGACTGCTCCGACGGGAATCGCTCTGTCCGGAGCGACGATCAACACCAACAGCCAGTGCCAATTCAGCGTGACGGTAACCGGCGCGGCTTCGGGCATTTACACCAACACCACGGGCAATGTGACTTCCACCAACGGCGGCACCGGCAACACGGCATCGGCCAACCTGACCGTAGCCAGCGCGCCCACAATCACCAAATCATTCAATCCCACGACTATTGCGCTGAACGGCAACAGCGCGTTGAGCTTTACTATTAACAACCCGAACACCAACGTAGCGCTGACCGGAGTGGCATTTACTGACACGCTGCCTGCTGGCTTAGTGGTGGCTACACCCAACGGCCTGACGGGATCGTGCGGAAGCGGAACGGTTACGGCGACAGCCGGCAGCGGCGCCATCAGTCTCTCCGGCGGAACGCTGACAGCATCACCTGGGGCCGGATCATCCTGCACGTTCTCAGTAAATGTGACAGGGACAACGGCGGGAGTGAAAAACAACAGTGTGACCGTGACCTCGACGGAGGGCGGAACGGGCAACACTTCGAGCGCATCGATCACGGTAATTGCGGCGGCAACAATTGCTAAATCATTCGGCGCAGCCAGCATTCCGCTGAACGGATCCACCTCGCTCAGCTTCACCATCAACAATGCGAATACAACGACTGCACTGACAGGGGTTGGCTTTACTGATGCGCTGCCTGCGGGTCTGGTCGTCTCAACGCCCAACGGTCTGACCGGCTCCTGCGGCGGTGGAACGATCACCGCGGTCGCCGGATCGGGCAGCGTAAGTCTTACCGGCGCCAGCTTGGCTGCCAGCGCGTCTTGCACGTTCTCCATCAACGTGACTGGAACCAGTGCCGGCAACAAAACCAACACTACCGGGGCCATTACTTCCAACGAAGGTGGGACCGGAGGAACGGCCACGGCCTCAATCAACGTAGTGGCGCCGCCTGCGATTGCCAAAGCCTTCAATCCGACGGTGATCGCTGTAAATGGCGTTTCCACGCTCACGTTTACCATTACTAATCCAGCGGCCAACGCGGTAGCACTGACCGGCGTGGCGTTCACAGATACCCTGCCGGCCGGAATCGTTGTGGCCACGCCAAACAACCTGGGTGGAACCTGCAGCGGAACGCCCACAGCAGTTGCCGGTTCAGGCACTGTAAGTTTGACCGGCGCGACCGTTGCCGCTGCTTCATCCTGCACAGTCAATGTTGACGTGACGGGCTCGGCTGTTGGCGTGTACAACAACACCAGCGGCGCTGTTTCTTCCACCAACGGCGGCACTGGCAATACTGCTTCTGCCAGTCTCACAATTGCCGTAGCCGATTTGACCATCACTAAAACGCACGCGGGCACGTTCACGCGCGGCCAGAATGGCGCGAATTACACCATCACGGTCAAAAACAGCGGCGCTGGTCCCACCTCGGGCACGGTGACCGTGGTTGATACCCTGCCCAGCGTGACCCATCCTCCGGTGCCAACGGCCATGAGCGGTACTGGTTGGTCTTGCACTCTGGCCACACTCACCTGCACGCGCAGTGACGCTCTGGCGCCCGGAGCCAGCTACCCGGCCATTACGCTGACGGTGAATATACCAATCAATATCGAAAACAATTTCACCAACAAGGCTACCGTCTCCGGCGGCGGCGAAACCAATACCGGAAACGATACAGCCAGCGATCCTGTTAGCCTGGGACCGCCGATCGTGATCACCCCGCACGCCGCGACTGCAACCGTAACGGCCGGCTCTTCCGCATCCTTTGTCTTTGACGTGGAAGACGATGACTCAACGCTGGGAATGGTCACCTTCGGCTGCAGCGGACTGCCGGTGGGCACGGCTTGCACTTTCAACCCGCCGTCAACGAATCTGCCTCTCTCGCAGATAAACCTGACCATCACTACGTCAAAAGACGCCACTGTGGTCAGGGCGCAGGCCTTCGGCGTCGGCAACAACCGTCACTTCTACGCTGCCTGGTTCTTCCCTGTGCTCGGACTGGTGGGAATAGCGGTGAGCGGACGCAAGAACAAGAAAGCCAGGATGCGGCTGGCCCTGTTGCTGATGGGAATCGTCATGCTGCTGAGCTTTGCTGGATGCGGAGGAGCGCATCGCATCACAACTCCGGCAGGTAACTATCAGATTACGGTAACGGCCGCAACCACCACCGTTCAGGCCACAACACAAGTGACGATGACGGTGCAGTAGCAAGAGAAAGTTAATTTAAGAAGCGATAGGAGCGAGATTCATGTCAAGTCCGTTCATAGGCGAGATACGGATGTTCGGCGGCAATTTTGCGCCGGTAGGTTGGGCCTTCTGCGATGGAGCTCTGATGGCCATCGCGCAGAATGACGCCCTGTTTAATCTCATCGGCACCACCTACGGTGGCGACGGCCAAACCACCTTTGCTCTGCCTAATCTCCAAAGCCGCGTTCCCGTCCACGTCGGCCCCGGCTTTGCTTTGGGACAGGCGGGCGGAGCGGAGAGTGTAACGCTGACCACCAGCCAGATTCCAGCGCACAGCCATGTGCCGCAGGCCAGTACCAGCTCGACCAGTCCGCCGAACGTCTCCGGTCCCGCCAACAACGTATGGGCGCAGTCAACCCTTAACAATTATTCTGCTGCCGCCCCAGGCTCGAATATGGATCCTGCCGCAATCGGCCCGGCCGGAGGATCGCAGCCCCATGACAACATGGTCCCATTTCTGGTCATCAACTTCATTCTCTCGTTGTTTGGAGTATTCCCGAGTCAGACATAATTGCGGGAGAGAGATCATGCAATCGTGGTAGGAGCAGGCCTTGAGGCCGCTAATTAAGGAGATAAATACATGTCAGAGCCATTCCTGGGCGAAGTGAAGATTATCAGTTGGAATTTTCCTCCTAAAGGCTGGACTTTTTGCAATGGCCAGTTGTTGCCCATCAACCAGAACCAGGCTTTATTTTCCATTCTCGGCACCACTTACGGCGGCGACGGAAGGGTGAACTTCGCTCTGCCTAATCTCCAGGGGCGCTCTCCCGTGCATGTTGGCAACGGGATTGTCTTGGGCGAGCTCGGCGGCGAGAACACCCATACGCTTAACATTTCCGAGATTCCCGCCCACAACCACGTGCCGTCAGGAACCACTGCCCAGGCTACCCTGACTGCCGCGACGGGCAATTTGTGGGCCAGCGATAGCTCCAACCCATTCACTCCCACTCCAAATACCGCGATGAACCCGGCTTGCATCGCGCCTGCGGGCGGCAGCCAGCCCCACGAGAACATGTCACCGTATCTGGTGCTCAACTTCATCATCGCGCTGCAAGGGATATTCCCCTCGCAGAATTAGGAAAGGAAAACGACTACATGTCAAATCCATTCGTAGCGGAAATCAGGATCTTTACCGGGAACTTCGCTCCCAAGGGATGGGCGCTCTGCGATGGCCAGCTAATGCCCATCAGCCAGAATACGGCCCTGTTCTCCCTTCTCGGCACCACCTATGGCGGCGATGGCAAGAGCAACTTCGCCCTTCCTAATCTCCAGGGTTGCGCTCCCATGCAGCAAGGGCAAGGTCCGGGGTTGAGCCTGCGCAGTCTGGGCGAAACCGGCGGGGAACAGACCGTCACTTTGTTGCAGACAGAAATGCCTGCCCACAGCCACAACGCTCAAGCCGCTTTAACTGGAGGCGGCGTATCAAGTCCGGCAAATAATGCCTGGGCCTCAGGACTTAAGGGCCACCCGCCTGCGTATGCGCCCTCTGGAACCAACGCGCAGATGAACCCGTTCGCTACGTCGATAACTGGAGGTAACCTGCCGCACAACAATATGCCTCCATTTCTCGGCCTGACCTTCATCATCGCGCTCCAGGGTGTGTTCCCGGCGCGAAGTTAGCCGTTACCATTGATCGAAGATCGAATCTGGGCTTGGGAGGAGTGGTACTCCCAAGCCCTTTTTATCGCTGGCTGTGACCAATCGCGTATGCTGTAAAAACAAAGACGCATGAGTGACCATACCGTGATCACGTCCGGCGAAGAACCTGTTGTGCTCGAATCCGACGTACCCCTGTCATCCTCTGTGATCTGGAGGCTCCAGCGCGAGTACTACCAGCAGCGCGGATTGAAGGCCTGGAGTGACGACCGTGTCCCGCAATACATCACCAACAATCCTTTCATCGCGGAGATATACGCCCGCATCATTTTCAGTTTTCTCTGCGACTGCATCCAGCTTGCCCGCACTGGGGCACAGCCACTTTCAGGCGAAAATCCGCTGCGTATCCTCGAGCTCGGCGCCGGGTCCGGCAAGTTTTCGTATCTCTTTCTGCGCAAGCTGGCAGATCTCATGCGCGCGGAGAACATCGCAGTAAATACCGTGCGCTATTGCATGACCGATTGCTCTGAGAATCTGCTTCAATCATGGCGCGCGAACGCTTATCTGGCGGATTTCGTTAACCAGGGGATGCTGGTGTTCGAGCAGTTCCAGGCCGTAGACGAAACCGACTCGAGTTTTGTCAGCGGCAACTCTCCAGGCTGCACTCAACCTGCCCAGGGGCCTCTGGTGCTGATCGCAAACTATGTCTTTGACAGTCTCCCGCAGGATGCCTTTGTCATCGAGAGCGGACAAATCCTTGAGGCCGTGGTCACAACCGCACAAAAACCGGGCGACAATCAAAAAAGTGAAGTTGCTCTCAAGGACCTTCAGCTCTCCTATAAGAACGTTAGCGTGGCTCCAAACCGTTATCCGGAGCAATCCTGGAATCGGATATTGGAGCAATATCGTAGCGGCATGCCATCAAGCACCGTATTGTTTCCATCAGCGGCTCTTAAAACTTTGCAGAAACTCGGCCAATGCACTGACGGAAGAATGCTGGTGCTGGCCGCGGACAAGGCAATCGCGCACGAAGAAGACCTGCAACTCTACCCGGGGCCGCCGACGATTGAATTTCACGGCGCAAACTGTTTTTCCCAGATGGTGAATTTTGACGCCATCGGCAAATACTTTGTGGACCTGGGCGGCAAAGCTCTCAAGCCGGACAAGCATTCTGCCGGTCTCAGTATTTGCGCCTTCCTGCAGCTCCGCCCGGGCGACCGGTTCTCGGGCGCCGTGGCAGCGTATCGCGACGCGCTGGCGGCCTTTGGCCCGGACGACCTGTTTGCGCTGCTGGCATGGTTGCATCCTCACATGGAGGAGATGTCTGTATCCCAGATACTCTCTTTGCTCCGGCTGACCCGCTGGGACACGACAGCTCTGCTGCGGCTCTTCCCCGTAATCGCCCGCCAGCTTCGCGCCGTCTCCGGCGAGCGCTACGACCTGCGCCAGGCTGTTCTGAACACCTGGGCCAACCACTATCCGGTAAGCCCCGCCGAGAACGTGCTTGCCTTCAACTGCGGCGTCATCCTGCTGGAGCTCCGGTTCTTTGCTGAGGCGCTGCCCCTGTTCCAGGCATCTGAGCAGGTGCTCGGGCGCTCTGCCGCCACCAGTTACAACCTCGGCCTGTGCGCTCTCGGTCTCGGGCGGCGCGCGGAAGCGCTGGCCTGCATGGTAGAGGCCTGCAACCTTGATCCTGAGTTCGAGCCGGCCAGGAACTCACGACTCAAACTGGAAAAAGAGCAAGCCCAGAGCTGATGGATTTGTAAGCCTTGCCGCCGTGTCCGGCAGCTGCTTCGATTTCAGCTCTGCTACGCGCAAAACAAACCTGCTCTGCATTTGCTGCAACATTGTTCCCGCTACGATACATCTTATGTGGCAACTTGAGATTGTTCGAGGGGGAACAAATTATGCGCCACCGCAACATCGCTCAGTTTTTGTTGTTCAGCTTTTTGCTCGCCACCGCCGCGTGGGGAAGAGAAGACCGGCTCGTCAACACCGGAGCTGCTCCGGCCGCCGAAGGCAAGGTCCTTACCGATAATGATCGCAACGGCAATACCGGCGTAGAAGTCCACGTAAAACACATGGCAACGCCGCATTCGCTCACGCCGGCCAAGCAAACCTATCTGGTCTGGGTCCAGCCGCGTGGCAAGGAGCCCGAACTGCTCGGCGCTCTGCGCGTGAATGAAGATCTGGAAGGCAGCCTGAAAGCGGCCACGCCTTACAAGACGTTTGACATCCTCATTACCGCGGAAGATAACCTGAAGCCGGAAGCGCCGTCCAGCATGGTGATACTCAAAGGGTCGGTCGAGAGAAAGTAGTTCGCACGTGTTTCATTCGGCGGGACTGTGGGAAAACTCACCGCAACCTGCTCTTTTGAGCCCGGGCATCTGATACTATTGCCGCCCATGATCGCAAAGGAGCAGGTAAGCGCGCCGGAAGCGCAGACAAATACTTCGGCCGGGTCCACAACATGGTGGCCGCTCGCCGTCCTGGTGGCGATTAACGTCCTCAATTTTTACGATCGCCAGGTCGCCGGGGCCGTGGTTGAGCCGGTTCGCAAAGAGTTTTTGCTTTCGGATACGCAGATTGGTTTGCTCAACACTGTATCTCTTATTTTGTATGGCATGGTTGGACTACCGCTGGGACTCTTAGCGGATAGGGTCAGTCGCAAAAAGCTTCTTGCCGCTGGCATTGTGGTTTGGGCCACGTTCACTGCCTGCGCGCGATTCGTACATAGCTATTCCTTTCTGATGTTTACCCGCCTGGGTGTTGGTGTGGGCGAAGCCAGCGCTGCTCCCACGGCCACAAGCTGGATTGGCGATCTTTTTCCGGCAGAGCGAAGGTCCAAGCCGCTGGCGCTTTTTATGCTCGGTGTGCCCGTTGGCGGAGCGCTTAGTTTCTTCTTTACTGGGCCTATCGCCCTGAAATTCGGATGGCGTGCCGCCATGGTGGTAGCTGCGGCCCCAGCGCTCCTGCTGGTCCCGTTGCTGCTGATGCTGCGTGAGCCTGTTCGTGGCTCCGCGGAAAAACATGTAATCGCTCAAGCCGGCGCAAGTTCAGTGCGGCAGGTGTTGCGTGTGCCCACCTTCTGGTGGATTGCACTTTCCGGCGCGCTCGTAAATTTCAACCTGTATTCAATCGGAGTGTTCTTTCCCGCGTTCTTCGGCCGCATTCATCATATGAATGTAGCCCGTGCAGGAATCATGACGGGGATTGTGTATGCGGTTGGCGGCACCCTCGGCGGCTCAATCGCCGGCATCTGGGGCGATCGCATTGTTCACCGCAGCCGCAGCGGACGCATGAAGATCGCCTCCATCGCCGCGCTGCTGGCGGTCCCGCTCTCTTATTTCGGAATTCATCAGGGTTACGGATCGCTTGCGTTGGCGCTGCCGCTGCTCACTGTTGCCTACGGCCTGCTCAATATGTATTACGGCCTGGTATATGCATCGATTCAGGATATCGTCCCGCCCGCGCTGCGCGGCACCAGCATGTCCATCTACTTTCTTGTGATGTACCTGATCGGCGCTTCATGGGGGACACTCATCATCGGCAAGATGAGCGACCGCTTCGCGCTGCATGCAGCTCATCTGGCCGGCGTGGATAAAATCACTGAAGCGTTCAAGGCCATCGGCCTGCAGCAGGCCCTGCTGGCTGTTCCCGTGCTGTCTCTGCTGTTGGCCGGCGTGCTGTGGACTGGATCAAGGACGATCGCGCGTGACATAGAAAACCAGCAGAAAGCAGCCTGAAAACCAAAAAAGGACACAAAACACAGATTGAATCAAGCTCCTCTTTCCTCTGTGTTCCTCTGTGCCCTCTGTGGTAAAGGTCTTTTACCGCAGCTTGATTCCCAACTCCCGCAACTGGGCCTCGCTCACCGGTGTCGGCGCGTCCACCATCATGTCAATCGCTTTGGCGGTCTTGGGGAAAGGAATCACCTCGCGCAGGCTGTCCGCTCCGGCCAGGATCATCACAATCCGGTCCAAGCCCAGGGCAATCCCGCCGTGTGGAGGCGTGCCATACTCTAGCGCGTCCAGGAAAAAGCCGAAGCGTGAGCGCGCTTCTTCTTCGGTCATGCCCAGCGCGGTGAAGATCTGCTTCTGGATGTCCTGGCGATGAATACGGATCGACCCCGACCCCAGCTCTGTTCCGTTCAGCACAATGTCATAGGCCAGCGCGCGCATCGCGCCCGGATCGGACTGCAATTTCTCCATGTCCTCCTCATGCGGCGAAGTGAACGGGTGGTTCGAGGGATTCCAGCGGTTTTCCTTCTCGTCATATTCGAACATGGGGAAGTCGGTGACCCAGAGTGGCTTGAAATCGCGTGCCACGTCGCCCGTACGCTCGAATGCCTTGTGTTTGTCCGCATACTTGCGGGCCAGCTCCAGCCGCGCCTCGCCACCGGAGGTGTACTGCGCCTTCCGGTTGGCCGCAGTCCGCGTCTTCCCTTCTACGGCAATGCCTACTACCGGGACAATCAGGTCGTCCGCGCCAGCGCCGCAGAGTTCGCGGATTTTTGCTGCCACTTGCGGCCGCTTCTTTTCCATCTGAACAAAGTCATAGAGCACGCCGATGAAGTCTTTGTTTCGCTTGGCTAGCTCTTCAGAAAGAGCGCGCAGCTCTTTCTTCTCGCGATCAGAAATCTTGCCGACATTGGGAATCCTGATGCCGACCATGTTCATCGCGCCGTCAACACGCAGTTCGGCCAGGTCTTCATCGCTGAAGGCCGGGCGGATGTCGATCATCGCCGGCAGACGCATGTCGGGCTTGTCAATCCCATATTGCCGGATCGCCTGGTCGTAGGTCATGCGCACGAACGGCGTGGGCAAGTCGATTCCCGTGGCCTTGAATGCCGCCTTCAAGAAGCTTTCCACCACTTCATACACGCGGTCAGGCTGCGGGAAGCTCATCTCCAGGTCGATCTGCGTGAACTCGGGCTGGCGGTCGGCGCGCAGGTCTTCATCGCGGAAGCAGCGCACGATCTGAAAATATTTGTCGAACCCGGAGATCATCAATATCTGTTTGAAGAGCTGCGGCGACTGCGGCAGCGCGTAAAACTCTCCCGGGTGCACGCGGCTCGGCACCAGGTAATCTCGCGCGCCCTCCGGCGTTGAGCGCGTCATGAATGGCGTCTCAATTTCCAGGAAGCCGCGGCCGGCGAGGTCCTGGCGGATTGCGAGCGCCACGTTGTGGCGGAGCTGAATATTTGCCTGCATGTTCTCTCGCCGCAGGTCGATGTAACGGTACTTGAGCCGCACCTCTTCATTGATCGGCCCGGATTCGCTGGGCAAAAACGGCGGCAGCTTTGATTCGTTGAGCAGCTTGAGCTCATCGACCGTGACCTCGACTTCGCCCGTGGCAATGTTCTTGTTCACGGTGTCGGCGTCGCGCAGGCGCACCTTGCCGATGGCCGCGATCACATACTCCGACCGCAGGTTGCTGGCCTTTTCATGCACCGCCGCGTTCTCGCCTTTATCGAACACCAGCTGCGTCATCCCGCTGCGGTCGCGGATATCAATAAAGATCACGTTGCCCAGATCGCGGCGCCGGTTGACCCAGCCCAGCAACACAACCTGCGCTCCTGTATGCTCCGGGCGCAGTTCTCCGCACATATGCGTGCGGTGAAGATCACCTAAAAAATCGAGCGGCAAAGATGTACCTTCCTGCGTTGGGATAAAACTTTGATTATAAAGGGTGGGCCGCGAATTCACGCGAATGAACACGAATCAGTAGTGAGCTAATCATTAGCCCACTACCCACGAATTAATCGGATTGCCTCGGATCATTCGCATGTTTTCGCGTTGATTCGCGGCTAATTTTGAAACTCATCCGATGAGCTAATGGCCGGCATTTCAGAAAAAGATCACTTCACCAGCTTAACGATCCCGGCAATCTCTCCTCTGGCCACTCCCGCCTGTTCGCCGGTACTTAGGTTTTTGAGGGCATATTGCCCGGAATTGACCTCATTTTCACCCAGGATCAACGCAAACCGGATTCCCAGCTTGCTGGCGGTTTCGAGCGACTTCTTCAGCTTAAAGCTTTCGTCGCCCACGGTCAGGACCACGCCTTTGCGGCGCAGTTCGCGGGCCAGCCTGGCAGCGTGCAGATTCATGCCTGCGCCGAGCGGACTCCGGCAGATTCCTGCAAGGTCATCACCAGGCGGTCTTCACCGATGGCAAAACCAATGCCTGGCGCCGGCGGACCGCCCAGCGATTCTGAGAGTCCGTCATAACGTCCGCCGCCGAGGATTGCATTCTGCGCGCCGAGCGCGCCGTGGGTAAACTCAAAGGCCGTGCGCGTGTAGTAGTCCAGTCCGCGGACCAGGCGGTGATCGACCACGAAAGGCACTTCCAGGGCCGTAAGAATCTTCTGCACTTCGGCAAAATGTGCGCGGGAGTCCTCATCCAGATATTCGCTCATGCGCGGCAGCTTCTCGATGATCGGCTGGTCTTCCGGAACTTTGCAGTCCAGCACCCGCAGCGGATTTGTCACGGCGCGGCGTTGGCAGTCGGAGCACATGGTGTGGACAACATCTTTCAGCGCATCACGAAGCGCCTGCAAATAGCGGGGACGATCTTTAGCGGAGCCCACGGAATTTAGTTTCAGCGTCCAGCCCTGAATGCCAAGACGGTCCAACAAAGTTGCCAGCATCTCCAGAACTTCCGCATCGACCGCCGGCGATTCGCTTCCCGCCGCACTCGGCCCGATGACTTCAGCTCCGATCTGGTAGAACTGCCGGTAGCGCCCTTTCTGCGGACGCTCGCGGCGGAACTGCGGTCCGATGTAATAGAAGCGCTGCAGGCCGGGACGCTCCCACAGCTTGTGTTCGATATACGCGCGGACAACGCCCGCGGTGTTTTCCGGCCGCAGGGCCAGCCACTGGCCTTTTTCACTCTGGGCGCGCGCGCGGTCTTCCCAGGCAAACATCTCTTTGGAAACAATGTCAGTCTCTTCGCCCACGGAGCGCTGAAATAGTTGCAGGTCTTCGAGGATGGGCGTGCGGATTTCCTGAAAGTTGTATAGGCGGAAGACGTCGCGCACCGCCGTTTCAACGAAGTTCCACGTCTCCGTCTCCGGAGGCAGAAGGTCGCGGGTGCCGCGCACGGATTTGATAAGGCCAGCCATTAGCAATTAGTAGTTAGCAATTAGCCAAAGAGAGTTTTGCCGGAGAAATATCATTCTCCAATAGAAGCCAAACAGCCTTGCATCGCTTCTCGCACATTGATTAGCAGCTCTGGAAAAGTATCGCCTTGGGTGGCACACCCTGGCATTGCAGGCACTTCTGCCCAAAACCCGCCTTCTTCGGCCTCGTGTATTACGACTTTGACTTTCATTTTTAATCCCTGTTTGAGCCAAATTCCTTTCGGTAAATCTGTGTGTAATCAAAATAATTCTTGCCATACATCATGATCGACTTTTGCGTCTCTTCGTCATCAATCTTCTTCTTGAACTTTCCGGGAACGCCCATCCATAGCGAATAAGGCTCAATCACGGTGCCTTCGGGAATCACCGTTCCGGCCGCGATGATGCAGCCGTCGCCGATCTTCGCATTGTTCAGGATCACGCAGCCCATGCCGATCAGGCACCGGTCGCCAATGGCGCAACCGTGCAGCGTCACCGAATGCCCGACCGTGACCCAGTCGCCCAGGGTCACGCCGTATTTATAGCGCATGCCGTGAAGCACGCAGCAGTCCTGGACGTTGGAGTTCGCACCGATGCGGATGGCGGCCACATCGCCGCGGATCACGGCATTCATCCACACGCTGGAGTTTTCACCGATCTCCACGTCGCCGATGATCTGGGCAGACTCGTCGATATAGCACGAATCGTGAATACGCGGCGCGATTCCCTGATAGGAGCGAAGCATAAGGCTGAATTTTCAAAGGTAACATGTGCGCATCAGCGGGAGCAACGTCGCGCGGCCAGTGCGTAGGCGATTGGGAATAACGCTAATTCATGGATGGGCAACCCGTAGCAGCTCTGGCGTCTCCTATCAAACATCTGTTCCCCAGAATGAGGGCCCATGCACGTCATTTCTTTGCGCACCGGCTTCCATGCGCTTCTTGTCGTCCTTTTTTCAGTTTCTGTGAGCTCTGCGCAGTCTTTTCAGCAAAATACTTATCACAGCCCGAACCGGCCAGCCGATCTATTTGTCGCCGATTTGAACCACGACGGCAAGCCCGACATTGTCACAACGCAATTCACCAGCAACATGATCACCGTATTTTTGAATCACGGAGACGGTACTTTTACTGACGGCGGTTCAGCCAGCTATGTCGTTGGAGGATCTGCTCCGCAACGGGTGTTGATTGCCGACTTCAATCACGATGGCAATCCGGACATTGTTGCAGGAACCTGCAATCCCAGCGGCGGTCCCAGCTCAGTTTCCATACTCTTCGGGAACGGAGACGGCACCTTTCGGAACCACATTGATTACACGATTCCGGGGTGCATCACGGGACTTGGAACTATCAGGGTGGCTCGCGATACTTCACCGAGCCTGATTGTTGCCTCAGAGCTGCCGCAGATCAATATTCTCCGCAATGATGGGACTGGAACCTTCCATTTGCGGACTATCTCCACCACTTCTAACATGACCGGCGTTTCCGCGGCTGATTACAATCACGACGGCATCGCCGACATAGCCGCAATTGAAGTGGCGAATCCTAATAAGCTGGTGATTCTTTATGGAAATGCGGGCGGCGGGTTCGGTACGCCCCAGGTCATAGCGTCTGCCTCCTCCATTGTCGGCTATTTTGCCGCCAATACTGTGGATTTCACCGGGGATGGGATCGGCGACCTGCTTGTGCCCTGGGATTCCTCTGGGCCGGTGCGCGCCGGAGTTACGGCTTTTGCCAACAATGGGTTTGGAAAATTCACTTCGACTACCTTGAACGTAGCTTCCGGTTACTTTCTCCCAGGTTTCAGGGCTGCGGAAGGGGACTTCACGCGCGGCGGCTTTCATGGGCTCATTCTCCCTTTGACCGGCACTGGCACTCAGGTTCCTGACGCGGTTGCGTACTTTCCCGCCCGAGGCAGGGGCGTCTGGAGTTCCCCCATTTATTTCCCCATGGGAGCAAACAGTTCACCGCACTCCGCCTCGGTTGCCGATTTCAATGGCGATGGATTGCTCGATTTTGCTGTGGTCACCGAAGCGGATGACACCTTGCATATCTTCAGCAATAATTCCTGCCCTTTACCTCCGAAAGCGGGAATCGCCCTCTGCTCACCTGCAGCCGGTTCGAATGTGGGTTCGCCTGTACGCATTTCCGCCACCGCCAATGGCTTGACTCGTCCCATCACTGCCATGAAAGCCTACATCGACGGCAAACAAGTTGCTTCGTCTGGCAATAACATGCTGAATTCTTCCGCACCTGAAGCAGCAGGAAGACATAAGCTTACTGTTAATGCCTGGGACTCAAGCGGAAAGTTGTACCAGTTTATAGAGACGTTTACTGTTCACTAACACGCCGGCGCCGGAAGAGAACACTTCGAGGTGGATAAAGTGAAGCGACAGGACCCACTGGCCGATCGGCAATCGAAGCCCTTAGGGATCTCTTGCTTCGCTCGAGAAAAAAATCTAATGCAGCTCTACGCCCATCAGCTCCGTTACCAGGCTCCACTGTTCCCACGCGTAGCGCCAGATGGAGACGGAGTGCAGGTGCTCAAAAGAGTGGAAGTCGCGCTCATTCATGGCCGCTGGTTCGTCAAGATAAACCTGGCTGACGAACTCGCAATCATTGCAGCGGACAATATAAGGATAGTTTTCGGCCATTCAGAATCACGCTCAGGGGGAACACTCATTGTTGAGCTTTTCGTGCTCCAGCGCACTAAGGTGGTCCACTTAAGCCTTTGCGATATTTGGCCTATCGTGCCAAGAGACTAAACAAACGACGATTGCGTTCGGAAACGAAACGAAGAAGTGCGGAGCGATCGGCGAAGAAGCGCGGAAAGATCGTTGGACTACGACCTCATGATGCGGGCCTTGATCTCCGCTTCCCAGATCACATTGGCTGGTTCAAGGCTTTCAACGCCTACCTGGCCTTGCAGAGAAGTTCCGGGCTCGCCGATCCACATAACCTTATAGCGCGCGCGCCGGTTGTGCCGCTGCAGCCAAATCGTCTGTCCCGTGGTTTTAATGCCCGGAGGCGTCACCAGGCGCGCCCCGTTGGTGGAAATCTCATAGGTACAGCAATTATGCGAGTCAGGGCTGGCCACGTCAGGGAACACTTTCACCGGCACAGCCAGGTGCAGCCGCTTTTCATGCCGCTTTTCGGCGGGCGCTATAACGGCCGTAGATGCGCGACTTGCTGATGGGAGACCTGCCTTTGGTTCCATGACCTTTCGAGTATCGGGGCTGGGCCACTTTTGGTCAATATTACTTTCGTTTCCGCAGTTTGAAACGAATGGCAACCCGCACCGCGTCTCCTGCGTGTTACGGGAAAACCAGTTACAATAGTTTCTTAGTCCCTCCTGACGAGACAAAAAGATGATTCATTTTCCCGTGCCTGAGGCCCTGACCTTTGATGACGTATTACTTTTGCCGGCGCAGTCTGACGTGGTCCCGGCGGAGGTCAACACGCAGACGCAACTCTCGCGCAATATTCGCCTGAATATCCCCATCATAAGCGCCGCCATGGATACCGTGACGGAGTCGCGCCTGGCCATTGCCATCGCGCAGCAGGGAGGGCTGGGCATCATCCACCGCAATCTCTCCATCGAGGAGCAGGCTGACGAGGTGGACAAGGTAAAGCGATCAGAGAGCGGCATGATCATGGACCCAATTACGCTCTCCCCCGACCATAAAATTGCCGACGCGCTGGAGATGATGCGTCGCTACAAGATTTCCGGTGTTCCCGTCACCAAGAACAAGAAGCTCGTAGGCATTCTTACCAATCGCGACCTCCGCTTTGAAACCCGCACCGATATCCTGATCAGCAAAATCATGACCAAGGACAACCTGATCACTGTCCCGGTCGGCACCACGCTGGAAGATGCGGAGAAAATTCTGCATGAGCACCGCGTGGAAAAGCTGCTGGTGGTGGATGACAAGTACAACCTGAAAGGGCTGATCACGGTCAAGGACATCCAGAAAAAACTGAAGTATCCCAGCGCGGCCAAGGACCAGCATGGGCGGCTTCGCGTGGGGGCGGCTATCGGCGCCACAGGCGATTTCCTGGAACGCGCGCAGGAGATGGTCAAGGCAAAGGTCGACGTGCTGGCCATTGACAGCGCGCACGGCCACACCAGCCGCGTGCTTGAGGCGATCAAAACGATCAAGTCCAAACTTCCCGAAGTCGACTTGCTCGCAGGAAACGTAGGCACGCATGAAGGCGCTTGCGCCCTGGCCAAAGCCGGGGCTGATGCCATCAAAGTCGGAATCGGGCCGGGGTCGATTTGTACTACGCGCATTGTGACTGGCGCAGGAGTTCCGCAGGTCACCGCGATTGCGGAGGCGGCGCGCGCCTGCCGCGACGCGCAGATTCCCGTGATCGCCGATGGCGGCATCAAGTTTTCCGGCGACATCAGCAAGGCCATCGCTGCCGGCGCCAATGTGGTAATGATTGGATCGCTCTTTGCCGGCACGGAAGAGAGTCCGGGCGAGACCATTCTCTATCAGGGGCGGTCGTTCAAGTCTTATCGCGGCATGGGCTCGCTCTCCGCCATGGCCGCTGGATCAAGTGAGCGCTACGCGCAGAGCGCGGAAGATTCTTCCACTGACAGCATGGGCATGCGCGATGGCGACCGCGGCAGCAATCGCGTGGACAAACTGGTGCCGGAAGGTATTGAGGGCCGTGTGCCCTATCGGGGCACGCTGGCGGAGATGGTTTACCAGCTCGTGGGCGGGCTGCGTTCCGGCATGGGATATTGCGGCACCCGCAACATTCCCGAGCTGCAGCAGAAGGCGCGGTTCATTCGCATCAGCGGCGCGGGCTTGCGCGAGAGCCACGTGCATGACGTGATCATTACGCGTGAAGCGCCAAATTACAGGCTGGAATAGGCAGGACGATTTGTCATCAACGGTGGTCCCCGGAGCTGTTCCCGCTTCATTCACGCGTAAACTGCTGGCATGGATGCCTACGGTGCTGTGGCTATGTGCGCTGGCCGCCTTCTCCACCGATGCGTTTTCCGCCGAGCACACCGGAACCATCCTGCGGAGAATTCTGCACGCGCTGTTTGGTGAGGTCTCCCATCACCAGATTGAGCAGATTCATTTCTTCGTCCGCAAGACGGCCCACTTCGGGAGTTATGGACTGCTGAGCGCGCTGGCTTTCTTTTCCTGGCGCGCCACTCTGCCGGCGCTTCCGCGATGGACCTTCCGCTGGACCAGCCTGGCCTTACTGTTGACCCTGATGGCCGCCAGCCTGGACGAGTTTCATCAGACCTTTGTCGCCTCACGAACCGGTTCACTTCGCGATGTTGTGCTGGACCTGACCGGAGCCATCTTCTTCCAGCTTGTGCTGGCCATCTGGTTGGGCAGCAGAAAACCCCGCCTGAATCAGTGATAACTCTCCAACTCGGTATGATCTTGCAAACCGGCTTCCTCCGCGCGCTCTTCTTGCGCGGGTTTGGCGCCGGCCATTCCCATCAGGAGCATGATTGCCGCAACCACTGCCATCCCTGCCGACAGATAAAATGGCAATGCCGCGCCGTAGTGTTTCCATAGCTGGCCGGTAAGCAGACTAGAGAGTAAAGCGGCAATGCTGGTGCAGAAATAAAACAGGCCGAAGGCGCGTCCGCGCGAGCCCGGTTCGACGGTCTCCACCACCAGCGCGCGCAACACCGGGCTGGTGAGCGCGTAATAAAGCCCGTAGGCGGCCATCACCGTCCATATCGCCGCATGGCTTGGCGCCAGTGCAAACGTAAAGTAGGTGACAGAAAAAACCAGATATCCTGCCGCGGCGATTGCCCGTTTGGAGCGGCGATCACTCAGCCAGCCCGCAGGCCAGGACGCCAGAGTGTATGTGATGTTGAAAGCCAGGCCGAGCAGCGGGGCCATGCTGGAACTGATTCCAATCTGCTGCGCCCGCAGCACCAGAAACATGTCACTGGAATTTCCCAGGGAGAAGATCAGCACCGCGGCCAGCAAGTAATAAAACCGGCGGGAAAGTCGTGCCGGCTGGCCGAGCGAACGCGATGGCACGGAGCTCACCCGCTGCGGTCGCGTCTCTCTCGCCAGCAGCACTACCAGGATTGCGACTGCCCCGGGAATTGCAGCCCACCAGAAAACCGAACGCATGTTGCCGGTGCGGGCCATGATGAGCCAGGCAATCAGAGGGCCCGCAATCGCGCCGGCTGAATCCATCGACTGCAGTAAGCCGTAGGTATTGCCAATTTTCTTTCGATCAACCGATTCCGCCAGCATCACGTCGCGCGGCGTGCCGCGCAGGCCTTTGGCCGTGCGGTCAGCAAAGCGGATGAAGAGCACCTGCCACCATCGCGTGCTGAGGGCCAGAAGCGGCTTCACCAGGTTGGCCAGCAGATATCCGAAAACGACGATCGGTTTGCGCCGCTGGACCGTGTCTGTAAGGTAGCCGGAAAACAACTTGCCCAGCGAAGCAACGCTTTCGGCAACGCCTTCAATCAGGCCCATGGCCGCGGGCCCGGCGCCGAGCGAAGCCAGAAATGCCGGCAGGATCCAGTACGCCATCTCGCTGGCCGTGTCATTGAAGAATGAGACCGTGCCAAAGACGTAGACGTTGCGCCGGCCGGCAGTGGAAGCGTCAGATGTGGAAGTGGCCATCAGCTTACGATCAATACGTTACCTGAAAGAGCAGCTTGAAACACTATCGGATTCCAGCAACTCAGGAATGGACAACAGCATCAGAAACGGGATTGGGCCCTTCTGGAGAGATCAATGCGAATACGGCGTCTGTTCAGGCTCTTTTATCAATTGATTACCGATCGCGAAATCTACTTCCTGACCGGGCTGGCGATTAAGAGTCTGTTCTACAAATCGCCTACGGGACCACGGTCTGCTCCGGTGGCGAAGAAGCGGGCAAAAGCCATGAATGCCAAGTAATTGCCTGGATCAAGCGGCCGCTCCAAACCATTCTTTCCTGCACAGAGCGCCTCCAACTGGCGGAGATCAAGGCGCCGCAAAACAAATAACCCCGCACTTGCATGCGGGGTTACTCGGTAAGCTGTTGGGATTGGCTGAAGGCGCGGAGGCCTTGTGCGAATCGCAGCTTCGCTTAGGACTTAAAGACTCACGCCTTAAGCCTCAGCCACCTCACGTTTACCACTACAATCAGAATTCTTCATATATTTGGATCGCCCTCCTTTCCCGTGTAAACGCAGAATATCGCCACTTAACTGGAAAGTCAACAGTGCGACTTTGAGAGTTATTTGCTCTCGAGGTGCCCTGCTCACTTTTTCTTTTCCGGCTTCCGCGGCTCAACAATCCCGACTGTGATCGCATCCGCGGTCACAAATTGCGGCTCGATGTCTGTTGGAACCGACTTCAAACGCTCCAGCGCTTTCTGCACTTCAGGACGCAGCAACATCATCTCACTCATCAGCTTTTTGGCGCCTGCGTAATCGCCGGTAGCTTCCAGCGTGAGCAATTCGTGGTCCAGGCTGGCCACGGCGTCTTTGATCTTGCTCAGATCCACGCTGAAGGTGCCGTCAGCGCTGGCGACGAACGCGCCTTTGTCGAGGAAGTAATTGAATTGCACGGCCATGCCCTTGGCATGCGAATCCTGCAGTCCGAAGCGCAGCGTGCGGAAGGAAGATGCGAG
>WNFM01278876.1_pt5 | contig 28040 bp, 30 predicted proteins | sample 5400271 | NCBI WGS metagenome assembly WNFM01 (sample SAMN13153352, study PRJNA577476) | soil metagenome | isolation source: 60 cm saprolite on Douglas fir-dominated hillslope | place: USA:California | collected 2013-09-17 | reverse complement strand
TCCGTGGCTCAACCCGATCGAACCCAAGTGGGTCCATTCCAAGCGCGCCATCGTCGAGCCGACCCGCCTGCTCAGCGCTCAGGAGGTGGCCGACCGCGTATGCGCCTATCATCGCTGCCCGCATGAACCGCACCTCTCGCTTCCTGAGCCTATTCAGGACAAGGCCAGTTGATCATGCACTAGGGGTCATCATGGAGCCCGACGCGGCCGGTCCTCGTGAGGTGGAAGGCATACGCAATCCAGCGGCAGTGCGCGGAACCAGCAACCAGCTCTACGGGTTGCCGCGTACGGTCACGACAGGTCACTGCTCTCGAATCGGCTTGCCACGTGTCAGGCGCGATCGGAACTGCGCGCTGCAGTCTGGCGAGTCTGCGCGCATACAGGGAAGAACGGGCCGCTTGATGGCCGTCCGCGGGGTGATTGGCCCCAGCCGATCATCCCGCGGACAGGATCACCCGATCACTCTCCGGCCCAAGATCGCTACTCTGCCCGCCGAGCACGCCGAGTGAGGCAGTCGTTTGGGTTGGCATTCAGCGCGGCGGAGCGTGAATGATGAGGCTCGTGGGGCCACCCGCGGTCGGGGTGGGACCGCCCATGTGCTGGCCCATCGAGGTGCACGGATCTGCGCCTTGCTTACTCAGCCTGGCCAGGATCTTTTGCTCCTTGGCTTTGGTAATCTGGCCGTCGGTATACGCCTTCTCCAACGTCGTGCGCGCCGCGTTTTGGGTGGCGGTCTCAAGCTGCGACACGCTGACGTGCAGGTTAGAGGCCAGCGTGCGCACAAAGAGCTCGCAATATTTTTGGCCGCCTGGAGGCGCCGCGCTCGCGCCGCTGGCAACCAGGGCAACCACCAGGATGCCACTACCTATCAGCCCGATCACTACTTTGTTCCGTATCATCGCTCTTCCTCCATCCAGAGGAGATCAGGGTGGCCACTCGAATGGCCACCCTGCTCACGTCACGTACCGAAGTTTCGAAGCGCACGGGAGCACGGGGGGCGGCGTGGGGGAAAGCGTCGTAGCGGGCACCCGCCCGCATTCATCAAGTCCCGACACCAGATGTCGTTGCGGGCGGCGAACGCGATGGCGGCAGGATCGACAAGTTGGGCGATCCAATACCCACGCAGCCCTGATCGAAGCGCCCACGCGAAGCTATGCGCACGGAGCCGCCCATGCGGGCTCGCCAGCGCGGCGAGCAGACATAATCCCGGCGCCAAGTAGGCGAAGCGCTGGGCATGGCGCCCTGCTTCCTAGAGCCCGTACCGACAAGACGGGTTATGTCTAGCCTATGCCCGGCAACTCACACGGCAGTGACGCGGCATTACAGTTGCGTGACGATCGCACAGATCAGACCGAATGCGGCCAGTGACCGAGCGTCAGAGCCGCTGGGCGCTGAATGCGACCGAGCGGCTGGCGACATGCTGTAAGGAATACGTAATGGCTCTCATAGTCCCTGTTATTCTGCCTTGGCACTATTGGGACTGGGAGCAGCAATAGCTCACGGCATGCCAGGTCCAGCCCATGTCGCCTCTCGTAACAGGCGATCAACGATGAGCGCCTGAGCGCACTGTGGCGCATCGAACATGGAATCCCACGACATGCCAACCCAGCGGTCGCAGGCTGCAGGCGACACAGCGGTCGTCGTGACAACGCCGTCACCAGCCTCGCCCGTGCGTTGTTCCACGACGCCCGCCACTCGCGAGCGTTCGGTCGGGGCCGGCGGTGAGAGCTAGCGCACTTGCGGCGCCGCCTCATTGCGCGGCGCCCGCTGCGCCCGCGCTGCTAGTCCATCTCCTCCTCGCCGACCGCAGATGCCCGCACCGGCGCCATCACGGTGGCCGTGGTCGATGCGCCCGCCCGCTACGGCCATGGCATGCATCAAGGGACCTGCTCGAACTCCCTCAAGCTCCAGCCCGCGCAGCACGATCTACGCCTGTACGCGCAGCCCGTACGTGCCGTTGGCATTCGACCGAGCAGCTGTCATCAAAACGTGACCCCACTTTGACAGCGGCGTAATCCGCCGGGTGTACGCTAGAACTACCATCCCTCATCTGTTGGGCGTGGGACCTCCGTGAAGCTGGAGTCACCGAGGTGAGCCTGAACTGCTCGTGCGCCACGTGTGTCAGTCTGTGCATCCTGCTCCGCTCGCAGGAACCGCTCGCCATGCCGTCCCGCCCTACTAGGGAACGGTGTAGCGCGTGGGGGGCATGACGGCGACCAGGATCGACCGGATATACCACCGCGTATTGCCGAGCGTTGCCGCATGACGCCCTACGTGCGGCGCATAGCATGAGCGGCCGTCATCGCCTATCCGGTCGCGTTGCGCCATTCTGGCTCGGGCGGCGCCAGGCCCGGGAGGGGCCTCGCCGAAGCGCGGCGCTCTCCCGCGCACGATGTGAAGCGGACGGAAAGGATCTGGCAGATGCGCAACCACAAACCGCCTGCTGACAAGCGCCACCATGGTGATGCACCCACGGGCATACTGCGGACGGATCTGCTCACCTCGCGCTTCAGCGAGACTGAGATCCAGCGCCTCAGCAGACTCCAGCTGCGATATCGAGAGCGGCCCGATGCGCGCGACATGCCGATTGAAGAGTGTCGCCTGCAGTTCGCCCACTGGCTAGTCGAGCAAGGCCGGCTGAGCGAGGATGATGGGTCTGGCCTCTGGAAGCGTCTGCCCGAGTCGCCCGAGGATAGGCCAGATGGATGCGTCGACGGCGAGATGGCAAGCGCGCGCACACAGCAGCGCGAGGTGGGGCGTCGCCCACTGTTCGGCGCATTGTCGTGGGTACGCCGGGGCCTTGCCAGGGCCGCCGGAATCGGCCGTCGAGTAGGAAGATGGCTATTCTTGCCGGGCGAGCCAGGCGAGGCCATCCCGTGGGAAATATACGGTCAGTTTCCGTACACCGGTCCGTGGTCGGGCCTGTGAGATCCCTGGCCGCGGATGCGCCTCCGAAAGGTAAGCGGCATGCGCTGCCGCGTTACCCATCTGGCCTACCTTGATAAGGCAGGCGCGCATGCATCAGGGGCTCGATGAGGAGCCATTGCTCAGGAGAAGGCGCGTCGTGATGGCGTATGCGGACGCATTGCTCCCCAGGGCCTTGGAGTTGACTCCGTTCGAGTGGTATCGCAGGAGGCGTGAGTCGACGCCGATTGTCTTCGACCCGCAGGCTGGCTGTTGGCAGGTCTTCCGCTATGATGACGTGCTGCGCGTTGCCAAGGACCATGCCACATTCTCCTCGGCAGACCGGCCGTGGCGCAGGCATGTAGACGCGGAGGGGCCTGAGATTCAGCCCAGCTTGATCGGTATGGATCCACCGCGCCATCGCCAATTCCGTAATCTGGTGACGCAAGCCTTCACCCCACGCGCGGTGGGTCAGTTGGCGCCACGCATCGCTGCCATCGCTCATGAGCTCCTCGATCGAGCGCTCCAGATGAGGGCTCTAGACGTGATAGATGACCTGGCCTATCCGCTGCCGGTCATCGTCATCGCCGAGCTGTTAGGGGTGCCAGCGGAGGACCGGCCGCGCTTCAAGCGGTGGTCCGACGCCGTCATCGCGGGCGATCCCCAGGTTGCTGGCGCCGCGGAGGCAGCAGTGGATGAACATAGGCGCAAGCGAGATACTGCGCGGCGCGCGGCGGACGAGATGCGGGCCTATTTCCAACCGATCCTGGCAGCGCGCCGCCAACGCCCCCAACATGACTTGATCAGCGACCTTTTGGCCTCCGAAGTAGGCGGGCAGCGCCTGACCGAGGAGGAGTTACTGGGGTTCTGCATCCTGTTACTGGTGGCCGGCAACATTACCACCACGAATCTGCTCGGCAACGCGATGGTGTGCTTCGAAGAGCATCCCGCAGCGCTCGCGCGCCTGCAGCACTTTCGCCCGCCAGCCAAGATGCTGGTTCGGGTGGCTGCGACTGATACGACGCTCGCCGACCATCTGATCACGCAGGGGCACCTGGTGGTGGCATGGATCGGCTCAGCCAATCGCGACGCCGCGCGCTTTGCTGATCCCGAGCGGTTCGACGTGCAGCGCGAGCCGAATCCACACGTGACGTTTGGGCATGGCATTCACTTTTGTGTTGGCGCATCTCTCGCCCGGCTGGAAGGGAAAATCGCGCTCCAGGCGCTGCTCGAGCGACTTCCCGAGCTGAAGCGTGCGCCTGACATCCCGCTCGAGCCTATTGATAGTGTTATCCTGAGCGGGGTGAAGCATTATCCTCTCGCCTTCCCCAATGCATAGCGCGCCGCGCAGATCCGGCTCCAGCGATTGTCGCGCGCCGCTACAAGCCAGCGTATATATGGACTCGTGGACAATTGTTTCAAAATCCTGGATTTGTAATGTCACTTTCGTACTTCCGTAAGCTCGCGCAACATTGAGTAAAGATTCTTCGTCTACCATCATCGTCAGTGACGAAGTCTGTAACAATTCCGGGCTTACGTCGTGACACGATATACTTCAGGTGCATCGAGCGGTGCATCGCAGGAGGTAGGCAACATGATGGTGGACCCAGCGAAGGCGCAAGTGCTCGTCGTTGACGATGATCAGAGTGTGCGGCTGATGATGACAACGGTGCTCGACTACGCCGGGTACAGCGTCCTGGAGGCGCAGGATGGTATCGAAGCGCTGGCCATTCTGCGCACGAGTGCATACCCCCTGGTGGTGTTGTTGGATTGGATGATGCCTCAAATGTCGGGTGAGGAGGTGCTCCAAGCCGTTAAGGACGGAACAGGAGCGTTGAGGCGGCATGCCTTTGTGCTGGTCACCGCCAACACGCCCACACGTTCCCCCCATCTGCTGGAGCTGCTTCGCGAGCTCTGCGTGCCCGTGATGCCCAAGCCCTTTCGCCTGCAGCACCTCCTGAACACGGTCGCCGAGCATGACCGCCGGATCAACACCATGGAGCCGGTCAGCTGACCCTACGCTCAGTCCAGCGCTCGTACATATACTCGCAGCCGACCGCTGCGCCACCCCTGAGAGGCAGCGCGCGGTGCGAGAAGGTATTTGCTTGGCATGAGGCGCATAGTCAACGAGTCCAGAGATCTGCAAGGCCAACGAAGACCGCTTTCCTAGAAATAAGAGTGAGCCCATCATGCCTCACCATCCAGCCACAGAGCAGACAAACAGCGAGGACGGTGGAAGCGTCACGCTCGCGCAGGAGACCCGCCCGCGCAGGCTTATTCCGAGTTTGGTGGATACCGTGGCGTGGGCATTGCCGATGCCCATCGCGGTACTCGACCGCGACGGCATCATCGTAGCTGCTAACGAGGCCTGGGCACGAGGTGCCCGCGACGGCGGCATGCCCCTGGTCAAAGGCAGCGCTGGGCTGAACTACCTGGAAATGCGCCACGCAGGCTTGGGTCAGCCCATCCAGGGTGTCCATGAGGTCGCCCGAGGCATCCGATCTGTATTGCGGAGAGAGCAGGCCACCTTCTCGTATGAATACCCCGGCGATTCGTCCACATCGCAGCAGCGGTTCCTCTTGCATGTGGCGCCACTCGCTGGTGCGCAAGGCGGCGCCGTCGTCACCCACATGGACATTGGTGAACGCAAGCACGCGGAAACTGAGGCCGTACAGCTGCCGGCGCGCGAAGTGTCCGAGGCCATCTCGCGCCAATTGCAGCGGCTGCGAGTGGTAATTGACCCCGCGCTGGCCAATCTCACACACAACCAATTGATCAACGCACTGCTTGACCGCATCTGCGACGTCATGGCTGCGGACAGTGTGACCCTGTTGCAGGTGACGGAGGACGGACTAAGCTTGACGGTGCATACTACCCACGGACTTCTCAACGGTACAGGAGTGCGCGTTCCGATGGGACAAGGTGTGGCAGGTCGCATAGCTGCCACCCGCCAGCCGTTGATCATCGAGGACCTCTCCAAGGTAGAGGCTGTCAACCCCGCGCTGAAAAAGCAAGTGCGCTCGCTGGCCGGCGTGCCTCTACTGGTTGACGACCGCCTCATCGGCGTGCTGCACGTGGATACCATCGAGCAGCGGTGCTTCACAGAGTCGGACATTCATCTCTTGCAGCTGGCCGGCGAGCGAATAGCGCTGGCCATTGAGCGGGCGCGCCTGCGCCGTCTTTGCGAGGCGGCCGAGACGAGCCATAAAGAGGCCGAGCTGCGGGCCAGTCAGCTGGATGCGATGTTCGAGGCGCTGACCGATGGCGTGCTCGTGTGCGACCACAGGCAGCGCGTGGTGCGGGTCAACCATGCCTATCACGACATGATGGCTGCGCTGAACGCCTCAGGCACAGATACCACGCCCTTTCGGGAGCGGCTCGCTCATCTGGACCTCCGCGATACGCACGGCAAGCGCGTACGCCCTGGGCAATGTCCCATCCACCGCATTCTGCGGGGAGAGGTGCTGGCGGGCACAACGGCTCTGGATCTACGCGTACGGGCGCCCGACGGGAGCGACCGCGAGTTTACCGTAAGCGGAGCCCCAGTACGCGACGCCGGCGGCCACATCACGGGGGCCCTGGCGGTCTTGCACGACATCACCGCGCGCCAGCGGCTCGAGCGGCGCACCCAGCAGGCGCTCCAGGAACTGCTGGATATGGCAGAGGCGTTGACCGACCCGGATTCTGTGCATGGCACCCGAGCAGCCTCCCAAGCAGACGCTGTCACACGGCGTCTGGCGGAGATGGCGCGGCGCGTCCTCGGCTGCGACCGCATCTTTCTCGCAGCGGTGGATGCCGAGACCGGACGCCTGGAGCCCCTGGTAACGGTGGGATGGCGACCAGAGGATGAGCAGCAGTGGGACGTCACAGCGAGGCAGTTCGGTTTGAGTGACTATCTGCCGCTGGAGCAGGTCACACAGCTGCGAGCAGGCGAGGTAGTCGTGAACGATCTGCGCGACGTCGCGCAGCGGGAGATGCCCACGTTCGGCGTGGAACGCGCGCTCATCGCGCCCATGCACATTGGACCGGACATCATTGGGATCCTCGGAGTCGACTACGGGGCGGCGCCACACGTCTTCAGCGAAGCCGAGCGCGCCCTGGCCGGGGCGACAGCGCACCTGACGGCGCTCGTGCTGGAGCGCGAGCGGCTGCTGCGCGAGCGCGAGGAGAGTCGGGCGCGGGAGCTGGCGCTGCAGGAGACCACCCAGCGCATGGACGACTTCCTGGCCAACGCCAGCCATGAGTTGCGCTCGCCATTGACCGCGGCGGTCGGAAGTGTTGACTTCGCCGCCACGAAGTTCGAGCACCTAGCTTCTGCAGTGCTCGACAAGGCCCCCGACCTGACCAACGTCCTGGAGATCGTCGGCCGCTGCATGAACGACGCGAGCCAGAGCGTAGACCGGCTGAGCCGATTTGTCGCCTTGTTGTTCGATACAGCACGGGCGCAGGCTGGCACCCTGGACCTGCGTTTCGAGCCATGCGATTTTATGGCGGTCGTGCGCGAGCAGGTAGCAGCCTTGCGTCTCGCCCACCTCCAGCGCACCATTCAGCTGAAGGGGGTGGCTAGCGGGCCGGTGTCTGTCGTGGGCGATGCCGACCGCATTGGGGAGGTGGTCACCAATTACCTGACCAATGCCCTCAAGTACTCGCCAGAGGATCAGACAGTCGTAGTTCGCGCGAAGGTGGCGGGGAACCAGGTGCGCGTCTCCGTCAATGACCATGGGCCTGGGCTCGCGCCGGACGAACAGGAGCGCATCTGGCAGCGGTTCTACCGCGCCAAAGGTATCCGCGCACAAAGTGGGTCGGCCAGCGGGTTGGGTCTGGGCTTGCACATCTCCAAGACGATCGTCGAGGCGCACGGCGGGCAAGTCGGAGTCAGCAGTACGGTGGGGAAGGGATCAACGTTCTGGTTCGCGTTACCGCTGGCAAGCTCTCCCGATTGAGCTTGCCGTCTGCCCGCTCCTTTTGGACACTCGGTACGTGGGTGAGATGTCTTCCAGGGAGCTGGGTAACATTCAGGAGTCAGTCCCGGTTGGAGTAGTTGAGGGATGGAGGTCCGCCAGCTAGGTGCGGGCCGGCGGAGAGGTGAAGTGTCAGTGGATGGTGCAGCGAGCCGTGCTGCGCTCGGTTTCCAGGGCGGAGACCCGGCACGGCAAGGTTTCCACGTCGCCCATCGGCCGCGCCGAGCAGCCCCGCTCGACGACGCTGATCTCGATCTCGGCCAAGTTGAGCCGCGCGCCATGCTCGAGGCTGTGGTGGAATTCTATCCGCTCAGCGATGGCGCGCGCCGGCCCAGGCGGGACGGTCTCGTAGAGCGCCGCCGGCTTCAGGTCGAAGCAGACCTTCGGGCATGGCGGGNTCCGATAATAGGTGGCACCTATCCATGGGGAGCCTGCCCTGCTGCCTCCATACCGCCGCTCGGGTATCGCTGCTCAACCCGCTCGATCGTGTTACCCCGAACACGAAGGCCTCGCAGATGGGCGTGTTCATCTGCGGACAGCTGTACTCTCACGGAGGTGGGCAGGGCAGGCTCCCCATGGATAGGTGCCACCTATTATCGGAAGAAGTGGGGGTGATATTTTGTCACACCCTGTGATGGAACTCGACCCACAAACTCCGGCCCAGGCTACCACGACCTCGGACACCAGCTTGGCACGATTCATCATCAGGCGTGACCCGCAGCTCGTGAGCGCCTACCTGATCTGCGCAGCGGTGGTGATCTTTCAGCTGGGAATGACGCTGCTCCAGCCGTCCTGGAGCAGGCCAATGAACGATTGGCTGGGCGAGGCGCTGGCCTGGTTGGAAGTGGCGGTGGTGATCTGCGTCAGCGTGCACTTCACGCGCACACGCCGGCCCGGTGCGGCATCTTGGTGCATGATGAGCCTGGCCTTGCTGTCTTATTTGATTGCACGGACCTGGTGGACGGTGGACGATCTGTACATCTTCCCACACGGGGTTCCCTTTCCCATCCGTCTCGATCTCTTCTATGTGCTCCAGTACCCGTTCTTTTTCTTAGCGGTCATCCTGTTGCCGTGTGTTCATCCGTGGGTGCAGCGCCTCAGGGTGATCTTCGATGACCTGCTTTGGATCAGCGCTGCCACCGCCCTCTCCTGGTACTTCATTCTCGAGCATATGTCTCTCCAAGGTGGGGGATCGCTGCTTGGTACTATCGTGAATCTGGCCTATCCAGTCGGCGACCTGATTGTGTTCTCTGGCTTGGCGGTGGCCATAACACAACCGCGGCGCTACCGCGTAGACCGTTCAGCGCTGTATATGCTGTGCGCGGCGTTTATCTATCTGTTTGTTGGCGATTCGTGGAGTGCTGTGCTGATGCTGGTGCATTCGCCGCATGTCCATGCGACCGATAAATCTCCTGATCTGTATTGGACGGCCTTCTATGCGCTGGTCGCGCTGGCCGGACTAGTCCAGCTTCGACTGCCACGTTATAAGCACCCACCGTCTAGGCGCCCGCGCTACCGAAAGCTCGTGCCCGGGCTCATACAGTGGCGAGACGTGATGGTAAGTGTCCGCGCGCTCGCGCCATTTGTCGCCACGCTGGTGGCCGGCGCGGTGATCATGCTTCATGCGGCCATAACCTCCTCTCATGGGAGCGTTTGGATGGTGCCCTTCGTGCCCATAGCGGTGAGCCTGGGCTTGCTGCTGCTCGCAACCATACGCCAGGTCGTCGCCTCGCTCGACTGTGAGCTGCTGCGGCGGGAGCAAGAGATTGCACGTGCGCACAGGGTAGCTCTGGCCGAAGCCAATCGGCGCATGGGGGAGTTCCTGGCCATTGCCAGTCACGAATTGAAGACCCCGCTGACCAGTCTCGATGGAAACATCCAGCTGATGGCTCGGCGGCTCGATACCCTCCCATTGGCAGGTGGAACGCCGGAGGACTGTGCGCACGCGGTCGCGCTGGTTCGCGTGTTGGTCAAGCGTTGCGAGCCGAGTCTGCACCGGCTTGGGCGCTTGATCAACGGCTTGCTGGATGATTCGTGCATTCACGAGAGGCAGTTGGAGCTCGGGTTTGAACGCTGTGACCTCACCAGTGTAGTCGGCGCGGCGGTCGCGGAGCAACGCCTGCTCGCCCCCGCGCGAACGATTCAGCTGGTGGTGCCCGATGCGGAACCGATACTGGTAATCGCTGATAACACCTACCTCGTCCAGGTCGTGAGCAACTATCTGAGTAATGCGCTCAAATACTCGTGCGAAGACCAGTTGGTTGAGGTCCGTGTGCAGATGGAGGGCCAGATGGGGCGCGTCAGTGTGCGCGATAACGGTGTCGGCTTGCCGTTCGCTGAGCAGGAGCACATTTGGGAGCGCTTCCATCGGGCTCTGGGTGTCGACGTCCAAAGTGGCTCGGATGTGGGATTGGGTATCGGTCTACACATCTGCAAGACCATCGGCGAACGCCACGGGGGGCACGTAGGCGTGAACAGCGCGCCAGGACGAGGCTCCACCTTCTGGTTCACCGTGCCTCTCGCAAACACCACGCCTTGAGCGCCGCGCGTGCAGCTGCTGATGTGCCTTAGAACTGATGAACTGACGAGGGCGGCGGCCCAGGCGCTAGCGACCGCCTTCCTGCGGAGTGAGGCGCAGCCGCTGCCAGAATGTGGCGGCGTCCAGACCGTCAATCGCGAGCACTTTGCGCCGCGCCGTCGCGCCGCGGACCAGCGCCACAGCTCGCCGGGGAACTCGCAGCCGTGCGGCGAAGAGCGCCAGCAGCGCTTCATTGGCGGCTCCGTCCACCGGCGCCGCCGTCAGCCAGGCGCGCAGCTCGCCGTGCTCCAGCGCCAGCGACTCACGGCCGGAGCGGGGCGACACCTGCACGCGCATCAAGAGCCGACCACCCTCCCCGCGCAGGGGCGGGAGTGTCTCCGTCGCGGCTGCGGGCGGCACCTTCGGCGCCGTGGATTCGCGGCGGGCCATACTGCACGCTACCAGCCGGCAGGGAGCGCCTGGCTAAGGAGCGCGCCCACCGCCCCAGTGCTCCACCAGGCCACGATGAAGCCGATGCTGAAGCTGATCCCGCCGATGGAGATGGGCGGAATCAGCCGCTCGAACGGCGCCACCAGCGGCGCGGTCACGTTGTTGAAGAACCGCGTCACGCCATTCTCTTGCCCGCGGAGCACCCACGAGAGCAGCACCCGGACGAGCAGGCAGATAACCAGACCCTTCACCAGTATGCCGACGGCAAAGTGCAGAATATTCGCTTGCGCCAGTGACTGGAGGAAGCTCATCGGATCACCTCGCCTCGCTGTGCCGCGCGCCCACCGCGGCCGCCCCACTGTGATAGCGTACCCCAGGCGCCCGTGTGTCGTCTACACCGCACGTGTATGTACCTCGACGGTGCTTATGCCGAGCCGCTTACGCCGTGACACGTCCACGATACGCACGTCCGCGACCTCCGGCAGCGTGGTGACGTGCCGCTGCACGACTATCCCCAGCGGACGCGCCACCACGATGCCCACCATCGAGCTGGCCACCACCGACGCCACGCGGGTGCGCGGGCGCACCGCCGTCAGCGCGAAGAGCAAGCCGGCCATCGCCAGGGATACGCCGACGGCCAGGTTCGTGCCGCAATTCGGATGGATCGCCAGCTCGGCGTCACCCGCTTGCAGCCGCGCCAACGCCTCATCCGCAGCGGAGCGCACCAGTGCGGGGTCCAGGTCGGCGAAGATCACGAAGCCGCGCGAGCTGGACCGTGCGCTCAGTCGCAGGTGCGGCATCCGCCGCGTCAGTATCGTCACCGTGCCATGCTCGATGGCGTGATTCTGCCGAATCCGCCGGCCAAACAACACCTCTCCCGCTTCCATACTCCGCTCCCTTTCCTTTCGCCTCGCCAGTGCGACGCCATCTACGGCGTGGGTCGATCTCCGAAGAGCGCGCGGCCAATGCGCACCAGCGTCGCCCCCTCTGCGATCGCGACCTCGAAATCCCCGGTCATGCCCATCGAGAGGTGACGCCAATCGCCTGTCGGCACCTCGTCGCGCAGGCGCTCGCGCAACTCGCGCAGCCGGCGGAAGGTGGGGCGCACCGCTTCGGCGTCATCCACCAGCGGCGCGACGGTCATGAGGCCTTCCAGACGGAGGTGCGGCAGCGCGGCGATGGCGCGGCCGGTCGCCACTAGCTCGGCGGGGTCCAGCCCGCTCTTGCTCGCCTCGCCCGCCACGTTCACCTCCAGCAGCACGGGCAGGACGCGTCCCACCCGCGCGGCTTCGTGGTCCAGCGCCTCAGCCAGGCGCAGACTGTCGACGCTCTGGACCCGGGCGAAGAGCTCGACGGCGCGCGCCACCTTGTTGGTCTGCAGGTGGCCGATCAGCTCCCAGCGAATCAGTGGCAGGCGCAGGGCGGTAATCTTGCCGCGCGCTTCCTGGACACGGTTCTCGCCGAACGTCTTGAGGCCCAGCTCGTAAGCGCCGCGAATGCGCTCCACATCTACCATCTTCGAGACGGCGACAATCGCCACATCCTCGGGCGATCGGCCGGCGCGCTCGGCGGCGGCAGCCACCCGGCCGCGTACGGCGCGCACCCGCGCGACCAGGTCAAGCGACGGCTCGCCGGTTGCTACGCTGCTCTCGTTCATAACTCTTCTCGATCCCGCCCGCGCTACGCGCCCGCGACCAAGCCGATGGCCACGCCGAAGCGGCCCGTGCCGCCCCGCTCGATGCGGTGCGAATAGAACAGGTCGGTGCGACAGCCTGTGCAGATCCCCGACCGCTGGATGTGCGCAGGATCGAGCCCCGCGGCGACCAGCTGCCGCCAGTTGGACTCGCGCACGTCCAGATACAGCCGCGATGCGCCGCCCGTCGCCTCCCCGCGCTCCTCGAAGACCGCCGCCTCCCACGCCAACGGATTGGAGCGGAACCGGTCGCGCACCTCGTCCGAGACGACATAGCAGCAACTGCCAATCGCCGGCCCAACGCCCGCCAGCAGGTCGGCCGCCCGGCTCCCACAGCGCGCGCGCATCGCCTCCACGGCGCGCACCACTGCGGCCTGCGCTGTGCCGCGCCAGCCCGCATGCACCAGAGCGATGGCCTGGTGTCGTGGATCGTAGAGCAAGATGGGGGCGCAATCGCCGAAGGACCAGAAGAGCGCGAAGCCCGGCACGTCCGTGATCATGGCATCGGCCTCGCGCGCGCGCAGCCGCGCCTGCCAGGATACCTCGCTCGCAGCGCCGGGCGCTGAGTCGGGTCGCACTTCGAGGACATTCGCGCCATGCACGCAGCGCGCGCCCACCAGTGGCAGGCCGATGGCCGTGGCGATCCGCGCTTTGTTCTGCCAGACAGCATCCGGGCGATCCCCCGTCGAGGCGCTGGCGTTCAGGCTATCGAACGGGGCGGCGCTCACGCCCCCGCGCCGTGTGAAGACGCCGTGCGCTATGGCGGGCTGCTCATGTAGCTGCTCGAAGCGCAGCAGCTCGCACGTCCCCTCCCGGCCCTCGATCACCCCATGCACCCTCATCTCGTCTTGCAATCGCCCAACCGCGCCCGCATTGTAGCACGCGCCTCTTCGAGAAGGGAGACCGATCGCATTCTCGACTCCGCTTTTCTGCGCGGTTGAGTCTCATTGGCCTGGCTGTTGGTGCATCGCGACGCCGCCCATGATGAGCGCAATCCCAACGAGCTCAGCCGGCGCTGGGATCTGTCGCAAGACGAGGACCCCGATGAGGGATGCTGTCGCGGGCAGCAAGGCTAAGAGCAAGGCGAAGGTAGCGCGGGGCAAGCGCGCCATGGCCATCTGGTCGGTGACATATGGAATCACGGAGGAGCACACTCCCACACCAACGCCTGCTAACAGGAGCTGGACATGCGTGAAGGCCGGCAGAGCTGCGCCGAGTCCCAGGGGGGTAATGGTCAGCAATGCGATGAGCATCGCGCTTCCCAACCGATCAATCCCCGCGCGGCCCCCATCTTGGGCGATCCGATGACCCAGGACGACGTACAGCATGAAGAGCGCGCCGTTGGCAAAGGCAAAAATGAATCCGATCGGCTGTCCTGCAAGGCGCACGTGCGTGAGCAGCGCTCCCCCTGCCATGGCCAGGCCGAGCGCGAGGAAGTTTCGTCCCGTCCGCGCGCCGATGGCGGCCAGGATGATCGGGCCCAAGAATTCGATGGCTCCAACAGTCCCCAAGGGCAGGCGAGCAATGGCAAGATAGAATGCGGCGTTCATGAGGCCCAGAACCACCCCAAGCGCGAGGAGCAGCCGGCGCTGTGTCCAGCTACTCTTCCCAAACAAGCGCCAGGGGCGTCGCCACACGGCAAACACGGCCGCCGCGCTGGCGATACGCAGCCAGGCCACTCCGAGCACGCCGACCTGTGCGAAGAGCAGGACCGCGAAGGCAGGTCCAAGATAATGAAAGATGGCGCTCACGACAAAGTATGCCTGCGGGGGAACCCAGGGAAGATCAGCGGTCTTACTGCTCTGCGCCATCGCACGGCCTCCGTATCAGCATGGTTGTAGCCTCTATGATAGAATGCGAACGGAGGATTGTACATGAGGGAATAAAGGAAAGGGCGGCGGAATGGACAAGGATCTTAAGAAGATTCAGCTCTTTACTTACACGCCTTCCAGTGAGGTGCTTGATAGCGTGAACATCCACCTCCTCGAAGAGCTGAGGTGCGATGCGCGCCTGACCATGGCCGAGCTCGGGCGACGCGTCGGCATGTCGTCCCCCGCAGTCACCGAGCGGGTGCGACGCTTAGAGGAAACCGGCATTATCCGCGGCTACGCGATCGATATCAATCCGGTCCCCCTCGGACTGCCAATCGCGGCCTACATTCGAATCCGTCCTCATGCCGGGCAACTGTCACAAATCGCCGCGCTGGCGCAGCGCATCCCTGAGGTCGTGGAGTGTCATCGCATCACGGGTGAGGATTGTTTCCTGATCAAAGTGCATATCCCAGCGATGGACCAGCTCGACCGAATTCTCGACACCTTCCTGCCATACGGCTCGACCACAACGTCGCTGATTCAATCCTCGCCCGTCCCGCTGCGCCCACCACCGCTCCCAGCTTGGGAGTAGATTCCTGAGCCGGTATGTGGCGAGGCGAGTCGCCGTCCTCACGGCGGCACGCGTTAGTGGATGTCTTTGAGCGAGAGCCCCTCGTAGAGCCCCTCACCCAGGTCGCTGCCCCATTGCTCGACGAGATACTCACGCCCGCGCTCGCGCAGGAATCCAGCGACGACCTCGTCGAGCTCACCGGATGCCAACACGCCTTTCTCTTCGAGCACTGCCACGAGCATGTGCAGGGCGATGCTGTTTTCTTCGAGTCTCCCGACGAGCTTCCCGAGCAGCTCGGTGAGCTCGTCGGTGGCAGGAGAGAAGTCTTCATCCATCGGGGACTCCCTTCGCGTGTATCTGGCTGCTGACGGCGCTCCGCGAGCGCGGTCAGGCCGCAAGAGCCGCGCCATCTCGCGTCACGCCTCGTGAGTGATTCGCAATGCGCAGGCCAGACGATCCTGTACGCGGCGCGCTCAGCGTCGCTTGACACGGGCGCGGGAGGACCCGACGGATGCCAGCGTCACCAGCGCGATCGCCAGCAGAGAGCGCCAGCCCAGCGTCTCGCGCAGCACGAGGAAGCCGATCAGCGCGGCCATCGCGGGCTCCAGGCTCATGAAAATGCCGAACGCATGTGTGGGGAGCCGCCGCAAGGCGGCCATTTCCAGGGAGAATGGGATCACCGTCGAGAGCACGCCCGCCGCCGCACCGACCAGCAGCGCCGCTGGGCGCAGCAGCGCCGCGCCACCGCTCAGCACGCCGACCGGCGCCAGCACCAGCGCTGCCACGCCCACCGCGAGCGCCAGACCCGCGCCGCCGCTGAAAGCCCGTCCCACCCGCGCGCTCAGGAGGATGTAGAGCGCCCAGCACGCGCCGGCCAGCAGGGCCAGCGCCAGGCCCACCGGATCGAGATGCCCGCCGCTCCACGGCGCAAACAGCGCGACGCCGCCGGCCGCAAGCCCCACCCAGAGCAAATCGAGCCAGCGGCGCGAGCCCGCCACTGCCACACCCAGCGGCCCGAGGAACTCCACCGTCACAGCGATGCCCAACGGCAGCCGCGCCAGCGAGGCGTAGAAGCTGAAGTTCAGGGCGGCCACGACCAGGCCGAAAAGACCGGCGGCCATGTATTGCGCCCGCGAGAAGCCGCGTACGCCTGGCCGCCAGATGATCAGCAGCACGAAGGCGGCGAATACCGCTCGGAGAAAGACGGCTCCGCTCGACCCGACGGTGGCGAAGAGCTGCTTCCCAATGGCTGAGCCGAGCTGCACGACGACGATCGAGCACACGAGCAGTCCGGAGGGCGGCACCGAGGCTGCGGCGGTGCGGAGCTGCGCGGCGCCTTGAGCGAGTGCGGCGCGCGCGATGGGCGCGCGAGGCGAGGTGGACACACGAGACCTGTCTGTTGGCCGGACCTGTCCGCTGGCGCGGGCCGCGGCGGCTCCCAGGACGAAAGCGCCGCTCCGCGGTGAGAAACGGAACGGGCGACGCTCCTGATTATAGGCGTCACAGCCGCGCGACGACACACGACCCTTCTCCTTGATCTTGAGATTGAACGTCACCACGTGCTATAGATACCGTACGTGCGACATATATCGTATGATCTGCGGAAGTCGTATGTCGTGGCCGAGACTGCGCAGGACAGAGGGGGACCCGATGAACGCGAATCTGAGTGGCGGCGAGCCTGAAGTGGCGCCACTGCTGCCCGAAGGCGTGCCCGTGACCATGCCCGAGCTGCCGGTGTGTCTTTCCATTACCACGCTCAAGCAGTTCAAAGCCTGCAGCGACCCCACCCGCTCGCGTATCCTGGGCGTCATCCAAAATCAGCCGCAGACGGCGAAGCAGCTCGCGGACCGGTTGGGCATCGCGCCGGGGACCATCGGCCACCATCTGCAGATGCTCGAAGAGGCTGGTCTGGCGCAGGTCGTCGCGCGCCGCCTGGTGCGGGGCATCGTCGCCAAGTACTACACGCGTACCGCGCGTATCTTCGAGTTCGAGCTCCCCCGCGACGTGCTGGGCGGCGGCTCGATGAATCTGGACTTCCTGGCGCAGGCGCGCACGGAGCTGGCGGAGTCCCTCGCCGCCGGCGAGGGCGACCCGGAGTTCTGCGGCGGACTGCCACATGCTCGGCTCTCGGCCGAGCGCGCTCAGCACTACAACGCCCGGATCCAGGCCCTCATGGATGACCTCGTCAGGGAGCCGCTCGATCCCGAGGGCACCGTCGTTGGGTTGTGCGCGGTGCTCTATGTCGCGCCGCCCTACCTGCAGGTCTCGTCCGGCGCGGAGACGGCGCCGGCGGTTGCCTCAGAGGACGGATCGGACGCCAGCGGACCGGCGTCGCGGTGAGGCCGCTCGCGCAGGCAGATGCGCGAGCGGCGGGAACGGATCGAGCTGCGGCGCGAGCGGCCAACACTGTGAGCGCGCCGTGTTCCACGGAGACGAGCGATGCAACAATCACCCGCGATGAGTGCAAAGCGACCAACCAGGTTATGGCGCAACCGCGACTATCTGCTCCTGTGGAGTGGACAGACGGTCTCCTCCGTGGGTACGGGGGTCTCGCGCCTCGCCTTTCCGCTGCTCGTGCTGGACCTCACGCGCTCCGCGGCACCGGCTGGAGTGGTCGGCGCGCTTGAGGCCCTGCCCTATATCTTCCTCAGCCTACCGGCGGGCGCCCTGATCGACCGGTGGGATCGCAAGCGCGTCATGGTCCTGTGCGATATTGGCCGCGCGCTCGCCATGGGCAGCGTGCCGCTGGCGCTGCGGCTGGGGCGGCTGAGCTTCATCCAGCTCTGCCTGGTCGCGCTCGTCGAAGGGACGCTCTTCGTCTTCTTCAACCTGGCGGAGGTAGCGTGCCTGCCGCGCGTCGTCACCACCGCGCAGCTGCCCTCCGCCACGGCGCAGAACCAGGCCACGGAAGGCGTGACGCAACTGATCAGCCCGCAGCTGGGCGGCGCACTGTACGGCATCCTGCACGCACTGCCGTTCTTGGCTGATGCGGTGTCCTACGTGGCGTCGGTCGTGTCGCTGCTCTTCATCCGCGCCCGCTTCCAGGGTGAGCGCACCGCTGCGCGCCGGGCGCTGCGGGTGGAGATTCTGGAGGGGTTGGTCTGGCTCTGGCGCCAGCCGCTCATCCGCTACATCGCCTTCTTGACCGGTGGATGGAACTTCGTGGGGGCCGGATCGGTCTTGATGCTCATCGTGCTCGCCAGGCAACAGGGTGCTTCGCCGTTCATCGTGGGGACGCTGTTCGCCATCGGCGGCGTCGGCGGCATCGTCGGCTCGCTGCTCGCGACGCCGATCCAGCGGCGCTTCCGCTTCGGGCCGGTGATCATCGCCACGATCTGGATCGGGGCGCTGCTGTTCCCGCTCTATGCCGTCGCACCCAGTCCGCTCTGGCTCGGTGTCATCTCCGCGGGCATCTTCGTCACCAGCCCCATCTATAACGTCGTCCAGTTCAGCTATCGCCTGTCCATCATCCCGGATGAGCTGCAAGGGCGCGTCAACAGCGTCTTCCGGCTGCTGGCGTTCGGCTTCCAGCCGCTGGGTCTGGCGCTGACGGGCGTGCTGATTCAGACGATCCACGTGGTGCCGACGGTGCTGATCTTCTCGGCGTGCATGCTGCTGCTGGCGCTCACCACGACCTTCAACCGCCCGGTACGCGAGGCGCAGCCGGTGCATGGCGGTTGACCGCACCTCCGACGCCGCTCCTGCTCAGGCGGCGTCAGGCAGGCGCACACGGAAGGGGCCGGCGTTGCCCTCCCACGCGTTGACGGTGAGGTAGGTGGCGTGATCCAGTCCGCTGGACAACTGGCCGTCCCAGCACAAGCCGCAGCAGCCCTCACTGGCAGGGTGATTCAACGGCGCCGCGAGCGTCTGCCAGCGCGCGGTGCGGGGATTCCAGAGCCAGAGCCAGAAGGACGGCGTCGACTGGCTTTGGGCAATGTCGGGAGCCGGAACCCCTACACTCGGGTCGGGACCCCAGGCGAGCAATCGGCCGTCGGGCATAACGCCCAGCGCCTGCAACAGACCCATCCGCTCTAGCGCCGTCCAGCGCTGGCCGTCCACGCTCTGGACCACCTGCAGCCGATAGAGATTGGAGGGAATCTGCTCGGCCATAAGCGCGTACAACGGGGCCGTGGGTGTGGGGCCGGTGACCTTTCGCCCAGGAGCGGCCCACACGAACGAGCCTTCCCCCTCTGGGAGCCTGCCGACATCCTGCCAGCTGTGCCCCGCATCATGCGTGATCCAGAGCGCAGGGCCATAGGTGCCCGTTGGGTCGTGGACCGCGGCGAGATGGAGCACGCTGACCATCAGGGAATCGCCGTCGCCGAGTTGCCAGGGAATATAGAGGGCGTCCGCACCAAACCGCGTGTCGATGCGCGTCCAGGTGCCATGGGCCTCGCCGCGCTCCAGCAGCGCGACCTCGGGCCCGCCGCCAACGCCGGCCCCGTAGGAATACCAGACGTAGAGCTACCGTGCGCTCACCAGGACAAGGCATTGCGCGCTAGCGCCACTCCCAGCTGGCGCGATGGATGTATGCGCGACCTGGGTCCAGGTGTCGCCGGCGTCCTCGCTCAGATAGAGGGTCAGGCGATCGCACGCTCGCTGCTCGTTATAGTCGGTCACGACGAACGCGATGCGCTGAGGATTGTCGGGCGCGACGGCGAGCGCGCAGCTCGTGCCGCTGGTCGCGGGAAGCGCGACCTGGGTCCAATGGTAGCCGGTGTCACGCGTGCGCCACAGCGTGATCGGCCCTTCGCTGGCGCCGCTCCTGAAATCATAGGCGTCACCGGAGCAGGCGAAGAGCGTCGCTGGATCGGCGGGCATGACCATCCAGGCGCGGAGCTGGTTGCCTGAGACGGGGAGGGAGATCGTGGACCAGCCGGCGGAGGAGGCGAGCAGCTGTGGCGCCTGCGCCGTGAGCGTACGCACGGAAGCTCGCGGCGCATCGCAGCCCGCCGTTGCCATGAGGCAGAGCAGCAGCAGCGCGCTCAGCGGGCGCGCCTGAGGCTGGTAGGCAGATCGCATCGCGTCGCCTCCTGCTGCTCACCTGTTCGGGCGGCCACCGACCGCCTACGCGAAATGCTCGGTCGGTCATACCGCAAGTGTAGATGGGATCGGGCAGCCGCGCATCCAGCATAGCCTGTATATTCTCTCAGGCATCCTCTGATCTCCGACGTAGGACATTTGCCCGAGTTGTCGGGCCGCACGCTGGACGAGCCAGCGCGCATACGACAGCGCCTGGCGTGCCCCGGCTCCGTCGCCTTGTGTAATCTTTCTGCAAAGTTCGCTGGTCGATTGGCCAGGATACTTGTGCTGGCTGGGTGGCGCTGCGGCTTACTGTGTGTACATGCCCGCATCTGCGGACGGCACGCAAGATGCCAAGTGCAGGAAATCAGCGGATGCCGCTCGCGCTCGCCCGAACGCTATTTTAGGTAGGAGCAACGCCTCGATGCCACCAGAACCCTTCGAGTATCCCAACCCGTTGGCCCACGTGCTCGCCGACGGACTCACGAGCCTCTTTGTGCTGGCGCTCCTTGGCGTGCTCGCCTGGGCCGTGATCGAGCTCGTGAATAGGAGGCACGCGGGGGCGACCACACCGCCACCGAATGCGCCTTCGGCGATCGAGCTGCTGCGCCAGCGCTATGCGCTCGGCGAGATCGACACGGCGACCTTCGAGCAGATGCTGGAGCGGCTGCTGGCTTCCGGGGTGTACGAGCGTTCCCGAGGCATGCCGCCCTATCCGCATCTGTGAGCGGGCGCAGCTGAGCAAGGGAGCTGGGAAGCGGCGTCGCGGCCGCCACTGCATCCCTCTGCGACGACGCACAACTCTCGCCTGCGACACGCCCCACCGCGGAGCCGCCGCAGAGATCAGGAGGGCGGGGCTGCCTCCTCGACCTCCTCGAAGGCAGTCCAGTTGGCGATCGACGTGTTGAGGGCGTCCAGGAGCCACAGCGCTCCCGATTCGCGCGCATACGCGTCGGCATGTTCGCGGTCGTCCCACTCCGTGTAGATCATGTAGCTCCCGCGTCGGTCCGTAGCGCGCAGTAGCCGGATCGCGCGGAGCCCTGGATATTTGCCGTGCAGGGAGTCCCTTTGGCGCCATAACTCCTCCCACCGCCCCTCCCGACCCGGTGCCACCTCGACTGCTGTCAGAATCGTGATCATGGAGCATGCTCCGTTCGCCGCGGGGGCCGTGACCGCCCACCCGCGCGCTTCCAGGGAGACTGGGCCACCCCTCGACCGGTTCCAGCGACACACCCGGAGCCGGGTAGGAACCTGGCGCCGCGCAGCGTGGGCCGGGCGACCTCGCGTAGAGCCATCGCAACCTATGTACCCAGGGTTTGGAAACGCTCTCGCCTATTAGAATGAGTTAGGATATGCTCGCCATATACTTCATGGGAGAAGAGAGGGTTGGCTTCTCGCTAGCAGAGGGGAAAATGATGAATCAACACATCCTTGACGATCAGATTACCTACTATCGCAAGATGGCTCGGGAATACGACGACATGACAGGCCAAACCGAAGATCTGCAACGGGCCTTTGTACGAGCCAGAGCGCTCTTGCAGCAACATGCGCCATTTGAGCAGATGCTCGAACTGGCATGCGGAACTGGAACCTGGACATGCGCTCTGCTGCCACTTGGTCGTGAACTGACCGCAATCGATGCATCCCCAGAGATGCTGGCACTGGCTCGGCAGAAGGTAGGCAACGCGCTCGTCCAGTTCCAGCAAGCCGACCTCTTCGAGTGGCAGCCGAGCCAGCAGTACGACCTAGTCTTTTTCGCCAATTGGTTGTCACATGTGCCCCCGCGACGGCTCGATGCCTTTCTTGCCACTGTCGCCCGTGCAGTCCGACCTGGCGGCTCTGTTGCGATTGTGGATCAGTATGCTCCCATGGAAGAGGATCGAGAGATCAGCGTGCAGACGGAAGAGGGAGCCATCTATGCCAAGCGCTCTTTACTTAACGGCCAAACGTATCTCATTGTGAAAGTCTTCTACGAACTGCAGACCCTAGACAACCTGTTGGATACGCTAGGGTTTGGGGTGACGATACAGAAGCTGGACGACATCTTCTTTTTCCTCCAGGCCTGGCGCAAAGCGTCCTGAGAAAATCGCCCGCTGCGAGCAAGCTAAAGCAGCGATAAGAGCACCCAAACCGATCCGTCGTAGACCGAAGCGAAGAGGGCCGTCGCCCTCAGGGAAGGTGTCTTGTGGCGCGTCGGCGCGGTCTATTCAGGGGAGGGATGGCGATGGCTGACTTGGCGGGGAGCCGCGGGTCACTTGGCGTGTGGTACACCTGGTGGAAAGGCGACGCGCTCACGACGCTTCCTCCGCTCCCCGGCTTCGCGGTGGAACAGGTGGCTGACTCCCGCAGCAGCGCCGTGCAGAGCCTGCTTCGCGCGGCGGACGTGGACGCCTATCTGCACGACGGACATCGCCTGTATATAGCTCGTATCGACCGTATGGCGGTCGGTTATGGCTGGTGTGCGACCAGTGTGGCGTCGATCGGTGAGCTGAATCATACGTTTACGCTGCCGCCTGGCGCTCGCTATCTCTGGGATTTCGTGACCGCGCCCGCGTGGCGCGGACGCGGCGTCTATCCGCATCTGTTGCAGGCCATCCTCACGCGCGAGTCGGCGGAAGCCGAACGGTTTTGGATCGGGCATGCCCCTCAGAACGCCGCCTCAGCGCGTGGTATCACCAAAGCGGGCTTCCAGAGAGTTGGCGAGCTCTACGCGCTATCCGACGGAAGTCTCGGGCTTCTTCCGGACGCTCAGACCGAACGGAATGCGCCGGCAGCAGCCATACTTGGTGTTCGCCTGCTCACGGGGTAATGGAGCAAGCGGTCCGCCGCGGATGCGCTCAGCGCACGGCATCGTCGTGCCCGCGCTTACACGCTGATCGCTGCCAGCTTCCGGGCCGCCTCCGAACACCATGGTGGCGCACCTGACCGCTCGCACCTGACCGCTACGTGCCGTTGGTGGCTGACCGACATCCACCAGCGGCACGTGCGGATGGAAGAACGCGCCACGCCATAGACGAGCGCGCCAAGAGGCGGCGTCCGAGCCGCCTACGCCTCCTGGGGCTCAAGCGCAGGCGCCTTGCGCCGCGTCAGCTCGGCGATGGCGTCGGCCAGGTGCGCATCTGCGATGTTGTAGGCGCCCGCGGCCACACGCAGACGGTGCGCCGTGCGCAGGACTTCGGCGACGGTGCACCCCTGCGGTGGCATGAACTTGTAGCACGCCATCTCGAGCAATTGCCCGTTCGGATCGCGGAAGTAGATCGAATCCATGAAGCCGCGATCGATCGGACCGGTGTTCTCGATGCCGTGCGCCTCGAGCCGTGCCGCGACCTGCGTATAGGTGGCGCGCGAGACGGTGAAGGCCACGTGATGCAGGTTGCCGATCCCCTGGGGATTCGGCGCGGGGTCGTTCGTACGGCTGGGGCGCACGAAGAACGTGATCAGACGCCCGTCCCCGGCATCGAAGTACAGGTGATCTTCCTCGGGTACGTCCAGGTTGGGCTGATCGATCACCAGCGGCATGCCCAGCACCCCTTGGTAAAACTCAATCGTCGCTTCTCGGTTGGAGCCGACGAAGGTGAGATGATGGACGCCCTGGGTTGGAATGTCTGCCATGGGAAGGCCTCCGCGGCGCCGGAGCGGGGAGCCGCTCCGGCAGCCAAATCGCTTGCATACACGATGGGGTCAGATGCGGAAGAATAGGTGCTGGATCTTGTCGATCACTTGCGGGTCACCGCTCGCCTCACCGGCCTCGATGCGCCCGAAAGTGTAGAGCACGAAGTCGGAGGCATCGCGGTAGTGGAAGGTGGCCGGCGCGCCATCCAGGGTGTCGGCTGGCGCATACGTGTATTTGCCGTCCTTCACCTGCACGCGCCACTTGCCGCCCCAGTCGCCGTCCACGACGATACCGTACTCCACATCGAGGCCCTTGGCGGACTCCTGGTCCACCGTCGACAGCATCAAGATAAACATGTAGGGGACGAGCACCCCAGCGGTTCGCTCGTCCAACTTGGCGGTCGTCTCGCCCAGCCCCCACCGCATGTCCCAGGAATGGACGCCGTAGTCCATGATCTGGAAGGCGGGGTAGAACAACATGGGCAAGGGGCCCATAAACACATGGGTGACGTTGAAGCCGCCCCACTGGTCAGCCGTCAGCTGATTCAAGATGGTCATGAGCCGATCGGAAGAGGCCTTGAGCCGGCTGATCGCCTCCTCACGCGGGAGATTGCGAAAGGTCAGGGCCACGCGGTCGAGCTCCTGCGCCATGACCAGCAGACCCAGCGAGGTGGCTGGATCGCCGCGGCGCGCCATATCCCAGCGTGTCAGATACCCCTCGGTGACGTCGATCATGTGGCCGACCAGATCGCGCTCCTGCCAGTGGCCGCTGCGGGTGGGCGCCTCCCAATTTTGCGGAACGTCGATCATGCTGTAGAACCGGCCCCGCTCCGTGCGGATCACGTCGAGCATGAGATCTTTCGCGCTGTAGTCCATGGTGTTGATGGCCACTGGTGACCTCTCTTGCTGCGCTACTGGCTGCACGTCTTGCTGCATTGCTGGCTGTGTGGCTGGCTGCGCTGCTGGCTGCACGTCTTGCCGTACTTCTGGTTGCACTGCTTGCTGTGCTGGGGGAGTGGCAGTCGGCTCGTTGCGCCTCTTCCATGGCCAACCAGGCATAGTAACCCCCTTCGCCGCGTCGCGGCGCTGCTGAATCGCGGCTCCCTCGGCCGCTCCAATGGGCGCCCTCTTTGGTGCCCCTCTCCACGAAAAGTCGCCAGTTGCTGGTCTCGGGCGCTCCGAGGGCACGACCTACACAGCTCACCATACACTGGACTATTGTTCACCACGCGGCGCGCAACACCGCTTCGACCTGCGCGGCATCGGTGATCGGCCGGGGGTTGGCTTGCACCGCGCGACTGCGCAGGGCCAGCTGCGCCAGGCCCGGCAGATCCGCTTCCGCCACGCCGACATCACGCAGCCGCTGCGGCAGACCGAGCTGGCCGACCAGCGAGTACACGCGTTGGATGGCCTCCTCAGCAGCGGCATGCGGATCGTCCGACATGATGCCCATGGCCTGCGCGGCGAGGGCGAGCTGGGGCGCCGTCGCGTCCAGGTTGAAGCGCATGGCATGGGGGAGCATGATGCTGTTGGCCACGCCATGCGCCACACCGGCTGTTCCGCCCAGGACGTGGCAGAGGCCGTGGTGCAAGCCCATGGCGACTGTGGCGAGCGCCGTCCCGGCGAGATATGCGCCAACGAGCATCTCCGTGCGCGCCTCCAGGTCGTCCCCGACGGCGTAGCAGCGTGGCAGCGCGCGAGCGATGTGGCGCACACCCTCGCGAGCGGCGGCGCTAGAGAGCGGGTTCCGCGTGACGGAATACAGGGCTTCGATACAGTGGGCCAACGCATTGATGCCCGTCGCGGCAGTCACCGCCGGCGCCAGGTCCAAGGTCAGCGCAGGATCGTATATGATGAGCTTGGGCGCGACCTTGGGGTCAGTGACGGTGACCTTGCGCGCAGCACCCGGCTCGTCGCGCGTCACGCCGTATACCGGCGTCATCTCCGAACCGGCGTAGGTGGTCGGGATCGCGACGACGGGCACTTTGGGTTGGTCGGTCGGCAGCGGATCTCGCGCTGTGGTGTCGGTCCGCGGCCGCTCCAGCGCGAGGCTGAGGGCTTTGGCCAAGCCAATCGCGCTGCCCCCACCCAGCGCGACAAGGGCATCCACTCTCTGCTCGTCAGCCAGAGCCAGCGCTTCCGCGACCTGAGCTTCCGGGACATGCGGCAGAACGCGCTCGAACGTCGCGACGTGTCGCTCGTCCAGCGCGCTTTCGATGCGCCCAGCGTGGCCGTTCTGGCGCAGCGAGCGCGAGGTGCAGAGCAGCAGACGCTGCCAGCCGAAGCGATCGACTGCCTCGCGCAACCCGGACACCGCGCCGGCGCCGAAGATGACTTCCTGCGCGTAAAAGGTGGAGTGGAACTCGTGCATCTGGGGCACCCTGGTTCCGACCCTGGTCACACTCGCTCAACACAGCGTTGGATAGGCGGGGCAGGTGCCCTGCTCAGCTACTGCACCTGTGCTCCTTCTGGATAGCGCTCACTCATCCTATCACAAGTGCGGTCACTGCTCGATACAAGGTCGAGCCAGGCATCATGGGCCACCAGAACCCTACGCGGGCGCCAGCGCGTCCATCATGCCGCGCACTGCCGCGACCTCATCCTCGTTGATCGTGTGACCCATCCCTGGATACAGCCGCGCCGTGACGCTCCCGCCCAGGCGCCGCAACACGGCTGCGCTGTGCTCGACCCGCGCCTTGGGAATGTGCGGGTCCATGTCACTGCACCCCAGGAAGACAGGTGTACCCGCGAGCGAGCCAGGATAGTCACGTGGTGTGTCGTCAGGCCCAATGAGCCCACCGCTTAGCCCCACGAGCCCACCGTACCGCTGGGCGTGGCGCGCGGCGTACTCCAGGGCGAGACACGCGCCCTGCGAGAAACCGCCCAGCAGCGTCCGCTCCGGCGCAATGCCCGCTGCCGCGACGCGCGCGAGCACGTCCGCGATGGCCTTGATCCCCGAGGAGAGGCCAGGCTCATTGCTGGCAAGCGGTGCGAGAAAGCTATTCGGATACCAGCTGTTCGCGGCGGCCTGGGGGGCCAGATAGGCGAAGTGGGGCCGAGCTAGCGCGTCGGCCAGCTCCAGGATGCTCTCCGCGGTTGCTCCGCGCCCATGCACCAGCACCATCACGACCCGCGCACGGTCCAGCGGGAGGCCAGCGCTCAACACCGACTGTCCCTGGTGTGGACCGCTGTTCATACTTCCGGCGTCGTCCATCTGCATGCCTCCGTTGAACACCTCTCAGTGTGCGCTGCCCTCGCCAGCCGCTGCACGGCCCGGGAACCCAGTGCGAGTAGGATAACTCTTTGAGTTTGGCGCTATCCAACTCAGACTGCGTACCTGTGGTACGGCCAACGACGGGCACGATGGTGCGACATACCAATCCGCCATGTTCCAGGTGTTGAGCCCAACCTGCGGCCACTTCTTGAAGTTGCACAGGGTCGGCTTCGTTAGGGTGACGTCGGCCTGGATATACAGCGGCTCAGCATAGTACTGTGAGGCCACATAGCGCTGCAACTCGCGATACACCTGGTCGCGTTGCTGGTCATTGGAGATCTGCGCCCCCTCCCGATCAAGAGCGATCACCTTGGGATCCTCTTGCCCTGGCGATTGAGCCGGTAGGCGGCCTACCAGGTCCGCCGAGAAAAACTCGATAAAGACGTCGATGTCGTCGGGCGGGGGCGAGGCCAACACCCCGCTGGCCACGACCGTGACGTCGACCTGAAGACTCTTGTGCCAATCCTGCGCCATCTTGACGCTGAGTTCATAAGGCGCATCGCCGGGGAACAGGGTGTTGATGGCGAGGTGGAGCGGGGTTTTGCCATCTTTGAGCCGGCGGATGCCATCCACCACCGGGTACCCGGCCCGGTCCATCAGCTTGGCGGCGTCGTCGGGATTATAGCTCGGCAGGTGAACGGTAGGGTCATAGTCGGGAGAAGGCGGCGCTGTGAGCTCGTCCGTATGGAGGTTGGAATCGGTGCAATTGGTGATGCTGACCACCGCGCGCACCGCTGCGCACCGATCGAAGGCCTCAATGAATGCTTTGCGGACACCAAGGTCGGCGAAGACCGAGACTCCAGCATTGGCCTGCGCGCTCAGGGCCGCCGTGCCGCGGTTGAATTCGATGGTTGGGAAGGCTGCCTGGGAACTGGTGATGACCTGATCCTTGGGGAAGCCTTTCAATCGGGTCAAGGTCGCTGGATCTAGCCCCTCCACCAAGTCAACCTCGCCATGCCGATACATGTCGATCAAAAGGTTCTCCCGTGGGTCCCGCGCGCCGAGATGTGAGCTGTTGCCCGGAGCCGCGCTCAGGAAGGTGACCCGGTCCAGGGCCGGCGCATGGAAGAAGTTGGAGAAGAACCGGGGGTTCTTTACCAGGACGACTCGTCCATCCTGGCCGAAGCTGTGCGCCCCATCCTCGACGAAGGGGCCGTTATCCACCGGAATCATCGTATTGAAGCTGTCGCTGGCCACCAGTTGGCGGGCGAGCGCGGAGTTGTA
>WNFM01000560.1_pt2 | contig 28080 bp, 24 predicted proteins | sample 5400271 | NCBI WGS metagenome assembly WNFM01 (sample SAMN13153352, study PRJNA577476) | soil metagenome | isolation source: 60 cm saprolite on Douglas fir-dominated hillslope | place: USA:California | collected 2013-09-17 | reverse complement strand
CCGCGCTTTTGTACAACGCCTTGCTCACCGCCATGAAGATACTGGCCGGCAAGCCTTTGCCCGCCACATCGCCGACCATGAAGAACAAGCGGTCGCCATCGAGCTTGAAGAAATCATAGAGGTCGCCGCCGACCGATTTCGCGGGCTCGATCAGGGCTTGCAGGCTGAAACGCGTGTCACCGTAGAAACTCGCGGAAGGCGGAGGCAGCATGCCCATCTGGATGCGTTGCGCGGCCTCGAGTTCGCCGGCTGCGCGCGCGGCCGCTTCGCGCTCCGCCTGCAACGCCTGGCGTAACGTGCGGCGCTGCCGGTCCGCTTCGGCGAGTGTGCCAGTGAGCATGACGCCGAATAATATCGTGCAGAGAGCGACGGGCCAGGCGACGTCGACCAGCATGTGTTGCCAGTAGTAAAGCGCAAACCCCGCCGCCAGAAGACCAGCGATCAGGACTGCATAGATAAATGCCGCTATCCTAGGCTTCACTGCGGGAACGGCGAGAATCAGAATCAACCCCGAAACAAGCAGGACCACGCGCTCCACATTCCTGAGGAATTCCGGCCGCTGCAAAAGGCTGTCCTCGAAGATGCTTTCCAGGATCTGCGCGTGGATTTCGATGCCAGGTATGCGCTGGCCGTTCGGGATGGTTTGATAGTCCAGCAAACCCAGCCCGGTTGCGCCGATGAGCGCAATCTTGCCCCGCATCAGTTCGGGGTCGACGCGTCCGTGCAGCACGTCGGCTGCCGAAACGAAGCGGTCCTCGTCGTGCAGGCCGAAATGCACCCACACCGTGCCGTCGGCATTGGTCGGAATGAAGACGTCGCCGATGCCGATCCCTGTCATGCGATCCGGTTCACCGACCACGACGAAGGCGGGAGTCCGGGTTGCGATTCGCAGGACTTCCATGGACAAGGCCGGTGTCAGCACGCCATCGACCGATGCCAGCAAAGGAACCCGGCGCACGACGCCTCCGCTCGGATCGACGCTCAGCAAGCCGTGCCCTGGTGCGGCGGCATCCAGTTGTTCCAGGCTGCGCAGTGTTCCAGCGAAATGCCGCAGATGCGGAGTCGGATCGCTGCCGCGTATGCGAAACGGCGCAGTCCGGCTGTTGGCAGCGGCGGATCCCTTCTGTTCGACCCCGGCGATGCCGAGTGCCACGGGATGCCGGCGCAGCGTTTCGGCCAGTACGGAGTCATTGCTGGGCAGCTTCGCCAGGCGTTGGGCGAGTTTGAAATCCAGCCTTTCTATCAGACCGGCGATGCTAGCCGGCGACATGCGGTCGAGTTCCGGCATCAGTACATCCACGCCGATTGCGGCGGGTTCATTCTTTGCGATTGCTTCGATGAGTTCCGCCATGGTCGTGCGCGGCCACGGCCATTGGCCGAGTTCCTGCAGGCTCTTTTCGTCGATCGCCACGATGACGGCCGGTGCGGAGGTGCGCTTTCGCGGCGCCACTTTCTGATAGCCGTCGAACAGCGCCATGCGCAATTCGTCCAGGGCGGGAAGCGAGGGAAACAGCGAAAGCACCAGCAATGCGACAAGCAGTGCCGCGCCCAGGGGCCGCCCCTGGCCGCCGACCAGCACCGACCGTAAAGTGCGCGCGGCGCGATGGCGCGGCGCGTTCGCCCCCGGGTTTTGGCCGGCTTCGGTCAAACCTCGATTTCCATGCCGTCAAAGGCGGCGCTGACGATCAGGGCCCGATCACCGCGCGTGAGCTGCTCGAAGCGGATGGTTTCATTGAGCACCGACTGGATTCGCTCGTCATTGAACGCCGGCTCGTGATGGAACATGCACAAATGCTTGACGTTCGCCAGTTGTGCCAGCTCCACGCCGACCATGTTGCTGGAATGCCCCCAGTCTTCCTTGACCGACACTGCATCGAGCAGCGAATACATGGCATCGAAAATCACAAGGTCGGCATTGCGGAAGAAGGCGACGAATTCTTCCGTCTCGGCCGGATCCTCGAGCTTGTGTTCGGAATCGGTCGAATAGACGATCGCCTTGCCGTCGCGTTCGAAGCGATAACCGTAGGAGTCGCCGGTGTGACGCTGGAGTTTGGGTGTGACCTGATAACCGGCGATGTCGACGGTCTTGCCGGCTTCGAGTTTGACGAATTCGATGTCGGCGGAAAGCCGGGAGAAGTCTACGGGAAAGCAGGGGGCGGATTGCTGCAGCCGGAACGCCTTCTCGATCACGTCGTGGCAACCGAATATGCGGATGCGCGCGCCGGGAACGTAGGCGGGCGTGAAGAAGGGAAAACCCATGATGTGGTCCCAGTGCACGTGGGACATCAGCACGTTGACCACGATCGGATCGGATTTTTGCGCCGCCATGATGCGGCCGCCGAATGCACGCGCGCCGCTGCCCATGTCGCAAACCAGGTATTCCGCGCGCCCGGTTTCGATCTCCACGCAGGGCGATTGCCCGCCGTAGGTCTGTGCGATCGAAAAATCGAGATCGTTGTCGATGAAGGACCGCACCTTGTCCGGCGAGTCCACGCCCTTGGCGATGGCCATCGAAAGCGCCGTTTCGACCTTGCGGCGGATATCGGACGAAGTCAACGCGACAGGAATGGAACCGCGCGTTCCCCAGAAACGTACCAGCATCCCGTACCTCTCTAGGCCTGATAGGCCTTGAGGGCCGCGGGTGAGAATTTGGCGATTGCTTCCCGCACCGTGGCGAAGGTGTCGAATACCAGCGTAAACCGGCTGATCTCGAAAATTTCCTTCACCACCGGCTGCATCGCCGCAACGACGATCGTGCCGCCCTGCGACTTTGCCTGTTTTTCCGCCAGCATGAAGCAGCGCAGTCCGGCACTGCTGATGTAATCGACCCCGGCGAGGTCCAGCACCATGCGTTCGCAGTCGCTCTTGCAGCGATCGATGAAAGGCACGAGGCTGTTGCGGAAGTCTTCGCTGTTGGCGTGGTCGATCCGGCCCTCGGGCGAGAGCACGAGAACGTCGCCATATGTTTTATTTTTGATTTCCATTATACCGTTCCGAACGCGATGGCAAACCGGCAGGAGGCCGGAAACCGTACGTACGTCGCATGCAAAGGCAAGTCGCATGCCGGCCATTGGACTGCCCCTTCGGGCAGGCGCTTCCCCCCTTGAAAACGCTTGGCGGACCAACCGACGCGACTGCCTATATTAAACCCGAAAACGGGTTGCGCCGGCTGTAAGCCGGAAATCAGGAAAAGACCGGGAAGGTCTCGAACTTGCCTGACAGCAGTTGATCGGCATCCCGGCAGCCGAGCCAGCCGTCGATCACGCTGGCATAGACGCGGCGGAAATCTGTGGTGAAGACGAGGTTGTCGCCTTCGTCCAGCTCGGTCAGGCTGGGTGCCTGCCCATAGTGGCCGCCCTTGACCGGCTTGCCGATGACATACATGTGGTTGGCGGTGCCGTGGTCGGTTCCGAGGCTGGTGTTTTCCGGCACACGGCGGCCGAACTCCGAGAATACGAGCACCGTCACGTCGTTGCCGCGCCCGATGCGGTCCATGTCCTTCATGAAGCCGGCGATCGCGTCGGAGACATAAGTGAGAAGGCGCTGGTGCAGGTCCGACTGCTGAACGTGCGTGTCGAAGGCATTGTGGCGATACGTGGTGTAGTACAGTCGCGTCGGCATGCCGGCGGCAATCAACGAGGCGATTTTCGGAAGCTGCACCGGCACGATCCCGTAGTCGACCGGGGTTTTGTAACCGGACCAGGCGTCGCGCACCAGTTGCGAGGCTTCGCGCGCGCTCTTCGCCACGTCCAGCAGATAGTGCTTCGAAGCACTGGCGTCCGGCTCCATGTCCGGCGCGCGATCGAGAAGCGGACGCTCCTGGTAGAGGCCTTTGCGCCCGAATTTCTCCGGATCGTCGAACACCACCGGTACATGCTCGCGGGCGCGCACCGCCAACGACTGCACCTCGTCGATATTTACGATGAAGTTAGGCGTCGCACGCGTGTCGATCGCATCGGCAACCCGGCCGATCCAGCCGTACTCTTCGCCGCTGTTCGGCGCGCCGGTGTGCCAATACGCCATCGACGTGAAATGCGAGAAGGAAGGTTGCGTGTAGCCGCAGCCGTGCACGACGGCCATCCTGCCGTCCTTGTACAGCCGTTCGAACCCCGCCATCCCGGAGTTGAAGCCGTAGCGATCGTCGATCTTGCGCAGCTTGTCGGGACGGATGCCGATTTTCGGGCGATGGCGGTAGTAGGCATCGTCCGCGTAGGGCACGAGCGTGTTCAGCCCGTCGTTGCCGCCGGACAGTTCGAGCACGACCAGGATGCGGTTCGAAGGCGCCGCGTCCGCGGCCATCGCACGCGAAAAAACCAGTGGCATCGCGCTTGCGCCGAGCGTTGCGAGTCCGGCGCGCAGAATCTCGCGGCGGGTCCAAGGTTTGAGTAGTTGTGTATTCGTTTTCATAAGACTTTTCCTCCTCCCTCTCCGTCTCACGGGGGAGAGGGCCGGGGTGAGGTGGTGGTTGGCTAGTTAACCGAGTTGATACTCCGGCAGCGACAGAATCACGTGCAGCGTGGTGCGCAACGGCTCCTCGAGGAAGCTCGTCGCAGCCGCGAGGTCGGCCGTGCCCAGTTCGTTCGCCAGGAATTTTGCGATCCGCTCATGCGTGCTCGCGTCCAGGGGCACCGACACGAAACGGGCCAGCAGGTAGTCGGTGGCCTCGCGCGCTGTCTTGCAGCCCGCACCCAGCACCATCGCCGACAGGTCGACTTGCGCGGTTGCGCGCGGGATCGGCTTCACTTTCTGCAGAGCCATCTGCCAGCCGCGGAAGCTCGCGAGACGCGTATTGAAATCCTCGTCGCGATCCGCCTGCATCGACATCGAAGTCACTTCCTTGGCTTCGGGCTTGGTGGCGCTGGTGACATCCTGGCCCAGCGCGAGCTTTTCGTTCACGGCGCCGATCTTGTAGTCCGTAAGCGGGTAGCGATCGGGCGGTAGGAAATTGATGTCCGGATACAGCGTGTCGTAGACGAAGTTGCCGCGCGCCAGCAGCAGGCCCGGCGTGATCCAGCTCTTGCCGTTGGCCCAGCCCGCGACCGTCGGCGGATAGAGCAGTTTCTGGCCGAGAGCTTCGGTAAGGTCGTTGAAATCGGGTACGCCGGGCACTTCGGTCAATCCCAATTTCTTGTAAGTCGAAATAACCAGTTCGACCGGCGACTTGATGTGCGTTGCTATCGATGGCGGGGCGTAGAAGTCTTTCGACAGGAATATCGTTTCGAGCAGCGGCGCGATTTCGTACTTGGACTCGCGCAATCGGGCGCCGAGATCCGCGCGCAGTTCGGGAGAAAGTTCCTGGCGCGCGAAGTAGCGGTAGATCTTGGCCGCAACGTACTCGCTGGTGATCGGTTGCGACAGGATTACGTCGATGACGTCGACGCCGTCGAAGCTGCCCTGTTTGCCGAAAAACGTCTTGGTCGTCGCGTCGTGTTTTTCGGGTGTGACCACAAATTCGAGATCGACGAAATTCCAACCGGTGAATGCGCGCGCCGCTTCACGGATGTCGGTTTCGCTGTAGTTGCCCACGCCCATCGAGAACATTTCCATGATCTCGCGTGCGAAGTTCTCGTTCGGCGCGCCTTTTACGTTTACCCCGGCGTCGAGGAACGCGAGCATCGCCGGATCCTGTGCGACGCTGATCAGCAGGTCGCGGAAGTTGCCGGTGCCCTGCGCGCGGAACAGTTCGTTCTGCTTAAGCATCTTGCGGTAGTCGCGGACTTTTTCTTCACTGGTGGCGAAATGGCCGTGCCAGAACAGCGCCATCTTTTCCTCCAGCGGACGATTCGTCGCCAGCATGCGGTTGGCCCACCAGTAGGCGACGCGATTGGTCTCCAGCCGGCTTGCCCGCAACCAGTAGAAGAACTTGTTCGCCACCGGTTGCAGCCGGCGATTGCCTGTGGGCTTGACCTTGATTCCCATCGATTCGCCAGTTTCCTTGGCCAGATCGGTGGCGGCGGGGCGTGACGCGGGAAAAGGCTCCAGTCCCGGATCATGGGCACCGGAATCGTCGAATGCCGGGAGTTCGTTCGGGATGTTCTTGTGATAGACCAACGTCTTTACTGCCGCTTCGGGGGTCATCGCGGCGAAATTGGCGATTTCCTCCGGCGTCCCGCCGAAACCTGCGCGTTCCAGCAGATGCGCCGCGCGGTCCGTGTTCCAGTCTTCCTGGCCGATTGGCGCCAGATCGCCGGTCCAGTTTGTTGCCGCAAGACAGGCAAACGGGGCAAAAAGCAGGGCAAGCAAGGCAAAACCGACTGCTGGATGGCGTGTGGTCATGAGCGTGTCCTTCTTGCTTGAAATCGGGCGTCTTTGCGATGACCGCCATTGTCCGGCAAATTAAATGAACCGGTCATGCGCAAAAGCCGCAAATGCGTTTCATGAATATCATGACGGCGCTTGACGTGGCACAGGCGCGAGAGTAGTTTCGTCGCGCTTCAAAACCAAAACAAATTATCAGCCGGTTTCCCTGCCTTGGGTACCACCTTTTCGCTACTTGCGGTCGGATTCTTCCTCGGAATGCGCCACGCGACCGACGCCGATCACGTGATCGCCATCTCCACGATCGTCAGCCGGCAGCGTTCGATGCGCAGTGCCGCCATGATCGGAGTGCTGTGGGGCCTGGGACATACGCTCACCGTTACGCTGGTCGGCGGTGCGATCATCCTGTTCATGATCACCATCCCTCCGCGGGTCGGTCTGGCGATGGAGTTCGCGGTCGGCGTAATGCTGGTGCTACTCGGTTTCCTGAACCTGACCGGGCTCAATGAGTGGATACGCGACAACGTCGCGCCAGGTTCTCCCGTCCATGGGCATACCCATGCCCATGGCGACTACGCCCACAGCCATCTGCACGGACACGGGCAGGGCGCGCACGGGCATAACGAGGAACAGACCCCGCAAGCGTGGCTCGATCGCAAACTCGGCAACATCGGCGTGTACCAGATGGTGCGCCCGCTGGTGGTCGGCATCGTGCACGGACTTGCCGGTTCCGCCGCCGTCGCCCTTCTGGTGCTGACGGCAATCGAGAATCCGTGGTGGGGAATGCTGTATCTGTTCCTGTTCGGCGTGGGCACTGTCGCCGGCATGATGCTCATCACGGTGGCCATTGCCGCGCCCTTCGCATACTCCATGGGGCGCTTTCCACGCTTCAATGCGTATCTGCGGATAGCGTCGGGATTGTTGTCACTTGGTTTCGGACTGTTTCTGATCTATTACATCGGCTACGTGGATGGCCTGTTCGGCGACAGTCCGAAGTGGACACCGCAGTAAGACAAGTCATTAAATCGTAAGAGATAAACTAGTGCGCCGCAGCATTGACGCTCCATCATTACAGGATTAAATTTCCGCGATGCAAATAGAGGTGAGCGGGTCGCAGCGTACGGCCCGGGTAGCAGCACTCAAAGGTTTTGGTGTCGGCGCGCTGGTCGTCGGACTCATTGCGCTGATGGCCGTAGCGGTATTTCGCGAAACTGCCAAGCCAAAGCCACAGCAAGCCGCAACCAACACTGAAGCCAATCATGTCGAGCGTCCCGCAGTCACGGCTGATGAAGAAGCCTATGCGCGTGCGCTGTGGCCGGTTCACGCACAAGTGAAGCAGGACGCAGTGCGAATGACCTTCGCGGGACTGGCGTACAAGATGGGCGATATCAAGAAGGAAGCAGTGAAGCAACGCGTCGCACCGCTGACGCCGATGTTCGACGCAGCGGCAGCGGCACTGAATAAAATGCACCCCCCCGCTTCGATGCGGGCGTTGCACGGAGAATATCTCGAAGCCGTCAAACTTTATCGCGAAGCATCCGTGGCGATGATCAAGGTGGCGGCGGACGGGCGGGACGAGCATCTGACCGAGGCGCAGAACAAGTCGTCGAGGGCGTCGGAATTGACCCTCAAGGTTGGCGAAACGCTGTGGCCGGGGGAATTCAAGCCGAATTGATCGGGATACACGCCACGCGGGTGCCGCCCGGAACGGGAGTAATCAAAGAAGTTGTAAACAAGCAGTCCAATCGTCAAGAAGGAGGGGTTAGAGAATGAAGAACAGTCTAAAAAAAGCAATGATCGCAGCGGGTCTGGCTGCGTCGGCCCTGGCGGCTCCTGTCGCCCAGGCAGCAGATGTGTGTTCCGTATGGCTGGTTGAGAACAGCCGGTTCATGGGCGTTCCGTTCGGCGCGTTCATGCCGGATCGTGCGTTCGTACCGGGCAGCACCAACAAGAGCAACAACATCAATACCGTGGATCTGCCGGTCAACGTCGGCGTGATCAAGTGCGGCAACGAATTGATGCTTTACGATGCCGGCTGGAATCAGACCGATTATCACAAGGCAACCGGTACCGACCATTGGTCGCCGCTGTCCAAGCAGATTGCCCAGCTTGGCTTCGACGCCAAAGACGTCAAGAAAATCATCGTTGGTCACGGCCACTGGGATCATGCGGGCAGCCTGGACGAGTTCCCGAATGCAATTCTTTACATCCAGCGCGAAGAGTTGAAGGGCATCGAGTGGGCCCTGAACTATCCGCATCCCCGCATCAGCGCAGTGAACGACTCGCCCGGCGGTTGCGCCCGCACCCCGGCTTGCGGCTATCCTTCCAAGACCATGGACTCGATCTACGGCAAAGTGCTCAAGGGCAAGGCTGTGATCGTGGACGGCGAAATGGAAGTCATTCCCGGCGTGAAGATCCATCCGGCTTTCCGCGCCCACACGGCCGGCTCGCAGTTGCTTGAAGTTCCGACGTCCATCGGCAAGCTGGTGTTCGGCAGCGATGCTTACTCCTCCTGGGAAGGCATCCGCGATTGGAATATCGCCAACCCGCAGCAAACCGATACCGTGCAACAGTTCCTCGCCTATGAGCAGTGCTACAAGATCACCGGCGGATACCAGAACTGCGTTTGCGCACATGAACCGCTGTCCTACACCGATGGCTACCCGCTCACCAAGAATTCCTGGGTGGGGATGAACGGTGGCCGCCTCGCGGAAATCGCGCTGGCACCCGGCGAAAAGTCGCGCAAGAAGTAATTCAGCCGACTGAAGTAGTACACTTCGATGCGAGGAGCCGATGCCGGCTCCTCGCATTTTTTATTCCTGGTTTTTTTATGTTCCCAGTTTCGTGATTGGTGAGCCGTGCTTTCCCGTATTGTTTTCTCTTTTTTGATTCTGCTGCTTGCCGAGGGCCTCGCATTGACGGCGCATGCTCACGATCCCAGCGCCTGGGGCGGATTGTTCCGCTCGCGGGATTTCGGCGCGAACTGGTTCCCCGTCGATGCCGGGCTGTTCATCGGCGGAGCCCTCGGCGTCGCGGTCCATCCGCAAGATCCGGCCCAGCTTCTGTACGGCACCGATGCGCGCCTGCTGCGCTCGAAAAACGGCGGCCGCGATTGGGTGACCGAGGCGGCTGCGACGATGCCCGGCGCCGTGTTCTCGGTCGCGTTCGACGCCGATGGCAAGGGGGCGCTGGCCTCGAGCGGCACGCGAATTTTTTACACGAATGATGGCGCCGTCTGGCAGGATGCGCTCGCGCCGGGTGGCGCGGCGCCCGCGCGCGCTTTCGTGCGCAGTTCCGCTGCGACGAATCGTATCTATCTCGCCGGTGCCCGTGGCTTGTTCCTGAGCGACGATCGCGGACGCTCATGGTCGCGTGCGGCCGATGGCGTATTGCCCGAAACCGCCGTGAGCACGCTGGTGCTCGTACCGGGCCCGGCCGAAGGCGTTTATGCGGTAATCGACGGCAACATCTGGATGAGCAATGACGGCGCGCGCAACTGGCAGATGCGCGTTGCCGGCCTGCCTGCAGGTAAAGTCGATACGCTCGCCGTCGATGCGAAGAAGGCGGGACGGTTGTGGAGTGCGGCGAGTGCCCAGGTATTTGCGAGCGACGATGCGGGTACGACGTGGAAGGCATATGGGCGGCCACTTCCGGAGCCCGGTACTTCGGTGCGTGGACTCGCCGTTTCCGAAGACGGAAAGATACTCGTGCTCGCTACCCACCGCGGCGCATTGCGCAGCACGGACAGCGGGCAGAACTGGACCCAGGTCGAAAGCACGTTGCCGGTGCATCTGGAATCGGGATTGCTATTGCGCGATCCGCACGACCCGATCACGCTCTACGCCGGCTTTTCGTTGACCCCGTATGCCGAGATGTGGCGGCGCGCCGAACAGGGCGGTTCGCTGCTCTCGCAACTCGATCCCGTCAGCCTCGCAGGAGGCCTGGCTTTTCTCGTATTCTTGCTCGTCGTCGGCATTTTGTGTACCCGATGGCTGTTGCGTCGCTATCGTGACGCCGACGTTTCACCTCGCTTCCGTTGAAGGAACTGTTCGATGAATGCCACAAATTCTTCCAGGCGTAATATCGTATTGATTGTCGTCGCCATCGCCGTTGTGATCGCGGCATCGGTTTTTTGGCGTTGGCGGCACGGGCAAGCGTCGGGAGGTGATTTCGTCGAATATCCGATGACGGTTGCGAGCGACATTCCGACCACGGTTGCGGTGGCGCCCGACAACACAGTCTGGTTCACCATCGGTTTTGCTGATGCCGTTGGAATGATACGGGACGGCAAACTCCAGCGGCTGCCCAAAAGCAGGAAAAGCGTGGAGCCCGTCGGACTCGCGGTGGACGCAGACGGCGCCGCGTGGTTCACCGACCCGACTGAAGTCCAAATCTCGCGGATACTGCCGAGCGGAGAAATCAAATCCTTCCCGCTGGGCACGCCCATCGCACGCCTGGGCCGGCTGGCGGTGGCACCGGACGGTGCCGTCTGGTTCGCTGAAAGCACGGCCTATGGATTCACGCGGCTCAAGGACGGCGTGCTGACCCGCAATGTGCCGAAGTCGGTGCGCGGCGGGCCTTATGGCGTCGCAGTGGACGCGAAAGGCGATGTGTGGGGCACGCTGCAGAGCGGAAACCAATTGGTGAAAATTTCTCCGGGACAGGAAATCGCCGAATACGAGATCCCGACGCCGGGAAGCTCGCCCAGCGACGTTGCGGCGGATGGCGCCGGCAACATCTGGGTCCTCGAATTTCGCAGCAACAAGATCGCAAAATTCAGCGGCGGAAAATTTTCCGAATTCCCCGTGCCGGGTGAATGGTCGGGGCTGTCGGGCATCGCCGCGGCAGCGGATGGATCGGTGTGGTTCGGAATGCTGCGCCTCAACTCAATCGGCCGCCTGCGTGATGGCGAGTTCAAGATTTTCGCGTTGCCGCGCAAGGATGGCCGTCCTTACACCATCGCAACCGACAAGACAGGTAACGTCTGGTACGCCGATATCGGCGGTTTCGTCGGAATGTTGAAAGCGAGCGCCGCAAAGAAATAGCGGTGAGGCCGTGAATGACGTGAATATCGTGAATACGGCGACGGCAAGCTAGTAACGCCTTACGCGTCGTTCGATGCAAGAATCGGCTGAGAGGCTTTGCCGCAGGGTTCGAGTAACGACATTCACGGCATTCACGGATTCACGCCGCTCACACCAGTGAGCTAAGCGTGCGCCACGCACCGAAAGAAAGTATCGCGCCGACGACGACGATCAGCAGCGACGTGCCGACCTGAATCCGCATCGCCCACGGACCCGCGAGCCAGTCGAGAATCCTCTGGCCGACTTTCGCTGCGACCACGCCGACGATCACCAGCGTGGCCGCGAAGCCGATGCTGAATACCACGACCGTTCCCAGTCCAAGCATGACTTTGTTCTGCGCGAGTGCATTGAGCAGGATGGCGAGCGCAGCGGGATCCGGCAGCAGGCCTCCGGCCACCCCCAACCCGATCAACACCCACAGGCCCGGACGGTTGGTGGTTGCAAGTTTCAGGTCGTGCGTATGTTTGAAGCCCCAACCGTGGCTGTGATAGCCGGCTTCCTCGTCACGATGCTGATGATCGCCGTGGGCGTGGGCTGCTTCATGAGCGTGGTCGTGCGAATGATCGTGTGCCGTGCCGTCTGCATGATCGTGATGGTGGTGGGAATGGCTCTGACCGTGGTCATGGTCGTGCTCGTGCGTGTGCGGCCGAAACTGCATTGCGACGTGACCGTGTGAAGGATCGGCCGCGGGCGCCGGCACCGGCGGCACGCCCTGCAGTTGCATGATCAATTGATGACGATCACCAGCAGGCCGGTGATCAGCGCCAGCCAGGCCTCGATGCGCTGCGGCACCATGCCCTGCCAGCCGATCGAGGCGAGCACGCCCACCAGCACGATGCCGCTGGTGTGCGACAGCGTGACGAAGATTCCCAGGATTACCGCATCGACAGGCCTGCCTCGCGCACCGACGATATACGCGGCGGCGATGGTCTTACCGTGACCAGGCGTGGCGGCGTGGACGGCGCCGATCCAGAAGGCGGAGACGAGATAGAGCAGCGTATCTTGCATGGGAGATCAAGCGGGGGTTCGTTGTTGTGGGGGGGCCGGGGCGAGAATAGGTGCCGCCCCCCGCGCTGTCAAGGCGCCGCCCGGAAGCGGCGGGAATCGGTTTAAACTTGCCATCCCGAACTTTTCCGGCCCGACCGGAACGCGCGATGCCACCCGCCGCCACAGGGCGGTCGCGACGATAACCACATCGGAGGAGAAAAATATGCGACGGATTCTCATCCTCGTCTCGCTGCTGGTTGTTTGCACAGGAGCGGCTGCCGACACGCGCAAGGGTTACGACGCCTATACCGCCGGTAACTTCAAGATTGCCGTCGAGGAATTCCGCAAGTCCGCGCAGCAGGGCGATACATTGGCCATGTTCTATCTCGGGGAGAGCTATTACAACGGCCGCGGCGTGGTGCAGGATTTCGCCGAGGGCATCAAATGGTACAAGCAGTCGGCCGACAAGGGACAGGTTGAAGCCCAGGAAACGCTGGGCGGCCTGTATTTCTTCGGCAAGGGAATCGCGCAGGATTACGTGGAAGCTGCGAAGTGGTACGCGATGGCCGCGAAGCAGGGCAAAGTCTATCCGCAGTATCTGCTCGGCTATATGTATGACCAGGGCAAGGGTATGGCGCAGGATCAGGTCCAGGCCGCCCAATGGTTTCGCAAAGCGGCCGAACAGGGCAATGCTGAGGCCCAGGAAAGTCTCGCCTCGCTGTTGTTCTTCGGCCGCGGCGTTCGGCAGGACTACGCGGAAGCTGCGAAGTGGTACGCGAAAGTCGCCGAACAGGGACGCGCCTATCCGCAATACCTGATGGGCTGGATGTACGACCAGGGCCGCGGCGTGCAACAGGATTTCGCCAAGGCCGCAGAGTGGTACAAGAAAGCCGCCGAACAGAATGATGCGCGCGCGCAGGCGAGTCTCGCCTTCCTGTATTACTCGGGCAAGGGCGTAGCACTGGATGAAGCCGAAGCGGTGAAGTGGTTCCAGAAAGCCGCTGCGCAGAATGAGGTCTCGGCTTATCCGAGCCTGGCGTGGGCCTACTATCAGGGCAAGGGTGTGTCGCAGGATTATGCCGAAGCAGCGAAATGGTTCCGCAAGGCAGCGGATGGCGGCGAAGCGCAATCGAAGTACATGCTGGGCTATTTATATGAAGACGGCAAAGGCGTGGCCGCCGACGGCAACGAAGCGGCGAGGTGGTACAAGCAGGCCGCTGACGCCGGCGTTGCGGAAGCGATGGAAAGCCTCGGAGCGCTGTACTTCTTCGGTAAGGGTGTCACCCAGGATTACGCGGAAGCGGCGAAATGGTACAAGCTGCCCGCCGAAAAAGGCAGCACCTACGCACAGTATCTGCTCGGTTACCTCTACGAGGACGGCAAGGGCGTTGCCGCCGATTCCGCGCAAGCCATGAAGTGGTACGGCCTTGCAGCCGAAAAGGGCGAGCCACGCGCGCAAAGCCATCTGGGCTGGATGTTGTGGGAAGGCAAGGGCGTGCCGCAGGACGCGGTGCAGGCGCACATGTGGAGCAACCTCGCCGCTTCGCAGCTTTCCGGCGAAGAAGGCGAGCGCGTCGGCAAGGTGCGCGATTTCATCGCCTCGAAACTTTCGCCGGACCAGCTCGCGAAGGCGCAGGAGCTTGCGAGGAACTGGCAACCTAAGAAATAAGCCCCACCTCACCCCCCGCCCTCTCCCCCCACTGGGTGGAGAGGGTGCCCGTAGCGTATTTACAATTGTTACTAGAAGAATTTCATCAGCGCATCAAATGGCACTTAATTAACGCTACTACTTTCGACGATTAAGGCAACGCCGTCTCAAGCACCCTCTCCGCCTCCGGGGGAGAGGGCGGGGGGTGAGGTGGGTGGTCTTTTACTTCACCCGATATTTCTTCAGCACCTTCGGATCCAGTTCGATTCCCAGACCAGGGCGGTCGGACAAGGTGATGTCGCCTTTCTTGTCCACCTGCAACGGCTCTTTTACGAGTTCATTCATCAGCGCATGAGCGGGGTAGACGGTTTCCGCCATCGAGCCGTTGCGCACTGCGCCAAGCAGATGCACTGCAGCGGCGACTGCAACGGCTGAGCCGTGGATGTGCGGCGCGATGGGCAGGTTCGCCGCCTGCGCCATGTAGGCGATCTTCAGCGACTCAGTCAACCCGCCTGCCCTCGCAACATCGGGTTGCACGAAATGAACCGCGCGCGCCTTGATGTAATCGTTGAAGTCGACGATGCCGTAGCTGCAGGTCTCATAGCCTGCCACGGCGATGCCGACTTTGGATGCAACTTCAGCGCTGCCTGCCACGTCGTCGGGAGAAATCGGTTCTTCGTACCAATATATGTCGTGACGTTCCATCGCGCGGCCCATCTTCACCGCGGTAGGCACATCCCACGCGCCGTTGGCGTCGACCATGAGCTTCACGTCGGATCCGATCGCATCGCGCACAGCAGCGACGCGCTTGAGATCCTGTTCCAGCGTGACCTCGCATTTCCCCGCGTTGTCCATTACGCGCAAAGGAGACAACTCGATGCCGGGATTGCGGCCGACTTTCAGTTTGATTGCAGTAAAGCCGTGCTTCACATATGTCTCCATTTCCCGACACAATTCTTTTATGCCTTTACCTTCAGAATAAAACCCGCCAGTTGCATAAGCGGGAACGCGCTTGCGATAGCCGCCGAGCAACTGCCACAGCGGCATGCCGGCCATCTTGCCGCGCAAGTCCCACAGCGCGATGTCGATGCCGCTGATTGCCGCGATGACGATGCCGCCGCGCGCGTGCTTGTAAGCGCGACGATGCATCATCTCCCAGAGGTACTCGATGTTGCGCGGGTCCTGTCCGATCAGGTAGTTGCGCAACTCGTGCTCGATGACTTGCGCAGTCGACGCCATCGGCCCGCCGAAATGCGCGGCCTCGCCCAAACCGACAAGGCCCTGATCTGTTTCGACTTCGACGAGTAGCGCGGGCTTCGTCGCCATCGTATAGTTGGCGTCGTAAACCGCCTTGGGAAGTTTGACTTCGACGGGAATGGTATGGATGTCGGTGATACGCATGAGCTGGAAATCCCTTTTTGAATTTTTTTCTTCGACAATTTTATCTCAGCAACGCGGTTGCTGAAAAATTAAGCAGCACTAAGGAGGAGACAAGCTGCAATACGGATTTGCGGAGAATGCGGCGGGCCATCCACAAGGTTATCCACAGATTTTGTGGATATCACAAAGCAAAAATAAATTCGCGAAGTACTTGCGTTGTTGCGACGGATGCTTGCGCTATTTGTCGTTGCTGACTGAAGGGTTAGTTTTTGCGGCAGAAGTGCACCGATTGAAAGCCGAGCCAGCTCCAGGTCGTCGCCCGTTGCGGATCCTCGTCTTCGATGCGCCAGCACTGCGGACCGAAAAAAGGTCCAAGGATCAAGTGTTCACCGGCGCCGCAGTCCTTGCCGCCGTCATGCTCGTGCTTCTGCGCGGCCTCGAGCGCTTTCTCGCGGCGCGACTCCCAGGCTTTGCGATAAGCTTCGGTCGCGTCCTCGACGGCGTGTTCGCCGATGCCGTTGCCGACGACGAGTTCATGGAAGAATTCTGCAGTGGGCGGACACGCGAGCGCGTCCTCGATCGGAGAGGTGGTTGATTTCTTTTTCTTCCCGCGCTTCCTGGCTTTGCCGTCCGCGCCCGATTTCTTGATGCCCTTTTTTCCCACGACCATTCTCCGATTGGAGTAACGAAGGAGTGGATGCTAACTTTCGATTCGTGAGCCGAGTGTATACATGGATTGCATTGCAATCGCTAGCACGTACTTACACGTCGGCGCAACTTTATCCGGCTTGAATATGACAGGGAGATTCCGACCACATGCCTCAATTTGCCGCTAATCTGCATTACCTGTTCAGTGAACTGCCTTTTCTCGATCGCTTCGAAGCGGCGGCCGCGGCCGGCTTCAAGGCGGTCGAGTTCCAGGTGCCTTACGACTATCCGACTGCGGAGTTGTCCGCGCACTTGCGCGCCAATGCGCTGCAAATGGTGTTGTTCGATGCGCCGATGGGCGATTGGGGGCGCGGAGACCGCGGGCTCGCGGCCGTGCCCGGGCGGGAAAAAGAATTTCGCGACGGCCTGGCCAAAATAATCGAGTACGGCAAGGCGCTGGATTGCGATACCGTGCATCTGATGGCCGGCGTGGTTGGGCCGGGTGAAGACTACAAGGCGGCCGAGCGCACCTATGTATCGAACCTGCGCCACGCGGCTTCGATGCTCGAGGGTCACGGCATCGTTGGCGTCATCGAGCCGATCAACAAAAAAATGGGCATCGTGCAGAACGGGCCGAGCTATACGACCCAGGGCATGCATGGCTATTTCCTGAACCACACCGATCAGGCGCGGCGCATCCTCGAGGAGGTCGGCAGCCGCAATCTGCTGCTGCACCTGGATTTCTATCACATGCAAATGCTCGAAGGAAATCTCGCGGAGACCGTCCGCGAGAACATCGGCCTGCTGCGGCATGTGCAGATAGCGGGGGTTCCCGGCCGCCATGAACCGACGGTCGGCGAAATCAACTACCCCTACCTGTTCGACCTGCTGGACGAACTTGGCTATGGCGGGTGGGTCGGTTGCGAATATCGGCCCAAGGCAGAAACCTGGGCGGGCCTTTCCTGGGCAGCGAAGTACGGCATTCAGGCCACACGGCCCGCGTCGCCGAAGTAAGCACTAGCAGGCTGGATTTCCCGAGACAAAAAAAAGAGGGGCGCTTGCGCGCCCCTCGTAAACCACGTAATTCAAGAGGAGGAGAGAAGTTACGTGGGGGAGGACCGTTTTGCCTGCCGCCCAAGACTTCCCGGGACAATGAGCGGCTCCTAAATCCCTGATCCGATTAGGTTAGGGGAGGTAGGGGAAGGTGCTGTCGTCCTTCGTCGGCAAATCCAGCAAACGCTTTTCGACACTTTCCTGCGCCTTGGATTTGGATGCCGCAGGCGCGGGACCATCGAATTCATACAGGCGGAGCAGTGATTCGAATAGCGATTTCATGTTTATCTCCATTAATTGCATAAGTGACGGTATGCACTTTAGGCTTATGCTCGGAAAACCACTAGAGATCAAAATCGAATAGGATTTATGCAAAAAAAGTGATAACTTAGCGCCTGTATGGATAGGTTATATCAAATGCGCCTTTATGTCCGGGTCGTTGAAACCGGAAGCTTTTCGGCCGTGGCCCGGGAACTGGGGACGATTCAGCCCACCATAAGCAAGCAACTCACTGCTTTGGAAGAACATTTGGGCGTACGCCTGCTGAACCGCACGACCCGCCAGCTAAGCACTACCGAGGCCGGCCGCAAGTATTACGACCGCTGCCGCCACATCCTGGATGAGATAACCGACCTGGAAGGCAGCCTGACCGAGCTGCAAAACAGCCCCACCGGCTTGTTGCGCGTGAATGCGCCGGTGGCATTCGGGCAGCTATATATGCTGCCGCTGGTTTTCCGCTTCCGCCGGCTCTATCCCGGACTCTCGATCGACCTGACGCTGAATGACCGCTACGTGGACCTGGTCCAGGAGGGTATCGATGTCGCCATCCGTTTCGGTGAGTTGTCCGATTCCCAGGTCGTCGCCAGGAGTGTCGGCAGGGTCATGCGGGTTTGCGTCGCCAGCCCGGCCTACCTGCGCGCGCGAGGGGTGCCGCAGTCGCCGGAAGACCTGATGTCCCACAACTGCATCACCTATAACTACCTTTTCACCAACGAATGGCAGTTCGGCGGGCCGAAAGGCCAGACGACGCTGCGCGTGGCCGGCGATTTCCGCGCCAACAGCGCGCTGACCATCCGCTCGGCGGCACTCGAGGGGATCGGCATCGCCAACATGCCCAGCGTGTTCGTGCAGCAGGACCTCGACAACGGCAGCCTGGTGCGGGTCCTGGCGGACTATGCGCCGGCGCCGGTGGAAATCCATGCGCTCTATCCCTCCGCACGTTTTGTCGCAGGCAAGGTCCGATCGTTTTTGGACTTCTTGCGCGACGAATTCCTTGCCATTCCGGCGCTGCAGGTTCCGGCCGACAAACCGAAGCGAGTGCCGCGCATACGCGCGAAAGTAGCGGGTTGATCGGCGGGCGGCTTAGAATACGCGCCGTGCCGCGCGCCGCTTCCGCATTTCGTTTCGGCAAGTTCCGCGTTCGCGTGCGTTGATAAAAAACAGTTTTCCGGTCCGGCCCTGCTGCTGCACGGCGTGACCTGAAGGAACTCATGGCAAAGAAACCCAGCGCCTACACTGCAGAAGATATCGAGATCCTCGAGGATCTGTCCCCGATCCTGCATCGCCCGGGGATGTACACCGATCCGGTGAACCCGAATCACGCGCTGGTCGAAATCATCGACAACTCCGCGGATGAAGGCCTCGCCGGGTTCGCGAAAAAAGTCGAAGTCGCGCTCTACGAGGATGGCTCGGCGGAGGTCAGCGACGATGGACGCGGCATCCCGGTCGACATCCATCCGAAAAAGAAAGTGCCGGCCGTGCAGGTCATCTTCACCACGCTGCATTCCGGCGGTAAATTCCGCAAGACCGACAAGGACGCCGCGTATCGCATTGCCGGTGGCTTGCACGGTGTGGGCGTGTGCGTGCCCAATGCATTGTCGACGCGCCTCGAAGTCGAAGTCAAACGCGACGGCGAAAAAAACCGCATCGTGTTCGCCGACAACGGCAAGGTCAAGGAACCACTGAAAAAAATCGGAACGACCGGCCCGCGCGATACCGGCACGCGCGTGCGCTTCTGGCCCGATCCGAAATATTTCGACTCGCCGAAGATCGTTGCCGCGGACATCGCGGCGCTGTTGCGCGCCAAGGCGATGCTGCTGCCCGGCGTGAAGTTCTCGCTGGGCATCGAGAAGAACAAGAAATTCGAAATCACGACCTGGCATTTTCCCGAAGGCATCAAGGGCTACTTCGCCGCCGCGATGGAAGGACAGGACCCCGTCGCCGACACGTTTCTCGGCGAGCGCTACGTCGCCGCGCAATCCGAATCGGACAACTTCGCGGAAGGCGAAGGCGCGATGTGGGCCATCGCCTGGACGCCGGACGGCGAACCCGTCACCGAATCCTACGTCAACATGATTCCCACGCGCGTCGGCGGCACACACGTCGCCGGCCTGCGCGAAGGCGTCTACAACGCCATCAGGAATTTCATCGATCTGCATGCGATGGGCCAGCGCGGACTGAAGATCGTGCCGGAGGATGTATGGTCGCGCACGTCTTATGTGCTTTCGGTCAAAATGCTCGATCCGCAGTTCAAGGGCCAGGTGAAGAACGAGTTGATTTCGCGCGATGCAGTCAAGCTCACCGCGCTGATGGTGCGCGATCCTTTCGAGCTCTGGCTGAACCAGCATGTGGACGAAGGCAAGCGCATCGCCGAGCTGGTCATAGCCCAAGCCAATGCGCGCACGCGCGCCGCGCAGAAAGTGGAGCGGCGCAAGCAGTCCGGTGTCGCCGTGCTGCCGGGCAAGCTGACCGACTGCGCGTCCGAAGATCCGGACCGCAACGAATTATTCATCGTCGAAGGCGATTCCGCGGGCGGCTCCGCGAAGCAGGCGCGCGACAAGGAGTTCCAGGCCGTGCTGCCGCTCAAGGGCAAGCCGAAGAACACCTGGCAGGACAGCGCCGATACGCTGTATGCCAACAAGGAAATCGAAGCCATCGCGCTGGCGATCGGCGTCGACCATCACAAGGCGGCAGACAACCCGGACCTCTCCGGCCTGCGCTACCGCAAGATCATCATCCTCGCCGATGCAGACGTCGACGGCGCGCACATACAGGTTCTGCTGCTGACGCTGTTCTTCAAACATTTTCCGAAGCTCATCGACCGCGGCAATGTCTACGTCGCGCAGCCGCCGCTGTTCCGCATCGACGTGAATTCGCAGGGCAAGGGCAAGCCCGCGCGCAAACTCTACGCGCTCGACAAGCAGGAACTCGACGGCATCGAGGAAAAGCTCGGGGACGAGGGCTTCAAGCCGAATTCGTGGACCGTCAGCCGCTTCAAGGGGCTCGGCGAAATGAATCCCGAGCATTTGTGGGAGACCACTCTCAATCCCGATACCCGGCGCCTGCTGCCGGTCGCACTCGACGTCGGCGCCAATATCTCGGTGGACATCTTCAACATGATGATGTCGCGCGAGAACGCATCGCAACGCCGCGAATGGATGGAGACTTATGGGAACCTCGTCGAGGCGGATATCTCGTGAATCGAGATATCGGTGCTGAGTGCTGCGTACTGGGTGCTGAAAGAAAAGAAATGAATACGAAGATTTTTACGGGCGTTCCAAGTCTTCCTTATGTCAGAGGTTTTAAGCCCTTTCGCAGCACGCAGTACCCGACACACGGCACCGACTTAGAGTTTTTTCCCAGCAAGCAGCACGCAGCACTCAGTACCTTCGCTTATGTCTGACCAAAAAGATTTGTTCGGCAACGGCGATTCCGCCGCGGCCGAGAAGAAAGTAAAACCGAAAGAAGCACCGCCTGCCGCAAGCGGCGGGGGCAACGGCGGGCTGCCGCCGCATTTCGCGCCGATTTCGGGCGAGTTCGGCGATTCCCTGCCGCTGGGCAAGTACGCTTCCACGCAATATCTGCAATACGCGGTTGCTACCGTGAAAGACCGTGCGCTTCCGCGCCTCGGCGACGGACAGAAGCCGGTGCAGGGCCGCATCCTCTATTCGATGTGGACCACCAATACCCTGGCCGGGACCAAGCGCACGAAATCCGCCGCCGTCGTAGGTGAAGTCCTCAAGACCTTCCATCCTCACGGAGACCAGTCTGTCTACCAGGCCCTGGTCCGGATGGCGCAGGAATTCACCTTGCGCTATCCGCTGATCGACGGTGAAGGCAACTTCGGTTCCCGAGACGGCGACGAGGCGGCCGCTTATCGGTATACGGAGGCGCGCCTTACCAGGCTCGCGGAAGTGCTGCTGTCCGAAGTCGATCAGGGAACCGTCGATTTCATCCCGAACTATGACGGCACCAAGAAGGAGCCGGAGATTCTGCCGGCGCGCCTTCCCATGATCCTGCTCAACGGCGCATCGGGCATCGCGGTAGGCATGGCGACCGAAATCCCCAGCCATAATTTGAACGAAGTCGCTGCCGCGGCGATCGCGATGATCCGCGATCCCGAGACGAACGTAACCGGCCTGATGAAGCACATCAAGGGGCCGGATTTTCCGGGCGGCGCGCAGATCATCACGCCGCGCGCGGAACTCAAGGAGGCTTACACGACCGGCCGCGGTTCCGTGCGGGTGCGTGCGCGCTGGAACATCGAGCGCCTCGCGCGCGGCCAGTGGCAGGTGGTGGTATACGAATTGCCGCCCGGCACCTCGACGAAGAAGGTGCGCGAGGAAATCGACGCGATCACCAATCCGCAGAGCAAGCCGGGCAAGAAATCGCTCACGCCGGAACAGACGCGCGAGAAGCAGTTGATGCTGTCGATGCTCGACAAGGAGCGCGACGAATCCGATCGCACGCACCCGGTGCGCCTCGTGTTCGAACCGAAGACGTCGAAAGTCGACGAGACCGAGTTCATCAACCTGTTGCTGGCGAAGACGAGCCTCGAAACCAACGTCCCGATCAACCTGGTGATGGTCGGTCTCGACGGCCGGCCGACCAGCAAGAATCTGCGCGACATCATTTCGGAGTGGGTCCGCTTTCGCTTTACCACGGTGACACGGCGCACCCGGCACCGCCTCGCTCAGGTGCTCGACCGCATCCACGTGCTCGAAGGCCGCATGATCGTGCTGCTGAACGTGGACAAGGTCATCAAGATCATCCGCAACGCGGACGATCCGAAGGCCGAACTGATCAAGGTGTTCAAACTCTCCGAGCGGCAGGCCGACGACATCCTCGACATCCGCCTGCGGCAACTGGCCAAGCTCGAGCACATCAGGATCGAGCAGGAGCTGAAGGACCTGCAGAAAGAACAGAAGGGCCTCGAGAAAATCCTCAAGGACCCGAAGGCCCTGGCCGAGCTGGTGATCGCGGAGATCGAGCTAGACGTCAAGACCTTCGGCGACAAGCGCCGCACGCGCATCGAGGAATCGGAGAAGGCCGTGATCGAGACGCCGGTCATCGACGAGCCGGTCACGGTGATCTTCTCGAAGAAGGGCTGGGTGCGGGCACGACAGGGCTGGGAAGTCGATCCCGCGTCGCTGTCGTTCAAGGAAGGCGACAGCCTGATGTCGCTGATCAAATGCCGCACCGTCGATTCGATGATCTTCCTCGATTCGAAGGGCCGGGCTTACACCGTCGCCGCCGCCGAGCTGCCGCCCGCGCGCGGCGACGGCGTCCCCGCGTCGTCGCTGGTGGAAATCCAGGACGGCGCGCACATCATGTACGCATTGAGCGGCAAGTCCGAGCAGAAAGTCCTCGTCGCCACCACGGGGGGATATGGCTTCCTTTCGAAGATCGGCGACATGGTCTCCAATCGCAGGGCGGGCCGCGAGTTCATGACCGTCGACGAAGGCCATGTGCCGCTCGAGCCGTTCAAGTATGACGACGCGAAAGGCAACTATGTGGCGGCGATGTCCGCGGGCGGGCGTTTGCTCCTGTTCGTCATCGACGAGCTCAAGTACCAGCCGCGCGGCCGCGGCGTCAATATCATGGGCCTCGACGAAGAGGACAAGCTGTTCGCCGTGGTCATACACAATCAGCCCGACCTGATCGTCAAGGGAAAGCTGCGCGGCGACAAGGAAAAGGAAACCCGGCTCAAGGGCGACAAGCTCGCGCACTATTTCCTGAAGCGGGCGCGCATGGGCCGGGTCGTGCCCGGCGTGATCATCTCCACCGCCCTCGTCGTGCCTACTGACTAGCGCCTATTACCAATGCGAATAAAGAAGTTTATTTCTCACCACGCGCCGCTTGCGGCGCGTGGTGAGATTGATGGATTAGTCAGTATCCTCTGCGGTGAGAGTTAATTCTTAGGTTGTATAACAGCGTCGCGCCCGGCGCCGCAGTCGGGGCAGCGGTAGTTTTCCGGCAGATCCCGCGGCGCCGTCCATGCCGCGTTCAGCTTGCGCGGATCGAACAGGTAATAGCAGGCCGTGCAGATCAGCTGATTCGGATCGCCCGGCGTTGATTTTCCCGGCGCCGCGCCGCCGGCTTTCCGGTTTTCACTCATCACCGGTTCGATCACCACCGGATCGCCTGCGCTCAAAAGGCCGGACTGGGTAATCTTCAGATAAACGCCGAGGTCCTTGTGGCCGAAGTCCGCGCGCAGCTTGCCGGGTACGTCGCGGTCGCGCACGCCGGTCTGCGGGTTCACGTTGGTCGCGGCGCAACGCCCGTTGCGCTGCATGACTTCGGCAAATACATTGCCGAATCCGATTTCGCGTCCGACCCAATCCATTTCCGCAAACGGTGCGGCGCCGTCGATGTAGATATTGGCGCGGAAGCGCAGCGGGTCGAGGCTCTCGCCCCAGCGTTTCTCCAGCTCGCGCACGCTGGCGAGGTTGATCAGCGAAACATATTTTTCCGCCTTGTCCGTGAATTGGTGGCCGTCCGCCTCGACCAGCCGCGGCTCCGCGGCCAACCGTCTCGGCATGAATTCGAGGAAGAAACGGCCGAGTGCGGCCCGGCCCGCCGGCGTGCCCAGCGGGAATGCGCGCTCATGCCCATCCGCAGTGCGGATGCTGAGCTGTTCGCCCTGCGCCGCATAACGGGTGCGCAGGCCGGCGACCTGTTCGTGCAGCATCAGCATCACGAAGTTCGCCTTCGGCAGCCAGGCCGGCGCCGCCGGATCGAAAGCGGCTTCCGTGCGCAGCAGGGCGTATTTGCGGTCCAGCGGAAATCCGCTGCCGGCGGCAAGCGGCACGGATGCCAATTGCTCGGGGCTCAGGCCCTTGACCGGGTAACGATAGAGGCTCGCGACTTTCATGGATCGGCTCGGTTCGGGTTGTCGTGACGGGATACGCAGTCTGCGGAATGCAGGTATCGTGCCGGCCTTGGCGGCAAGACGGAAACATGGCTTGCCTGCCAAATTGGAGATGGCGCATGCTTCGCCTTTCCTTCGAAACGCCTTAACCTGCAACCGGGAGACGCTATGAAAGCCGACAACATTCTCGCCACCATCGGAAACACCCCGCACATCCGCATCAACCGGCTGTTTGGCCCGGGACAGAACGTCTGGATCAAGTCCGAGCGCGCCAATCCCGGTGGCTCGATCAAGGATCGCATTGCGCTGTCGATGGTGGAAGACGCCGAGAAAAGCGGCAAGCTCAAGCCCGGCGGCACCATCGTGGAACCCACCTCGGGCAACACCGGCATCGGCCTGGCACTCGTCGGTGCGGTGAAGGGTTATCAGGTCATCCTCGTCATGCCCGACAGCATGTCGATCGAGCGCCGCCGCCTTATGCTCGCCTACGGCGCGAAATTCGAACTCACGCCGCGCGAGAAAGGCATCAGCGCCTCGATCGCCCGTGCACAGGAACTCGTCGCGCAAACGCCCGGGGCGTGGATGCCGCAGCAGTTCGAGAACCCCGCCAACGTCGAAGTGCACGCGCGCACCACCGCGAAGGAAATCCTCACCGACTTTCCCGACGGGTTCGACGCGCTCATCACCGGCGTGGGCACCGGCGGGCACATCACCGGCTGCGCGCAGGTGCTGAAAAAAGCCTGGCCGAAACTGAAGGTCTTCGCGGTCGAGGCCATGTCTTCGCAGGTCATCGCGGGCGGCAAGCATTCCCCGCATCCGCTGCAAGGCATCGGCACCGGTTTCATTCCGAAAATCCTCGACACAAAAATTCTGGATGGAACAATCGCCGTCGAGCCGGAAGCGGCGAAGGAAATGGCGCGCCGCGCGGCGCGCGAGGAAGGCATGTTGATCGGGCTGTCTTCAGGCGCCACGCTGGCGGCGATAGCGCAAAAACTGCCCGAGCTGCCGAAAGGCGCGAAAGTCATCGGCTTCAATTACGACACCGGCGAACGCTACCTCTCCGTCGAAGGCTTCCTGCCCGCGCAATGAATCTTAAATCTCATCACGCGCCGCAAGCGGCACAAGTGTTCCCTTGAGGCACGAAGGACACGAAGGAACACGAAGAAGGGCAAGAGACGAAATGGAAAGGGAATGTCTTGTTATATGCAGAATCGGGTGATCCTGGCGCCCACACACTGCATCCTGCGATGACGAGAAAATCCCCTTCGGTTTTCTTCGTGTCCCTTCGTGACCTTCGTTCCTCAAGGGAACACTTGTGCCGCTTGCGGCGCGTGGTGAGAATTAGACAGAGGGGGAAACTGCTTCGTCGCGAAGCCCCGCGGGCATGAGCCAGCGATCCAGCAACTCAAATCCACCGTGCACCAGCAACGCCAGTGCCGCCGCGGGCACCGCGCCGGCCAGCAGGGTGGCGTTGTCGTTTAGCGCGAGTCCCTGGGCAATGCGTTCGCCGAAGCCGCCGGCGCCGATGAAGGCGGCGATGGTGGCGGTGCCGACATTGATCACGGCGGAAGTCTTCACGCCGGCGAGAATGGCGCGCGAGGCCAGCGGCAATTCGATGACCCGCAGCCGGTAATCCGGCGGCAGACCGAGAGCGACCGCCGATTCGCGCAATCCCGGCGCGATGTCCGCCAGGCCGGAATAGGTATTGCGCACGATCGGCAGCAGCGCGTACAGGAACAACGCGGCGAGCGCCGGTATCGTGCCGATCTTGCCGAACAGCGGAATCAGGAAAGCGAACAGCGCCAGCGAGGGGATCGTCTGGATCACACCGACCGCCGACAGCACCCACTGCCGCACTGCCGGGACGCGGTACGCCAGGATGCCGAGCGGAATGCCGATCGCGATGGCGACGAACAGCGAGACCGCCACCAGCATCACGTGCTCGTAGGCGAGCCGCCAGAAATCCGGCGCGAACAAACGCGCCAGAAAGCCGCCGCCCGGTGTTTGTGCCGGCCGCTCCCCGAGAAATCCTTTCGCCACTTCGTTGAAGCTCTTGCCGTTGAGTTCCGCCTCGGCGTTGAGCGCGATCATGCGGCGCTCGTCGAACGCGCCGCGCAGCGCCGCCAGGGCCGCCCAGGTGCGCGGCAGCCGTTGCGGCAGGTCCGCGCGGTAAAGCAGCACGGCGTCGTAGACCGGAAAGAACAGCTTGTCGTCCTTCAGTACACGCAGCTTGAAGCGGCCGATTTTCGCATCGGTGGTGTAGGCATCGATGACATCCACTTGCCCGGCGGCAATGGCTTCGTAAGCCAGGCCATGGTCGAGGCCGTGCGGCGTCGAATGCGGCAACGCGTACGCCTTCTTCAGGCCCGGCCAGCCGTCGGCGCGACCGATGAATTCCTGCGAAAGGCCCAATACAACTTCCGGATGCGCAGCAAGGTCGGAAACAGAACGGATGCCGAGCGCCTGCGCGCGATCTTCGCGCATCGCCAGTGCATAGGTGTTGTTGAAGCCGAGCGGGACCCCGGCACTCAAACCCAGCGGCTGCAGCGCGCGATTCAGTCCGTCGAGGTCGAGCGGCTGCGTGCTCTTGAGGATTTCGCGCTCGATGGTGCCGGTGTATTCCGGGTAGACGTCGATCTCGCCGTTCTTCAGCGCGGAATAAACGATGCCGGTGTTGCCGAGGCCAGGCCGGTGCGCGGCCCGCGCTTCACCGGCGCGCTGCGCAGTCAGCGTGACGATCTCGCCAAGGATGTAAGACTCTGTAAATCTTTTCGAGCCCACGGTGAGCGCCTCGGCCGCACAGGCGCTGCCGCAGAGAGTCAAGGCGACGGCGGCGAGCAGCGCTTTCAAGCAGCGCTCCCGAGCGCGGAGCGTTGCGCCGAAACGAATTCGGTGACGTAGGGATCGGCCGGGCGCTTCAGCAGGTCGTCGAGCGTGCCGCGCTGGACGATCCTGCCGTCGCGCATCAGAATCAGTTCGCCGGCGAAATGCGCCGCTTCGCCCATGTCGTGCGTGACCATGATCACGGTCTTGCCGAGGCGCGCGAAGATGTTCTTCAGGTCCTTCTGCAAGGCGTGGCGCGTGACCGGGTCGAGCGCGCCGAGCGGTTCGTCGAGCAGCAGCAGGGCGGGGTCGAGCATCAGCGCGCGCATCAGGGCCACGCGCTGGCGTTGACCGCCCGAGAGTTCGCGCGGAAAGCGTTTGAGCAGAGCGGGGGACAGGGCGGCCAGTTCACAGAGTTCGTCGAGGCGCTTGCGGATTCCGGGCTCGGGGCGCTTGAGGAAGCGGGCAGCCAGCGCGACATTGGCCTCGACGCTCAGGTGCGGGAACAGCCCGCCTTCCTGGATCACGTAGCCCATGCGCAGGCGCAAGTCCTGGGCATTCCCGGGTTGCAGGACTTCCTCGCCGAACTTCACGCTCCCGCTGTCGGGGGCGATCAGGCCCGCGAGGAGCCGCAGCACCGTCGACTTGCCGCAGCCGCTGGGCCCGATCAGGACGGACGTGGTGCTGTTTTCGAAGTCGAGCGAGAGCGGCGCAAGTGTGAAACGCGGGCTCAGCGTCTTGGCGACATTTTCGAGGCGGATCATAGGCTGCGGAACAGTGTATCCGTCTGAACTTGAACCGCCTAGCTTGAACCGCAAAGGCGCAAAGGCGCAAAGGAAACGCAAAGGAAGGCGGAAGATATCAAGGGGTTCCTTGTTGGTTGTGGATGCTGCATCGACCAATCGTGCGGCCGCAATGAACAACCTCGAAAATTCTCTCCTCGCCCTTCTTTGCGTTTCCTTTGCGCCTTTGCGTCTTTGCGGTAAAGATCTGGCGCCTGAGGCAGTAGAGACATGAACACTGCATAATGGGCACCCATCGACGCCCGG